>ENA-OQAR01000047-OQAR01000047.1-human-gut-metagenome-genome-assembly--contig:-NODE-47-length-25384-cov-2.084610_pt1 | contig 25384 bp, 37 predicted proteins | sample MGYA00242738_ERZ504533 | MGnify/ENA primary metagenome ERZ504533 (study PRJEB26092, sample SAMD00036276) | human gut metagenome | host: Homo sapiens | study: EMG produced TPA metagenomics assembly of... | reverse complement strand
TTCTATGGTTGCGGCGCAGAGTGGGACTATCAATGCAAAAAATTTGCAATTCTATAATTGAGAGTTTCCTAATTGGCTTACTGATGTAGCTTACGGGGAGCTTAAAGAGATTGCCGAAGAAGAATGGATAGCCCAATTATCTGAACTTGTAGTGTGTTGTTTTAAAAGAAGTATATTATAATTTATATCTTATAAAAAATGGAAGACTTAATAGTAACTCCGTATGACATCGACACAACTTTAGGTGCTGAAGAAGTAGATGAAAAGAAGGATAAAAAGGAAAACAACGGTGCGGAATTTATGCAAGAAATGTTTCAGAATGAAGAGTTCAGAAATATGTGGATAAAGATGCACACTCCCTGGAAAAGTAAAATTAGAACAGGAACTCATGGTCACAAGACCGGAAGAAATGAAATCTGTCCTTACTGTACGTCAGGAAAGAAATTTAAAAAAGTGCGAATGTTATGAAAAGTACAAAACCGACCCATTTATTACGGGCGGAAGTCAAGCAAATATTTGAGGTTTGGCTAACTAACGAACAAGCTAAAGAATTGATGGCTCCAGAGGGATATGTCAAAATATCCACGGAGTCTAAATTGTTTGAGAATCTGGTGTCTATGGATATTCCCTCTGTAAAGTTGGATGGACAAGAACTACCAGATTCTTGTTATTTAAAAATCGACAATAAGAAAATACATGGCAAATCTGACAAATAAAATTTGACTGTAATAAGGTATTTTTTACTTCTGATTGTCACTTTGACCACGCAAATATAATTAAGTATTGTAGTCGTCCGTTTGAGTCTGCTGACGAAATGAATCGACAACTCATACTAAATTGGAATAAGGTAGTCCAGTGGGACGATACGGTCTTCATATTAGGCGATTTTTGCTTTGGTCAAAAGACACGTTGGGAGAAAATTTTACCTCAACTAAATGGCTATAAATACCTCGTATTAGGTAATCATGATAAGTTGAAGTATATCCCAGAAAATGGGTTTGAAGCTGTCGAAAGACAAATGATGGTTACTATAACAGGTGATGAAGAATGTAATAACCAACAACTCTTTATGAGTCACTATCCTATGATTACATGGGACGGCTCTCATAGAGGAAGTTGGCAATTGTATGGACACATTCATACTGAAAAGGGAAAGAAAACTCCTTTTGAAGATAAATTAGTTCCAAATCAGTATGATGTTGGTGTAGATAATAACGATTACACACCAGTATCTTGGCAACAATTAAAGGAAATAATCACTAAAAGAAATTTAAGAGGTTAAAAATGGAATATAAGATTTTTGAATCTTCTGACACTAATGTCAAGAAGTTTGTATTTGAATGGGGAGCTAGTGCAGTAACAAGAAAAGGAATTGCAAAAGCAGTTCTCTATCGTTATGGGGGAATATGCAAAGAGAACAGTAATTTGCTGTTCTGTACAATCTGGATGTCCAGTTGGTTGTACATTTTGTGGAACAGGAAAGTTCTTTGTAAGAAATCTTGATTGGCATGAGATAATAGAACAAGTAACTACAGTTCTAAGTACCATTGATTGTAATACTAAAGACATTGAGAAATTCCAAATTATGTTCATGAGTATGGGAGAGCCATTTCTGAATTATATCAATTTGGAGCGAGCTATCGAGTCTTTACATGACTTATATCCAAATGCTCAACTATTAGTGTCCACATCTGCTCCATCTACATTATATCATGCAATGTCAGAGTTTATTGAACTCTCCAAAAGAATACCTCAAGTCGGATTGCAGTTTTCAGTACATGAATCAACTGATGAAGCTAGAGCAAAATTAATTCCGACTAAGACTTGTACTCTCCGCCAGATTGCTGCTGCGGGAGAATTTTGGGCAGCGAACACAGGAAGAAAACCATTCTTCAATTACTGTGTACATGAAGGAAATGATACAGAAGAAGACGCAAGGAGACTGTACAAACTCTTTCGAACCGATGTTTGGGAAACTACTCTTTCTGTAATTTGTGAAAAGGATGAAACTGTAAAGAATTCTATTGATAGACAAATTCGTCTTATTAGAGACTTTAACAGGAGACTCTGTGAACTAGGTTTCTCCACTAGAGTATTTAATCCTGCTGGTCAGGACGATATTGGTGGAGGATGTGGACAATTGTGGTACTTCCAAGACTGGTTAAAACATGAAGGTATTAATAAGTCTTGAGGGAGCATCACCACAAACAGATATAGTACGTAATCTAACGCCATTAGAATTTAGAGATTTGCTTAGTAAACCTGCATGGGTTCCAGTAAATTATCTGGGTTGGCGTTGGGTAGGTAGTACCGTATATTACAAAATAATATCATATAATGATTAAACAATAAAATACTATGGCTTTAAAAAAGAAATATCAAACAATAGAGGAATTATTGGTTTATCCAAGTCTCGAACCAACCATTGAAGTAATTCCAGATGATGGTGCTCATCGTTACCGTGCCCAAATGTGTTGCTGGCTTTGTTAATGGCAAAACCAAGTATGTGGATGCTATTGACACAATTCAGTTTGTTCACAAGCATGAAGACGGTACAGTAACTCCTGGTTGGCAATCAGAGCAACTTGCACTTATCTTACTTGATAGAGTGAAGAAGCTGAATGAGAAGTTCCCTTGTGAACAGAACGCTAAGCAAGTAGCAGCACTTGAAGCATACCTTGATGCTTGTAAAGAACGTGTTGAAGATAGAATTAACCGTAACGTAATGGGAGACTTGAAGGAATGAAAGTTTTTATAGATAAACCTGGCATTGATTCTATTCTTAAGCAGGGGAATATTATTGAGTTTGCGTTTTGATGGTAAACCCAATAATATAGGCATCTATGTAGGGCGTGACCAAACAGGACACACTATAATTCTTTTAGAACATCCAGCTTTTGTACCAGGAACTTTAATGACGTATTCATATATGGATGACGTTAAGTTATTTAAAGGTACAGTGACTCTTAGTAATGATTAAAACTTATTACTACGCAATAGATAAAGATGGGAAGGGTTGGTATTATGACAATCCTCCCATTTGGGATGGAGAATCTTGGAATGTAAATCCTAAGTATGATGCTTGGGGTAAAGTCAACGACCTTCATCCCAAATCTTTGTTTAGCTTTCCTATACCAGAAGGAATGACTTATGAAAATGAACCTATAAAATTTGAAATTGAAATATGAGAAAGACATTTGCAATAACCGATGAAGATGGAAAGCGTTGGTTACTTGATACAAAAGGAACTCCTATCCGTGATACTGTGGTAGGAGAGTGGGTTGATAGTAAAGCCATCTCCTTTGATTATCTTCCAGATTTGCCACCTATCTTTAGAGAAATGTTCTATTTTTATGCTGGAGAACAAAGGTGGGAAGATGAGCCAGTTGAAATTCCTCCACTTGAGCAATTCATAAAAGATGTATATTCAAGAGAAGATGAATACGGCAATAAATTCAAATATTTTGTATTTAAAATAGAGGATTTAGCCAGTGCTCTTGGGGAATGTAAACTAAGAGAGTTCTTTGATATTGCTGAAAGGTACAATGAATACAGAGCTGAAAAGAAAGGTGTGGCTCCTAGTAAATACTGGATAATCAATAGAGATGAAGTTCCAGATATAAAATCATTTGATGAATTTAAAAGGAAGGTTACAGAATGAGACTTTGGTTAACTAAAGACGAAGAAGGGCTATGTTTGTGGAGAACAAGGCCAATTCTTGGCGGTGATGGAGTTTGGTGGGAAGAAGATGAAGACTTCGACGAAATAACTGAAGATATTTATTATTCTTTAACTAGTTATGGTGACCTTCCAAGGAATGATGAACTTGTAGAAATAGAAGTAAATATTATTTCTAAAGATTCTAGTAAAAAACATATAAAAAATAGAAAACATAAATGAAATTTGGAGCACTATCTGATTTACATGGGATTCTCCCAGAAATAACAGAGGAATGTGATATTTATCTAATCTGTGGGGACATCACTCCTTTAAAAATGCAAAGGAATATCCCACAAAGTAAAAAAGTGGCTTAGTCATGAATTTGCTCAATGGGTAAAAGATTTACCTTGTGAAAAAGTATTTATGGTAGGCGGAAATCATGACTTTGCATTAGCGTCTATATATCAGAATACTCTTTCCAAAAATTCCCTTCTTTATACTCCCACTGATGGGAAGTTAGTAATGCTCGATAATGAGTCATATACTTACATTGATTATAAAGATGGAACCGAATACACAATTTGGGGAACTCCATATTGCAAGATATTTGGAAATTGGGCATATATGTATGAGGAGAAAACTCTTATAGAAGCGTACTCCACAATGCCCGAACATTGTGATATAGTAATCTCACACGATGCTCCTAAGCTGTGTGGATTAGGTGTTATTCATCAGTCATGGACTAGAGAGGATGTAGGTAATCCTTGGTTGGCTGATGAAATTATGAGAAAACATCCAAAGTATGCTTTCTGTGGACATATCCATTCTGGAGAGCATAGATTGATGACTTTGGATGATATGAAAATGGCAAACGTATCTTTAGTAGATGAAAGATATATTCAATCGTTTGAACCTTTAATAATTGAATTATGAGTAATAGTAATAGTGGTGGAGGAATTGGCTTAAGTGGAGTTCTTCTGATAGTATTTATTGTACTGAAGCTATGTGGAGTTATAGCTTGGTCTTGGTGGTGGGTATTGTGTCCTCTGTGGATTCCAATAGCTATATGGTTAATACTTATTGTAATTGGTGGGATATTAGCTAGTTGGGAGTGATGAGGAAAATACTTATTGTAGTTGATATGCAGAATGATTTCTGCTTAGAGAGTGGCTCTTTATATGTAAAGGGAGCCACTCCTGCTTTGTGGAATGTAGAAGACCTTATCTATAAAGAGAATTTTGAAGAAGTATGGTTTACTGCTGATTGGCATGAACCTGACCATGTTTCCTTCAAAGATAATGGTGGAGAATGGCCTGTTCATTGTGTTCAGTACTCTCAAGGTGCTGCTATTAATGATTTACTTCTCACAGCTTGTAGGAACAATGATATTAAATATAAGGTGTTTGAGAAAGGACATAGCAGAGAGGAATACGGAGCTTTTTCAAGCTTTAATCCCTTAAGAAGTGAATTACCTGATGAGCTGCCTGAATACTATGCCTACTACCAAGGAGATAGTCTAGATGACGAGGTTGTTTTGCGTATTCCAGAGGATACGGAGTTAGTAATCTGTGGAATCGCAGGAGATTATTGTGTGCTTGAAACAATTAAAAATCTGTGGCCCATTTGGGATAGACTCTCAATATATCTTCCAGGAATCGCATCTATTGATGGCGGAACAACACTCCAAAAATTTATAAAAGAAAATAAGTTAAACATTTATCAACCAATAGAGAAATGATAATTAAATCAATTTTAGATACAGATTTATACAAGTTTACAACTTCTTATGCTTACATGAAGTTGTTCCCACAAGCGGTAGGAACTTTTTGAGTTTAAAAGACCGTGATAATACTGAATACACAGAAGAGTTTGTTGAGCAACTTCGTATTGAGTTATATAACCTTGCTCAGGTAAGACTTACAAAGTGATGAAATTTTGAGTTTTATGAACTCTATTCGATTCATTCCAAGACATTACTGGGAATGGTTATCTCAATTCACATTTTAACCCAAGTAAAGTACAAATCTTCTTGGATGAAGAAAAACATCTTCATATCTTAGTGAAGGATTATCTTTTATAAAGTAACTCTTTATGAAGTTCCTATTCTTGCAATGGTTTCTGAATTGAGAAACAGAATGTTGGAGCATAAAAGTTGATACTCAACTGATGCTTAATAAGTTGGAGAATAAAATTAAAACGTTCTAATCAGGCAGGAATTTATTTCTCCGAGTTTGGGACTCGTAGAAGATTCTCCTACAATATCCAAGAGTTGGTTATTAAGTACATAAAAGAGAAATCTATTTATTGTACTGGAACTTCTAACTGTTACTTTGCAATGAAATATGATATGAAACCAATGGGAACTCATCCACATGAATGGTTTATGTTTCACGGTGCTATGTATGGCTATAAACAAGCTAATTACATGGCTCTTGAAAATTGGGTAAATGTATATGACGGTGACTTGGGAATTGCCCTTACCGATACTTACACATCTGATGTATTTATCAAAAATTTCTCTCGTAAGCAAGCTAAGTTATTCGATGGAGTAAGACAGGATTCTGGAGACGAGTATGAATTTGTAAATAAAATGATTGCTCGTTACAAGGAGTTAGGAATAGACCCTTCTACTAAGACTATTATCTTTAGTAATGCTCTTGACTTTGAGAAAGCCGAAGATATTGCTTTATATTGTATGACAAGAATCAAAGCATCCTTGGAATTGGCACTAACCTTACTAATGATACAGAACATAAACCTTCTAATATCGTTATGAAGCTTACATCATGCCAAATGAATGCAAATCAGCCGGTATATGACTGTGTGAAGTTATCCGATGACTTAGGTAAACACACTGGTTCAGAAAAAGAAGTAGAAATCTGTTTAAAAGAATTAGGATTATGTGGGAATTAAATGTTTTAGACGAATTTATAGGTAAAACTCTAGTATCTGTGGAAAAATCTTTTGATTCCATTGTTTTTAAATTTTAGTGATGGCTCCAGTTATATGATGTATCACTCACAAGATTGCTGTGAATCAGTTACAGTTGATGATATAGATGGAGACTTAGATGATTTAGTAGGGTCGCCTATTTTAAATGCCGAAGAAAGAACCTTTCGTCAGACTACTCCAATTGATTGTAAACTTCCAGAATATGCAGATAGTTATACCTGGACTTTTTTACAAATTAGAGACAATCAAAAGCCACGGTTATTATAAAAGTGGTTTGGAACATCTAATGGATATTACTCAGAAGAAGTTGATATTGTAAAACTAAATGAAGAATGAAAGAATTAAATTATGAGAAGGTATTTAATACCTTAGTTGATAAAAACAGCAGAATATCTTACAAAAGAACAATCTCAAAGCAATGGTATTAGGCATCAGTGGAGGAATTGACTCCACTGTTGTCGCTGCCATATGTCATGAGGTTAGTAAGAAGACCGATATTCCTCTTATAGGTAGAAGTCTTCCTATTAAGAATAAGGACGATGAATTTAGTGTGTCTAAATTAGTAGGAGAAGCTTTCTGCAGCGAATTTAAGGTGTTTAACTTGAGCAATTCCTATAAAGCATCCCTGTTTGACCTTTGTGCTGATGCGGGATTGATTAAAGACTGTAAAGGCTACGATTGGTATTGGGTAAGTGATTTGGAAGAACTTGCTGGCAGAACTCCCATTGCTAATGGTAACTTGCAAGCTAGGTGTAGGATGAAGCATCTCTATGATATAGCATCTATTCACAAAGGATTAGTAATGAGTACAGATAATCAAACTGAGTATCAGCTTGGATTCTGGACTATTCATGGTGATGTTGGTGACTTTGACCCGATTCAAGACCTGTGGAAGACTGAAGTTTACGGACTGGCAAACTATTTGCAAGACCATTATAAAAGTAAAGCTTTAGAAGCTCTTCGTAATGATTATAAAGAAACTTGCGATAATTATAAAGCAATGTCATGTGCTATATATAATTCTTGCAAGCTAGTTCCCACTGATGGTCTTGGTATTAGTAATAGTGACTTAGACCAGATAGGTGCTAAGGACTACGCTACTGTGGATGATATTCTTAGTAGATTCATCCCATTCGAGAATTTTTAGAAAGAGCTACGACTCAGCTGGTCAAATCATGCATCCACATGATGAAATGGCAGAATCTGATTGCTGGTCACAATTATGTGCTAGACATGGAGAAGATGTAGTCAATAAGGTTTGGAGCCGACATTTAGCTTCCGAATTTAAACGTAAGAAAGCTCCCATTTATATACCCAGAAAAGAATATGAAAACGATTGACGAAATATATGAGCAGTTATTAGTTGCTCTAGAAGAAGCCAACTATCTTGTATCTGACCATGATTATACATGGGAAGAATCTTTCTATATGATAGTTGAGAAAATGGACGATGATTCTCAAGCATTCAGATTGACTGTTAGACTTGAAGAGGAAGTAGTCCATGCCACTCTTGACTTGGTGGAAGTATATGTTCAAGAAAGATACTATAATGCTGACGACGATTATCTTCCTGATGATTTCGAGGATGAAATGAAGTTCGAGGTAGATGACCCCGAACTTATTAAAAAATCTTTGTCGATTTCGTGGGAAATATAGGGTTCTGTGGTGTATCTGATTTGGTTAATGATTTACTCAATGAAATAGAGGAGTTGACCGAACGATACAGTGTAGAAGCTATTAGTTTTTTATCAAAAGAATTGGACTCTCGTGGATATTTCGTAGACTAAAAAAATTAAAATATATAAAAATGAAGTAGGATTTTTTATTAGGAACATTTGACCCAATCCATATGGGTCATTTGTACATGATTACATCAGCACTAAATGATAACTTGGTTGACGAAGTAGTGGTGGTTCCAACTATGCAGAATGTGTGGAAAGACCGCGAAGCAACTGAATTTCAACACCGGTGTTTTATGACACAACTGGCTATTGATGAAATTGATAATTGCACAATATCTAGTATTGACTATTACACTCCAGAACCTCACTATTCCTATCAAACCCTACAACTTTTTGAAGGAATATTATCCAAACGAAGAACTTTATCTGATTGTAGGTGCAGACATTGTAGATGATATTGCAAATTGGAAGGAAGGAGAATGGATATTAGAAAACTTTAAGCTGATTGCAGTAAATAGAGCCAACAGTTCATTCAAGGCGAAGGTGGATGGGTATATTAGTTGTACTTTGACGTAAGCTCTACTATGATTAGGTATTTGGTTAAGGACAAGAAACAAATTTACCCTCTTGTACCTAAAGCTATTAGCCAATACATTCACCGATTTAATCTTTATAAAGATGAATAAGCATATGTATCATATAGTATGCAATATGCTAACTTAGTTCCAGAAGTAGAAATATTTCTGGACTCTCTTGGTTATGAGCCAAACCACTGGAAAATGGGAACTAAATATGAGAGTTCTTTATTAACTGATTCTGATATTGCAGTGTTTATTATAAATGAGTTTGATTGGGGAACTAAAGTCGAAGACATGACTAGAGGAACCAAGAACGAACTTGAAACCTGCATAAAAAAGAATATTCCAGTGTATATTGCATACAAAAGAAAAACTGATAAAGTACTATCTATATATAAATCAGAGTATGATAAAAAGACTTTAGTAGGAATTGGAGGCACTGCATTAACACCCTACAATGAACTAAAGTACAATCCTCTGGAAGTATCCGAGAAGGAAGTTACAACTAAAACAAAAAGAAGACATAAATGAGAAATTGGAGTTATACAATTAAAGAAGGAGAGCACGCTGGTAAAACACTTTGGTCTGGACGATATTGTGCAGTTGCTGCATTTGCTTTTTGTAAAATTAAAGGTGTATGGTGTGTTCTAGCTAACCAAAGAGGAGAAGGAACTCCCGATTTCCAAGGTTACTGGAATTGTCCATGTGGTTTCTTGGATATGGAGAAAGCAGAAGAAGCTTGTTCTCGTGAAGCATTTGAGGAAACTGGAGTCAAAAATTGACCCATCTAAGTGGGCTTTATTTGGAGTTGAAACAGACCCGGAACATTGTAATAATGGAAATGTAACATTACGTTATATGACCATTCTTAAATACGGAAAAGATAATGTATCTACTTCTATGGAAGCTGTATTGAATGGAGATGGTGAGAAAAATGAAGTAAAAACTATCCAATGGGTTCCTATAAGAGATATTTCAAAATACAAATGGGCATTTAACCATGAAGATAGAATACTTGAAGCAATTTCTTGGTATAATATCAACGTCTTTGAAAAAGACCTAGACGCACAAATAGTTCCATGATATATTTTATAAGCGGACATAGAGACATTACAGAAGAAGAATTTGAGAAGTACTACATTCCGGCTATTTACTCTGCCTACCACAATCAAGATTTTGAAGGGTTTGTGGTAGGTGATTATGAAGGAGTAGACAAAATGGCTATGGATTTCATAACAGAAACCTTCCTTGTGGAGTAGTTATATATCATATGTTTGATAGTCCAAGAAACACTCCTAAAGATGAATCAAGAGTTAGCTACATGGGCCATTACAAAACTGATGAAGAGCGTGATGCTGCAATGACCAGAGTATCTGATGTTGATATAGCCTATGTAAGAGAAGGTCGTTGGAATAGTGGTACTGCTCAAAATATAAAGAGGAGACATACTATAAAGAAAAATGGATAAAGAAGATTTACGAAAACGATTGGCACTATTTTTTGCACTTGGAGCTATTGGGCTCGGAGGTATAACCTTAGTGGTACTACTTCTAGTGTTTGCATACTCACTTAATGTATGGTTTGGAGTATGTATCTCTGCCATATTGTTGATGGGTGTAGGAGGTATAATTTTAAATATATTGGAAGACAATGAAAGAGGATATTGATGAACTGATTAAACAATCAATGAAAGCTAAAACAAGAACTCGCACAGAAGTTCTTAGAGCAATAAAAACTGCGTTCTTAGTACATGAAACACAGAAGAACGCTAAACCCCTTGATAAAGCAACAGAGATTGCTATTATTAAGAAGTTGAGAGACCAGCGCATCGATAATGCTGAACAATACCGTATGGCAGGAAGACAAGACTTGTATGACATAGAGATGCAAGAATCTCTTATCTTAAATGAATTCCTTCCCGAAATTCCTGGGGAAGAGCAGTTACGTGCAGGCCTATTTGACCTTGCTTCAATTTATAGAATGTCAGACAAAATTGACAGCCTTGCAATTCCAAAGAAGAATATGGGAACAATAATTAAAGGAATGAAAGATAAGTTCCCTGCTGCAGACGGTAAACAAATCTCTGATTTAGTCAAATCATATGTTGTATGATGAACAATTTGGAAACATCAGACCCGATACTTTTTGCAATTTCTTGTGAAATTCACAGACTTATTCTTAAGCCTGACAGTGACGGTTTCTTAGGGTTCGATGATGAAATAGCTGACAATAGGGAGCTTGTTGAACAATATAATAAAGTAAGGGAAAAGATGCCATATCTCGACCCTACTTTTGTTTTAAATGAATTAAAGGGCTACATGAAATGATAATTGGAATAACAGGAAAAGCACAATCGGGGAAGGATACTGCGTGTAGAATAGTACAATTAGTAGACTACTATAGATACTTATTGGGAGACGAAGAACGACTAAGAATTTCAGAAGAAGATTTTTGTTTTAGAAAACCTAAACAGCGAGACTATTGTAATGGGTTGTAGATGGGAAAAGCATGCATTTGCTGATAAATTTAAAAAGAATGTGCGTCACTGATACTTGGGGTAAGTAGGGAAAGTTTTGAATATAATTCCTTCAAAGAATCTTTTACTACCCTGCCTTTATCTAATAAAGAGGGAGAGCCCATGACCAATAGAGAATTTCTTCAATACTTTGGAACAGAAGTAGGAAGAAATATTGATAAAGACTTATGGGTGAAAGCTTTAATGCGAGAATATGAAAAATCCAGTACTATGTTTTTGCCCTCTATGGTAAGGGATAAAGGCTTTTGGATTGTCCCTGACGTCAGATTTCCAAATGAAGCGGATGCTATACGAAATGCTGGTGGAGTTTTATGGAAAATAGAACGAGAAGGCAGTGGAGCAGGAAACCATATAAGTGAGAAACTTATTGATAATATAAGAGTTGACATAATAATTTGAAAAACAACTTGGATATGAAGTATTACATTAAAGCTATAACATTAGCTTATGATGATACTATGAACATGTTAGAACGATAAAAATTTTAAGGGCGTCAGTCAGGTAGGTAAAACTACTTGATTGGCGCCCTTATTTTTTTTCATTTACTCGTTAGCGTTAGGTGCTTTAAAGTTATCTATAACAGTTGGTTTAAGAGGTCTGAATGCTCCAGTATTATCAGTAAAGAATCTTAATACATGCATATCACCGGATGCTACTTTAACTCCATCTTCGAACAATCCACTATAGAATTGATACATAGGCATCTTAAAGTCTACAGCCCCATTAAAGATTGCAAACATATTAAATTCTCCGCCTACATTTCTTGCTATTCTTGCGATAGCTTGTTCAGTGTTTGACATAGCTTTTGCATCTTTATCTCCAAATAATAAAGCAAGCATTAGATAAATAATTCCTATAATAGCCCCATCTTCTAAAGCTAATAGGAGATTTCTTCTTTTTACAGGGTCTCTCCAAGCATCTTTCATTCTCTCTGGCTTAGTAAAGTTAAATAAGTCTCTTAGTGACCATGCAATTCCTTCCATAATTTTACCTTGCCAATCCACAATTGGGTCTCCAGTATTTTCTGTAGTTTTAACTCTAATGGTGTTACCTTCGTTGTCTTGAACAGTATCCCAATAAAGCTTATTTCCTGCATCATCAGTTACCTGAACCCAATGACCTTGGTCGTAAGTGCCTCTTTTTAGGAAGTATTGGTTTTTCTTTGCTGACAAGAAAGTCTGGAATTGGTGAAGGAATATAAACATTCCTTTCTTTAGATATAAAGACTTAGTATCGTGGTCCATATATCCGAATATGCTGTCAGATTCTTGCTTTATCATATTAGCTTCCAAAGTAGTATATGCTTGAGGAAGAGCTTCTTTATAAACTCCCCTTGAATCCTTTTCTCTTGATAAGAATCTCGAAGTGCCATCTGCATTTGGAAGTTTATAATTTTCTTCAAAGAAAGTTTCCATCATTGCATTATATAAAGACCTTTGATATTGCCATTCAGATGAATTAGTATCAGCATTTGGATTCGCAAGAAGACTAAATCTCTTATCTTTTTTCCAATTGTAAGTTACTTCTCCGTTCTTATATTCATGTGCATCATAGCAGCCATGTTTCTTCATATAGCCAATGAGGATTGTCATTCTTGATAAGAAGTCGGGAGCTCTATTAGCCCAGAACATTCTGTCATTAAATCTGAATCCATCAGTCTTTTTCATAGTTCATTCTATCGACTAATGCGTTTCATATCCACGTTAGCCATTCTATATTGCCAATTTAAATGTTCTAGGATAGTAATCGTACTTATCTGTCTTACAGAATCGACCCAAACAGTAGTATAAGCGGAAGTCATATCCTTTAATCCTATCTTATCTTTATCAAGTAAGCTATTAGCTACTGCTCTCTCATAAAGATTGAAGAATCCGGTGATAGTTTCTTTAGCTCCTGATAAGTAGTTAAATCCAAGAATAAATTTAGTAGATACTGACTTCAACATTCCTAAAGTTCTAAACGTTCCCCTACTTTCTTTATCAATAAGAGATTCATCAAATACTGCTGACTTAATATAATCATTCAAGAAGTCGATAGTTGCTTGGGCATCCTTGTTAGAAAGTCTCTGTGTAAATTGAAGAGAAATAATTGCTGCATTAATAGCAGGAAGAACTGTATCCATTTCCTTCTTTCTAATATCGGAGAACACATACATATCCTTAATGTGTTCAAGGTTAGTTTCGTATGTTTGTTCAGGTTTACCATTAGTATCGGAAAGAAGTCTTTCTCTTCCTCCTACTGAATTAGAAATATCGAATACGTTATACATCTCTACAAGATTCTTTAGAGCATCTGTAGATAAATATTCTTCTTGAGCTGTCGTAGTCATTCTTGGATTTACCATTTCTAAAGAACCATCTTCTTTATAAGTAACTAGAGGATTCTTACCATTAGTTATTTTAGAAAATGAGGAACCTCTTAATAAAGGTATTTCAAAGTATCTTTCTCCAACTTCTGCTCTATCCTGTCCTGGATATCTTCTATTATTTAAATCCTCTAGCCAATATTTTAAATAGTTTCTTTCTGCTGGATTTAAATCAGTAGACATATCATACGGATTCTTAACCATAAACTTTCTCTTTCCAGAATCAGATTGGTCAAGTAATCTTTTAAAACGAATTGTTGAATCATTGATAATGGTCTTCCCTACGAAACCTTGTCCAGATTCCTGATAGAACTTATTGGTTATAGCCCTATCTTTGTTCTTATAATTACCATATAAATTAGTGATATTTCTGTTGGTTTCTGCCAATCTATGAGCAACTGATTTTACAATTGGGATTGTATCAATAGTATTTAAGTAAGTACCATTAAATAATTCTCCCCTTTTCCACTGCTCTGCCAGATTACCAAAGTTCTTTGCCCAAAGTTCTTCATTATAGATATCAATGGTAGTGTTTCCATATTTAGCCAAAGCATTAGATACTTGTAAAAATAAATATGCAATAGGATTAGAAATATCAGCAGATGCATTAGTAGAGAAATATCTAGCTTGAAGTTCCTTGAACATTCTTGTAAGGATGTCCATCTTCGCTTGTTTATCAAATGATGTAATATCTCCATCTATTGATAACGTTTTTAGCAATTTTATCAAGTCTATCTCTATTTTCATAGGTTCCATAGTTCATGATATTATTAAAGGTTCTCCATGCTATATCAAACTCATCAGTAAACTTCAATGTGTTTCCTTTACTTTGTCCAGATAATTCAGATAAAGTATTGAAGGCATGATTTATTTTTTCTTGATTTAAATAGGAAGAAAGATATTCACTCTTGCCAATATTAACTACCTTCATTTCCCCGATAGTATAAGAACCCAAATCGGTTTCTTGAAAAGCATTGGCAATAGAAAGCAGTTTCATAAGTTCCACATTGCCGACTGTGGCTTTAATTACTTGTTTGTCAAGTTCTACTTCTCTATCAGATTTAAATCTTCCAAAAATATTATTACCCTTACCTAGATTAATAGTACTATTAAGGTCATGAGAAGCAATAGAAATTAAATCCATTTCTCTTCTTGTCTATTAATAAGAAGAATAACATTCATATTAGTAAGAGCATCATTACTAATTATGTTCATCCTGGCTATTTTTGTATTTGGATAAGTTTGCTTCAAATAATCCAAGCTTAGGTTCGTATGTATTAGCTGGAACAATCTGTAAACCTGTCCTTGTAGGATTAAAGTTCTTTCCACCAAAGCCATTTACCTTATCAAGATTATATTTAAGATTGTTAGTAATAGCGAGAGTTACATCGTTATCATGCTCTAGTTTTCTTACTAGATAGTCCTCAAATGCAGCTTCCGCTTCTTCTTTAGTAGCTCTTCTTATTTCTCCCTTTTCATTAGTTGATTTAGTAACATCTCTAAACCAGTACTCTCCAGTATTTTTATCAATATGTACTTGAGAAGCAAATAACATATCAAAGTCTACAATATCAGTAGGATTGATTTTACTCATTGGGAAGAACTTACTCATTCTTTCTGATACTGTATTTTCTAATGGATTAGATAAATTTTCTGCACCAATAGGTATTTAATTATTTCGTCAATATTAGCTTTTTGTCCAATATTAGGAAGATAAACTTCTGGTTCTCCGACTGATACTTTATCAATCTTGTGGAGTATTTTATCCCCTTCAATGAGAACTGGAATAATTTTAGTAGATATATTTCTTGCCGCAATTCCTTTGGCTTGTAACATTCTTTTGTAGAAACCTAGCTGATATTGAATAGTATTTTTCTTATCGGCATCCCACCTATCTTGTGGTTTAGTAGCAAGTTTCAAGTCATATATTTCAACGCTTTGATTGCCTTCGTTATCCTCAAATACTGCAAGTAAGTCAATCTTACCTCTAAGTTTTGCATCAGGTCCACCATCGTGGTCTACTACATATTCTGTGTAGAATTTTTGAATTTCCTTCCTCTTCCACTGTTAAGGATTATGTTTTTCTTTAGAGCCGTAATTCCTTTGATGAAGTTCATTAATGCCCCAGTAGATACTCCATTAAGCGTACTTAAATTCTTTCCCCCTAAGAAGTCTCTTTCAAACTTCTTACTAATTACAGAATCAACCATGTCAGCAGAAATATCAAAGTTAGAATTTATAACCGTATCCATTACTAAGTGGAACCCACGACCTATTTCTTGCAAATAATCCCAATATTCAAAGTCTTGGTCTATTGAAGAATCGACCTGTTTTAGCCACTCTTCTGGAGAGACGTCTTCAGGCTTACCTTGCGACCTATCTATACGGGTGTTCCTCTTGTACCCTTCCCTACTGAAAGCGTTAATAAGGGGCGCAGAGGTGCCTCTCTGACGTGATAAAAACTTCAGAACTGATATAAATCCGTCAGAATATGTTTCTTCATTTTCAATGACATCAGTCATTTCACCTTGCCCTTTAACTACTATTGTATCGTCATTTTTAGCATTTCTTGCTTTAGCTTTTTCATAGGCAAGTTTCCTATCTTTATCTAGTTTATCTTGAGATTTTACCTGTTCTGTATCTAACATAGTTATGTAGTCTTTACTAAATCTAAAGGTATGGTCGACCATACCTTCAAATTCAGTGTAGTTAGATAGTAGATAGTTGTCAAGTTCTTTTTTCGGAGTTAAAATGTAAGAACCTTTCCAGTACTATTTTATTTTTTAAAGTATATTTACACGCCATTTTTATTCGCAAATTTCAATTAATCCATATCCATCAGTAGAGCTTAGGTTCTTCATAAGAGAAGATTTAATATTGCTAAGTTTTACCATTTTTTTGAGCATTAGACTTATTAAATAAGGTTTTCTGAATTGCATATCCGTTTATGTATTTCAGATAGAGTTTTCCTCATTAGAGTATATATATTATCGTCATAGAATTCACTCACATCAATGTTTAAAACATCACTAATGATTCCATCCCATTCTATTTCATCGAGTTTCAAATTACGTCCTCTGTAATCTTTTAATACTCTCGTAAAGTATTGAGAGAACTCATGAACTAAAGCTTCTTCAAGTTTATCGTTGTATGTAAGTTCATCGTATGCTTTACTATTATTAATAGTATCGTAAGCATCAGAACCTTCCATTCCTCTTACTAAATCAACATACTTATCATAATTTCTGCTTTTTAAATCAGCTAAGAATAAGTGAGATAACTCATGAAGCAAAGTATCATCCGTCATTAAGTCAGAATTTACTATTACTTCCCCATCATAGATAAATGCCTTAACATTATCAAGTTGTTGGGAATTTTTCCTTCAATTCTTCTTTTCTATAAGAAGTAACTTGTACTCCACTTTTTGCTAAAGATGATACTAAATCCTCTACAAACTCTGGAGTAGACAGATTATCAGATAGAGTCTCTACATTTGGAGTAGAAGTAATTTTCTTCAGTTGTTGGAGTAAGTTCCATAAACATTGCCACTTGAAATCTCTTTACAGTGTTTAAATAATTTCTTTTAATAAAGTCCTCTGTAAATCCAGTAGCTTCTGATATATCAGTTATTTCATCAGCGAATATTTGATGTAGAATTGGAAGAGATGATTCATTATTTACCCATTTAAAGTCAACAGCATCATCAGCCATTCTAAAGACTCCGACATTAGTATAGAAGGCTTTTACATCTGGCCCAATTTGTCTATTCTCTGCTGTATATTGGGTTCTTACCACATTCTTTAAATCCTCATTAGTAAGAACAGCAGAGTGAATTTGGTTAGATGATAACAGCACTAGAATTTACCTTCTGGTCTATTTTCAAGAACAACCGCTTGATATGTGTCGTTTGGATTTATTCTTATAACATCTCCCACCATCAGTTCGCTCGGAGATGATATATTTCTTCCTCCAGCCTTTCTATATGTGAGAGCTATTTTTCTTTGTACTTCAACATTAATAAATTGGTCTCTATCCTTTCATTTTTTAACTTAAAGATGTCCCCCTCTTCCTTTCTTGTTAAAGCATAATTATATCCTTGTGGAAGAATAGGAATCATTGATATAACTCCTTCTTTTAACATATCAAACTGTGATAATGGGCCCCTTTCTTCTTCTATTTTAGTAAGTCTTGCATTAAGGTTTTCCCATAGTTTTCCAGAGGAGTCTACTCTTTTAGAACTAAATGCTCTCTCTTTAAATGATTGGGAATCATAGAATTTAAATAGTGCACTATCAGTATATTCAGCAGAGTTCATTAATGAAGTAAATGTTTTAATCCATTCAGCTTTATCAGGAGATTTTACATTACTATAAACCCATTTACTAAGTTCATCAAATACAACTGGAGTAATTCCTAATTGGTCTGCATTTACTACCATTGCTTGAGAGAACTGCCCTATACCGTCAGTATTTAAATAGTAGAAGGTTCTACTTGCATCTACTGCATCTTGTAAAATATTTTAAATACACTTCTAAATGAATTATTGCTTTTGTTTTATATTTGCACTTCCTTCTTCAATTGAATAGTCATAATCAGAAATTATATTTTAACTGATAATGCTCTTTCTCTTTGAAGAACTCTTATTTTATTTTTAGTTGCAGCTTCTTCTAATGCATCAATTTTATCCTGAAAGTCTTCTGTAACTTCTAAATTAAAGTTTGGGTTAATTTCTATACGAGCATTAGAGCCACCTACTACATTAACGTATTTAACTTTAGGATTGAATACTACCTTATAAGCACTTTCGGAGAATTTAGATAATGATTGAGAGTGATTAAATCTAAGTAATCTATTAGGCTTAGATGTAAGAGATTCGCCATATTTACCCTTGTATTAGGATAGAACATAGTATTAAATCCTTTTATATCTTCCGAATTTTTAAAGTCAAGTTTATTAGTAGATGCTTCCTGAATAAGGTCAAGTACATAACCATTTACGTCAAGTCTTCCCTTACCGAAAGAAGTATAGACATTTTTGTAGTCTACTCTGGATAAGTTCTTCTCTTTCTTCTTGAGCAATAGAAGAGTCAACTTCTTGTTCAAATTTAGTTACATATTTAGAGACTTTATTAAAGTTAGAAGTATCAAATACAAATGCTGAAATTGGATTAGATAACAACATCAACCTCTGTTCCTTATTTGCAGGAAGCATATTAGCATCAAAAGCTCCATTAGGGTTTAATGTTGCAAGTCTTAACAATATACTATCATCATCAATATCAGGAGTATCATCCTTAGGATTTCTTTCTGCTTCTATGTAATCAAGTCTAAACTTATTAAGTTCTGACACTGAAACAGTATAATCTCCGAAGTTGATTGTATTCGGAAGTTCTTGATTTACAATTAAAATTTTTCTAAAGCCTTATATTGAACAGGATTTAACTTTAAATTGTTAAAGAACTCTTTGTCTTTATTTCTAAGAATATTACGAGTAACTTCTGCAAATAGATGATTACCTATTGTCATTTTTTAGATTGGCAATATCGTCATTCGTATCATACATATCAGATTGTGTATAGTATAACAATCTTCTTAATGCAGAGTACTTATCAGGAATGTTAAGTAATTCTTCCCTTAGTCTAGTTGGAGACTCTAATATTTTGGTGTATGCATCTTCTACTATCTTATATATAGCTGATTGATTATCAAGTAACTGGGAATGAGAATAAACGTAACTTAATGCTCCAAGTAACTTAGGTTGATTATATAAATCATTCTTATTAATTACAACTAAATCTCTTGAATTACCAAGAAATGTTTGAGTTGGAGAATCAGTTACTAGAAAACTCAATCTATTACCCTTACTTCTATCCATTATATCTTTAAAAGCAGTAAAGAACTCTGAATTAGGAACTCCCACTCTTTTATAGATTTGACTTAATGCATAATGATTAAGGTTTCCCATTAAGTTTTCAGCTATGTATGTATTTCTATCTGTTATATCATTTGGAATTTCTTTGGTTGAAGATATAGATTCTGTCCCTCTACTATTTAAATCTATGTTTAGGTCTTCCAACTGACCTGCATAGTTTGGGTCTTCTGCAATTGCAGTGATAATATCGTCTAGGGTTGCAGACTTTTTCAAGTCCACATCCCTAAACTTATATATCTTATCTCCAATGGTAAATTGAATACAATTACTCATCGCAAGTTTAATTTTATTTCAGCTTTATTGTTTGAAATTAGATTTACTAATTTGGATATTAAGTCATTTTTAGTTTCTGTCGCAAGTCTTGTAAATCCTTTAGTTAAAAATGGAAGTAACATTGTATTGTTATCAGTAAACAAGTCTAATGTACTCTTTTCTCCATAATTACTTTCTTTGATTACAATCTTTCCAGCTTCACTATCATACTCTTTTGTAAATCTAGTTCCATTTGGTTCATTATATTTAATAAGTCTTACATACAAATCGTCGAGTTTATAATCTTCTCCTTCAACAAGACCATTAGTTCCTTCGTTAAGATTAGGATTCTGTTTTGCTTCAAAGTCCATAAATTTTAAGAAGTAAACTATTTCTAACCTCAACTTCATCATTCTTTGTTTTCATACTTAAGGAGTTTTCAAATATCTTAGTAAGAGTATTGTCTCCAAAAGCATTTTTTTACTAACCAATAGGTTATATAAAAAAGAAATAAAGTCTCCAGTAGTCATATTTACGTCTGGAAGAGGTCTTGTGTACTTGATTTCATCAAATGCCTTCAAGTAATTAGAGTACGCAATCTCATTTGATTCTTGCTCAAGGTTTCCTAAATCAATAGGAAGTTTATATAAGAAGTTATAGTCTTGGAAGCTATTCTTAAAATATGTACTTGTTAATGCTTGTATGAATTTTATTCTTAGGATTCATCGCCTTCATATTCGGAATAAACTCTTGTTCAAACCACATCTTAAATGTTGCTCTATCATATACATTAGCAAAGTCAATTATTTTACCAGAAGTAGCAACAGGAACAACTCTCCCTAAACTGTTATACATTTTACTTCCCGGAGATAATGAAATCTTATTAGCAAGTTCAGTCTTTAAGAACTTCACAATAGTAACATCACTTACGAATCTATTAATCTCTCCCATGTCTTTAGGAGTAAGTTGACCAATAGCTTTAGATTGTAATGCAGACATTGCCAGATTCTTAGTAAGGGTATATTTAGAAGCATAGAATCCTAAAAGCTTATCATCTACCGCCATAGCATTTAACATTTCATTAAAGTGAGGAACAGATGTGATAATATCCAAAATATTGAAAGTAATCTTTAGCTTGTTCATAAGCATCAATCATTTCTTGTTTATATTCCGGATTTTGGATAAACTCAATAAGATTGAAATTTGGAGTAATATAACCTTCATCATCTGGACTAAGTTCATTCTCTTTATTGAATGAAGAGAATTTTCTATTAACAAAACTTTCTATTTGGTTAATATATTTATTTTGTCCATTAACTTGGTTTTAATACCTTGGTTCAAGCTTCCTAATCTACCAAGTCTGGTAAGTTCATCTGACTTTTTTCTTTAACTCTAATAATACTTTCATATTATGTAAGTCTCCTTCTGTCAGTGTATTAAGTTCAGCCCTTCTTCTTTTCAGCTCATTTACATATCTTGAGAATATGTATCTAAGCTGTTCTGCTTTGTTCTCTTCACTGTTATATATTCTAAAGTCTTCAGAATTTTCAGATTGCATCCAATCTTCTTCAGATTCTAAAGCTCCTTCCCATTCTAATTCAAGTTCGGCTCTACTCTTTTTTCTTAGCTAAATTCCTTCTTATATATTTTTAAGCGGAGTATTACTGTTATAAGCATAATCCAAAAATAGCATCTAAAACCTTTTGATTGGTTATATTATTAAGGATATTATAGAACTTAGTTTCAGTTTTCATAATTTCCTTAAGTTCAGCTCCAATTTCTGGGTCATTAGATAACTTGGCTAATGTATCATTACCCCAATCTATAATTGATTGTTGATAAATTTGAGGTATGTAACTATCAGGGTCAGCCAATTCAGTATAATATTTAACAGCCTTATCCAGATTATTTTCTTACCATTATATATAGAATATCGGTCTTGGCTTTATTTTGAGCCATTGTTACAGCTCTTGTTGTCATAAAGTCAGAAGCTGTTTTAAAGTCTACTCCAGTCGCAAATAAATAAATGTAAACAGATGCAAGGTCTGGACCAGCATTAATCTTTTCAAGAATAAGTTCTTTAGCATTATCGGTAGCAGCAGATAGAAGCACAGAGTCAGTTAAGAATACGTCTTCTTGGAATCCTCTCTTGATTATTGCTTCTGCAAGACTTAATAATGCAGGATTAGTTGTTGGGTCTACTTTAACATTAGGAAGTGTAGGGCTCTGTTGAATAATATGTTTATTACCTTCATTGTCATATACTTCTATTGTTCCCTTGTTTTCACTATTCTCATTATAAAAGGTATATCTATTTAGATTATCTTCTGTTACTTTACTTAATTTTTCATTATAGTAGTTAAGTAAGATAGAGAATACTTTTAATACCAGTAGCATATACACCAATACCGTCTTTACCAATAGAGTTCTGGTATTGTAGAATTACTCTAGCTCCCGGATTTTCATTAGATACTAGCTTACTGAACTGTCCAGATGTGGAAGCAGCAGCAGCATCTTGAGCAGGACCCATTGAGATAGGAGATGTTGCAGAAACTACGTTCTTAACATCAGCTCCAATTCTCCATAAAGCATTAAATACTTTATTCTTAATTGCTTCTTGATAATCAGCTTCCCCAAGTTCATACTCATTATGGATTCCTATTAGGTCAATTAATTCTTCATTAAGACCTGCAATTTTAACCATATTAGCATTTCCACTCGGAGGGAATTTACTAACTTCTCTTATTAGATTTACTAAACTCCTAAATAATATAGGGTCGTGTGTAATTTCATCATAAGTTTTACCAAATAAGTTCGAATAATCACCTTCAAGAGGGAATCCTACTTCATTATCTAAGAAATATTTATATCCAGTAGGGAATGGTAAATCATGAGATATAGAAAGTAATTCCTGACTATTAAAGTTAAATAGCGGACTCCAATTATAATAAATACCTTGATTAGAGATACTAGCTCCCAACATAAAGGCTTTATCAATATCGAAGTCGGAACCTTGATACCAAATCTGTTCTACTGGGACATAACAAATATTTGTTTCTGATTCAGTAAACATTGCCACTTTCATGTTCATAAATGACTGCATAGACTGTGAAGGAATACGAGCCACAATGAACTTTAGAGCTTCTTGCCAAGAAGTGAAAGTATCTTGTGCAGATTTCTTAATTCTTCTTTCAAGATTTAAAGCTGTTTGCTCATTCACTTCATTTGCAATATCGTACTTATCCTGTTCAGTTTCTGCTTCTTTAAGAGCATCATACCATTCTTCTAGTATGGCTTTATCTTCTAAAGAAGTAAACATTGAGTTTATTTGTAATGGGAATAAAGTTGCAATGTTTCCAGAGCTATACTTATATACAGCATTGCTATATAATTTGGATTTATCAATTCCCCTTAAAGTATCTACATCAGATGTAACTAAGACTTGTCTACTTTCTCCAGCAGAGGTAATATAATTATAGAATTTAGAATCATCATCAATTCTGTAACCTATCTGTCCGTCTACTATGACATAGTTTTTACCATTAACTGTAGTCTTTTCAACTCCTTTATCCTCAACCATAATTCCATCCTTTATTAAAGAATCAATTCTGGCTTTAGATGCAGGATTGTTGCTTAACATAACATGTAAATGTTGTTTATTGTTTTTAACAAAGTACATGTCATAATTGTTGCTGCCTATATCAGTATTTAAGATTTCTCTTTGTCTTCTTTCAAAGAATAAAGGTCCAGTTGCTTCAATTTCACTTAAAGAGTCACCAATCTTTAATCCAAACTTGGAAGCAGTATTCTTACCAATAGCAAGTTCATTAGCATCAAATCTATCTTCTGCAACTTGAGCAAAGATATTCTCTCCACTTCTATAAGCTACTGGGATTCTATATCTTCCTTGTGCTATTTCAGCTAAATCATCAGTGATTAAGTCTCTTAAATAGCCATTGATTTCTCCTTTATCAGTGTTAAAAGTAATAGTTCTTCCATATTTGTCATAGATTCTCTGAACTATTTCATTCCAAGCTTGTAACTGTATTGGATTGTTCTTTATATTGTCTGCCCAGTTCTTTTTCTTTTAAATCCCAAGAAAGTCTTGAAGTATCTAAGTCATAAGCATCAAATGTAGTAAATCCGTTAGAAGAACTTCCATCAACTAATTTAATAACGTGGTTTGCAGAACGTAGGTTTCTACCTTTAGAGCCAAGACGTTTTAACAGATAATATTCCATTAAGTCTCATATCCTTTAGGTCTATAATACCTATTGTTCCTGGAGCTTTACTACGATAGTTAAGAACTTTAATAGGTTCTCCACCTTGTATTGAAATCCAGTCACCAGCTCTGATTTCTCCAATTTCCACTTCTGTATCCATTTTTCTGAAGATAGCGTCTCTTTCAGCGGGAGTATTAACTCTTCCAAGAATATCAGAATACTTAAGGATTCCCCCGTCTGGGCCATCATATACTGTAACAATATCATGAGAAGGATTCAAAATAGCTTGAAGTCCTGCATATTTACGTTTAATAATGTCTCTATTAATTCCGTTAGTAAATCCATTAGTAAATACACCAAAGATATTATTATCGTCAAACGGAATCTTATATGCCATATCCTGTAAAGACTTATCACTAAGAATGTCTTTCTTTACTAATTCCATATAGCTCCTGCAAGTCCTAGTCTGTCCTTATCTCCGGTTGAGAATGTTCTCAATAAGTCTCTACCTAAGATTTTATATACTCTGGTTTTATCCTCTTCACTATTTGCATCGAAATTGTATTCTCGTAACCCTCTAGCAATTACTCTACCAATATCTTCGTACACTTGATTAGCCATTCCATGACTTGTACTCATTTGTTCAAGTGCAGAAATTACCTGCGTCATTTCAGATACTTCAGCTTCATCAACACTATGTTCAGCATTTAGCTGAATTCCAATAAAGTCTGGCTTGATATTGATATATGTAAGTTGAGAACGTTGATGTTTCTTTCTAGTATTATCTAGAATGTCTAGTAAATAGTTTTTTCCTACATTAACAATTCTATCAGGAATTTTATTAAGGTAAAGGTCTATCTTATTCTTCCAATCCTTAGTATTTGCATCATCAACCTCTCCTCTATTTCTGCTTCTATCTACGAATTCATCAGGATTCATGGAGAAAGCTTTGTCAATTTCTTCAAGTCTTCCAGTTTCGTCTAAAGCCTGTAATAAGATTGAATCAGAGAAGAATAATCTCTTTCCTTCTTCATTGGCTCTAGCCTTTGCTGTTTCATAAAGCCCAAGTAGGAATTGTCTATATCCTCCGGAGATTCTCTTTTTGTAGTCTTTTGACGAGTTTGACCCTCTTTTAAGGTCTTTTACTCAATTAAAAGTTTTTTTATTTTGTCGTTATCAATAATTTACATTCATTCTAAGATCGA
>ENA-OQAR01000046-OQAR01000046.1-human-gut-metagenome-genome-assembly--contig:-NODE-46-length-25652-cov-2.762742_pt1 | contig 25652 bp, 29 predicted proteins | sample MGYA00242738_ERZ504533 | MGnify/ENA primary metagenome ERZ504533 (study PRJEB26092, sample SAMD00036276) | human gut metagenome | host: Homo sapiens | study: EMG produced TPA metagenomics assembly of... | reverse complement strand
CTGATGCAAGCACTACTACTGGAACGCTCAGCGATGATAAAAAAATTTGTAACAGTTGTAACGATTAACGTACTAACGGATAACAAGGGCGAAGTCGTTGATGGTGTGTGTCAGGCAAAAAGAAATCACCCCCGAGTCCTTGGGTGAAATTACCAAAGGTGATGCTACTCCTGATGTTGTAAAAGCTGTGCAGGCAGTTAAGAGAATCGGTATTGCCACTAAAGTAATCAATGGCAAAACCTACGCAGCAATAGCACTGGAAATTGTCACGTCTGTGCCGGATAAAGCTTAATTCGCAAAATTGAAGAATTGACTTGCCCCGAGGAGCACCCCGCTCCCCGGGGCTTTTTTGCGCCTTTTGGCAGAGATGTCGTTTCCAGGTACGACCTCTTTCCGTGAAAAAGCATCTCCGAAACGACCGCAGTCGTTTCGGAGATGCAAAATTTAAAATAATTCTTCCGCTGATATTTGCCAAAGCGAACGCGGCGGCAATTCTGAATGGTTTCTCTGTCAAACCGTGTCGTTTTGTGGTACAATAAAAACGTATTCTGATGTGAACAGGAAAGGACGTTTCCATGCAGCTGTTTGAACTGGTGTCCCCGCGGCTGTTCCGCCCGCTGGCGGGGCCGAACCGGGCTTTTTTATGCGGAATTGCTGCTTCTGCTCTGGGAGGAGTGCCGCCACACGGCGGATTACAGCATTTCCCGTGCGGAGGCCGTCTGGCGTGCCGAGGATTACTTTGCCGCACTGGCAAAGCCCCTTGCGCTGGATGCCGACGGTGCGGGCGATGAAGAAGAGCAGCCCACCCGCGACCCTCACACGCTGGCCGTGGGCTTTCTGCTGCGGCTGCGCCGCACCGGCTGGCTGGAAGAGCAGCCCGGCAGCTACGAGGGGGAAGCGTCCCTTGCCTTTGTGCCGGAGGTAACGCCGCTGCTGGAAGCGCTCGGAAGAAATCCTGAACCCCCGCGTAGTTACCTATACCGGCAAGCTGTACAAGGCATGGCAGGCTGCTGGGCAGCATCGGGCAGGAAAAAAAGTCCCTATGAGAACGTTCTGCGGGAGGTGGACGCAGACCTTGACGCGCTGAACCGCTCTCTCCGGGCGCTCAATGCCTCCATCGGCCACTATATCGACCGGCTCACCCGCAACCGCACCCCGCAGGAGGTGCTGGAACTGTTCGACCAGTACGAGGAAAAGGTGGTGGCGGCGGCCTACCACCGCTTCAAGACCAGCGACAACCTGTTCAACTACCGCGCCTATCTGGAAGAGGAGCTGGACGACTGCGAGGAGAACTACCTGCCGCAGCTGGCCTTTGATTATGCCCGGGTGGAGCGCTGCGCCCCGAACGAAGCGACACCTGCCGTGCGTGCACTCATCCAGAAGCAGCGGGACGCGCTGGAAGAGATGAGCCTGCTCATGCGCGAGATCGATGCAAGCCACATCCGCTACCGCAAGCGGGCCGTGCAGCGGGCACAGTTCCTGCTGCTGAGCGACCGCTCGTCGCAGGGCAGCGTCACCGCCCTGCTGCGCCGCTACGCCGAGGACATCCGCACCCCGGAGCAGCTGTTTGAGCCGGACGACGGCCCGGTGGCAAAGCGGCTGCACCTGTACCCGGCGGCGGTGTTCGGGGAAAAAATTTCTGTACCCGCCCGCTGCCCAGCGTACCGCCGAGCCGCTGGCCCCGGTGCGCACCGAAGGATTCGATCCGGAACAGCTCAAAAAAGAGCAGCAATTGCTGCTGGATTACGCCCGCCTTGCCGTTACCGAGGAGAACGTGGCCCTGCTGGCCCGGCAGGCCCTTGCCGCCCGCCCGCAGGTGAACGCGGCACTTCTGGCAGACGAATACCCGAACGATTTTGCCCGCATCATCGGCCTGCATACCTACTCGCAGTCGCCGCACCGGGATTATGACATTCAGCTCACCGGCAATTGGGTGGAGCGCGGCGGTTTCCGCTTTGAGGACTTTGTCCTCACCCGCCGCAGGGAGGAAGAAAATGGCAACCATTAACATGCTGGAAGAAACCGCGAATTACCTGCTGAACCACTGCTTCGTGCTGGGCGGCGTGGAGGATCAGCGGGCAAAATATCTTTATGGTGCAGGACCATCTGGACGAGGTGCGCGCTGTGTTCGCCCCGCTGGGCTATTCTGTATTGCTGTACCCGGCACCCTGCAGGCGGCGGCTTTGGTCAACGGCCACGAGGGCAGTCAGGCCCGGCTGCTGAAATACGAGAGCATCCTGCTTTTGGTATTGCGGCTTTTGTACCTGCAAAAGCGCGAGAGCCTTGCGGCCAATGCCGACGAGGTGCTGGTGACGGTGGAAGAGGTGCAGACCGAACTGCAGAAGATGAATCTGCCCCGCCGTCTGGACCAGAAAACGCTGGAAAACCTCATGCGCACCCTGCGCCGGTACAATCTGGCGCGGCCTGTGGGGCGGCTTTCCGGGCTGGACAGCCGCATTGAGGTATTTCCCACCGTGCTGCTGGCCCTGCCGGATGCCGACCTTGCGGATGCCGCCGCCGAGAGCGGGCGCACCCGCACAGAGCTTGGCCTTTATGAACGACCGGAAGAAGCAGGGGAGGGTGAAGAATGATCGAACTCAAACGGCTGAAGCTTATCAACTGGCACAACTTTGAAAATGTCACCTTCGACTGCGCACGGCTCACCTATATGATCGGCGTGAACGCGTGGGCAAGACCACCATTCTGGATGCCATCCGCTACTGCCTGACCACCAACCGCAATTTCAATGCGCTGGGCAATAAAAAGAGCGGCCGCACCCTGCAGGTTCGGTGCACGCAAAGCAGCGCGGCGAGAACGCCTACCGCCGCCCGGGCCATACCGTGGCCTACATCGGGGCGGAGTTCTGGGACAGCGTCAAGCGCACCCCCTTCGTCATCGCGGTGCGGGTGGAGTCCGAAGGTCCCATGCAGGAGCTGCACCCCGGCGATCAGACATGGTATCTTTCGGAGGACGGCTGCACGCTGGAACAGCTGCCCTTCATCGACCCCAAGACCGGTGCACCCAGCGCAAAGGAGGACTTCAAGCCCGCAACGGGCCGTCTCTCCTACACCCGCAGCCCCAGCGAAGCGCGGGACCGCATCTGCCGTGCGCTGGGCATCGGGCGCGCCTCCAGCCCCTTGGGCAAAAGTTCAACGAGGTGTTCCAGATGGGCACCAGCATGGACGAGATCCCCAACTTCCGGGAGTTTTTTGTACCAGTACATCCTGCCCCAGCCGGAGCTGGATCTGGACGCTTTGCAGGGCGACCGGCTGGAACTGGAAATCTGCACGCCGTGCTGGCCGAAGCACAGACCCGCGCCGACGCGCTGGAAGAGATCGTGGATTTGGCCGCGAAGCTGCCGAAAAGCAGACCCAGACCCTTGTGAACCGGGGCGCGGCGCTGCTGGCCCGCGCCGCTGCCGACGGCAGCGAACAGACCGTCTGGCAGGAGCATCTGGATGCGGGCCGCCGCCAGCTGGACGGGCTGAACGCCCGCTATGCCGAGGCCAAAAATGCCGAAGCGGAAGCCCGCCGGGCCTATCTTTCCGCCCACGGTGCCGCCAGCGCCAGCGGCGAGGGCCGGGCACTGGATGCCCTGACCGAGGAGCTTTCCCGCCGCAAAACGGCGCTGGATACCGCCGCACGCAAAGCCGAAAAGGCAGAAAGTGCCCTTGCCCGCACCCAGAGCCTGCTGGCTGTGCTGCGCCGCAGCGGCTTTGCTGCCGGCATCAAGGCCGAAGAGCTGACGGCGGACACTCTGCCGCAGCTCACCGCATGGCTCTCCGCGCAGGAAAAACCGCTGGAGGAAGCCTATTTTGCTGCCCGCCAGAACACTGCTGCTTTGCAGAAGGAGCAGGCCGGCAAGCGCGCCGAGCTGGACGCGGTGTCCGGCGGCAAGTGGGTCTACCCCCCACGCGATGCCGCCACCCGGGTGCGGGATGCCGTGAATGCGGAACTCAAGAGCCGGGGCATGCAGCCGGATGCGAAATTTTCTGTGAACTGTTGAACGTGGAGGACGAAAGCTGGCAGGACTGCGTGGAAGCCTGCCTTGGCGACCGCCGCTTTGATATCCTTGTGCCGCCCGCCCACTACGAAGCCGCCAAAAGCGCCTTTGTGGCTCTGAAGGACAAGGTAGGCCCCATCAGCCTGCTGGACACCCCGGGCATCCGCAAGGCCAACCGCCGCGCCGACAAGTACGGCCCGGACAGCCTTGCCGCGCAGGTGAGCAGCGAAAACCCGCTGGCTGCACAGTATGCCCAGACCATTCTGGGCCGCATCGTTTGCTGCGACACCCCCGATACGCTGGAACAGCATCCCGACAGCGCCACCCGCGACCTTCTGCGCCACCACCCCTTCCGGCTGGAACGGCTGCGCACTCCCCAGCGGTATATCGGTCTGGACGCACGCCGCGCCCGCGCCGGGGCGCTGGCGGCCGAGCTGGAAGCTCTGGGGGAAAGCGCCCGTGCTGCCGCCCAGACAGAACAGAACCTGAAAGCCGCCTATAACCAGTACCAGACCCTGCTGCGGGGCACGGCACTGGACGAGCTGGCTGCGCTGTGGGATGCCCGCGCCGCACTGACTGCCGCACAGAATGCTGTGACCGAACAGGAAGCAAAGCTCACCGAGTGCCGCGAGAACCCGCTGCTGCAGCAGCTTTACAAGGAGGAAGAAGCCCGCGAAGCCGCGTGGGAGACTGCCGCGCCGCCGTGGAGCAGGCGGGCGGCGACATCCGCGTGTGCCAAAAGCAGATCGCCTCCTGCGAAGCAGAGCAGAAAAGGCAGGGGAAACGGCACAGCAGAGCGCCGATGCTGCCCGGAGCTTCTTTGCGGCGCACCCGCTGGTGGAGCCGCTGGCCCGCACCCGGATGCTGGCGCTGGCCCCGGCAGATAAGCCCCGCGCCGCCGCACAGGCTGCGGAAAAGGCGCAGGCCAAGCTGGACGATGCGCTGGCCGTCTATCTGACCGGCACGCTGGAACCGGCCCAGAAAGCCTACAACGAGCACTATGTGTGCGATTATCCGCTGGGCCTTGCGGGGTTGGACCAGTACCGCGCCCAGCACGAGAGCCTTGTGCGCATCGATCTGGAACGCTACGCCGCCCGTCTGGAGCAGGCCCAGCGGGACTGCAAGGACCGCTTCCGCAAAGATATCCTGTTCCGCATGAAGGACGATATCTTCACGCCCGGCGGCAGTTCCGGGAGCTGAACAAGGTGATGGAGCAGCTGACCTACGGCGAGGAGGTCTACCGCTTTGAGCTGGAGCCCAGCCGTGACCCGCAGCTGGCGGCCTTCTATCAGGTCATCGTGGACAAGGGCAACCAGCAGATGACCGAGGGCGACTCGCTGGACAACCTTGCCGCCACCGCCGACCCTGCATATGAGCGTCAGGTGGACGAGCTGATGGAAAAGATCATGGCGGACGTGGATGAGAACACCCGCGCCCGGCAGGAGGGCCGCACCGGCGGCGTGACCCTCTCGGACTATGTGGATTACCGCACCTATCTGGACTACGACATCAAGGTGACCAACCGGGTCACCGGCCAGCAGGCATACCTGTCCCGGGTCAGCCGCGACTCCTCCGGCGGCGAGAATCAGGCTCCCTTCTATGTGGCCATCTGCGCGTCTCTGCTGCAAAATTTATGAGAAGAGCGAGAACAGCATCCGCCTTGTGCTGCTGGACGAAGCCTTCAGCAAGATGACCAGCGACCGCATCCGCCCCATGATGGAGCTGTTCCGCCGCCTGCAGCTGCAGGTGCTGCTCATCTCCACTGTGGAAAAGAGTACCGCCATCCAGCCCTACTGCGACATCACCTACTCCATCGTCCGCCACGGCGACACCAACGCCATCGCGCCCTTTGTCCGCCTTGCGGCGGAATGATGTGCGCATTGTATGCGCAATGATGTCTGCCTGCGCCGGAAATGAACGTGGAACGATCAAAAATGCCCGCCGCGTTGCTTTGGGCATATTCAGCGGAAAAATGATTTTAAATTGAGCGACACCGGGCAGCCTGCGGGCTGCCCGGTGTCGCATTTTCACCAGAGAGGCCGCAAGGGAAAACGGCATCTGCAGCGCCTGTTTCCTGCGGAAACAGCGGCACTGTGGATGGGCTGCCCGCTTGACGTTACAAGCCCTTTCGTGAAAAAGCAGTTCCGAACGCCCGAGGCGTTTCGAACTGCAAATAAAAATAATAATTCCACTGATGATGGCCAGAGCGCAGCGGAGGCCATTTTAATCGTCAAGGCTGCCGTAGAAGCCCCGCTTTTGTCGCGCTTTACCGTAAAGGCAACACATCTTCGTCTTCGTTGATCTCTTCCATCATCCCGTCCGCAAAGTACCAGCCTCTGCCGTACAGCGCCTCGCTGCCGTCGGCGCACAGGATATACGAGCCGTCCGGCAAAGCGAGAAAATGCCGCTTTTTGCTGTCGGCAAGGGCGATGTCCTCCATCTTCTGCCCGTCCAGCACATGATCCCGGATGAACTGGTAGTGGGGCAGGATGCGGGTCTCGGTCAGGCCAAGGCCGTTCATCCAGCGGGAGTAGTGCGGGTCGGCGGCTTCGCCCGGTTCCTCGGGCGCGGCGTACACGATGTGGGCGGCGTTCATGCTGCCGGCACTCACGCCCAGCACGATGCCGTGGTAGTTGTGGAACAGCCCGGCAGGCCCAGCTGAGCAAAAAAAGTGGTTCTGGGTGGGCACGTGCCCGCCGCACAGCATCACAAAGCCGCTTTGGGGCAGAAGAGAACCGATCTCCTCGGCATTGCGGGCATCGCAGGGGATGAGCGCCGTCAGGGGCAGGTGGGCGTTCGCAAAGCTCTGGGCAAACACCCGGCACATCTCGTCGTTCTGCTCGTAGGCATAGGGGTCTGCCGCAATGGCAAGGCCCAGCACGGCGTGATCCGGCCAGACGGCCCGCAGGTTCGCCACAAAGTGGTTGCGCGTGTCCAGCAACCGGAATATCCGGCCCCGGCTCAAAGGGGCAGCCGCTGGGGCTGCTGGTCAAAAACAATGTCATAATGATCCCTCGTAAAACAGTGAATAAGAAGCTGTGTCCATTCTAACACGATTTTGCTGCCAGCGGCAGAGCCAGAATCACCAAAAAATCCCCCGCTTTTCGCCGTTTCGCAGAAAGCAGGGGATCTTAGAAGAAATTAAAGTTCAGTAAACATAGCCTTTGGCGGTATAATCGCTCAGATTGACACGGAAAACTGTCCAGCCATCCGCATTGCGATACATACCGGGTGCAATCTCAGTGTAAGAAGGATTTCTGCCGTTTGCAATCAAAGCCATTTTATTATATTCACTTGCATTGCCATAACAGTAATAGAGCCAAGTACAGAGTAGGCTTTCTTAACACGAACCTGTTTCAAGTTGAGATTTACGGTAGTGTAGTCCAGCCAGTACTGAATCTTACTGTCATCGGTATAGCTGATAGAAGCAAGTTCATCATCTGTATAGATGCCCTTTACGCAAACGATAACTTCGTTTGTCTGAGTATTGGAATCAAATGTCGTTAAAAGTTTTTCAAGGTTGGCGTAGTAGCGCTCAGGTGTTTCCACAATAGAAGCCACTTTTGCCGCACGGGCAGCGTCGACCTGTGTTTTTAGTAGTGGAGTACCCTTTTGGCGGCATAATCAGAAAGGTCAATGCGAACTTTTGTAATTGAGAGAGTCTTTGACAAAGTTGTTTCCTAAAATGCTGATGCCGGAACCACCCGAAAAGTTTTTTAACAGCAGTTGTATAGTTGAGTTTTGGCAAGACCTTCGTTGAAATGTCCGCAACGGGTAGCAAATCATAGGAATAGCCAGTTTTACTGTGGCCGTTCTGGTCGGTCACAACATACTCGATATAAAGACAAGGACCATATGTAGTACCCTGAGCAACTCTTGCATCAAACTCGCTTTGAACCCAGTAATCTGTGTCACAAAAACCAATGGCACCGGTCAAGGTGACTTCGGCGGCATTGCCGTTATCATTTGCAACATTGCTGAAAAAACTGGTTTAGAGAAGAATAATACAGCTGTCCACGTGCAAGAACTTCCGCATCAGTAAATGCATAGGTGGGCTCTTCAGCGAATACGTGTAACGGAAGCATAAGCAGTGCCAGCAGTAACGAGACCAGAAATTTTCTGCGTTTCATATAAAACCTCCTTGCGAACAAAAACATTATTTTGATTAAGTATAAATATTGTCATATGCGGGCTTCAATGGAGATGATAGACAAAAATAAACGCAGAAATTCGTTTATTTGTCGAATTTCTGCGTTTATGCGTTTAATAGAAAGAATATAGATAAACGGCTTACACCTTGCGGTAATGGAACACCTTGTCCTTGGTGAGGAGCATGGCAGCGCTCACGGCCAGAGCTGCCAGCTCGGCGGCGGTGACGGCCAGCCAGATGCCGTCGATGCCCAGCAGCAGCGGCAGCAGGAGAATGGCGATCACCTGAAACGCCAGCGTGCGCAAAAAAGAGATCAGCGCGCTGGTCACGCCTCGCCCAGCGCCGTGAAGAAGGAGGACGCATACACGTTGAAGCCCATGATGAGGAAGCTCAGCGCATACAGCCGGAAGGCCCGGCTGGTCAGGGCCAGCAATTCCGCATCGTAGCCCACGAAAATGCGCGCCACACAGGGGATGATGAACATGGAAGCCAGCGTCAGGGTCACAGCCACCACGGCGATGAGCCGCAGGCTCTTGCGGTAGAGGTTGTGCACCTCGGCGTGGTTGCGGGCACCGTAGTGGAAGCTGACGATGGGCGCACTGCCCACGGCATAGCCCACGAACACCGCCACGAACAGGAAGGCTGCGTACATGATGACACCGTAGGCGGCCACGCCGTTCTCACCGGCCAGACGCAGCAGCTGGTAGTTGTACAGGATATTGACCAGCGACATGGAAAGGTTGGTCATCAGCTCGGAAGAGCCGTTGATGCAGGCATCCCGCAGGACTTTGCTGTAAAACTGGTCTTGCACAGGTGCAGGCGGCTGGAGTTGCTGCGGTCGATGAAGTAGAACACCGGCAGTACGCCGCCCACCAGCTGGCTGATAAAGGTGGCAATGGCCGCGCCCTCCACGCCCCAGCCCCAGACGCCCACCATCAGCACATCCAGCACCATGTTGGTGCAGCCTGCGCCCACGGTGAACCAGAAGCCGAGGTGCGGCTTTTCGGCGTGACGAAAAAAGCTCTGGAACATATTCTGCAGCGCAAAGGTGGGCAGGGACACCATCAGGATGCGTCCATAGCGCACCGCGTAGTCCAAAAGCTCCCCCTTTGCGCCCAGCAGCACGGCAATGGGCCGCAGGAACACAATGCCCAGCACGGCCAGCACACTGACCGAGACCAGAGCCGCCAGCAGGAACAGGGTAAAATAGCGGTCGGCCTTTTTCTGGTCGCCCTCGCCCAGCGTGATGCCCACGATGGCGCTGCCGCCGGTGCCCAGCATAAAGCCGATGGTGCCCAGCAGCATGGGCAGCGGCATGATGAGGTTGACCGCGGCAAAGGCCGTCTTGCCCACAAAGTTGGAGACACACAGGCCGTCCACGATGCCGTAGATGGAGGTGAACAGCATGGTGCCGATGCAGGGCAGTACGAACGCAAAAGGCGGGAATAGGTGAAATGGTCGGAAAGCTGGGATCCGCTGCTTGGACATGGCGTCCTCCTTTCTGCACAAGGTGCAAAAAACGGGCCGATAAATGTCCGTGAGTGCACGCCCGGCCTCGATCTGCTTCGTCACTACGGCAACGAAACCTCCGGCGGGGCGCTGTCTGCACGGCATCTTATCCGGCCCGTTTCAAATTACGTTGAAAACGGTCCTCCGATGAACCAAAAAAGAGCATATCAGAATTTATTTTTGTTGTCAAGGCAGAAAAATCAAAAAATCGGCATTCGAGGGTCAAAATTCATAAACTGTCTCTTTCCAACGTTTATCAAACCTGTTAAACTGATAAAAGTTTTTTATGGATCCGGAAAGGAGAACTCCTGTTTTGATGAAACGTTTTTTATACCGCCATCGTGCGCCGCCGCAGGCTGGTGCTGGCGGTGTTTGCACTGGCGGCTGTGCTGAGCGTGTTCGCTGTGCGTCAGGTAAAGGTGGATTACGATATCAACGACTACCTGCCGCCGGAATCCCCCTCCACTACCGCCATCGAGGTGATGAACGGTGCTTTCACCGGCGGCATCCCCAACATGCGGGTCATGGTGCGGGATGTCACGGTGCCGCAGGCGCTGGAGTACAAGGAAAAGCTTGCCGCCATCGACGGAGTGTCCTCCGTTGCATGGCTGGACGACAGTTTGGATGTGACAGTGCCTTTGCAGATGCAGGACACCGCCACGGTGGAGAGCTATTATAAGGATGGCTGCGCCCTGTTCACCGTGACGGTGGAGGACGAGAAGCGTCTGGAAGCCGTGGCTGCCGTGCGGGATCTGATCGGGGAGGGCAACGCGCTGGAGGGCGCGGCGGTCTCCACTGCCGTTGCCACCAACTCCACCGTGACCGAGGTGGCAAAGATCGCCGCCATCGCGGTGGTGTATGTGCTGTTCATCCTGATCCTGACCACCGATTCCTGGGCGGAGCCGCTGCTGGTGCTGACGGGCCTTGGCGCGGCTATCCTGCTCAACAACGGCACGAACCTCATCTTCGGCACCATCTCCTTTGTCACCAATGCGGCGGGCAGCATCCTGCAGCTGGCGGTGTCGCTGGACTACTCGGTGTTCCTGATCCACCGCTTTGCGGAGTGCCGGGCTGAAAACCCGGATGCCAGCCCGGAGGAGTGCATGGTGGATGCCCTGTGCAGATCCACCGGCTCCATCCTGTCCAGCGGCCTGACCACCGTCATCGGTTTTCTGGCACTGGTGCTCATGCAGTTCCAGATCGGCCCGGATCTGGGCCTTGCGCTGGCAAAGGGCGTGGTGCTGAGCCTTGTCACCGTGTTCACCTTTATGCCCGCGCTCACGCTGGCAGCGTATCAATGGATGGATAAGACCCACCACAGGCCCCTGCTGCCCAGCTTTGACAAGTTTGGCCGCTTTGTGGCCCGCATCATGCTGCCCATGGCGCTGGTGCTGGTCATTCTGATGGTGCCCAGCTATCTGGCCTCCAACTCGAACCAGTATTACTACGGTGCCGCCCACATGTTTGGCGAGAACACCCGTCTGGGTGCGGACACCGCCGCCATTGAAGAGACCTTTGGCCGCAGCGACACCTACGTTGTACTGGTGCCGGAGGGCGACACCGCCACGCAGCAAAAGCTTTCGGATGCACTGCACGCCATCCCGGAGGTGACCGGCATCCTTTCCTATGTGGACAACGCAGGCGCGTCCATTCCGCCGGAGTTCGTGCCCGGGGATACGCTGGGGCTGTTGGTCTCCGGCGGCTACACCCGCATGGTGCTTACGGTGGATGCCGACACCGAGGGCGATGCGGCCTTTGCGCTGGTGGAGCGGGTGCGCACCACGGTGCAGCAATATTACCCGGACAATTATTATCTGGCCGGTCAGGGCGTGAGCACCTATGACCTGATGGACACCATCACGGCCGACATGGTCAAGGTGAACCTGCTGGCCATCGGCGCAGTATTCCTGATCCTGCTCCTCATGAAGCGGCAGCTGCTTTTGCCCATCATTCTGGTGCTCAGCATCGAGACCGCCATCTGGATCAATCTGGCCATCCCGTACTTCCGGGGCCAGTACGTGTTCTACATTGCCTATCTCATCATCAGCTCGGTGCAGCTGGGCGCTACGGTGGATTACGCCATCCTCTTCTCCGACCGCTATCAGGAGTTCCGCGAGACGCTGGGCCGCAAAGAAGCCGTTGCGGCCACGGTGTCCGCTGTGACCACCTCGGTCAGCACCACCGGCAGCGCCATGGCGGTGGTGGGCTTCCTGATGGGAGCCATTTCCACAAACCAGCTGCTGGGCCAGCTGGGCATTTCTGGCGTGGGCAGTCTGGTGTCGCTGGCCATCGTACTTTCGGCACTGCCGGGCTTTTTGTATCTGGCCGACCCGCTCATTATAGAAAAAAGAAAAAACAGCCGAAGGAGGCTTGACCGAGATGAAACATCGATTTGTGCGCCGGGTGTCGGCGCTGGCGCTGGCAGGCTGCCTGCTGGCGGGCAGCAGTCTGCCGGCCTTTGCAGCAGCCTCCGCTGCCAAGGAAGAGGTCATTTATGCAAACCTTACGGCCTCCGGTGCTGTGACCGGCGTGTACGCCGTGAACAGCTTTCCGTGCAGGCGGGGGACACCGTTGCGGACCACGGCAGCTACACTGCCGTGCGCAACATGACCACGAGCGATGCCGTGGAGCAGAGCGGCGATACGGTCACGGTGCATGTGACCGAGGACGGCAAGCTCTATTATGAGGGCACCATGGACGCCGCCACGGCCCTGCCATGGGTGGTAAAGCTGACCTATACGCTGGACGGGGCAGAGATCCGCCCCGATGAGCTGGGCGGCAAAAGCGGTGCGCTTTCCATCCGGCTGCAGGTGAGCCGCAACCCGGACTGCACCGGCAGCTTTTTTGACGACTACGCGCTGCAGGTGACCATGAGTCTGGACACCGGCCTTGCCCGGAACATCAGCGCGCCGGGGCGCTACGGTGGCGATGTGGGCAGCAAAAAAGCAGCTTTCCTACATTCTGCTGCCGGGCGCGGACAGCGACGTGACCGTCACTGCCGATGTGACGGATTTTGCCATGGACGCGTTTCCCTGAACGGCGTGCGGCTGAACCTGAACCTCGACCTCGGAGATATGGACCTGACCGGGATGCTGGAACAGCTGCAGAGCGGCTCCGTGCAGCTGGACGATGGTGCCAACGCGCTGGCAGACGGCATTGCGCAGGTGCAGGCGGGCATCGACACCCTGAACGGCAATTCCGGTGCCTTGACCGGCGGCTCAGCCGGGTGCGTGCCGCCCTCACCCAGATGCAGACCGCGCTGAACGGCATCTCTGCCTCCACCGATGAGCTGAACACCCTGCTGGATGCCTCCACCCAGATCCGGGACGGCATGCCCGGCTGGATGAGGCGCGGCACAGCTGGAACAGCAGGTGAGCTTTGAAGCCTACAAGGCCATCCTGAAAGAGAACGGCCTTGACCTTGACGTGGTAAAGGATGGCAATGCCAAGGCCATTGAGCAGCTGCAGGGCATGGTATGGATGATGCCGCAGCTCAAGGATGTGATCCTGCTTTTGCAGGGGTCTACGGCCAACATCGATGCCATGCAGACCTATCTGGACACCGTGAACGGCGGAATTGCCCAGCTGCACGAGGGCAGCAGCACCCTGAACGGAAGCTACGGCGAGTTTGATGCCGGGGTGCGTCAGCTGGCCGGTGTGCTTACTGGGATGCTGGGCAATCTCTCGGTGCTCACCGACGGCGTGAACCAGCTTGCCACCCAGTACGTCCAGCTGGACAACGGCCTGAACGCCTACACCGACGGTGTAGCCCAGCTGAAGGCGGGCGTTGCGCAGCTGGCGGAGGGTGCTGCACAGCTGACCGGCGGCACCGGCGAGCTGCGCAGCAGCGTTTCCGGCATCGACATGGGTGCCCAGCTGGACGGCCTGCTGAACAGTCTTTCCGGCGGCGGGGAGGTGCAGAGCTTCACCTCGGCAGAGAACACCGAGGTGGGCGCGGTGCAGTTTGCGTTGCAGACCACTGCCATCACGGCCCCGGCCCCGGCTGCCCAGCCGGAACCGGCAGCTGTGACCCTGACCTTCTGGCAGAAGCTGCTCAAGCTGTTTGGGCTGTATAAAGGCTGACAGATTTAAAATTGTCTCCGCTTCGCTCTGACAATATCAGAGGAAAAATTATTTTTTATAGAAAGAAAGCCAGAAAATCTGCGGATTTTCTGGCTTTCACTTTTCACGGGGAAGGTCGTGGAGATAAACGGCATCTTGCCGCTGTCGGCCCGCGGCGTCGCGCAGCGGAAAAGATGCATTTGACCGATACGGCCCGATCGGTGAAAAGCAGTTCCGAACGACCGCAGTCGTTTCGGAACTGCAAAATTATAAAAATAATATTTCCGCTGTTTATGGCGCAGCGCACGCGGAGCATTTTTAAATCGTCTGCTTCCCGCTGACATCATTCAAAATGATATTCCACCAGTTCGCAGTTTTTGATGCCCGCAGCTGCGTATTCCTCGTTGGTCATATCGTAGAAATAGGACTGCACCACCCGGGCGATGCCGTTATGGGCTACCAGCAGATAGGTCTTGCCGGTGTCGGCCTTCAGCTCGTCCAGCAGGTTATAGATGCGCTGGGCCAGCTGCATCATGCTCTCGCCGCCGTCGTAACGGTCGGCGAAGTGGGTCTTGGAAACGCGGAACTCGCCGCCGTTGCGGGGCGTGCCCTCGTATTTGCCAAAGCACTGCTCCCGCAGGCGCGGCTCACACCGGGCGGGCAGGCCGGTGGCCTCGGCAATGGCCATGGCGGTGTCGGCGCGGCGGGACAGGGGAGAGTACAGGATCTCATCGATGTGCACCCCGCTGGCTTTGACGGCTTCGCCCAGCTTCCGGGCCTGCTGGCGGCCCCGCTCGGTGAGGGGGCTGTCGGTCATGCCGCAGATCTTGTTTTCACGTTCCAGACGGTCTCTCCGTGGCGGGTGAAATAAAGCGTATGCATGGGTGGCTCCTTACTGGTTGTATCCCGCCTCGATCTCGCGGATGCGGGTGTAGAAAAAGTCATTGGCAGGGGTGGGCATCCCGTACTTCTTGGCCCGCTGGCGCACCACACCGGCAAACTCCTCCACCTCGGTGGGGCGCTTTGCCAGCACATCCTGCCGCATGCTGGGCATGCCCTCGGGGTTAAAGGTGGGCATCATGGCGTCGAGGAACTGCACATCGTTGTCCGGCGGCAGGGGCACGCCCTCAAGGTTCGCCAGCCGGATGACCTCCTGCATGGCGCGCGCATCATGTCCTGTGCTTCGCCGGGCTGGCGCAGGCGCCGTAGGGCTGGTCAAAGGCGGCTGCGGCCTGATTCAGGCCGTCATTCACCATCAGCTTGTTCCACTGCTTGTAAAGGATATCCCCACAGGGCTCGTTGGCAATGCCGCACTCGTCCAGATAGTCAGCCACGGCCTGCACGCGGTCGGTCATTTCGCCGCTGCGCTCACCGAACTGGATCTTGCCCGCCTGATTGAACACCAGCGTGCGCCCGGTGCGGGTGGCGTCCATGCCGATGGCAACGCTCCACAGGGTGTGGCCGGGATAGGCTGCGTCAATGTGCTCCTCGCTGGTGATGCCGTTCAGCACGCTGAGGATCACGGTGTCCGGCCCTACGAACTTTGCAATGTCCTGAATGGCCTGTTCCAGCACCGTAGCCTTGACGGCCACCAGAAGCAGGTCTACCGGTTTGCCCTCGGCAGGGGTGACGTAACGAAAGCTGCACGCTTCGCCGTTGCAGACGACCGGTTCGGCAGAGTAGCGGGCAATGCGGTCCTCATCGGCAATGACCTGCACGCCGGGCATTTTGCGGCCGAACAGGATGCCCAGTGCGCCCAGACCGATCAGGGCCGAGGTTTTGATCTTTTTCATAAGTTCCTCCTGCATTTTATGCTTTTTTCAGTGTGCCGTCTGCGGTCAGGACGACCATGCTGCCCTCGTCGATGCCTAGGCGGGTGAGCTCTTTGTCCGGGTAGGGCAGGGTGCGCCGCTCCCCGGCGGGGTCGGCCAGCGTGACATCGCACAGCACCGGCTGACCGGCGGGCAGCTCCTCGCAGCCATACATCTGCTCTTCAATGCGCAGAACGCGGTAGGTAGTCTCCATAGCAGCTAAACTCCTTTTTGTAAATACAGCATTTTTATTATAAAGCTCTGCGCGGGGCGCGTCAACCGCATTTGGCTTGACAGCCGGCCGCCCGGCTTGATAAAATAGGAATGATTTTTGGAACAGGGGGCAGTCACATGAATATTACGGAACTGCGTTATCTGGTGGCCATCCGCAAGTGGGGCTCCGTGAGCGCGGCGGCAAAGCAGCTGTATGCGGCCCAGCCCAATGTGAGCAAGGCGCTCAAGAATCTGGAAGAGGAATACGGCATCCGCATCTTTGAGCGCTCGTCCACCGGCATGATCCCCACCGAACAGGGACGGCATTTTATCCGGCAGGCAGAGCGGGTGCTGGACGAGGTGGACCGGCTGGATCTGGATGCCCGCAGCCGGCAGAGCAGCTGTGCGGAGCTGCGGGTGGTGCTGCCCCACGCCACCTACGCTTCCTACGCGACGGTGGATTTTTTGCAGCAGATGGCAGACAGCCAGCAGCTGCGGGTGCATATCCGGGAATCCGGCTCCATGGAAGCGCTGGACCATGTACTGCGGCGGGGCTATCATCTGGCCCTGCTGCGCTACGCGGAGGAGGATGAGGATTATTACCACCGCTACTGCGACCGTCACGGCCTGCACCGGGAGCCGGTGATGGAGTTTGAATACCGGCTGCTGACCAACCGCGAAGGCCCGTTGGCAAAGTGCGAAGTGACCGACATCACCCAGCTGAACAGCTATATGGAAGTTCTGCACGGTGATTTCCAGCTGCCCGGCGGTGAGGACAGCGGCCTGCGCTGGCATACGAACCCGAACCGCCGCATCCATGTGTATGAGCGGTGCAGCCAGTTTTCCATCCTGCAGAACCTGCCCAATGCCTATATGTGGGCTTCGCCCATGCCAAAGCGGGCGCTGGAACAATACCATCTGGTGCTCAGGAAATGCCCGGCCCAGCGCCAGCGCATGAAGGATGTTCTGGTCTATCCGGACAGGGGGACCCTGCGCCCGGAAGAGCAGACCTTTGTGCAGCTGCTGCACAAGCAGGCGGCGCTGACCGTGAAATGACCGCCGAAACCGGTTAAGAACTGGCAAAACATCGGAATGCGGAAAAACCGGAAAGCAAAGGAATTTGGCCGACAGCCGCAGCGCTTTATGCGCTGCGGCTGTCTTTTTGCTGATAAATCGAGCGAAAAAGAGACGAAACATCGGCTAAAAAACTTTGCGGCTATATGGTCTTTGATATGCCCCCATACCAGAAGCATATTATCACTTTTATGAAAAATATGTTAACATAGACCTAGAAAGCTGGCCGGGATGGATGGAAAATATGGAAAATGTTTCCATAATTCCGGCACAAAGAAAAAGGAGGTTTCTGGTATGATCAGTTTCTTACTCTGTCTGGCGATCCTGATCGTGGGCTACTTTGTCTATGGTAAGATCGTGGACAACACCTTCGGCCCGGACGACCGTGAAACGCCTGCTGTGCGCATCAATGACGGTGTGGACTACGTTGTGATGCCCCAGTGGAAGCTGTTCCTCGTTCAGCTGCTGAACATCGCCGGCCTTGGCCCCATCTTTGGTGCCATGCAGGGCGCATTGTGGGGGCTGTGGTGTTCCTGTGGATCACCTTCGGCACCATCTTTGCAGGCGGCGTGCACGACTACTTCTCCGGCATGATGAGCGAGCGCAACGACGGCGCTTCCATCGCCGAGATCACCGGCAAGTACTTAGGCCCTGTGATGCAGAACGTCATGCGCGTGTTCTCGGTGGTGCTGCTCATCATGGTGGGTACTGTGTTCGCGGTGGGTCCCGCAGGCCTGATCGTGGAGCTGTGCAGTCAGAGCGGCGCTTCCGGCGTGCTCACCTCGCTGCTGTTCTGGCTCATCATTATTCTGGTGTACTACTTTATTGCAACCTTTATCTCCATTGATGCCGTCATTGGCAAGATCTACCCCATCTTTGGCATCTGCCTGATCATCATGGCCATCGGTGTCATCTTCGGCATCTTCACCAATCCCGCCTACACCATCCCGGAGATCTGGGATCACTTTGGCAGCATGCATCCGTCGGGCACTCCCATCTGGAGCTTCATGTTCATCACCGTTGCCTGCGGTGCAATCTCCGGCTTCCACTCCACCCAGTCGCCCCTGATGGCCCGCTGCATGAAGAGTGAGAAGCAGGGCCACTTCGTGTTCTACGGCGCAATGGTCTGCGAGGGCGTCATCGCTCTGATCTGGGCCGCTGCTGGCTGCAGCCTGTACGAGGTGACCGGCGGCCTGAACACCGGTCTGGCCGAAGCACTGGCCATGGGCCAGTCCAAGGCTATTTATGATGTCTGCTCCAAGACCATGGGCGGCGTTGGCATTGCTCTGGCAATGATCGGCGTTGTCATCTGCCCCATCACCTCCGGCGATACCGCGTTCCGTTCCGCTCGTCTGACTCTGGCCGACTGGTTCAAGATCGATCAGGACAGCTACGCAAACCGCCTGAAGCTCTGTGTTCCTGTGCTGGGCGTTGGTGCTTTCCTGGGCATCGGCAACGCACTGGGCTTCATCAACTACACCGTGATCTGGCGCTACTTCAGCTGGACCAACCAGACGCTGGCCATGATCGTTCTGTGGGCTGCATCCATGTACCTGTTCAAGGAGAAGAAGAACTACTGGATCACCGCTGTGCCCGCTACCTTCATGAGCGCGGTCTCTTCCACCTACTTCATTCTGGCTCCCGAATGCCTGGGCGGCCTGCTGAACGCCAAGACCGCAGAAGGCGCAACCATCTACAACACCGCCGTTGCATACCCCATCGGCATCATCTTTGCCATTGCAATGCTGGCAGTCTTCCTCCACGCAACGAAGAAGGCAGCCCAGAAGGCATGACACGATATATACAAAGATATATACAAATGATCTGCTGAATAAGGCACCCTCCGCTGAAATGGCTCGGCGGAGGGTGCCTTGTATTTTGCGGCGTTTCAGGCAAAGAAATCACGATTTGCGGAGAAAATTGAAAACGATTGAGCAACTTGCACAAAAAGCAGGCCAGAAAGTTTGGCAGCAGCGGCTTTGACCGGTTCCGGGAAAGGTCTTTGCCGGGGAATTAAGAAAATTTGTCGTGAACGCGATAAAAATTCTTTGCGGGTATTCCGCGGAAGCATCTTGCCATATACTTTTTGATATGGGAACCATACCAGAAAAATATTAACTGCTTTATGAAAAAAGTGTTAACATGAAGCCAGAGATTGGTCAGAGCCGCAGCTGGGCACGCAAAATGCTGGCTGTGGTTTGAATCAAAAAGGAGGTTTCTGGTATGATTAGTTTCTTACTCTGTCTGGCGCTCTTGATCATCGGCTACTTTGTCTATGGCAAGATCGTTGACAACACGTTCGGACCGGACGACCGCGAAACTCCTGCTGTGCGCATCAACGACGGCGTTGACTACGTTGTGATGCCCCAGTGGAAGCTGTTCCTCGTCCAGCTGCTGAACATTGCAGGTCTGGGCCCCATCTTTGGTGCACTGCAGGGTGCTCTGTGGGGTCCCGTGGTGTTCCTGTGGATCACCTTCGGCACCATCTTTGCAGGTGGTGTGCATGACTACTTCTCCGGTATGATGAGCGAGCGCAACGATGGCGCATCCATCGCTGAGGTCACCGGCAGATACCTCGGACCTGTCATGCAGAACATCATGCGTGTGTTCTCTGTTGTGCTGCTGATCATGGTTGGTACCGTGTTCGCAGTGGGCCCCGCAGGCCTGATCGTTACCCTGTGCAAGAACAGCGGCATGTCCGGTCTGCTGACCACCACCCTGTTCTGGCTGATCATCATTCTGGTGTACTACTTCATCGCAACCTTTATTTCCATTGATGCCATCATCGGTAAGATCTACCCCGTGTTCGGCATCTGCCTGATCATCATGGCTGTGGGCGTTATCTTCGGCATCTTTACCAACCCCGCCTACACCATCCCCGAGATCTGGGCAAACTTCGGCAACATGCATCCGTCGGGCACTCCCATTTGGAGCTTCATGTTCATCACCGTTGCCTGCGGCGCTATCTCCGGCTTCCACTCCACCCAGTCGCCTCTGATGGCTCGCTGCATGAAGAGTGAGAAGCAGGGCCACTTCGTGTTCTACGGCGCAATGGTCTGCGAGGGCGTCATCGCTCTGATCTGGGCCGCTGCCGGCTGCGCACTGTACACCATCACCGACGGCAAGATGGCTGGTCTGGCCGAGGCTCTGGCTGCTGGTCAGTCTGCTGCCATCTACGACGTGTGTGCAAAGACCATGGGCGGCGTTGGCATTGCTCTGGCAATGATCGGCGTTGTCATCTGCCCCGTCACCTCCGGCGATACCGCGTTCCGTTCCGCTCGTCTGACCCTGGCCGACTGGCTCAAGATCGATCAGGACAGCTACGCAAACCGCCTGAAGCTCTGCATCCCGGTTCTGGGCGTTGGTGCTTTCCTGGGCATCGGCAACGCACTGGGCTTCATCAACTACACCGTGATCTGGCGCTACTTCAGCTGGACCAACCAGACGCTGGCCATGATCGTTCTGTGGGCTGCATCCATGTACCTGTTCAAGGAGAAGAAGAACTACTGGATCACCGCTGTGCCCGCTACCTTCATGAGCGCTGTGTCCTGCACCTACTTCGTGCTGGCACCTGAGTGCCTGGGCAAGATGATCAATACTTACGCAGACGGCAAGCTGGTCGCTTACAACACTGCCGTTGCATACCCCATCGGCATCATCTTTGCAATCGCAATGCTGGCACTCTTCATCCATGCCACCAAGAAGCACACCGCTTCTCAGAAGGCATAAGGATGTCTGCCGCACCGCATAAGCCTTAAACTCTGACACCCCCGCCGCTGCACCCCGCAGTGACGGGGGTGTTTTGACATAACAGACAAACCTTTTGTGCAAATCTTAGCAGCAGAAGGGGTTGCATTTTGAGGGCTGCAGTGCGAAAATAGAACCGGTGATTTTATTTGGAATGGCTGCAGCATCTGCGGCTGGACCGGAAACTAACAGTAAAGAAGGGAACTTCCATGATCTTCAAACCTGCACAGCTGGGTATGGCAAAGCTTGATAATCAGGAGCTGGTGGAGGACAGAAAGTCCTGCAAAAAGATCGGCCCCTGCGGCGTTGGCAAAAAGGCGCTGTACCTCAACAGCTTTTACATCGACCGCCGCTATTATCTGCCCTACGGCAGCATCAGCCGCGTGTTCAAGCGGGTGGCTATGAGCTCCGGCGGCTTTACCGGCAAGGGCATGTTTGCCTCCATGGCCTACCTTGTGGTGGAGTACGATGGCGGCAAGCAGAAGCAGTGCAACTTCAAGGACGAGCGGGATGTGGACAAGCTGCTGGAGGTGCTGGCCAAAGAGCAGCCGCAGATCCATCTGCTCAGCGCAGCCGGTGAGCAGATGCTGCAGAAGAAGGAAGCCGAAAAGGCCTCCCGCAAGCTGCCGGAAAGCGAGCTGACCGACGATGCCCGTCACAGCATCACGGTGCTGCGCAGGGCAAAGGAATATCTGGAAGCAAAGCCGGAAATCGCCGATGAGCTGAGTGCAGCCGAGCGCCGCAAGCGTGCCCAGCTGCAGAGCAAGCCGGTGTACCGCTATGTGGCGCTGGCCATCTTTATCATGGGCATCGTCTCTGCGGCCTATGGCCTGTATGCCGTCACCACCCATACCGGCGGCTATGGCATCTACTTTGCGCTGTTCGGCTTTGCAGCCATCTTCCTGTTCTCCAGCTACAACATGCTGCCCACCGCCCACAACAACCACAGCGCCATCATGAAGCGGGCCGAGAAGGCCGAAGCTGCTATGGCAGAATACGTGAAGCACTACCCGAACGGTGCCTTCCCGGTGCCCAGCCATTACGCACATCCCATCGTGCTCAAGCAGATGGCCGATGCCATTGAAGAGGGCCGCGCCGTCACCGTGCCGGAGGCTTTGACTGCGTGGAAAACCGCCTGAAGTCCCTGAACGCAGACGTGCAGGTGGAACAGGAGGAATACGACGAGGTGGTGGTCATCAAGGCGATGTTCCTGAACCACGATTATCAGTAAAAAGTAAGCAAAGAGGGCTTTTCCTTCGGGAAAGGCCCTTTTGCTTTGCCTAACTTCTTGCACAGCAGAATCGTTCGTTTTATAATGAAAAAGGAGAGTCTTTACACCCACGAGTGGAGGAAACAGCTATGGATATGGTCACCCTTGGCAGCACCGGCATCACGGTGAACAAAAATGGCTTTGGCGCACTGCCCATCCAGCGCATCTCGCAGGAAGATGCCGTCTATCTGGCCCGCAAGGCTTACAAGGCAGGCATCCGCTTTTTTGATACCGCCCGCGCCTACACCGACAGCGAGGTGAAGCTGGGCGAAGCCTTTGACGGCATCCGCACGGAAGTGTATATCGCCACCAAAACGGCAGCGCAGAACGCAGAGGACTTTTGGAAGGATCTGCACACCTCACTCACCAATCTGCGCACCGATTACATTGACCTGTACCAGTTCCACAATCCCGCATTCTGCCCGAAGCCCGGCGACGGCTCCGGCCTCTACGAGGCTATGCAGGAGGCCAAAACCAAGGGCATGATCCGGCATATCGGCATCACCAACCACCGCCTGAAGGTGGCCCACGAGGCCATTGACAGCGGTTTATACGAGACGCTGCAGTTCCCGTTCAGCTATATCTCCGGTGAGCAGGAGCTGGAATTGGTGAACAAGTGCAAGGCGGCAAATATGGCTTTATCGCCATGAAGGGCCTGTCCGGTGGACTGATCACCAACAGCGCCGCAGCCTATGCCTTTGAGGCGCAGTTCGATGGAGTTCTGCCCATCTGGGGCGTGCAGCGTGAAAGGGAACTGGACGAGTTCCTCTCCTATATCGACAACCCGCCGCGCATGACCGACGACATCCGTGCCGTCATTGAGGGGGATCGTACCGAGCTGTGCGGCGAGTTCTGCCGCGGCTGCGGCTATTGTATGCCCTGCCCGGCAGGCATCGAGATCAACAACTGCGCCCGCATGAGCCTGCTGCTGCGGCGTTCGCCCTCGGCAGAGCATCTCAGCCCCGCAGGTCAGGCCAAGATGAAAAAGATCGAGGGCTGCCTGCACTGCAACCGGTGCAAGGCCAGGTGCCCATATGGTCTGGATACCCCCGCCCTGCTGGCCCGCAACTATGAGGATTACAAGCGCGTTCTGGCCGGTGAAGTAAAAGTTCAGTAACACAAAAGCTCCTGCCCATTCAGACAGGAGCTTTTGTGCTTTATGCGGCAGCTTTTGGCTGCTCAAAAATCCTCATCGATTCCTTATAGCAGTGTGCGAAGTACACGATCTCGGCAAGGGCGGTCAGCGCCCAGCTGCAGGGGTACAGTGCGTACAGCGAGGGAATGGTGTGAAAGTGCGCGAAGATGGTGTATACCCAGATCACCCGGAACACGCAGGAACCCATTACCACAATAATGGTGGGCACCACAGTCTTGCCAAGTCCGCGGGAAGCGGCGATGGTGCAATCCATAAAGGCGGAGATGCAGTAGGCAAAGCCCATCACGCCCACGCGCTTCATGCCGGCATCAATGACGGCGCTCTCGGTGGTGAACAGGGCAAGGAAGGTGCGGCCAAAGAGGAACAGGCTTCCGCCCAGGATCAGGCCCACACCAAAGGAGTAGGCCAGACTGATGAAATAACTCTTCTTTACGCGGTCCGGCTTGCCAGCGCCGTAGTTCTGGCTCATAAAGCTTGCACAGGCCATATAGAATGCGGCCATGCAGTCGTAGATCATGGCATCGGCATTGGCGGCGGCGCTGTTGCCCTTGACCATGAGAGAGTCGAAGGAGTTGACCCCTGCCTGAATGAACAGGTTTGCAATGGCGAAAATGGCATTCTGGAAACCGGCCGGAAGACCAAGGCCCAGAATGCTCTTTGTTGTGGCGGGGTCCAGATGCAGCTTTTTGGTGTCCAGCACGTAGCAGTCCTGCACTTTGGTCAAAGCGTGCAGGATCAGCCCGGCCGAAACACACTGGGAGATGGCACTGGCCAGCGCCACGCCCACCACGCTCAGCTGGCACACGATGACAAAAAACAGGTTCAGTGCAATGTTCAGTGCGCCCGCAATGGACAGGTACATCAGCGGCTTTTTGGTGTCGCCGATGGCGCTGAACACAGCGTTGCCGAAGTTGTACAAGGCCAGAGCGGGCATACCAAGGAAGTACACCCGCAGGTACAGGATGGCACCGGGCAGCAGGTCGTCCTTGGTGTTCAGCAGCCGCAGCATGAAGGGGGAACCCAACAGGCCGACGAACAGCAGCACCACACCCGCGATCAGGCTGACGATGGCGGCGGAGTGGACAGTCTTTTCCACATCGTGCTCGTGCCGTGCACCGTAGAAGCGGGCCACCAGCACGTTGATGCCGCCGCTCAGGCCGATCAGGAAGCCGGTGAACAGGCTGACGAGGATGCTGGTGGAACCCACCGCGCCCAGCGCTGTAGAGCCTGCAAACCGGCCTACCACGGCCACGTCCGACATGTTGAACAGCACCTGCAGCAGGTTGGAAAGCGCCAGCGGCAGACTGACCAGAAAGATCTGTTTGGCCAGAGGGCCTTCGGTCAGTGTTTTGGTATTTGATTTCATGTTCTCTTTTTATCCTTTAACCTAAACCGTGCCCGCGCACACCGGGGCACACCCTCTATTATATGGGCCGCTGCGCTTTTGCAAGATAGCATCGACATTTCATATTTGATTTTTTTGTGTGGCTGTGCTATACTACTTTACACCGATGAAATAAATATGTGCGATCGTAGCTCAGCTGGATAGAGCGTTCGGCTCCGACCCGGAAGGCCAGAGGTTCGAATCCTCCCGGTCGCACCAAGAATCCCCGACACACTTTTCGTGTGCCGGGGGATTCTTTTTGTGCGATCGGGAGGATTCGAACAGCAACGACGACGACCGCAGCCAGCGGCTGAAACAGGGAGGAGTTGTTGGGGCCGCGTTCTGATTTTCAAAGCCCTGCCAAGGGGCTGCAGAAAATCAGCAAACGCAACCCGTCAGGCCCTGCACAGCAGGGCAAGCAATCAGCCCAGCGGGCTGTTGCTTAGTGCGCGGTTGCCAACCTGTAGGAATGTCTAACAAGAGGACTACTGTTCATCCGGGGAAAAATCGAACTGTCCTGAAACCCGTAAAACACATCTGTGTTCTGGTTTTTCTTTTTTCAGTGCGCCGGGAGGGTTCGAGCTATCCTTTTTTGTTTTTCATCCAGATACGGTACAGCCCGTCTGTGATGAGGGTCTCCCGGTATAGAATGGGGGTGCAGCATGCTTCCCGGATGGGAATGGGCAGATTTCCGGTGGCGTAGAATGCTGTCTGCGGGCCAAGCTCTGCGCAGAAACGTTCCGCCAGACCGTCCAGCAGGCTGGCGGTGCCCAGTACAAAGCCGTTCTGCAGGCAGGAAGAGGTGCTCTTGCCCAGAATGGATGCAGGAGCCTTTGCGGCAAGGTCGATCTGCGGCAGCTGAGCGGTGTTCTTTACCAGTGCGCTCAGCGAGAGCTGCGGCCCGGGTAGGATCACCCCACCCACAAGCTCCTGCTTGGCATTGACTGCCATCATGGAGATAGCGGTATCGGCTGAGATCACTACCAGCGGCCCGGAACACTCTGCCAGTGCAGCAACAGCACCGCATAAAAGCTCGGCACCCAGCTGGGCGGGGTTGTCCAGCCGAAGCTTGATGCCGCTTTTTAGGCCGGGGCCGACCGTCAGGATGCGCGCATTGCAGAGGATACGCAAAGCGGAAAGAACCCGGCCGCTCAGCACGGGCACTACACTGCCCAGAATACCGCCTTCAATTTGTGCCGGCGAAGCACCGTGCAGAGAGAGCAGATTCACCAGACGGATGGCGTATTCGTCCACCGTTGCGGCGGTATCAGAGTG
>ENA-OQAR01000045-OQAR01000045.1-human-gut-metagenome-genome-assembly--contig:-NODE-45-length-25870-cov-2.747931_pt1 | contig 25870 bp, 35 predicted proteins | sample MGYA00242738_ERZ504533 | MGnify/ENA primary metagenome ERZ504533 (study PRJEB26092, sample SAMD00036276) | human gut metagenome | host: Homo sapiens | study: EMG produced TPA metagenomics assembly of... | reverse complement strand
TTCGACGTTTGCGGCACGACCTCAAGACCGAACATATTGGCGAGCGCCTTCGCGATATCAACATCGAAGCGACCGGGGTCTTGCCATCCTCCGCAAGGATTCGGCGGGAGCGTACGACGTGTCCATGCCGACGGTGAGCTTGCGTCCTTGGTGACTGATTCCGGCAGCATCGCGGCTATATCGTCATCCTTCGTCACGCCGGAAACGTCATAACCGGTGGTGTTCGACGACGACTCAGAATCACTGGAAGCCGCGGAATCGGACTTTTCCGATGTGCCGCACGCACCCAACGAAACGATCATGGCGGCGCTTAGTGCAAAAACAGCGAGTTTCCTCAGATTATTGAAAGCCATCGCGGATCCTCTCTTCATTCCCAACCGTATGAATACGCCGAACCGAAGTCCTGCAGGCACCATAGAAAACGATTGCTACGGCCACGTTAATAGTACGCAAACTCTATTCGATATGCCGTTTTTCCTTACGAAAAAGCGGGTTTTGCCATATCACAATATGATCAAACCCGCTTTGTTCCCAGCACGTCGCCAGTCATGCGATCATTGAACCGTCTGATCCGTGGACGGTTCAATCATGGAATTATTCGGCGCCCGGCGTATTGATTTCCGACGTTTCGATGGCACCGTCCTCGACACCCCAATACTTAAGGATCTTCAGATACGTACCGTCGTCGATGAGCTTCTGCACGGCCTTCTGTACGGCCTCATCCATCTGGCTGTCGCCTTTTTTTTGATGACGATGCCTTCCGGAGCGACGCCTTCGACCTTGCCCAGCATTTCCAGCTGTCCATCGGTTTGCGCGATGGCATAGCCCGCAACCGGCGAATCGGCATAGAACACGTCGGCCTTGCCGGTGACAACGTTCGTGGTCACATCGGTCTGCAGCTTGCTGGAGATCACTTCAAGCTTATCCTTGCCGTCGGCCTCGCATTGCTTGGCTATCTTGTTCGCTTCGGTCTCCTGCATGGTGGCGGTCTGCACGGCCACCTTCTTGCCGCACAGATCGGACGTGTCGATCTTGTTCGGATTGCCCTTCTTCACGGCCCATGCCGATCCGGCATCAAAATGGCTTACGAAATCAACCGCTTCCAAACGTTCCTTGGTCACGGTGAACGACGAAATGCCGATATCGTACTTGGATCCGACCGATGGAATGATCGAATCGAAATTCGCGGTTTCCGGATCCGCTTCAAGGCCGAACACCTGCGCCAAAGCCTTGGCGATATCGACATCGAAGCCGACCGGGGTCTTGCCGTCCTCCGCAAGGAATTCGGCGGGAGCGTACGACGTGTCCATGCCGATGGTGAGCTTGCCGTCCTTCGTCACATAATCGGGCAACAGTTTGGCGATGTCATCGTCTTTCTGCACCGACGAAACGTCATAACCCGTCAGTTCGCTCGCTTTCGAACCGCTATCGGACGAAGCCGCATCGTCGCTTCCATCACTGGTGCCGCATGCCGCTCCAGCAAACAGCATCGCACCGCTCAGCGCACACGCGGCAACCGCCTTCAGACTTTTCTTCGCTTCCATATCCTTCTCCTATGTCTCGCTCGGTCTATTCGACCGAATCTGAACCATACACTAGAGAGGGCAAGCTACAAAAAGATTACGACCACCGCTGTATATCAGTATGTGAAACCGGAAATTTTCCGGTTACCACTTATCGCACCTGCTTGTTGGCATATCGCATGGCACGCAGGGCCTCACGCTTGTCTTGCTCCTCGCGCAATGCCTGACGCTTGTCGAATTCCTTCTTGCCTCGTGCCAATGCGATTTCCGCCTTGACTGACCGTCTTTGAAATACAGGCTCAGCGGAATGATGGTGAAACCCTTGGCTTGGCTTTGACGAGCCAGCTTGTCGATCTGCGCCGCGTGAAGCAACAGCTTACGCTTGCGCTTAGGGGCATGATTGTTCCACGTTCCGTTGAGATATTCGGGAATATTGGCTCCCTCAAGCCACATTTCACCGCGACGGTCGATGGTAATGAACGATTCGGCCAGCGATGCGCGGCCTTCTCGAAGCGACTTCACCTCAGTGCCGGTCAACACCAGACCGGCTTCATACTTGTCTTCAATGGCATAGTCGTGGCGTGCCTTCTTGTTTTGCGCAATCGGCTTCACGCCTTGCTCCTTGGCCATGTCGGACCTCCTTTCCGGTTCTTCAAAGAAGTGTTCTGCAACGCAACAATCGACAATATCATGGGAGCGCGCCGCCCAACGATTCAGGCGGCGCGCTCCCGCGACACAACGCTCAAGGAAAGCTCAAACGCCCCTTGATGAATCAGTGCACATACCAGAACTGGGACGCGTTGTACAGTGTGCGGTACGACACCACATATGGGCCACCAGCCGCGTTCATTTCGGAAATGGTGATGGTGTTGCCATTCACCGCTTCCACCACACCCACATGACCGTAGAAGCCATCGGCACCAGCCTGACCGGGCAGGAAGGAGATTGCCGCACCGACCTGCGGGCTATGATCCACGCGAAGACCATACGACGGTGCGGTAGCGTACCACTGGCCACCGTTACCCAAGTACGAGGGGGTTCCGATACCCATCTGTCTACGACGTTCGTACGCCCACCACGTGCACTGGCCGGCCACGTAGCCATTGCCGTAATCGCCATTGGAGGTTCCCTGACCGGAATTGTTATTGGTACTCGGCGCGGGAGCAGGCGTAGGAGTAGGCGTAGGCGTGGGAGCAGGCGTCACATTGTTGCCGCCACTATTGGTATTGTTGTTGCCTGGCCGGGTCTGCCCTTGATTGCCACCATTGTTTTGATTAGCTGCTGCGGCCTGCTCGGCTGCATACTGGCGGTTGAAGGAATCGACCTGTGACTGCAACATAACCGTTTGCGCCGCCTGTTTGGCCACGCTGCCGTTCAGCTGCGACTGTTGGCTTTCCAATTCGGCACGGCGGGTTTCGCCTTCTGCACGCAACTGGTCAAGCGAGTCGCGCTGGGTCTGTGCGGAAGCAGCAGCCTGCTGTGCGGAAGCGGCTTTTTCGTCAGCTGCGGTTTTCAGATTGGCGATCTGCTTCTCGATTGCAGAAAGACGCTCGCTACGATTCATCGACGTGTTCAACGTATTCGCCGCATCACTTGCCGCATTGGCTTCGGTACGGCTCAACGCATCACGAGACTGCATGGAATTAATGAATTCCTGAGTGCTCGTGGAACCTGTCACCACGCTCATCACAGTGGATGCATCGGAACCATGCAGGTCTTCACGAGCCATCTGTGCCACGGCCGCATGCGCGTCATCATAATCCTTGCCGGTCTGTTCGATCTGCGCTTCGAGGTTTTCCTTATCTTTTTGCGCGGCCTCCAAACGGGAAGCCGCAGCATCAGCTTCACTCTGTGCCGAAGCGGCAGTAGCATTTGCCTCATCGACTGCAGCTTGAGCTGCAGGAATTTTCGTATTTGTCAATTCATCCAGCTCGACGATCTTGTCGGCCAAATCAGACTTCACACCGGAAAGCTGTGAACGCAACTGGGCTTCACGCTGAGAGCTGGCAGCCTTCTTATTCTGGGCATTCACCAGATTGCTGTATGTATTGGCTTGCGCCTGCGGAACCGCAGACGAGAACGGGGCAATCGCCATCGTGGCGCACAAAGCCCCCGTTGCAAACACCGCGACGGCCGGTTTTAGAGCTTTCTTGCTTGTCATTCGGTCACTTGCCTCCCATCATTGGTTCCATACCATAGCATCCCATGCTTAAAACGCGACACAGATAAACGTATCCAATCCGTACAAAACGGAATGTTCTCAGGCTTTCAAATATCTATGCAACGACACTGTGGATGCAATCACCGACAACAGCACCGCTCCTGCAACCAAAATCGGCGAAATCCACAATACCGTCATCTGATTCACATATGGAATCCATTTCACGGAGGCTGCAAGCCAATCAGTGATAAATACCTTCACCAATGCCGATAAAGTGACGCAGGAAAGCAAGGAGCCGACCATTGATGCGATCGCCCCTTCAAGAATGAATGGCAGCCGAATGGTCCAATTCGAAGCACCCACCAAACGCATGATCTCCGTTTCGGTTCGACGTGACGCAGCAGACATGCGAATTGTGGTACCGGTCAGCATAATGGCGACGACCACCATCACCGCGGCCAATGCGGCGGTTGCAATGGTCGCACGATTCAGCACTGCGAACACCGGCTCAAAAATCTGCCGTTGATCACTGACGGTATCGACGCCCTCCTTGCCAGAAAGCACTTCGGAAACGACTTGATATTTCTCAGGATTCTTCAGTTTCAGCCACAATGAATCCTGCATATCGTCGGCAGTGAGCGTACGCCCCTGATATTCACCGTTCGGATATTGTTTGAGGAAAGTGTCGTTGTAGAAATCTTCCTTGCTTACAAAAAGTGATTTGCGATACATCATCGGCAAGCTCGTTGCGAATGGTTTTCTGCAAGTCATTGATCTGAGTCTGCGTTGCAGCGGTTCCCGCGGTGCAGTTCACGGATTGCTGGTGCATCGGGACACATCCACACCACCACTTCAACCTTGGAATACCCAATCGCCTTTTGGCTTTGGTGATCTGCGCCTGAGTGAGCACCGATGCGCCGATAAACAGAAACGAGATGAAGGTAACGAGCATCACTGAAAGCAACATGGGCACGTTGCGCTTGAGGCTGCTCCAGGTTTCGGAAAGGATGAAACGCAAACGCATCAGTCGTTCTCCTTGCTTTCGGACGTTTCATGCTGTTCATCGGATTGTTCGACGGATTTCGCCTCGCCACCGGCAGTCACGGCGGGCGCTGCCGGAGGAGCCGGAGGCGCGGGCGGAGCGGGAGGCATCGGCAGTGCCGGAGGAGCGGGAACCGTTGACTCCGCGGATTGCTCGTTTTCAGCCGCTTTGCTTGATTCCATACCTGTATCAGGCGAAGAGCCAGTCGCGTCGGCATTGGCTTCGGTCTGCGAACGTGCAGCCGAATCGGCATGCTCCTGTTCGGCAAGATCCTCAAGTTTCAGTCCCTTGCCCCAGGTCAGCGTAGTCTCCACCGGAGCGAACGCCTCGCCATAACGACCGGTGCGACCGGAATGCACGGAATTGGCGAGACGCGCGATGCCCGCATCACCATTGCCGCTGTGGATGGCCGCAGCTACGGCATCAACCGCGTTTGCTGCGGTTTCGGCTCGCGTCGCACCTTCCACGTCCACCGTCTCATCGGAAAAATCAGACATTTCAAGCGCGCCTGGCGCACGATATTTCGCGTCGACGTCGCCGCCGTTCAACGCCTGATGCGATTTGGATTCGACTTCGGCATCCGGGAAGTACAGTGCGGAATCGTAGGATCCCTGCTGCTCGTCACGCACGATTTTGCCGGTATGCAGTTCGACCACACGCTTGCGCATGGAGTTGACGATTTCCTCGTTATGCGTTGCCATGACGATGGTGGTGCCAGTGCGGTTGATGGCGTCCAGCACTTCCATAATGCCCAGCGATGTGGTCGGATCGAGATTTCCAGTAGGCTCGTCGGCCAGCAGAATCTGCGGATGGTTCACATACGCTCGCGCAATGGCCACACGCTGTGCCTCACCGCCGGAAAGCTCGTGCGGATAGTTGTTTTCCTTACCGGTGAGACCGACAGTCTGCAGCACTTTCGGCACTAACGATTTGACGGTGGAACGGCTTGTGCCAATCACTTCAAGCGCGAACGCCACATTCTCCCATACCGTTTTGTTGTTGAGGAGTTTGTAATCCTGGAAGATAAAACCGATGGAACGACGGTAATGCGGCACCTGCCTTGACGACAGGCGCCTCAAATCATTACCTGCGACGCGAATCTCGCCATCCGTGACCTCCTCCTCGCGCAGCAACAGGCTCAGCAATGTGGTTTTGCCGGAACCTGAAGCGCCCACGAGGAACACGAAATCCCCTCGATTAATGTCGAGATTGATGTCATCCAAGGCAGGCCTGGTGCCTTTCGGATACACCTTGCTCACATGTTCAAGCGAAATCAGCGCCATCGTCGTACCCCTCCACTATGTGCTGTTCTGATTACGGTAATCGTGGTTTTTAGGCGTCCGCCTCTTCGGCCGCCGCGCGACGCTGCTCATGACGCCAACGGATGCCGGCCTCAATGAACGCGTCGATATCGCCGTCGAACACGGCCTGGGTCTGCGAAGTCTCATAGCCGGTGCGCAGATCCTTGACCATCTGGTACGGATGCAGCACGTAGGAACGCATCTGGTCACCCCAGCTGGCCTTGATATCGCCGGCGAGTTCCTTCTTCTTCTTGGCTTCCTCCTCGTGGCGCAGCACCAGCAGTCGGGACTGCAGCACGGCCATGGCAGCGGCACGGTTCTGGATCTGCGAGCGCTCGTCCTGCATGGTCACCACGATGCCGGTCGGAATGTGGGTGATACGCACCGCGGAATACGTGGTGTTCACGCCCTGACCGCCAGGGCCGGAGGAGCAGTAGGTGTCAACGCGGATTTCGGAATCGGGCACGTCGATGTGATCGGTCGCCTCAACGAGCGGCACCACTTCCACTGCCGCGAAGCTGGTTTGGCGACGGCCTTGGTTGTCGAACGGGGAGATACGCACCAGACGGTGGGTGCCGCCTTCCACGCTCATGCGACCATACGCATAAGGGGCATCCACCTGGAAGGTGGCGGACTTGATGCCCGCCTCTTCGGCGTAGGAGGTGTCCATGACCTTGGCCTTATACCCATTGCGCTCCGCCCAACGCAGGTACATGCGCAGCAGCATCTGAGCGAAGTCGGCGGCATCCACACCGCCCGCGCCGGAGCGGATGGTCACCACTGCGGAACGTTCGTCATATTCGCCGTCGAGCAGGGTCTGGATTTCCATGTCGGCCAGATCGTTCTGAATGCTTTCGACTTCGGACTGCGCTTCCGCCAACGTGTCGGCGTCTTCTTCCTCCTGACCCAATTCCACCACGTTTCGACGTCGTCGATGCGCTGGCTTGCGGAAGCGAGACGCTTCAGCTGGGACTGCACTGCCGACAGTTTGCTGGTCACTTTCTGCGCGTTTTCGGGATTGTCCCACAATCCCGGTTCGGCCGCCTGAACTTCAAGATCTTTTGGCCTGCGCGGTCAGTCGGTCGACGTCAAGCGCCTTGGAAATCGACTCGTATTTTGGCGCGCGCCTCGCCGATTGCCTGGGAAAAATCAAATTCTGCCATCGTTTACACCATACATTTCTTTTATGCGTTCTTTATATTCTGTCATGGAGCCTCATACGGCTTTCGCACAATCCTCAACTTCTTCCACGTACCCACATACTCGTTCCCATCCTGCCGAGCCGCGAACCAGTCTCGTTACGTATGGGATTGCAGGTCCGGGGAGGATCATACCGGACCAAAGGCGTCAAAGACCTGCGTAGATAGCAGGAATAACCAGACTCAGCAGCATCGCCGCAGCGATGACGATGCACACCGCCCGCACCATGGTGCGGCGACGGCGTTCTCGCTGCTCGCGTTCGCTTCTGTAGTCACTCACGGGGTACTAGTATAGGCAAGGCCTTCTACTTATTATCTTTCGGCAATCTCACCATATTTTGCCGCATCGCAATCCTGCCATATCATACTCGCGAACCTGTGTACGCATTACGCGACATTGATTGCACGTCATTTATGATACGGTTCGCCGGCATTGATTTTGCATGCACGATACAGCTGTTCAAGCAGAATAACGCGCATTAATTGATGAGGAAAAGTCATTTTGGAAAAACTCAGCAGGTAGTCGGCCCGTTTCACAATCGTTGGGTCAAGTCCGAGCGATCCGCCGATGATGAGTTGGATATGGCTGGTGCCATGCACTCCAAGACCGTCGATTTTCTGCGCAAGTTCTTCACTGGTCAGCTGCTGGCCTTCGATGGCGAGCGCGATGACGAACGCATCGTCGCGAATATGCTTGGCGATGCGTTCGCCTTCCTTGGCTTTGATTTGCCGTTCCACTCCCTCACTGGCATGCTCGGGTGTTTTCTCGTCGGCCACTTCGACGATGTCAAGCTTGCAGTATCGGCTGAGTCGTTTCGAATATTCGGCGATGGCGTCGCGCAGATATTGTTCCTTGACTTTGCCGACGGTAATGAGGGAGATTTTCATATTTTGATATTTAGTTCTTGTGCAGTTTTTCGTTCAATTCGATGCCGGTCTTGCGATAGCGCGCTTCGATACGGCCGGACACGGAATTACGGATGAACAGGATGTTGTCTTTGCCGGAAAGATCGGCGCCCTTGACGGTTTCGAGCGGTTCGCCCGCCGCGACCTTGGCCTTGTCGTAGATGGTCACCTTGGTGCCGGCGGTCACATACAGACCGGCTTCAACCACGCAGTTGTCGCCGAGGGAGATGCCGATGCCCGCGTTCGCGCCAAGCAGGGAGTGCTCGCCGATGGAGTTCTTAAGCTTGCCGCCACCGGACAGGGTGCCCATGATGGATGCGCCGCCGCCGATATCGGAACCGTTGCCGACCACAACACCCTGGGAAACACGGCCTTCCACCATGGAAACGCCGAGCGTGCCGGCGTTGAAGTTCACGAAGCCGGCATGCATGACGGTGGTGCCTTCGGAAAGGTGGGCACCCAAACGCACGCGGTCGCGTCGCCGATACGCACGCCGGTCGGCACCACATAGTCGACCATGCGCGGGAACTTGTCGATCGACAGCACGTTCACGTCAACCTTCGGCAGTCCCGGAACGCACTGGTTAGCCGCGGCCATCACGTCAAGCTTGCGCAGCGCGAAATCCTCGACCGCGAACGGGCCATAATTGGTCCATACCACATTGTTGAGGGCTGCGAAAATGCCGTCCAGATTCAGGGTGTTCGGCTTGGCGAGACGCATGCTCAGCAGATGCAGACGCAGGTATGCGTCGGCTGCGTCTTCGATCGGTTCGTCAAGCTTCGACACCGTGAACACCGGAATGCGGCGCACGCCACGCGCATCGACGCCCTCATGGGCGAGATTGCCAAAATTATGGTTCGGGCGTGCCACCTCCTCCGGAGCCTCGCCAAGCTTCAGTTCCGGGTACCATACGTCCAAAGTGTTGCCTGCCGCATCCACGCTGGACAGACCCCAACCCCACGCAGTGCGCTGATCGGTCATTCTTCGCTCCTTCACAACAGTGATTGCATTACTTGCATGTTTCCGTGCAATTACTTTAGCCGGCAGGCTTGGCGAACAGCATCACAAGTCCATGAAACAAGCGAAAAAGCAACTATCGACGGTCGATCGGAGTGTAATCACGTTCGGTATAACCGGTGTACACCTGACGCGGACGACCGATCTTGGTGTTCGGATCGGCAAGCATCTCACGATACTGCGCGATCCAACCGGGAATACGCCCCAATGCAAACAATGTGGTGAACATGGACGGATCGAACCCGATCGCGCGATAGATCAATCCCGTGTAGAAGTCGACATTCGGATACAAGTGACGAGACACGAAATACTCGTCGTTCAGCGCGATTTTCTCCAATTCCGTGGCGACGTCGAACAGCGCACGCTCGTCGGCAGGCAATTTCAACGTGTCCGCGCGTTCCATGATCTTCTGCAGATACTTCTTGGCAATCGCGGCACGCGGATCGTACGACTTGTACACGCGGTGGCCGAGTCCGGAAATACGCTGACCGCTGGTTTTGGCGTCTTCCACGAATTCCTTGACGGTTTTGCCTGAATCGCGAATGGCTTTGAGCTGACGGAGCACCGCTTCATTCGCACCACCATGCAATGGGCCCGACAGCGCGTTGATGCCCGCCGCAACCGCGGAATACAGGTTGGCGTGGGCGGAACCGGCGATACGTACCACGGAAGTGGAACAGTTCTGCTCATGATCGGCATGAATGATCAGCAGGCGTCCGAGCGCATGCACGTACAGCGGGTCGGAATCGAACGGCTCGTACGGCACCGCAAAGCACATGCGCAGGAAATCGTCGACATAGCCGCGCGAATAATCCGGATACAGCATCGGCTCATCGCGGCGACGGCGGAAAATGTAGCTGACGATGGTTCGTGCCTTTGCCATATATGGTCGCAGCCTCGTCAAGCTGGTCGGAATCATTGATATCAGTAGTGTCCGGATAGAAGGTGGCGAGCGCGTTGACCGCGGATGCCATCACGCTCATCGGATGCGCGGTGCGTGGGAAAGAACCCATGAAGGTACGGAAATCCTCACCCACCATCGTGCGATGGTTGATGTCGGAAATGAACCGGTCGTACTGCTCCTGATTCGGCAGTTCGCCATGACGCAGCAACCAGGCGACCTCAAGGAAATCGGATTGCTCACACAACTGCTCGATCGGGTATCCGCGGTAGCGCAGGATCGAGTTCTTGCCGTCGATGTACGTGATTTTCGATTCGCATTGCGCAGTCGTCAGGAACCAGGGTCGAGTGTGACCCAGCCGTCGTTGCGCAGCGTGGACACCACGATGCCGTCCGCACCCGCCGTGGCTTCGACCACCGGCAGGGTGAAGTCTTTGGATTCCACACTCAGATTGGCTGTGGCCATACTTGCACGCTCCTTAACCGTTCGGAAGTATCGAACACTATATGGCATGCGCGTTTCCAAGCATGGTTTCGTCTCAAAATCAATCGATTGACATCCGATACTTCATTCCTACAAGGCAAATAATTCGACTATTTCCGCGCGAAATTACGCATATAAAAGCCGATGCCCGAATAATCGTGGGCATCGGCCTCTTTTCGTACGCTTCGCTCCGTCGTATTGGAGCTTTGCCGCGTTTTACGCTACCGTCTGATCACTTGTCGCGAACGGTGAGGATCACCGGACCGTTGTCGGTGATGGCGATGGTGTGTTCGCTATGCGCGCCACGGGAACCGTCGGAGCTCTTCAGCGTCCAACCATCTTTCGGATCCTGGTAGATTTCGTCGGTGGTCTTGAGGAACCACGGTTCGATGGCGATGACCAGGCCCGGACGCAGCTTGTAGCCGTGGTGCGCGCGGCCATCGTTCGGCACATGCGGATCGCCGTGCATAATACGTCCAACGCCATGGCCGCCGAATTCAAGATTGATCGGATAGCCGTATTCGCGGGCCACATCGCCGACTGCCGCGGAAACATCACCTAAACGGTTGCCCGGCTGCGCAGCGGCAATACCGGCCGCGAGCGCCTCTTCGGTGCACTTGATCAGGCGCAGATCCTCAGGATCCTTATGCTCGCCGACCACGAAGCTGATGGCGGAATCGGCAACCCAGCCATCGACGTTGATCGCCAGATCGAGCTGACCAAATCGCCGTCCTTCAGGTTGTAATCGAACGGAACGCCGTGCAGTACGGCATCGTTCACGGAAACGCAAATATAGTGCGCGAACGGGCCGTACCGAAATCCGGAGCATAGTCGACATAGCAGGATTCGGCACCCTTGCGATCGACGATGCGCTTGTGCACGAATTCATCGATTTCCAGCAGATTGGTACCAACTTTGGTAAATTCCTTGAGATCGCGCAGAATGCCGCCGACAAAACGGCCGGCAGGCTTCATCTCTTCGATCTCTTTCGGTGTTTTCAGTTCAATCATGCCTCTAACCCTACTTCGTACGCCCTACAGTGCTTGGCTCTCCCTGGCTTTTCTTACGATTATGCAAATCTCACCTTATGCATGCCGTTGCGGAATGATGATTATTCGTTTCAGATACACTGTTTTGTCACCAAAGATGGATAGTGTGAAGCCATGAGTACCACTTTGAATTCGGGTATCGATCCGGCATCGTTCTCCGCAGTGACCGGCCCTGCGCAAGATCTGTTCCGCTATGTCAACGGCCCATGGATCGACATGTATCGTCTTCCTGATGATCGTTCCCGTTATGGTTCGTTCGATAAGCTCGCCGAAGATGCCGAAAACCAGATTCGTGAGATTCTCGAAGACGACGACTGCCCTGCCGAGAAGTCCCACGCCCTGTATGCGAGTTTCCTTGACGTCGACGCATCAACGCTTCCGGACTCGCGGCCATTGAAGACCAGTTGAAGGCTATTGACGTCGCTGCCGACAAGGCTGAACTCACCCGCTCTTTGGGCGCGATGAACCCGGCTGGCGGCCCTGACCTGATCGGCATTGCCGTGTATGGCGATCCGGGCGCTCCCGAAACCAACATCATCCATATTGAACAGTCTGGCTTGGGACTGCCCGATGAGGCGTATTACCGTGAAGACCATTATGCGCCGATTCGTGAAGCATACGTCGATATGGTGGCCAAGCAGTTGAAGAACGCGAAGCTCGCCGCCGATGACGAGCAGGCCGAAGCTCAAGCCCAGCGTTTCCTCGACGTGGAGACACGTATCGCCGCGAACCATTGGGACAATGTGGCAACCCGTGATTCGGTGAAGACCTATAATCCCACCGATTATGCGGAATTGAGCGGAATGCTCGCCGATTATGATCTCGACACATGGATCGAATCCTGGCAGTCCGCATATGATCAGACTTCCGCCGCTCAGGTGCAGCCGCTTGATTTCCGAGGCATTTTCAACCATGTGGTGGTGCATGAGCCCAGCTTCCTCACCGGTCTTAACGCATTCTGGAAGGCCGCGGATCTCGACGATCTCAAGCTGTGGGCACGCGTGCATGTGATCATCGGCTCCACCTTGGAGTTGCCGCACGAATTCGATGAGACGAATTTCGAGTTCTATGGCAAGACGTTGTCTGGTCAGAAGCAACAGCGTGTGCGTTGGAAGCGCGGCGTTTCGCTGGTCAACGGCATTTGCGGCGAGGATGTGGCCGCGAATATGTGAAGAGGCACTTCCCCGAGTCGTCGAAGCAGCGTATGGAACAGCTGGTCGGCAATCTGATCGATGCCTACCGCGTGTCCATTTCCAACTCCGCCTGGCTTGGCGAAGAAACCAAGCAGAAGGCGTTGGAGAAGCTCTCCAAGTTCGTGCCGAAGATCGGCTATACGAACCATTGGCGTGACTATTCCGCGCTTGACGTACATGAGAATGCCGGTTTGCCGAGAACATGCGTGCCGCCAACTTGTATGAGACCGGCTATCAGCTGGCCAAAGTCGGCAAGAGCGTCGACAAGGACGAATGGCTGATGAATCCGCAGACGGTGAACGCCTATTATGAGCCGACCATGAACGTGATCGTGTTCCCGGCCGCCATTCTGCAGCCGCCGTTCTTCGACCCGACGCCGAAGACGCCGCGAACTATGGCGGTATCGGAGCGGTGATCGGCCATGAGATCGGCCACGGCTTCGACGATCAGGGTGCCCAGTACGACGGCGACGGCAAGCTCAACGACTGGTGGACCGAAGAAGACAAGGCCAATTTCGAGCAGCTCACGCAGAAACTCATCGACCAGTACAACGCGTTCGTGCCAACGCAGCTTGCCGAAAAATACGCCGACGATCCAGCTCAGGCTCCACATGTGAACGGCGCTTTGACCATCGGCGAGAACATCGGCGACCTGAGTGGCGTGAACATTGCGCTCAAAGCATATGCGTTCGCTCTTGACGAGGCGGCAGGCCGTGAGAAGAACGGTTCCATGGAGTCCATTGAGCTTCGCTGTCTGAAGCGCCGGAAATCGATGGTTTCACCGGTTTGCAGCGTTTCTTCCTCAGCTACGCGTCCATCTGGCGCACCAAGAATCGTGACGAGCTGGCGGAGCAGTATCTGCAGATCGACCCGCACTCCCCCGCCGAATGCCGCACGAACGGCATCGCACGCAACGTGGATCTGTTCTACAAGGCGTTCGACGTGAAGCCGGAGGACGGCATGTGGCTCGATCCCGATCAGCGCGTGCGCATCTGGTAACAAACCACATCATCGGCTGGCAATCGGAGCCAAGCATGCAAGGCATCGGTGCCGCCTAATATATGTCGCCCGTCGAATTCCCCGGTATCTCCCGAGAATTCGGCGGCTTCGTCATCTTCGGGAACCACGATTTCGACCGGCGCCACACTGCCCTGCCTGACGAACGGATCGGCTCCCACACGTGGTTCCGTTCCTTTCGCTTCCGGCTGGTGCTGGTCGTTCGGCTTGACGAACTTACGCAACGTGGTGACTCCCCGGTTAAGGTCGTGCCCTGCGGCGCTGGCTTCCAGCACTATGCGTGACTGCGGTTTGCCGTTCTGATCGGCCCACGTTTCCGTGGCGAGCGCGCCCATCACGATAACCGGCTCGCCTTTCTTCAGAGATTGGCAGATGTTCTCGGATAGTTCCGGTACGCTTTCACCGTGATCCATGTGGTGGGAAGATCCTTCCATTGCTGTGTGCGATTGTCGAAATACCGTCTGGTGCTCGCCATTCTGAACGAACTGGCATGGGGCATGCCATCCCTGTTGAATTGCGTGGGATTGGCGCCCACATATCCGGTGATGGTGATGAGAGCTTGCTGTTGTGCCATGATCGGCCCTTTCTGTCGCATTGGTAATAAAGGGGCCGCGGAAAGCACCGATGAAGGTGCGAAAGCAACGTGCAGTCGGAGAAATGGGTTGCGAGAGAGGGGTTCTGCACGCCTTTCCGCTTCCTTGCGTTTCCGCGGTAGAACCACTATCCCCGATTCGACCATACTGGTACAAGCGCAACCGGCAAATGTGGATAAAGGACGCCGTTTCGGGCGAGTCGTGGATAGTCGGTGGATAAATCTCACTTATCCACCGCAATGCACTGCCGATATATGCATGGTTTTTCGTTTGTTTTCCCCATAAATGTTTTCCTCACAATCAGGCTTCCTCCTACCTGTTTCCAGATAAAAAAACGAAGATTATGGCATATCCATAATCTTCCGTTTATATGGTGAAATAATCAGAAAAAATACGATTATTACTTCAGCAGCGCGGCGACACGATCGGCGATCATCTGGGCGGCGTCGGCGACAGGCACGGCTTCGGCGTTCTCGCCATTGCGGTCACGCACTTCAATGGTGCCATTGTTGACAGTGTCGCGGCCTGCGACGGCGATCAGCGGCACGCCGATAAGCTCGGCATCCTTGAACTTGACGCCCGGGGAAACCTTCTTACGGTCATCGAAGATCACTTCGATGCCCTTGGCTTCCAGATCGGCGATCAGTTGCTCGGCGCTTCGAATGCAGCCGCATCCTTGCCGGTGGCTACCACATGCACCTGGGCGGGAGCGATGATGGCCGGCCATGCCAAGCCCTTCTCGTCATGGTGGGTTTCAGCGATACAAGCCATCACACGAGACACGCCAATGCCGTAGGAGCCCATCCACACCGGCACGGTCTTGCCGTTCTGGTCGAGCACCTTCAGGCCGAGCGCGTTGGAATACTTCAAACCGAGCTGGAACACCTGGCCGATTTCCACACCGCGTTCGAAGCTCAGCGGGCCGGAACCGTCCGGGCTCATGTCTCCGTGGCGAACCTGCACGGCTTCCACCACGCCGTCGGCTTCGAAGTCACGACCGTACACGAGATCGTAGTAGTCGACTCCGGCTTCATCGGCACCGGTGAACCATGCGGAACCGCGGGCGATATGCGCGTCAATGAGGTAACGCAACGCTTCGCCGGTTTCGTTGGCGTTTTCAGCCTTTTCACCGCCGCGAGCCTGCGGGCCAAACGCCATCGGGCCAATATAGCCCTTGACGAGTTCCGGATGCTTCTTCAGATCCTCGTCGGTGGCCTCTTCGATTTCAGCCGGAGTGAACTGCGCTTCAAGACGCTTCATGTCAACGGTACGATCGCCAGGCACGCCGACAACCACCAGTTCGCGCCACGGCTCGTCATGCTCGTCATCCTGCGGATGCATCACGGCGATCACCACGTCTTCAGAATGTCGGAGCCTCCCACGCGCGGCCATCGGAACGCGGATGGTTGGCGTTGGCAAATTCAACCATCTGATCGATGGTTTCAGCATTCGGCGTCGGACGCTTTTCAGCGGCCGGAGTGTTGCTGAAGTCGATGGCTTCCGGTTCCGGAGTGGTCAGCGCCTCAACATTCCAAGCCTTGCCGCTCGGCGACTGTGCGAAGGTATCTTCACCGATTTCCATCGGGGCAAGGAACTCTTCGGATTCGAAACCGCCCATCGGACCTGCCATGGCGTGCACCGGCACATACTTCAAATCGAGACGGTTGAAAATACGCTCGTAGGCGCCACGCTCGTCCATATACGCCTTGACAAGGCCTTCCTTGTCAAGCGTGAAGGAGTAGGCATCCTTCATGATGAATTCACGGCCACGAATCAGGCCTGCACGCGGACGGAATTCGTCACGATACTTGGTCTGAATCTGGTAGAGGGTAACCGGCAGATCCTTGTAGGAGGAGTACAGGTCCTTGACCAGCAGGGTGAACATTTCCTCATGGGTCGGCGCCAGCAGGTAGTCGGCCTCATGGCGATCCTTCAAACGGAAGATGTTGTCGCCATACTCTTCCCAACGATGGGTGGCCTCATACGGCTCACGCGGCAGCAGACCGGAGAAGTGAACTTCCTGGGCGTCGATCGAAGCCATTTCCTCACGGATGATGTTTTCGATCTTGTTCAGAACATTCAGGCCCAGCGGCAGCCAGGTCCAAATACCCGGAGCGGCCTTGCGCAGGTAGCAGGCGCGCTGCAGAAGCTTATCCGATACGACATCGCATCGGCGGGATCCTCACGCAGAGTGCGCAGGAACATGGTGGACATACGAAGTGCTTTAGTCATATGCCCAAAACTACTCAGGCAAGGGGACGTAAGCCCAATCCAACCACCCGTTCACCGACGTATGGCAACGCACGGACGGAACACAACAGTCATATCCGTCGAATCCCAAAAATCATCATACATGTCAAACAAGGCAATCGCCATACTAGAACAGCGCGTCCTGCGCGAACTCGTCACCGTCGAGAACGGCAATGTTCTGCCGGAACGCGGCGATGCCATCATGAGCCAACATATCGGATGCCTGCGCCGAGGCGAGACGCAACTCACCATCCAATCGCACCGCATCGGGCGAAACCAAGAACATGCGTTCGTTCACACCGTTCAAATACAGGCCTTGCAGGCCTTCCACACGAGACAGCGCCACATACCCCATGCCAGGCGCGAAGGTGCGCCGCAAATCCATCACCGCACGCTCGAGCGTCATACCTTGCGATTTGTGGATGGTGATCGCCCACGCACAGCGCAACGGCACTTGGTTGACGCTGGCGAGCACTGTGTCGCCGTCCATCATTTCCCAGCAATTCGGCTTCATGGTAACGATATTGCCGTTTTCAAATTCAACGATCGGCCATCCGCCCTTGTTTTCGGCGGCAAATCCGCGCACGGTACCCAATGATCCGTTCACGAATTGGTGGTCGGTGTCGTTGCGTACGGCCATCACCGCAGCCCCGGTTTTGAGCTGCAAACGTTCGGGGGGCAAGCATGTTTTTCTTCAAAACGTTCCACCAGATTGACTGGTCCTGCGGTTTCGGCGAAATATTCGTGCGGCTCCTCGTTGATTTCGAACAGGCGCATGTCGTTGAGCGTGTCCGCCTGCTTGTTGACGGGAAACAGATTGACGGCCTGTTGACCAGGTTCGGGGATTGTGCCCAGTCTGGTGAGGAGCACATTGCGATCGTCGTCGTTCACGCAACCGTTGCGAATATCGGTCAATACGGTGAGCAGACTGCCGTCATCCTGACGATGCTGTTCGGTCAGGTAACAGATTGCGGGATTCAATTCCCGCCATACCAATGATTCGGTGACGAAACCATCTGGATTGAGTCCCGCTTTCGCATATCGTTCGCGGGAAGCCACGAATTCCGGGCTTGGTGTGACCAAATCGTGGTTGCGCCCACCCACACTCACTGGCGGAAGCTGGAAGAAATCGCCGGACAGCACCACTTGAAGCCCTCCGAACGGGCGTTGGTCACGTCGAATAATGCGGCACACCTGATCGACCATGTCGAACAGCCACGCATGTAACATGGAAACCTCATCGATGACGAGAATGTCAGCGCCCTGCAGCTTACGTTTGCGTCGGGTACGTATGGTTTTGATCAGATTGTCGGTGAGCGCGTTGGCAAGTCCGACACCGCTCCATGAATGATGGTCTGCCCGTTGATATGCGTGGCCGCGATACCGGTGGACGCCGTCACCGACACCGCCGCACCTTCGGCACGGGCCTGACGCACGAACTCATTGAGCACGTAGGTCTTGCCAGCACCCGGCGCACCCGTCAGGAAGACGCTCGCGCCACTTTGCAGAATCGCCAATGCCTCAGCCTGCCGCATGCCGCACCGCCTTTCCTGTTCAATCGACCATCAATTTCGAAGAAACGGCTTCCTTACGCAATCAGCTTGTCGACAACCTGAAGAACCCCGTGATCGGCATTGCTGGGAGCCACAAAATGCGCGGCTTGTTTCAACGCGGGGTGCGCATTGCCCATGGCGAACGACCACTGCCCTGCCGAAAGCATCTGCAAATCGTTGAGATAATCGCCAAATACCGCCGTTTGGGCCGCAGTGACGCCAAGCACGCGCTGCAACGCTTCGACGCCCTGTTTCTTATTGGTTGTAGCATTCATGATGTCGACCCACAGTTTGCCGGAAACCACCACCTGATAATCGTTCTTCAGTGGCGTCAGCTTTTCCGCGGCCATCGCTTCGGCATCGTCGAAATCGAGAATCGCCAGTTTGAGCATGGTGTCGCTTTCGCCGTTTGATGCGATCACATCTTCAAGCACGCTATGCAGATCGTCCACAATCTCCAGTGCCGCATAATATTTGCCGACTTCATCAAGGAACGGCTTGTCCGTGCGCTGCACGTATGCCGTGCGCAGGCCACAAAGCACCAATCCCATATCGTATTCGCCAGCCGCGGCAGAAGCGTTCACCGTGTCGATGGTCCAGCGGGTCACATCGGTATCGACGCCGTGCACTTCGGCGATATTACCGTCAATGGCCACGACATTGCCGTTTTCCGCGATATACGAAAGTTCGCCGCCTGCCAGCACCTGCGCCGCCTTATCGGCGAACATGGCACGCAAGGTAGCGTACTGGCGTCCGGATGCCGGCACGAATTCAACGCCTCGTGAGCGCAACCGGGCAAGCATCGGCCAGAAACCTTGCGGAATCTCGCTATGCTCATCAAGCAGGGTGCCGTCCATATCGGCAACCACCAAGCGAATGTCTTGCGGGATTTCGATGCTGGTCCAATCGGCTGCGCTCACTGGAGTCCTTTCCATGTTTTCGTTGGAATATCAGATTTTCCAACGATTGTGCGATATGCAGAATCAGTTGTTGTTCAAAATGCTGGTTGCCACGATCTGATCGGCGATCGCCTTGGCTTCGGCTGCGTCAGGACCGGGCGCCGCTGCCATGAACGCCTTACGGTAGTAGCGCAGTTCGTCCAAGGATTCGATGATGTCGGCGAGCGCGCGATGTCCACCATTTTTCGGCGGACGGTTGTTGTATACGGCAGGATACCAGCGGCGGGCAAGCTCTTTGAACGTGCTCACGTCGATTACACGGTAGTGCAGGTGTTCCATGAGATTCGGCATATAACGGTCGAGGAATTTTTTGTCTGATCCGATGGAGTTGCCTGCGAGCAGCGGCTTGACGCCGTCTGGGGTGAAGCGGGCCACGTATTCGGTGACTTTCCGTTCGGCCTCTTCGACGCTCAGGCCGTTCTCCCATTCGTTGATGAGTCCGGAACGGGTGTGCATGGCACGCACGAAATCGTTCATATTGGCAACGGCCGCATTAGACGGCTTGATCACGAAATCAATACCCTCGTCGAGCACATTGAGGTCGAAGTCCGTCGGTACCACGGAGATCTCGCACAGTTCATCGTGGAAAATATCCAAGCCGGTCATTTCGCAATCGATCCAAATCAGTCGCGAACCTTTCGCCGTATACGTTTCGCCGTCATGTGCGTCAACCATTTTGCCTCGTTTCCTTTGCGTGTGCGCGTGCCGCTTGGCACGCTTCAGCTGAACATTCGAAGATACCGCGAGGTAGGGAGATTGGAAGGCCCACGCACTGGGAAGTCACGTTTGTTTTTTCGCGATTTGCTTCGTAATCAATACCGCTACTTGGCGATAGGGCGACGTTCGGTTATAAATATTCACGTTGCAGATATGAGTAAAGCCTCTTACTTTCGGTCTTTTCCGAGAAGTAAGAGGCTTTTACCGATTTTGATTACTGGAATTCAGCAATCACTGGCGGCCGGAGTAGTTCGGAGCTTCGGCGGTCATGACGATGTCGTGCGGATGGGATTCGCGCAAGCCAGCGTCGGTGATACGGATGAAACGGCCACGTTCCGGCATTTCGGCGATGTTGTGAGCGCCGATGTAGAACATGGACTGGTGCAGGCCACCGATCATCTGGTACAGCACTGCGTTCAGCGGTCCGCGGTACGGCACTTCGCCTTCAACGCCTTCCGGAACGACCTTGTCGTTAGAGGTGACGTCGGCCTGGAAGTAGCGATCCTTGGAGTAAGACTTCTTGCCACGCGGAGCCATGGCGCCGAGGGAGCCCATGCCACGGTACAGCTTGTACTGCTTGCCGTGCAGCAGCACCTTCTCACCCGGAGCTTCCTCGCAGCCTGCGAGGGTGCCGCCGAGCATGACGGTGGAGGCACCGGCAACCAGAGCCTTGGCGATGTCGCCGGAGTAGTGAATGCCACCGTCGGCGATGCACGGCACGCCAGCGGCACGGCAGGCCTGAGCGGCCTCGTACACTGCGGTGAGCTGCGGCACACCGACACCGGCCACCACGCGGGTGGTGCAGATGGAGCCTGGGCCCACGCCGACCTTGACTGCGTCAACACCGGCGTCGATCATGGCCTGAGCGCCCTGACGGGTGGCCACGTTACCGCCGATGATGTCAACGCCCTTGAACGCGGAATCGGACTTCAGGCGGCGAATCATGTCGAGAGCCAGCTTGGCCTCACCGTTGGCGGTGTCGACCACGAGCACGTCCACGCCGGCTTCCATCAGAGCGGAAGCACGGTTGTAGGCGTCACCCAGGAAGCCGATGCCGGCGGCAACGCGCAGACGACCCTGTTCGTCCTTGGTGGCGTCCGGATACTGCTCGGTCTTCACGAAGTCCTTCACGGTGATCAAGCCGGTGAGGCGGCCTTCATCGTCAACCAGCGGCAGCTTCTCGACCTTGTGCTTGGCCAGCAGGTCGTGGGCGTCTTCCTTGGAGATGTTGGACGGGCCGGTGATGAGGTTCTCGCGGGTCATGACCTCGGAAACCTTGAGCCGGTCGTAATCCTCGGAGGCGATGAAACGCATGTCGCGGTTGGTGATGATGCCGACGAGCTTGTTGTCGTTGTCACGACCGGCAGACCGGAGATATGGAAACGGCCGCACAGCTTGTCGAGATCAGCCAGCGTCACATCCGGGCTGACGGTCAACGGATCGTTGATCATACCGGATTCGGAGCGCTTGACGATGTCAACCTGAGCGGCTTGGTCGTCGATGGAAAGATTGCGGTGCAGCACGCCGATGCCGCCATTGCGAGCCATGGCAATGGCCATGTCGGACTCGGTGACGGTGTCCATTGCGGCGGAGATCGCCGGGACCTTCATCGTGATGTTGCGGGTCAGATGGGTGGTGGTGTCCACTTCGGACGGAATGACATCCGTCTCGTTCGGCAGCAGCAGCACATCGTCATAGGCGAGGCCAAGCTGTGCGAAAATCGGAGGAAGTGGAGCGTACGTGGAATCTGCATTCATATCAGGAATTGTAGCCATAGACCCACTATATGAACGCGGGCTGACTTACCGCGACACGGCAGAACAAGCGGCAAACAAGGGTGTTATGAAAGTTAACTAATACCGCAAGGCAAAGCGTTTAATCAGTTTTTCCGACGCTTCGACGACCGCACCGACGCATGTCCGCCGCCATCCGCAGCGTCCTCCTCCAGCATCTCGGGAATCCTATGCTTCACATACGGATACATGGTGGCGACGGTCAGCACCACGGCCGCAATCAGGAATCCAACAAGCACGTATTGGGCCTTGAAAAACAGCGTCATAATCGAGCCGAATGCGATCAGTGCCGCCCAACCCCACAGAATCAGCACAGCCCCCTGCACGGAATGGCCGATGCGCAGCATGCGATGATGCAAGTGCATGCGGTCCGGATGCATCGGAGACTGTCCCTTGCGCAAGCGGCGCACAATCGCAAGACACATGTCGAGAATCGGCAGGAACAATACCAGAATCGGCAGCAGAATCGGCATGAACACCGGCAAGTAAATGCTGGCATGAATACTGGCCGGGTCAAGGCGGCCCGTCATCACAATCGACGCGCACGTGATCAAATAGCCGAGCAGCATGGAACCGGAGTCTCCCATGAACAGCTTCGCCGGATGCCAGTTGTGCATCAAAAAGCCCACGCACATGCCGACCATGGCAATGTCGATCAATGTCGCCATCGAAGCGTACGAAGGCGAGTTGCGGGCGATGATGTATGAATAAATGGCGAATGCGATGCCGCCGATCGCCACAATGCCCGATGACAGACCGTCCAACCCATCCACGAAATTGACCGCATTGATGGACGCGACGATCAAAAAACGCGGTGATGGCCATCGACAGGCTCGGCGACGCCGTCACCAACGAGCCAAGCGGAAGCGAAATGATCTGCAGACCGCCCCATGCCACGAACACGGAAATCAACAGCTGACCGGCAAGCTTGAGCATCCAATCAAGATCCCACAAGTCGTCGGCCATGCCAAGCAGACTGATCATAATGGCGCCGACGAGAATCACCCACGCCTGTTGCGATTGCGCGAACAATCCTTGAATGAACGGAATGCGGGATGCGAACAGCATCGACACGGTGAAACCGATCAGCATGCCCAAACCACCCAGTCGCGGTGTCGGAATGGTATGCACGTCTCGCGCACGCACTTCGCCGACGGCGCCGATCTCAATGGCGATATGGCGAATCAACGGCGTGATCAAATAGGTGACGCCGCCAGCGATCGCAGCAATGAACAGATAGATTCTCATACGCCCAAAAGCACCGCCATTCAACGTCAAGGCCTTTCGGATAACCGGCTCGTGAATCACTCCCTCTCGAAGAATCGCAATGCCATCACGCCCATGAGGGTCAGCCGCCACAACCGTGGAAGCCACATGACCGGGAGTCGCTCCCCCGTCCAAATACAAATCAACCGCATCGCCAAGCGCCTGCACGGCCTCGTCAACGGTTTGCGCGCTTTCATCGCCGGAACGGTTGGCACTGGTGGCGGCCAACGGTCCGGTAGCGCGCAGCACACGCAAGGCGGCCGCGGAATTCGGAATGCGCACGCCTGCGTGACCTTGCCGGTGGCGGGATCGGTACGTACCGTGGCGAGCGTGCAATCGTTATCGGCCACGGCGATCGGAGAGAACGCGCCCGGCATGAACATGGCGGACAGGCGGTTCAGCGGCACCGGCAGATCCAAATGCAGCTTCTCCATGCTTTCAATAGACGGCAATAGCACTTGCAACGACTTGTATTTCGGTCGTTGCTTCGCCGCGAACACCTTGCGGATCGCCTCAATGTTGCGCGGATCGCACGCAACGCCGTAGACCGTGTCCGTAGGATCACAATCAATCCGCCGTCACGTACGATTTCGACAGCCTGGGCAAGGGATTCGTCTGAAATAGCGCGAATCTCGCTCATGACACCTCCCTTTTCGGCTTGCTGACCCCACCATTGTAAGGCAGGATTCTTCAACTGCGTTGAAACTGACCTTATGCGCCCAGATACGCCTTGCGCACCTGCTCGTTGTCCATCAGCTCCTTGGCGTCGCCTTCCATGGTGATGCGCCCGGTTTCGAGCACATACGCACGATCGGCGATCGACAGGGCCATATTCGCGTTCTGTTCGACCAGCAGTACGGTAATGCCCTGATCGTGCAGCTTGCGAATAATGGCGAAGATCTCTTTGACGAGTTTCGGAGACAGACCCATCGACGGCTCGTCCATCAGAATCGTGTTCGGGTGGCTCATCAGGCGCGGCCCATCGCCAGCATCTGCTGTTCGCCGCCGGAAAGCGTACCCGCCTTCTGGTTGCGGCGTTCCTTCAGGCGTGGGAACATGTCGAACACCATGGCAAGATCGTCCGCCATGTGAGACCGGTCTTTGAGACTGAACGCGCCCATTTCAAGGTTTTCCTGCACGCTCATGCGCGTGAACACGTGGCGTCCTTCGGGAATATGCGCCATGCCGAGGGTCACGATCTTATTGTTCGGCGTTTTCAGCAGGTCCACGCCGTTGAACAGCACCTCGCCGGAAACCGCCGGAGTAAGACCTGTGATGGTATGCAATGTCGTGGTTTTGCCAGCACCGTTCGCACCGATCAGCGACACGATCTCGCCGTCGTTCACCGTCAGACTGATGTTTTTGACCGCTTCGATGGCACCGTAGGAGACGGAAAGATTCTTGATCTGCAGCATCAGGAGTCCTTCCTTTCGGTCGTTTCAGACGTTTTCGACGGCATTGTTTTCAGCATCGTCCGCACCAAGATATGCGGAGATGACCTGCGGATTGTTGGCGATTTCCTCTGGCGTTCCGGAGGCGATGGTACGCCCGTAATCAAGCACTTGAATACGCTGGCACACGTTCATCACCAGGCTCATATCATGTTCGATCAGCAGAATGGCGATGCCGAAACGGTCGCGGATCGTGTTGATGCAGTTCAGCAGATCCTCGGTTTCCGTAGGATTCATGCCTGCCGCAGGCTCGTCAAGCAACAGCAGTTTCATGCCGGTCGCCAACGCTCGTGCGATTTCCAGCTTACGCTGCGCTCCATACGGCAGATTCGCGGCTTCGGTTTCGGCCAATCCTTCCAGTCCGAAAATACGCAGCAGGTCTATGGCTTTGGCATGCATGTCGCGTTCCTGCTTCCAGAAGGTCGGCGTGCGGAAGATCGCACCGCCCAGCCGGTAGGTGAAGGATTCGTTGAACGCCACAAGCACGTTCTCTTCGACCGTCATTTGATCGAACAGTCGAATGTTTTGGAAGGTTCTTGCGATTCCCGCACGCACGACTGATACGTTTTCTTGCCGTTCATGCGTTTGCCGTCGAGGAAGAACTCACCTTCCGTGGCTGGTAAACGCCGGTCAGCAGGTTGAACACAGTGGTCTTGCCTGCGCCGTTCGGCCCGATCAGACCGACAAGCTCGCCCGCATTGATGGTCATGTTGAAGTCGGATACGGCTTTGAGGCCTCCGAAGGTGATGCCGAGATGCTCGGCCTCAGAATCGGCTCGCTCATGCCTGCACCTCCTTGTCTTCGCTGGATGTGTTGATTTCGCTAGATGCGGCAGTCTCGCCGGTTTCCTTGGTTTTCTTAGATGCCGATTGAGACGCACCCGATTTGCCGTGCATCTTCACGCGTACCGGATAGAACCACTTGTTGACGAATTTCGGCAGCGAGAACTCCCAATTGCCGAACAATCCCTGCGGACGGAACACCATGATGATCACCAGCACCACCGAATACACGAGCATGCGGTATGCGGAGAACGCACGCAGCAATTCCGGCAAAATCGTCAGACCAACCGCGGCGACAATGGAACCCGTCAGCGAACCCATACCGCCGAACACCACCATGATCACGTAATTGATCGACTGCAGCCAACCGGCCATGCTTGGCGTGAGCGCACCGATATATTGCGCGAAAATACCACCCGCAATACCCGCGAAGAACGCGGAAATCGCAAAAAACGAGCACTTTCATATAGGTGATGTTGATGCCGGAAGCGCCAGCCGCGATCTCATCATCACGAATCGCCTTGACCGCACGACCATAACGGGAACGCGCGAACATGAACAACAGCACCACGGTCACGACGGTGATACAGAACACCACATACAGATTGGCGAGACGGTCGATGCGATCAGTGCCTGCCCCTGCTGGCCGTCCGCAAGTCCCTTGCCGCCGGCCACTTTCAGATTCTGGATGATCACACGAATGATCTCACCGAAA
>ENA-OQAR01000044-OQAR01000044.1-human-gut-metagenome-genome-assembly--contig:-NODE-44-length-26033-cov-3.312900_pt1 | contig 26033 bp, 30 predicted proteins | sample MGYA00242738_ERZ504533 | MGnify/ENA primary metagenome ERZ504533 (study PRJEB26092, sample SAMD00036276) | human gut metagenome | host: Homo sapiens | study: EMG produced TPA metagenomics assembly of... | reverse complement strand
CCACAATAGAGGCAAGAATGGCAACTTCGACCGGTGTCATCCCAATTTCTTTCGCTTTTGCCAAGCGAGCGTCATTCCAGAAAATCTTATATTCACGCTGCATACGCTGCATCAACTTCTCAGCGGAAATATTCCAGTATACCTCATAAGTATTCGGAATAAACAGCGCAAGGATCGTCTCAGTCGTAAAACCTAATGATGCACAGTAGACGGAATCAACAAGCAAAGGTAGCAGGTCATCCTCCTCGATCATTAACTGCCCGGCAAGTCTTTCGGCCAGATCCAACTTGAAGCGTATATTATTAAAAGTGATTCGAGTAGCTTCCTGATGCCCCCGACGCAGGTTGTTAAGCAATGCCAGGTTATTCATACCCGGCTCCACAGCATAACGTCCGGTACGCATATTGGTGGGATATTTCAGCATTCCGGCAAGCTGCTTGAAACTCCCGATACGCCGGCAACCGGCAGAGTCGACCAACTGGCGACAGAGATCGCCAAAATCTTTCTTCTCATTGAAGCATTTATCTACAAGGATTCTCAGGATCGTCTTATTGCAACAACAAAAGAACCGAAGCTTCAGGTAGGTCAGACAGCAGTTCTGAAAGTCTCTCAGGTAACAAGGATTGGTGCATTCCTTGACTGGGGACTGGAGAAAGACCTTCTGCTTCCATATCATGAACAGACTCTGAAAGTAAGAGAGGGAGAAGATGTGCTGGTAGCACTCTATATTGACAAGAGCAGTCGTCTCTGCGCAACTATGAAGGTTTATCATTATCTTTCCACCAGAACTCCTTATGTAGTGGGAGATATGGTGAAAGGCCGTGTTTATGAGATCAGCGACAGATTCGGTGTATTTGTGGCAGTTGATGATAAATATTCCGCACTGATCCCTGCAAGAGAAGCCAAGGGAAAATACCGCCCGGGCAAGATTCTGGAGCTGCGTGTCAGCGAAGTAAAAGAAGACGGAAAAATGAATGTCACAGACCGCCAGAAGGCATACCTGCAGATCAATGAGGATGCGGAGAATGTCCTTGAAGTGATCAATGAGTTTGCAGGTGTTCTTCCATTTGATGACAAGGCATCACCGGAAGTAATCCAGAGAGAATTCGGCCTGAGTAAGGGAGCGTTTAAAACGTGCTATTGGTCATCTGATGAAAGAAGGCAAAGTAGAGATTAAGGACAGAGGAATCTACGCGAAATAATAACAGTAAAAAATATACTGCGATAAAAATTGCAGATATTAGAACAGGAGAGAAATAGAGTTGGAGTTTACACATCTTCACGTCCATACAGAATACAGTCTGCTGGATGGTTCCAATAAGATAAAAGAATATGTAGCCCGTGTCAAAGAACTTGGCATGGACAGTGCGGCGATCACAGATCATGGAGTTATGTATGGTGTGATTGATTTTTATCGTGCAGCAAGAGCCGAGGGAATCAATCCGATTCTGGGATGTGAGGTTTATGTAGCCCCCGGCTCCCGATTTGACCGTGAAGCAGGAAGCGGCGAAGACAGATATTACCACCTGGTTCTTCTGGCAGAGAATAATCAGGGTTATGCAAATCTGATGAAAATTGTGTCCAAGGGTTTCACAGAAGGATTCTATTATAAACCGCGAGTAGATCTTGCGGTATTAAAAGAGTACCATGAAGGGATTATTGCCTTAAGTGCCTGCCTTGCAGGTGAGGTTGCCAGATATCTTCAGAGAGGCATGTATGAGGATGCAAGGGCAGCAGCTCTTCGTTATCAGGATATTTTTGGCAAAGGGAATTTCTTCCTGGAATTACAGGATCATGGAATCCCTGCGCAGAGACTGGTAAATCAGGAGCTTCTCCGTATGCACGAAGAAACAGGGATTGACCTTGTGGCAACCAATGATGTGCATTATACAAGGGCGGAGGATGCTGATCCTCATGATATTCTTCTCTGTCTGCAGACAAACAAGAAACTGGCAGACGAGGACAGAATGCGTTATGAGGGCGGCCAGTATTATGTGAAATCCCCGGAAGAAATGGCAGAACTTTTTCCCATATGCTTTGGAGGCCCTGGAGAATACTCATAAGATTGCACAGAGATGTCATGTTGAGATTGAATTTGGCGTGACTAAGCTTCCAAGATTCGATGTGCCGGATGGTCTTACATCCTGGGAATATCTGAACAAGCTGTGCTTCGAGGGACTGGAGGAACGTTATCAGCCGGTTACAGAGGAATTAAAAGCTCGTCTGAATTACGAATTATCTACTATAAAAAATATGGGCTACGTGGATTACTTCCTTATAGTATGGGATTTTATTAAATATGCCCGCGATCATGACATTATGGTAGGACCGGGACGTGGCTCTGCAGCGGGAAGTCTGGTTGCTTATACCTTGGGCATCACACAGCTTGATCCTATTCGCTATGATCTGCTCTTTGAGCGATTTCTGAATCCGGAACGAGTATCTATGCCTGATATTGACGTTGACTTCTGCTTCGAAAGAAGGCAGGAGGTTATTGAATATGTCCGCCGTAAATATGGGGATGATTGTGTGGTTCAGATCGTTACTTTTGGTACGCTGGCAGCCCGTGGTGTGATCCGGGATGTGGGCCGTGTACTGGATATGCCTTATGCACAGGTGGATTCCATTGCGAAAATGATCCCGCAGGAATTAAATATTACTATAGATAAAGCCCTTACTATGAACCCTGAGCTGAAAAAAGCATATGAAGAGCAGGATGAAATTCATTATCTGATCGATATGGCAAGACGTCTGGAGGGACTTCCCAGACATACCTCCATGCATGCGGCAGGTGTTGTTATCAGCCAGAAGGACGTATCAGAATATGTACCGCTTTCCAGAGCATCAGACGGGTCTATTGTCACTCAGTTTACCATGACAACACTGGAAGAATTGGGACTTTTAAAAATGGACTTCCTGGGACTTCGTACTCTGACTGTGATCCAGAATGCAGTAAAGCTGATCCAGAAGGATGCAGGAGTGACTCTGGATATGCAGAAGATTAATTATGATGATAAAAAGGTTTTGGATTCCCTTGGCACCGGTCGTTCTGATGGTGTATTTCAGCTTGAAAGTGCGGGAATGAAAAACTTCATGAAGGAACTGAAGCCTCAGAGTCTGGAAGATGTGATCGCAGGAATTCTCTTTACCGCCCGGGCCCCATGGATTTTATCCCTCAGTATATCCGGGGCAAAAACCGTCCGGATACCATCCGTTACGACTGCCCTCAGCTGGAGCCGATCCTGAAGCCTACGTATGGGTGTATTGTCTATCAGGAGCAGGTTATGCAGATTGTTCGGAACCTGGCAGGTTATACTCTGGGCCGAAGCGACTGGTGCGCCGTGCAATGTCCAAAAAGAAGGCCTCTGTATGGAAAAAGAGCGCCAGAACTTTGTTTATGGAAATGAAGCGGAGGGAGTTCCCGGATGTATTGCAAATGGAATTGATGAGGCAACGGCAAATAAAATCTATGATGAAATGATTGATTTCGCCAAATATGCTTTTAATAAGTCCCATGCAGCAGCCTATGCAGTTGTTTCCTATCAGACTGCATATCTGAAATATTACTATCCTGTGGAATTTATGGCCGCATTAATGACATCGGTTATTGATTTTCCCAATAAGGTTGCAGAATATATTCTGGTCTGCAGACAGATGGGGATTAAGATCCTGCCGCCGGATGTGAATTGTGGAATGTATGGATTCTCTGTAGATAACGGTGCGATCCGATATGGTCTGTCCGCTATAAAGAGTGTGGGACGTCCGGTTATTGAAAGCCTGGTAAGAGAGAGGGAAGAGAACGGACAATATCGTTCCCTGAAGGATTTTATGGAACGAAACTCTCCGCAGATGAATAAGCGAGCAGTAGAAAACTTTATCAAAGCAGGTGCACTGGATTGCCTGGATGGTAACCGCCGCCAGAAAATGCTGGTTTATCAGAAGATTTCAGACAGTATCAGTCAGGATAAGAAGAATTCACTGGCAGGCCAGATGAGCCTTTTTGATCTGGTAAGCGAGGAGGACAAAAAAGAATTTGAAATCCGTATGCCCGATGTGGAGGAATTCGGAAAAGAGGAGCTTCTGGGATATGAGAAGGAAGTTCTGGGAATCTACCTCAGTGGTCATCCTCTGGAAAATTACCGGGGAATGATGGAGAAAACCATTTCTGCGAAAACCTCTGATTTTCAGCAGGATGAAGAAACAAATCTTCCGAAAGTCATGGATGGTCAGAAAGTAATTATCGGTGGAATGATTACGGATAAAACCATAAAATATACAAAGAATAATAAGGTTATGGCATTCCTCACAGTGGAGGATCTGGTAGGAACAGTGGAGGTAGTTGTGTTCCCCAGAGATTATGAGAAAAGTCAGCAGTTCCTGAATGAAGAAGGCAGAGTATTTATTCAGGGCAGAGTATCTGCAGAGGACGATCGCGCCAGTAAACTGATCCTTGAAAAAATCCGTCCCTTTGACAATATGCCAAGGGAAATCTGGATACAGTTTGACAATAAAGAAAGCTACACACAGCAATCTCAGGAACTGCTTGCAGACCTCAGACGTTCACCGGGTGACAGTGCTGTTGTGATCTACCTGAAAGACGTAAAGGCCATAAAGAAGCTTCCGGTTGGATATCATGCACAAATTCAGGACTCATGGCTGAACTATATGTACGAAAAATATGGTAAAACCAATGTTAAAGTTGTAGAAAGAGGATTGAAAAACTTATAGAAATGCGCTAAACTATACCCGAATATGTGTATAGTAAAAATGAGATAGATTCAGAAGATGGAGGAAGAAAAGATGGCAGAAAACAAGATAAAAACCATTGGTGTCCTTACCAGCGGTGGTGACGCACCTGGAATGAATGCTGCAATTCGTGCAGTTGTCAGAAGAGGTTTAAGCAATGGATTAAATGTAAAAGGTATTCTGAAAGGATACAATGGTCTGTTAAACGAAGAGATTATTGACATGAGCGCAAAAGATGTATCTGATACAATCGAGCGTGGAGGTACAATCCTTTATACAGCACGTTGTGCAGAATTCCGTACAGAAGAAGGCCAGAACGTGGTGCAGAGATCTGCAGAAAACATGGAATTGACGGACTTGTTGTCATCGGTGGTGACGGATCTTTCGCAGGTGCTCAGAAGCTTGCGAATCTCGGAATCAATACAATCGGTCTTCCCGGAACAATCGACCTTGACATTGCATGTACAGAATATACCATCGGATTTGATACAGCTGTAAACACAGCAATGGAAGCAATTGATAAAGTACGTGATACTTCCACTTCTCATGAGAGATGCAGTATCATCGAGGTTATGGGACGTGGTGCAGGATATATTGCTCTGTGGTGCGGTATTGCCAATGGTGCTGAGGACGTTCTGGTTCCTGAAAAATATGACTATGATGAGCAGAAGCTGATCAATAACATTATCGAGAGTCGTAAGAAAGGCAAAAAGCATCACATCATCATCAATGCAGAAGGTATCGGTCATTCTGAAGCAATGGCAAAACGTATCGAAGCTGCCACAGGTATCGAAACACGTGCTACAATCCTTGGACACATGCAGCGTGGTGGAAGCCCGACATGTAAAGACCGTGTATATGCATCTATGATGGGTGCTCTGGCTGTAGACCTTCTTATTGCAGGCAAGACATGCCGCGTTGTCGGATATCGTCACGGTGAATTCGTAGACTTCGATATCAATGAAGCACTTGCTATGCAGAAAGGTATCTCTGACTATCAGTGGGAAGTATGCCAGTCACTTTCTCATAACTATGATAAAAACAACAAATAACAAATGAATAAAAAGATGCAGTTATATAACAGACTGCATAAATTAAATACTGCTCAGATAATTACCCTCGGTTTTGCGGGAGTGATTATCTTAGGGGGATTACTTCTGTGGCTGCCGTTTTGTACGGCACCCGGATACCACACATCTTTTACAGATGCCATGTTTACCGCAACCACAAGTATATGTGTAACAGGGCTTGTGACAGTTGTTACGGCAACTCACTGGACTCTGGCAGGCAAGATTATTATTCTTGTCCTGATCCAGATCGGAGGTGTGGGACTGATTTCCCTGGGCAGTATTATTTTTATAAGTCTGAGAAAGAAAATATCGCTGAGGAACCGGCGTGTTATCCAGGAGTCCTATAATATGGATAGAATGGGTGGGATGGTCAGGCTGGTGAAGAAAGTTCTGATCTGTGTGTTTGGAGCAGAAGGAATCGGTGCAGTGTGTTATGCAGTTCGATTTATTCCGCAGTTCGGTCTGGCAAAAGGTCTGGGATACTCTGTTTTTACGGCAGTATCTGCATTCTGTAATGCTGGTATTGATCTGCTGGGAGAGGACAGCCTGGCTCAGTATGTTGCTGATCCGATCGTAAACTTTACAAGTGTAGGACTGATCATTATGTCAGGACTTGGATTTGTGGTCTGGTGGGATATCTGGGATAAGATCAAACGAGTCATCAGAGGGAAACTTCCTGTGGGACGTATATTTAAAAATCTCCGTCTTCACAGTAAGATCGTGTTGATGATGACGCTGATACTTGTTGTGGGCGGTACAGTACTGATCTTTCTGTTTGATCATGGAAATCCGGAAAGTATTGGGACATATTCGCCGGGAACGAAGTGGATGGCATCTTTGTTCCAGTCAGTTACCACAAGAACAGCTGGATTTTTCACTGTAAGCCAGGAGAGATTTTCCAATGCAACTTATATGCTGTGCCTGGTATTGATGTTGATCGGCGGTTCCCCTATGGGAACAGCAGGTGGAATTAAGACAACAACAGTTGCGGTCCTTCTGCTGAGTCTGAAATCCAATCTTCAGGGAAAACGGGATGTGGAAGTACACCACAGGAGAATCAGAGACAGCTATATACGTTCTGCAATCGTAGTGACAGGTATGGTACTTACAGTACTTATTCTCATGAGTATGCTGTTGTGTGCAGCCATGCCGGAAGCACCTATAGAAGATGTTGTTTATGAAATTACATCTGCGGTTGCAACGGTAGGACTTAGCAGAGGGCTGACACCCTGCCTGAATACAGCAGGCAAATGGATCGTGATCCTGACTATGTATCTGGGAAGAATCGGTCCGCTGACTCTGGGAACTGCAGTGACTGTACGTGTACAGAAAATGCCGGCAGATTCACATCTGGCAGAAGAAGATATTATGATTGGATAGTAACGGTTCGGCAGTCAGGCGGATATTCGCAGAGGATAACGAATACATGTTCAGAAAGAGAAATGAGGAAGAAAATGAAGAACAAATCTTATGCAGTGATCGGTCTTGGGCAGTTCGGGATGACGGTAGCCCTTACTCTAGCAGAGGCGAACTGCGATGTACTTGCCATTGACGATAAAGATGATAATGTGCAGGATATCGCAGAGAAAGTTTCCTATGCTGTCAAGGCAGATGTGCGTGATCCGGGAATTCTGGAATCGTTTGGAGTTCAGAACGTAGATGTTGCGGTCATCGCAGTAGCCGAGAATATGGAGGCCAGTATTACAGCAACGATGCAGGTGAAAGAACTTGGAGTTCCTTTTGTCATGGCGAAGGCAATGAATTCTCTTCATGGCAGGATACTGGAGAAAATAGGGGCAGATAAGGTGATTTATCCTGAACATTCCATGGGTATCAGAGTTGCAAGAAATCTTCTCTCCAGTGGATTTGTCGATATGTTTGAGCTTTCTTCTGATTTCAGTATGGCAGAATTTAAGATCCGCGGGAATGGATAGGAAAAACACTTCGGGAGCTGAAGGTCAGGGAAAAGTATAACATCAATCTGATCGGTCTGAAGCATGGCGATAAGATGAATATGAATGTGGCGCCGGATGAAGTGTTTCCGGCAGACTGCACAGTTGTTGCAGCAGGAGCAAACAGTGACCTGAATAAGGTTTCGGAAAATTGAGGATAAGATATGATCACCAGTGTAAATAACGGACAGGTAAAAAATATCATACAGCTGAACCAGAAAACAAAAGCCCGCAGAGAACAAGGGCTTTTTGTTGCAGAAGGAAGAAAAATGTTCGGCGAAGCACCTAGGGATTGGATTTCGAAGGTGTATGTATCAGAAGCTCTCAGCGGTGATGCAGAACTGATGGCTCAGGTGGAGAAACTTCCATATGAAATAGTAACAGATTCTGTTTTTCGACAGATGAGCGATACGCAGACGCCGCAGGGAATTATGACAGTGCTTAAGAAACCTTCCTATATAATGGAAGATATTCTCGGCGGGAAAAATCCGCTGGTTATGATTCTGGAAGATCTGCAGGATCCGGGAAATGCGGGAACTATTCTCCGTACAGGAGAGGGTGCCGGAGTAAGCGGAGTTCTTCTGACAAAGACCTGCGTAGATATCACAAACCCGAAGGTTATACGATCAACCATGGGTTCTGTCTACAGAATGCCTTTCCTATATGTGGAAAGTGTGGTATCATTAGCACAGGAACTGAAAGACAGAAATATCCGCACATTTGCAGCGCATCTGCATGGTAAGAACTCTTATGATCAGGAATCCTACACAGGAGGAACTGCTTTCCTGATCGGCAATGAGGGAAAAGGACTGACAGATGAAGCGGCAGACAGTGCTGATTGTCTGATACGGATTCCTATGTGTGGAAAAGTAGAATCTCTGAATGCTGCCATGGCATCCGGAATTCTCATGTATGAAGCTGCTCGTCAGAGACGATAGCAGACGAAAGGAGGAGTTTCATGCAGCCTTTGATCTGGCTTGGGATTCTTGCGTTATTGCTTGTTGTAGAGGCAATTACGGCAGGACTGACCACCATCTGGTTTGCCGGCGGCGCACTGGTCGCTGCTATTGCATGTTATGCAGGAGCGAACCTCACTGTACAGATATTGCTGTTTCTGTGTGTTTCATTGGTACTTCTCATCTTTACCAGACCACTGGCAATGAAGTACTTCAACAAAGAAACCATACAGACCAATGCAAACAGTCTGATTGGAAAGAAAGCAGTTGTGATTCAGGAGATTGACAATCTGGCGCAGACAGGCCAGGTTCGTATCAATGACATTGAATGGACTGCACGTTCTGCTGATGACGAAAAAATCGGCGAAGGCACCGTTGTAACGATCGAAGAGATCCGAGGTGTGAAACTTATCGTAAAACAGAATAAGGAGGATTAGTTATGGGCGTGGTTTTTCTGATAGTTATTATCGTTATTGCGGTATGGGTCCTTGCATCCTGCGTCCGCATTGTACCACAGGCATATGCAGTAATCCTGGAACGTCTGGGAGCTTATCAGGCAACCTGGAGTACAGGAATTCACTTCAAGGTTCCGTTTATTGAACGAGTAGCCAGAAAGGTAAATCTGAAGGAACAGGTAGTGGATTTTCCACCGCAGCCGGTTATCACAAAGGATAACGTAACCATGCAGATCGATACTGTCGTATTCTTTCAGATTACAGATCCGAAGCTTTATACTTACGGTGTGGAGAATCCGATCATGGCAATCGAGAATCTGTCCGCAACAACCTTAAGAAATATTATCGGTGACATGGAACTGGATGAGACACTTACATCACGTGAGACGATCAATACCAAGATGAGAGCTTCTCTTGATGAAGCTACTGATCCATGGGGAATCAAGGTCAATCGTGTGGAACTGAAGAACATTATTCCTCCGGCAGCTATCCAGGATGCAATGGAGAAACAGATGAAAGCTGAGCGTGAACGTCGTGAAGCAATCCTGATCGCAGAAGGTCAGAAGAAATCTACGATCCTTGTTGCAGAAGGTAAGAAACAATCCGCAATTCTGGATGCAGAAGCTGAGAAACAGGCAGCAATCCTCCGCGCAGAGGCTCAGAAAGAGCGTATGATCAAGGAGGCAGAAGGACAGGCTGAGGCAGTTCTGAAAGTTCAGAATGCCAATGCAGAGGGTATCCGCATGATCAGAGAGGCAGGAGCAGATGAGGCAGTTCTGACACTGAAGAGTCTGGAAGCATTTGCCAGGGCAGCAGACGGTAAGGCAACCAAGATCATTATTCCGTCGGATATTCAGGGAATCGCAGGTCTGGCAAGTTCGCTGAAAGAGATCGTCACTGATCCGAAAGCGGAGACAGACAAATAACAAAAGAGAATAAATGACATCGGGGAGAGAATTATTATGAACTTAAAAGGAAGAAACTTTCTGACACTGAAAGACTTTACACCGGAGGAGATCACATATCTTATTGATTTATCCGCAGAACTTAAAGCAAAGAAGAAAGCCGGCGAGCTTCACGAATATTACAGAGGCAAAAATATTGCACTTATTTTTGAAAAAACAAGTACAAGAACCCGCTGCTCTTTTGAGGTAGCTGCCCATGATCTTGGAATGGGAAGCACATACCTGGATCCGACAGGTTCTCAGATCGGTAAGAAAGAAAGCATTGCAGATACAGCAAGAGTTCTGGGAAGAATGTATGATGGTATCGAATATCGTGGATTTGGTCAGGAAGTCGTAGAAGAGCTTGCAAAACATGCAGGTGTTCCGGTATGGAATGGCCTTACGAACGAATATCATCCGACACAGATGATCGCTGATATGCTGACAATCCGTGAGCATTTCGGAGATTTAAAAGGACGTAAGCTTGTATACATGGGTGATGCCCGTTACAATATGGGTAATTCCCTGATGATTGCCTGCACAAAACTTGGCATGCATTTCGTAGCCTGCACAACTAAGAAATATTTCCCGAATGCAGAGTTAGTTGCTCAGTGCGAGGAATATGCAAAAGCATCCGGCGGAAGCATCACTCTGACAGAGGATGTTCAGGAAGGAACAAAGGATGCAGATGTTATCTATACAGACGTATGGGTATCTATGGGTGAGCCGGATGAGGTATGGACAGAGAGAATCCATGATCTGACACCTTATAAAGTAACAAAGGACGTTATGAAGAACGCAGGAGAGAAAGCAATCTTCCTTCACTGTCTGCCTGCATTCCATGACCTTAAGACAAAGATCGGCAAGGAAATGGGCGAGAGATTCAATCTGACAGACATGGAAGTAACAGACGAAGTATTTGAATCTGAGCAGTCCAAAGTATTTGATGAGGCAGAGAACCGTATGCATACCATCAAAGCTGTTATGGTAGCAACATTAGGAGAGCCGGAGAACAAATAATGGCACATCTGTATAATGAAGAAACAATTTCACAGGCAATAAACACAAAATGGGCGGGCAAAACCGTCCATTTTGCAAAAGAAACAGATTCTACCAATTCATGGATCAAGCGTCTGGCAAAAAAATGGTGCAGAGCATGGAACTCTGGCAGTTGCGGAATTCCAGTCTGCGGGAAGAGGACGTTTTGACAGAAGATGGGAAGCGCCGGAGGGCAGCTCTATTATGATGACACTGCTCCTACGTCCGGAATTTTCACCGCAGTATGCGTCTATGCTGACACTGGTTATGGGAATGGCAGTGGCACAGGCAGCAGAGGAACTGGGGTTTAACGTAAGTATTAAATGGCCCAATGATATTGTAATCTCTAAGAAGAAAATCTGTGGTATCCTGACCGAGATGGGAACAAATGGTGTGAAGATCAATTATGTTCTCATCGGAGTAGGAATCAATGTAAACCTGAAAGAATTTCCGGAAGAAATGCAGGACAAAGCGACTTCACTGATTCTGGAGGGCGGTCATGAATATGACAGAAATCAGGTGATTGCACTGGTGATGAAATATTTCGAGATCAACTATGAGAAATTTATCCAGACCTGTGATTTTACTCATCTGCTGGATGATTACCACAGAATCCTTGCAAATCTGAACCAGCCGGTCAGAGTGATCGATGGTGACAGAAGTTTCGAAGGAATCTGCAGGGGGATTGATGAAAAAGGTGAACTGCTTGTGGAAAGGCAGAATAAAGAAGTTGTGAAAGTCAGCGCAGGAGAGGTTTCGGTGCGTGGACTTTACAGCTATGTATAAAGATTCTGAATAATTTCGAAAGAGGGAAACAGTAATTTATGTATCAGGACAACATTACTCTCTGCGGCGCAAGTGCCTATGAGAAGAAATTTTATTTTAATCAGGATTTCAATGCACTTCCGGATCATGTGAAGAAAGAACTTCAGATCATGTGTGTTCTTTACACAGAGGATGTAGGAGGAATCCTGACTCTGGAATTTGACGAAAACGGCAGACTTCAGTTTAAAACAGAAGCTCTGGAAGCAGATGCCCGCTACGATGAGATCGGAAGCGGACTGAAGATCAAACAGCTTCAGCAGGACAAGAAAGAACTTCTGGAATCTCTGGAAATGTATTATAAAGTATTCTTTCTCGGAGACATCCCGGAAGAAGAACTGAAGAAAAACATCGGGCAGTGAGGACTGAATCCATGCAGACAAGGAATGAGCCGGTACGGGCAAGAGAACTATTCATGGAGATGCAGTGGAAAATAGGAAACGTACAGATTGATAATCCGTTTGTTCTTGCACCAATGGCAGGTGTCACAGACCTGCCATTTCGAACGCTCTGTAAAGAGCAGGGGGCCGGACTGATCTGTATGGAAATGATCAGTGCAAAAGCGATTTCTTTTCACAATAAGAACACCATTGCCCTGATGGAGATTGATCCATGTGAGCACCCGGTTTCCATGCAGCTTTTTGGCAGTGAACCGGATCTTATGGCAGAGGTTGCGAAATCCATTGAGGACAGAGATTTCGATATCCTGGACATCAATATGGGATGCCCTGTGCCGAAGGTTGTCAATAACGGTGAGGGATCTGCATTATTGAAGAACCCGAATCTGATTGAAGAGATCGTTCGAAAAGTATCATCTGCAATCAGTAAACGTTGACTGTCAAGGTGCGAATCGGATTTGAGAATGAACCGGTAGATATTGTTGAGATCGCGAAACGTATTGAGGATGCGGGAGCAGCAGCACTTGCAGTGCATGGGCGCACCAGACAGCAGTACTATTCCGGCACTGCAGACTGGGATACGATCCGCAGGGTAAAAGAAGCGATTACCATTCCTGTAATTGGAAACGGAGATGTAGATTCTCCGATGAAAGCAGAAGCACTGGTAAAACAGACCGGATGTGATGCTGTTATGGTGGGACGTGCAGTAAGGGGAAATCCCTGGTTGTTCCGCGAACTGAACCATTATTTCCGGACAGGGGAACTGTTGGAACGCCCGTCTGTAGAGGAAATACGTGAAATGATCCTGCGTCATGCCAGAAAACAGATTGAATTAAAAGGGGAGTTCGTAGGAATCCGTGAGATGCGTAAACACGTTGCCTGGTATACTGCAGGTATGCGTCACAGCGCAGGGCTCAGAAGAGAGTCAAACACCATAGAAAGTTATGAAGCTCTGGAGGCGCTTTTATCAAGATTAGCATAAAAGTTAAAACCATGTGAAATGAGAAATATAAACAATAGCAAAGGCGCTCGGAATGCTTGACAATCCGGGTGCTTTTTTGTATAATACAGAAATTGTGAATATCCTAGAATAAGTCTGCCCTTTTTCAGGTATGATGTATCAGGAAGCACATAAATCCATGTAGTGATCCGGGGCGAAAAGAAACGCAGAAGACTATACCGGATGTTGAAAGGGAGTAAGGTTATTATGGAAGAAAAGAAAAACTTACTAACTTATGCAGGACTTAAAAAAATTAGAAGAAGAGCTGCATGATTTAAAGGTAGTAAAGAGAAAAGAAGTAGCAGAGAAAATTAAGGAAGCCAGAGAACAGGGCGACTTATCTGAGAATGCGGAATACGATGCAGCGAAAGACGAACAGAGAGACATTGAAGCACGTATCGAAGAAATCGAGAAGATCTTAAAGAATGCTGAAGTTGTTGTAGAGGACGAAGTAGATCTGGACAAGATCAGCGTTGGATGTAAGGTTAAAGTACACGATTTTGAATTCGAAGAAGACATCGAGCTGAAGATCGTAGGTTCCACAGAGGCTAACAGCCTTGAAGGCAAAATCTCCAACGAATCTCCCGTAGGAAAAGCACTTATCGGTGCGCATACAGGTGATGTAGTAGAAGTAGAGATGCCGGCAGGAATCATGAAATACAAAGTTCTGGAGATCCAGAGAAACGTATAAGAGACAGATGACTGAGGTGCGCGTAGAGATTTATCATGCAAAGGCATAACGCGCACCTTTCTCTGACTATATAAGCAGATAATAAGAAGACAATAAGAAGTTTGTTATTTCTTATTTTTGTCTGTATATCTGATAAATTGATATTTGAAAATACAGGATTCTGTTGAATGGAATCTTCTGTTATATCTGATATCACATAGAAATGTAGAACAAATAATAATTATACAAGTATATAAGGAGGAACCAAGGTGGCACAGCAGAAGCAGGAACAGGATTTAAACCAGTTACTGAAGGTACGTCGCGATAAACTGGCAGATCTTCAGGCTAATGGAAAAGACCCATTTCAGATCACAAAGTTTAACCAGACTCATCACTCAATGGAAGTGAAGAGTCTTTATGAAGCACATGAGGCAGAACTTCTCAAAGATCGTGCAGAAGTAGATGTAACAGGTCTTGATGAAGAACAGGCAAAGGAAGCTGTTAAGAAAGATTACGAAGAGAGAAGAGAAATCATGGACGCAAGCCCGATTCACGTAGCGATCGCAGGCCGTATGATGTTCAAGAGAGTTATGGGTAAGGCTTCTTTCTGCAATATCCAGGATTTACAGGGAAATATTCAGGTATATGTAGCAAGAGATGCGATCGGAGCAGATTCTTATGCAGATTTTAAGAAATCCGATATCGGTGATATCTTCGGACTGGAAGGTTTTGCATTCAGAACAAGAACAGGTGAGATTTCTATCCATGCAGAAAGCATGACTCTTCTTTCCAAGAGCTTACAGATTCTTCCTGAGAAATTCCATGGACTGACAGATACAGATATGCGTTATCGTCAGAGATATGTAGACCTTATCATGAATCAGGACAGCAAGAACGTATTTATCAAACGTTCCCAGATTCTGAAAGAAATCCGTAACTTCCTTGCAGACCGTGACTTCATGGAAGTGGAAACTCCGATGCTGGTTGCAAATGCAGGCGGTGCTGCAGCAAGACCGTTTGAAACTCATTATAATGCACTGAACGAAGATGTTAAGCTTCGTATTTCTCTTGAACTTTATCTGAAGAGACTGATCGTTGGTGGTCTTGAGAGAGTTTATGAGATCGGACGTGTATTCCGTAATGAAGGTGTAGATACCCGTCATAATCCGGAGTTTACTCTGATGGAGCTTTATCAGGCATATACAGATTATGAAGGCATGATGGAACTGACTGAGTCTATGTTCCGTTATTTGGCAGAGAAGGTTTGTGGTTCTGCGAAGATTTCCTACAATGGTATCGAGATCGATCTCAGCAAACCTTTTTGAACGTCTGACCATGAATGATGCGATCAAGAAATATGCAGGAATTGACTTTGATGAAGTTGCAGATGATGAAGCAGCTAAGAAGCTTGCAGATGAGCATCATATTGAATATGAAGAACGTCATAAGAAGGGTGATATCATCAACCTGTTCTTCGAGGAATACTGTGAAAAAGAACTGATTCAGCCAACATTTATCATGGATCATCCGATCGAGATTTCTCCGCTGACAAAGAAGAAACCTTCTGATCCGAATAAGGTAGAGCGTTTCGAGCTGTTCATTAATACATGGGAAATGTGTAACGCATATTCCGAGCTCAATGACCCGATTGACCAGAGAGAGCGTTTCAAAGCACAGGATGCTCTTGCTGACGCAGGAGATGAGGAAGCAAACCACACAGATGAAGACTTCCTGAATGCACTGGAGATCGGTATGCCGCCTACAGGTGGTATCGGATACGGAATCGACCGTCTGGTTATGCTGCTTACAGACAGCCAGGCAATCCGTGACGTACTGCTGTTCCCGACAATGAAGTCCCAGGGCGCTGCAAAAAATGAAGCAAACAATGCAGCACAGGCTGGCGTGACAGCATCTGCACAGCCGGTTTCCGCACAGGAAGAAACAGCACCGTCCGATGATAACAATGGCTTCTTTACCCCGAATGATAAGATTGATTTCTCTAAAGTAACAATCGAGCCGTTATTTGAAGAGCAGGTTGATTTTGATACCTTCAGCAAGTCTGATTTCAGAGCTGTAAAGGTAAAAGCGTGTGAAGCTGTTAAGAAATCCAAGAAACTGTTACAGTTTACTCTGGATGACGGAACAGGTACAGACCGCACAATATTAAGCGGAATCCATGCATTCTATGAGCCGGAAGAACTGGTAGGCAAGACACTGATCGCCATCACAAACCTTCCGCCAAGAGCTATGATGGGAATTGAATCCTGTGGTATGCTGCTTAGTGCAATCCATGAGGAAGAAGGAGAAGAAAAAACTTCATCTTCTGATGGTTGATAACCACATCCCGGCTGGTGCAAAGCTGTACTAAAATTAAATATAAAAATGTCTAAAACCATGATGTCAGACCGCATTTGACAACAATTTGACAACAAAATTTGGGAGAATGATGAATCGTTATGAAGCATGACGAATTTCAGGTGAAAGGGCACAGGTTTGGGCAATGAAGTAAGAGCACTTCTTAGAGTTAATCTAAGAGGTGCTTTTTTTCGTCCTTGGAAAGTCACATCCCAGCGGTCAGCTTCTGTAAAACAGTAAATCTAATTTTGGAGGAAAACATCATGGGTAAAAGTTATAAACCAATTACAAGTATGAAAGAAGTACCAGAGTAGCTTAGAAAATTACGCCGACAGTATCTGCGCTATCAACAGGCAGAAATCATTTACAGTATCTCCCATAAGAAACTTTTGGAACTTGCAAGTGATGCAGGTGCGATTTACAGAATAGATGGAACGGTACTGATTAACAAGGATATTTTTGATACTTATCTGGAACGATTCCATGAACCGGCGACAGGAAAAGGCAGGGAGGAAATGATGGATGAGCGGTAATGTATGGATGTTTTCAGATGAGATTGACGATGAAGATCTGGAATTTATGAGCCATGACTACGTGACCTACAATATGGCATGTGAATATTACAGACTCGGAATCAAGCCCGTAGTTCGTATGGCACATGAAGCCGGAGCAGTATATAAGATTGGGAAGAAAGTACTGATTCGTAGAAGTATATTTGAAGCGTATCTGCGAGAGCAGAGGAAGATTTGATAGAGGAGAAGAACATGAGTGAACAGAGAAAAATAATACATGATGATAACAATGGATTGGATTATGTGCTGGTGGGAGATTATTACATGCCGATGTTAGCCTTGCCGGAGGAAAACCGACCGATTGGTTACCGGGGAATACTTCGGAAACAATATCTGAAAAAACATAAATCAGGGATGTATTCTTATCTTTTGTTGACCGGAAAACTGGATCGCTATCTGGCAGATCTTAACGAACAGGCACAGGAACGGTATGAGCTGATTGAAGCACAAATGAGAATTGCGGATGGAGTTACCGAGGAACTGAAGAGTCAGAATCCTATGGAATGGGTGCGACAGTGTAACAACATCAGGAATCGTGTGCAGGAAATTGTATTGAGTGAATTGGTATATGTATAGGAGGAGCGTATGAGATACAGGATTGAATATGCAGATGGAAGATGTTGCAATTTTGTAAACAGCAGAAAAGATTTACTGGATTGGTTGAAATTGCTGAAAGATGAACAGATTGTTGATATTCGTAAAACATATAAAAGTGGTGTTACCGATTCAGTTCTAGATAGTTACCGGAGTTATCTGAAACAGTGAGATAACATGGAAAGGGCAGGTGTAAATCTATGAAATTGACAGAGGAGATTGAAGAATTTATCAATCTAACAATAACGGAGCATATGGGGAAAGAGTACGCAGAATGGAAAATAAAACAGCAGTCTGTGGCAGAGCCAGATAAAGTTGAAGAGGAATATGAAAAGGTAATTGCTTCATTATCACCAGAACAAGAAGAGGCAATTACAAAATACTGTGATGCAATATTCAGCAGTGGAGCAGATATCAGAAGAAGTATTTTTTTATCGTCTGGGACTGAAAGATGGATTGAAATTAAGGAAAGTAATAAAAGTCATATTGAAATCTCTTTCGTAAGTAAGAAAGTAATTTTAAGGAAGCATTGGCTGCAATAGTGGTTGATGCTTCTTTTTTTGATTTTTTCAAAATCATCTGACATTCTCTGCTTTCCCGTGTGTGATTAGTAGAAAAAATAAATTTTTCTGCGAAAGTACCGTCCAACGCCCTCTGAAACTTGCAATTAGTGAGGGAATTATTTCATTTCTGCGAAAAAAAACTTGCAAAAGAGTTGGTAAATACTGTTTCCAACGCTTTATAGGTAGAGGAACAATTATTTTTCAAAAAATTCTTCAAAATCATGTCCGTTTTTTGTTCGTCCCAGTACAGAGTATGTGAAGGGACTAATGAAATTAAAAGAAAAAATGATAAAAATGCAAAAAAATATTACGATTCTTTTGCATCATGTCAAGTCATTTGACTTTAGTAATTAGAGGACGTTTGGAATGTTCCTTCGCTGAACCTTGACAATTGATAAGTGCACTCTGGAAGCCTACCAGGAGTTCTGCCATGACCTTTCTTTTTCTGGAAGCAAGCGGAATCATAATGACACTTGCGATGATGGGCGGCTGACCGGAGCCTTATGGTCAGTGTCCTGCTGATGCAGGCAGAGGCAGTCTGAGACGGCTGCAGGTGACAGGGAAACGCACACCAGACCGCTGATGAAAAATGAAACTGATAACAATGTTTACAGGGTGAAATGCCCGGAAAGGACGGTAACGATTATGAATAAAGTGGTTTTAATGGGAAGACTGACAAAGAACCCGGAGATTAAATATGCCGGGAAAGATAATGATATGGCAGTAGCAAGATATACACTTGCGGTAAACAGAAGGTATAAACGTGACGGTGAGCAGGAAGCAGATTTTATTTCTTGTGTCATATTCGGAAAGAGTGCAGAATTTGCACAGAAATATCTTCATAAGGGAATGAGGATTGTGATTGGCGGTCGTATCAGTACTGGCAGTTATAAGGACAAAGACGGGAAGACAATTTATACCACAGATGTGGTTGTGGAAGAACATGAATTTGCTCAGAACAAGGACAGCGGTGCCGAAGCGAATTTGTCAAGAACAGAGAAAACAGATAAAGACGGATTCATGGAAGTACCAGATGGTGAGCTTCCATTTGACTAATCCGAAGTAAATGGTTGGAGAGGTTGTCTTGTGTCAGGACAGCCTCTTTTTCCTGTTTGCAGAAGATAATCAAAAATTACAGGTATTTAACCTAACGAAATCGTGATATAATCAAAATATGTTTAGATGAAAAATATGGAGGCGTTTATGGGCGTAAGTTATAACAGATTATGGAAAATGCTTATAGATAAAAATATGAAGCGGATAGAGATGCAGTACCTTACCGGGATCAGTGGTAATATTCTTGCTCGAATGGGAAAAAAATCAGTATGTCTCAATGGAAACGATTGAGAAAATCTGCAAGAAACTGGACTGCACCGTTGATGAGATGATGGAGTTTACAGATGAAAAGTAACAGGAGGGTGCCACAATGATAGATGCACAACAAAGAGCAGCAGCGAAAGCATTTGCAAAAAACTGGAAAGACCGTGGATATGAAAAGGGAGATAGCCAGATTTTCTGGGTGGAGCTTCTGACAACGGTATTTGGCGTAACTGAAATATCACAGTTTATTTCCTTTGAGGATCAGGTACATCTTGATCACACCAGTTTTATTGACGGGTATATTGAGAAAACTCATGTCATGATTGAACAGAAAAGTATCAACAAGAGCCTGACGGCTGCTATCCGGCAGTCTGATGGCTCTATGCTGACACCCTTTGAACAGGCAAAAAGATATTCTTCTGAATTGCCGTATTCAAAAAGACCAAGATGGATTGTTACCAGTAATTTCCAGTCATTCTATATTTATGACATGGAAAAGCCGGGCGGTGATCCGGAGATTATCCAGTTGGAGAATCTGGAAAAAGAATACTATCGTTTACAATTCCTTGTGGATGAGGGAAATACAAATCTTCAGAGAGAAATGGAAGTTTCCATTGCCGCAGGTGAAATTGTAGGGCTACTGTATGATGCATTGGCAAAACAATATGTCGATTCAACAACAGAGCGTGCAATGAAAAGCCTGAATATCCTTTGTGTTAGGATGGTGTTCTGTCTTTATGCAGAGGATGCGGGTATTTTTGGCCAGCATGGCATGTTTCATGATTATCTGGAAGAGTTTGATGCAAGAAAAATGAGAAAAGCGATGATCGAACTTTTCCAGATTCTTGATACAAAGCCGGAGGACAGAGATCCTTATCTGAAAGATGATAACCCGCAGCTTGCAGCTTTTCCGTATGTGAATGGTGGACTTTTTGCAAATGAAGATATTGAGATTCCACCGTTTACAGATGAAATCAGGAATTTATTGTTAGAGAAAGCATCAGCAGATTTTGACTGGTCAGAAATCAGTCCGACTATATTTGGCGCTGTGTTTGAGAGTACGTTGAATCCTGAGACAAGACGCTCTGGCGGTATGCACTACACCAGCATTGAAAATATTCATAAAGTCATTGATCCACTGTTTCTGGATGATTTGAAAAATGAACTGAAAGAAATTCAGCAGATAACGGTTCAGAGAACAAAAGATAAAAAGCTGAGAGACTTCCAGACGAAGCTGGCAAATCTTAGCTGGCTTGATCCTGCATCTGGAAGTGGAAATTTCCTTACAGAGACATATATCAGTATCCGTCGATTGGAGAATGAAGTCATAAAAGAATTGCAGAGAGGACAGATTACTTTTGGTTTTGATGAGTCTTCTCCAATCCATGTTTCTATTGATCAGTTTTATGGAATCGAGATAAATGATTTTGCTGTCACAGTTGCAAAGACAGCACTGTGGATCGCAGAATTACAGATGATGAAAGAGACAGAAAACATCGTTCATATGAATCTGGATTTTCTACCATTGATAACTAATGCGTTTATTGTGGAAGGAAATTCTTTGCAGATTGACTGGGAGAGTGTTGTACCAAAATATCAGGTTTCCTATATTATGGGAAATCCTCCGTTTGTGGGTGCTAGAGTAATGAGTCTGAACAGAAAGATGATGTGAAAGAAATTTTTTCAGGGCTGGAAAAATGTAGGAAATATGGATTACGTTTGTTGCTGGTATAAGAAATGCGCAGATTTTATGAAGAATACATCAATACGAGCCGCATTGGTTTCGACAATTCTGTTTCCCAAGGAGAAAGCGTTGCTAATTTGTGGAAACCACTATTGGAAAATGACGTGCATATTGATTTTGCATATCGAACATTTCAGTGGGATAGTGAAGCAAAGATAAAGGCCCATGTGCATTGTGTGATCATTGGATTTAGTATTGCACCTTATAATAAACCAAAGAAAATATTTATAGATGAAAGATATCAAATTACAAAAAACATCAATGGTTATCTTTTGGATGCAGCGAATGTATATGTTGAGAGCAGAAACAAGCCTATCTGCAATATTCCAGAAATTGGAATTGGAAATAAGCCAATTGATGGTGGATATTATCTTTTTGAAAAAGAGGAAATGGAAGAGTTCATAAAAAAAAGAACCTGAAGCAAAAAAATATTTTCGCCCGTGGTATGGATCAAAAGAATTTATTAATAGGTCACCGAGATATTGTCTTTGGCTAGGTGAGTGTAGTCCTGCTGAATTAAGAAAACTTCCATTGTGTATGGAAAGAGTAAGAGAAGTAAAAGAATATCGTCTGCAAAGTACAAGTGCTGGAACTGTAAAATTAGCTGAAAGACCAACAAGGTTTCATGTGGAAAATATGCCAAAAGGACAGTATATAGTTATTCCTGAAGTTTCATCTCAGAGAAGACGATATGTTCCGATTGGGATTTTTACACCTAATATTTTTGTAGTAATCTTGTGAAAATTATTCCAGATGCAACACTCTATCATTTTGGAGTGCTCACATCTAATGTACATATGGCGTGGATGCGTGTTGTCTGTGGTCGATTAAAAAAGTGATTATCGTTATTCTAAAGACATTGTTTACAATAATTTCCCATGGCCTGAGCCGAGCACTCAACAACGGCAAAAAAAAATTGAACAGACTGCACAGGCAATTCTTGATGCCAGAGCATTATATCCGGACAGCAGTCTAGCAGATCTTTATGATGAATTGACTATGCCGCCGGAACTGCGAAAAGCACATCACCAGAATGATATGGCAGTCATGCAGGCATACGGATTCACAAAAGGCAGTGAAGCCTATAAAAGCGAAGCTGCCTGTGTTGCAGAACTGATGCAAAGGTATCAGAAATTGTGCGAGGAACAGAAATAGTAAGGAGCAGAAAAGTTGAAAAATAATAACATTGAGAAAACAGAGTTTCTAAAAATAGTATATTTTGATGAAGCTGCTGCACAGGATTATGTTGATGTTACCAATGGAGGACGGCTTGATTGGTCAACACAGGAAAATAAAGAAAAAATAGCTAAAATAGTTGCTGAAATTGAAGCTCAGGCCAAAAGTGGCTTTAATATTTTGAATTATATTAAAGCAACATTTCAGGGAAAGGTTGATGCCAGTGCTTCCGCTGAGCTGACCAGTGCTTTTGACAAAACAATAAAAAAATACGTTGCTTACAGATTATATACAGGCAGCCTCCAAAGATGAACACGTAAAAAAATTCGAGAATAGTGGTGTTTATGCTCCAGAAAATTCTGTGACATTATATAAAATGCTCAGTTCATATTTGACAATTGTGCCTAAAGAAGAAATACCAATAGATATGGAAAAATTAAATGAGGCAATATTAGGTGAACGGGGTTATTATGATATGCTTTTAAAGACAGAGAAAGAGCGGAAAAGCATATTGAGATTTAACCTTCAAGCATTTAAAAACAATTATAACCTTGTCGATTTGAGCAAAATGAAGCTGACATATTTCGGAATAAAGGTTGGAACTTGTGGCGAAAATCATTTATCAATTGATAAAGAGTTTGATTTTCAACCAGCAGAAGACAAGACTACAGCAGAAGAAATTGTTGAGGGAGAAAAGTCTGTTGCTGAAGAAGAAAAAGAATTAGATGTTTATGATATAGTATTGGCAGGTGTGGTACGTGAAGAAGATTGAAATTTTTTTGTAGGATCTGATTCTGCTTTTGAAAAAATTGTTCCGAAAAGTGCAAGAAATCTTAGTGAAATGGCAGCGAAACTTGATGATGGTAATAAAAAAATGGATGTGTTTGTTAACATTCCAGGGCAGCCAGAACCAAAGCTTAAGAAAAAGAAGAAACCGAGAGTGCAAGATTTTGTTATTCATGCAGATGAGTACTGTAGTGTTCAGGAACATGTAATTATAAACTTTATAAATTTTATTTTCCAAATGTCCATAACAAATATGTACATTCAAAATCCACCGAAAAATATTCGGGAGCAGATATATCGAACATTTGATAAAAGTATTATTCATGAAACACAACAGCCATATTTGGAAGTTTCAAAGGAAATGATACAAACATTTAACAGCCAATATAGTGAAAGAGTAATTGGTCAGGAAAGAGCAAAAAAAGAAAATTGCTTCAGGCAATATATCCTTTTGGTAGATGGTAAGCAGAGTAAGCCTGTTGTAATATTGTTATATGGAGATTCGGGGCTTGGAAAGACGGAATCAGCACAGTATATGGCAGAATTGATGGGTGGAAAATTATTAAGAAAGCAGTTCTCTATGTATCAGAATAATGAGTCAGCCAATTACATTTTTGGTGGAAGATATAACGAGAAAAGCTTTGCACAAGATCTTTTGGCTAGAGAAACAAATGTACTGCTGTTTGATGAGTTTGATAAAGCTTTATCTGTATTTCATAGTGCATTTTATCAATTATTTGATGAGGGGATTTATGAAGATCATAATTACAAAGTGGTAGTAAATAAGGCAATTATTGTGTGTACTTCAAATTACAAAACAATTGATGAGATAAAAGAACATCTGGGATTGCCTATATATAACCGTTTTGACTCAATTATTAAATTTGATGATTTACCAGATATGGCAAAAAGAAAAAAATTGCGGAGAGGGAAATAGGAAAAGGTTAAAGAAAAGAATTATGATATCGAAGACAGAGAGCTGTTCGACAAAATAAAGGAAGGTGCAGTTACTCAATCAAATGCAAGAGAAATAAAACATTTGATTAAAGAGACTTTTTCACTTGTAGCACTCAAAAAAATATGTGGTGAAACGGAAATATAATTCTCTTAGCGAAGCTAAGAGCGCACTTCTATACAGGTGACTGCATCTACCTGTATCGTGCGACCTGCGGTGCTGTTCCCGGATTTGAAAAATCCCAATCCATGGATATAGCAAAATCATAGATTTCGGACAAGGGGAAAGCCTTTTGCGGCGTCATGCATATTCTTAGTTTTATATTAATCAAATGAGTTAGAAACAGATGATATCGACAGAGAAGGTAGAATATGGTATTTGAATGAAAATGTAAAATTTAAAGGGGGATTTTAAATGTTAAGAGATATTGCAGGCATAAGATTATGTGGTGCTAATTTTGATGAAGTAACGAATATATTATTATTAGATCCTCATGAGGGAAATAAGGTTAAGCCAGTTAAAGGGACTTTGCTTTATGGGAGAAATGGTGCAGGAAAGAGTACATTGGCTAAAGCGGTACGAAAGGCAAAGGGTGAGAGTCAGGATACAATTAGTCAAGCTGAATTTTTAAGCATTAACAATTTGCCAATTGAATTAACAGAAGAAGAAAAAGTCGCATGTTTTTGTATTTGATGAAGAATATATAGATAAGAATGTAAAATTCCATGAGTCAGGATTAGATACAATTATTATGCTAGGACACCAAGTTGAGATTGCAGAGCAGCTTCAGGAGGCTCAAAAAAATTTAGAGAAAGCTAAGGGGGAATTTGACATCCAAGAAAAAACAATAATAGAGAATGAAAAAAATTGAATGTAAGAATTCGCCAAAGTATCATATAAAAAAGATGAGATTAGCATTACAAGGAGATGATTGCTGGGCTGGAAGAGATAAGTTAATAAAAAACAATCGTCAGAATACAGGGTTCGAGATGATACATATAAGCAGTTTATTACCCTTACTACGACAAAACCAGAGATCAATTAATTATAGAGTTCAATGAAACATTAAAAGTATTGCGTATAGCGCAGCAAGGGGATGCAGCAATATCAACAAAAGTACCTATATTTAATAAAAAATATGACGAGACAAATATCTTAAAACTTTTAAGAACAAAAATTGAGAGACCGGAATTGTCAGAAAGAGAATGTTATTTGCTTGAACTAGCACAAACAGGGAGAAGTAGTCAGCTAAATGATATGATTGATATTTTTTTCAAATACTGAAACGTATATATGCCCTACATGTTTGCAACCGGTATCGGAGAAGTATAAACAGGATTTAGTGCAAAGCGTTCAGAAAGTACTAAGTAAAACGGTTGAAGAACACTTAGCAGAACTGCGTACAGTTATGGCAGAAGAAATAGAAATTGATTTTTCACCATTTTCAAAATTGGAAAATGTCTACGAACTATGCTTAGAAATATTAGCACAAATAAATATGGGGATTAGGAATAATAATTTGCTGATTCAAAGTAAGATTGATAATCCGTATTCTATATGTAATGGGGAGATTATATCAGTTTCGAATTTATTGACACAACTGAATAAAGCAACTTGAAAATTTAGAAAATGAGCGATTGGAATATAACAAGAAAATTACTGATACAAAACCGATAATAAAGCGTCTAACTGAAATCAATAATCTTATTGCATATCTAGATATTAGAGAATTATATATCCAATATCTAGCATGTAAAGCACAATTGAAAAAAGAACATGAGAAGTTAGAGGAAAGACGAGCTACATGCACTAATTTGACAAAGCTTGTGGATGAATTAGAAGCGAAACAAAAAAATGTTAGGGTGGCTCTTTCGATTATTAATAGGAATTTAAGTTATATTTTTTTCTCAAACGATA
>ENA-OQAR01000043-OQAR01000043.1-human-gut-metagenome-genome-assembly--contig:-NODE-43-length-26161-cov-2.041868_pt1 | contig 26161 bp, 30 predicted proteins | sample MGYA00242738_ERZ504533 | MGnify/ENA primary metagenome ERZ504533 (study PRJEB26092, sample SAMD00036276) | human gut metagenome | host: Homo sapiens | study: EMG produced TPA metagenomics assembly of... | reverse complement strand
TTCCGTCAAAATCAGTAATGGTACCGTTTGTAGTTCCTTCCACCACCACACTGGCACCAATCACCGGTTCACCAGTTTCATCAACCACCTGTCCGGTGACAGTTTTAGTCTGTTGCACCGACTGGGATATAGGAAATCCTGTCTCAGCGGATACTCCCTGAACAGAAACTCCTGTCAGAAACAGACTGAGACAGACCACTTGTGTCAAGTTGCCAATCTTGTCCAGCTTCTGAAGAAATGCATTTTCTTTCTTCATAGAATCATTTTTAAAATTAAAATATTATCTTATTTTTCTTGTTGAAATATCTGTTTCAGATAAGCGACATTCGTCCCGAAGTTTTTCTTTACATTCCGGACTTCATCCTTATTCCGTGACCGTTCAATGACCAGCCATCCGCTCCACCCCATCTTATCAAGGGTATGCTTTACGGCATTCATATCCAGACGGGTATTATAAGGAAGAGTAACCCCGTCTGTATCCGTACAATGTATCTGACAAATCCGATCCTTTCCCAATTTTTTTCAACTCTTTACAGAGGTCGCGTCCATTTTCCAACGCATTTTGAAAACTATAATAAATCTTTATACCTTTCGAATTAATTTCTTTCAACAGTTTTATATCCCCTCCGGCGTCCAAAGGAGTACGGATACCTATCACTACTCCATCTTTCACTGCCATTTCTCCCACTTCGTGCAAACGGCTTACCAACTCCTGACGTGCATCACCCGCTACTGTCCAGTCCTCTTTTATACCACCTAATGGAAGGAAAGCTACTTGGGCCCCCATCACCTTCATCGTATTCAAACAATCCTGCACTAAAGCTTTATAATTATGATGAGTCAAGAAAGATTGTCCAAAGAATCCGGACATCGCCACAGAAGGGACTTCAATATGCTGTTCCTGTGCTGTTTCTTTAAATAATTTACAGAAATGGGGCTGGTGGAACTTATTATCAAAAGTATCCCGTTTTCCCAAGCCTCCCATGTCCATTTCTATGCCATCACCTCCTAGTTCCTTCATCAATTGAAAAGAACCGATCTTCTGACGCTTTAGCATCATCCAGTCACACGCAGCTATTTTATAGCGTTGTTTTCCCTCTGAATTCTGTGCTCCCAAAGGCAGTAACATAAACAGGAGCATGATTAAACTGATAATTTTTTTCACATTCATCGTAATCTAGTTATTGTTTAGAATTAAGACGAATCACAAAAAAATATGTAATCACTAAATCTTAATAAAAGTCCAAAAATAACTTAGCAAACAATAAGACAATCCCGCAAACACGACGCTCGCCTACATCTGTTTACGGGATTCCTGCTTTATAAGGTCAAGAAATCAACCTTTACGCCATTCATTCATATATTCCCTCGGAGTCTGATCATATTTCTTACGAAAACATTTACTGAAATAACCGGAATCCTTGAAGCCCACGGCAAAAGCTATTTCTGAAATACTCATATCCGAGTTTTTAATCAACTCTATTGATTTATTCAGACGAATCTCTTTCACTAAATCCACCGGAGCAAACCCGGTCAGGCTCTTTAACTTCTTAAAGAAAGCCGAGCGGCTCAGCCCGATAGTCGATGCTATAGTATCTATATTAAAATCACTATTATCCAGATTCTCTTCTATAACCTGATGAATCTTTTCAATGAACTGCACATCTTTCTTCACCAGGAACTGTTCGTATGTATCCTGTTCCTCCTTATGTTCTTCGGGCTGCTGCCATACACGTTCACGGAACAATTTTACGTTCATTCAGCAACTGTTCGATACGTGCCACCAAATAGTCTTTGCTGAAAGGTTTGATGATATAGGCATTCGCTCCCATGCTTATCGCTTTGGTCTTCGCTTCATCATTACCTTTCGCCGTCAGGATAATCACCGGAATATGACTGATCTGGAAATCTTTTACGGATGCGTTGCAACATCTCTATTCCATCCATATTCGGCATCATCTGGTCGGTGACTACCATGTCGGGATGATAAAGATGTACTTTCTTCAGCCCCTCCACACCATCATTGGCCATATAAATATTGAATTTATCTTCCAATTGCAACTTCAACATATTACATAAATCCTTATTATCTTCTACAATCAGCACGGTAGGCAAAGACGAATCGACAGGCTGTTCTTTCTCCTCCTCGCTTTCCTTGCCGGCAGAGGCAGAAACAGATTCAGCCTCAGGAACACTCACCGTTTCCCCGCCCATATAGAAATCGACTTCCGACGGTTTGTAATGCTCCTTACCCAGTTGCAATTCAATGGTAAAGACCGCTCCCTTCCCTTCAGGACTCTCTGCATAGATTTCCCCATGATGCAGACTGATAATTTCCTTAGACAAAGCCAATCCGATGCCCGTTCCCTGATAATAAGCGCCACGTGCATTGTCAGCCTGCGAGAAACGCTCGAAGATTTCGGAAAGCTTGCTTTGGGGGAATCCCCACACCGCTATCTTCCACCCGTACATAACAATGCCTGTCATCATCCGACACTCCCATCGTGACATAAATATTTCCCCCGGCAGGAGTGAACTTGAACGCATTGGAGATGATGTTGCGGATCACGATAGCCACTTTCTCCTTATCCGCCCATACCATGATATCCTCACCGGCCAGCTGGAACGTGAAGCTGACTTCATTTTCTTCGGCCATCACCCTGAATTCTTTCTCAAAAGAGTCTACCATCTCATTCAGGTTGAACAACGACACATGCAGACGCATCTTGCCGTTCTGTATTTTACGGAAATCCAATATCTGATTGACCAGTTTGCAGCATCTGTTTGGTATTCTTTTCCATCAGATCCACATATTGCATTCCTTTCTGAGATAGTTTCTCCTTTTCTCTCAGTTCCTGAATAGGCCCTTGGATCAGAGTCAGCGGAGTACGCAACTCATGCGAGATTATTGGTAAAGAACTTGATTTTCAATTCGGACAATTTTTGTTCGATATACACATCATTCTTCACCTTAATCATGAAAAGAGATAATTTTATAGCCACCAGCAATAAGGCTACGGCTATAATCATATAGATAACATACGCCCACCAACTGGCCCACCAAGGCGGCAGAATGACAACGGTCAACTCACGGAAAGACTCCAAACCGGGATTTGCCTCATCCAGTGTCTGTACTCTGAAAAGATACTTACCGGGAGGAACATTGGTATAGGAAGCTATACGGTTCTTCCCGTTATAGTGCCATTCTTTTTCATATCCTTCCAAAATATATTTGTAAGACACACGGTTCTGATTATTATAGTTCAACGCCGCAAACTCTAAAGTAAACATGGACTGGTTATGATTCAATGTAATCCGGTCTGTATAGGTAATGGACCGGTCAATAATGGGATGTTCCGTATAGCTGCGTATATCCCGGTTTGATATCTGACATCCTACAATGAATGTATTATAATCGACCTTTTTCGTTTCCAATTTATCGGGAGAAAAGGTCAGGATACCCTCTTTACACCCCAGCCAAAGTTCTCCGTCCAGCGTTTTTCAGTGCGGTGTTTTCTTCCATCACAACCGGAGGAAAGCCATCATATTTGTCATAGTTACGCACCTGGCTTGTCGCCCTGTCAAAACAAGAGAGTCCTTTTTCCGTAGCAAGCCAAAGGAAACCGTTATCATCTTCTATAATAGACATCACCACATCATTATTCAATCCGTCTTCCCAGCCATACGATTTAAATGAAAGCTTATGCGTTTCCTCATCATATCCCGACAATTTGCTCAATCCTCCACCAAACACGCATACCCATATCTGAGAGAACTCGTCTTTATAAAGCGCGTACACATCGCTATCGGCATAATTTACCCGGTTGGCACCACGGTAGGTTTCAAAATCAATCTGCTCCACTGAGGCAAAGTTGTTTTTAAAAGACATCAGCCCGTCCATCGTACCTACCCACATACGCCCGTCATTATCCTCTATCATATTTCTCACTTCCATATAAAGGCCATACGTAGGATAATTCTTGAATCCGTTATATTTATTCTTAAAAGTGACTTCCCCATTTTCCTCACAAAGCAGATTCAATCCTCCGTCCAAAGTACCCACCCAGATACGTTTCTTTTCATCCTGATAAGTGAAATACACATCATTCCCGCTGATTGACGACAAATCAGACAAATTATGCAGATAACGTTTAAAACGGAAACCACCTACAGTTTTCTCATCAGGAACAGCTTTCACCAATCCGTCGCCTTTGGTAGAGAACCAAAGGTTTCCTTTGTCGTCTTCCATGATGTGATATACATTACCTATATGCTCGTCACCTGTCGAAAAAACATGTTTGGTTACACCGTTCCGGTCCATCCGATAAACACTCTGCCAACGGGTGCCCACCCAGATATCGCCACTTTTTTGATTGGAAAAGGGCTCTTACCCCTGTCGCATAATTTTTCCTGACCGGCTGATTGCGGAGACAACGAAAGCAGATTGAATTGCTTCTTGGGGAAATTCATGCAATACACCCCTTCATCGGCAGAGGAAAGCCACAATACCCCGTCATTATCCAACATCAGATGATAAAACTGCTGATTTGCCCTATCATTAGAAAGTTGTTTCAACTTATTAATATAAACCATCTCCGCATGTTCCCTGTCGAACAACCAGGCCTCTCCTGCCGGAGACAGGAAAAAAAGCCCTCTTTCACCGGCATCTTCCGAATACAGGGTGGTTATCTTGCCGAACATGGTAAACGGAAACCGTTTTGCGGTATGGTTCAACGGATCATAATAAATCAGCGCCTTCTCATTTTCGTGAAACCATATTTTATCATACTGGTCTATGAATGCATGAGTAACCATAGCGTCATTCATTTCAGTATTTATCTTTTGCAACCTGCGCTCGGCCAAATCATATTCGTATGTACCTTGTCCGGCCACACTGAGATAGACATAACCTGCCGGAGTAACCAGCAAATTGCTGATCGCACCTTTTTATTTCGGAAAGTACATACCGGTCTACCAAACCGGTCCTTTACATCGATACTGTAAAAAAATACCCGCACGATCTCCGACCCATACCTTCCTGCCATCCTCAAAGAAACTGGTAAAACTATCCTTGTCACCGGAATTAATCTTACTGGTTATGAAATCGGCAGGCCGGGATGCCAATTCCGCTCCTTTATGCACGGCAGACACCTTATAATCAGTTCCTATCCAACTGATATATTCCTCCGTTTCGCACAGGACATGGTGTTTCAGTGTATAATCATGCTTGTTTATCTCGTCCCGAGAGTCGAACAGAATCTTGATAGTTACCTGCCCCTTTTCATCTACCCCGGCCAACAACAGATTTTTATCTTTGGTCAGCAACAACACATCCCCCTCGGCCGTATTTTGTAATTTTATCACCTGAATATTCTCCGAATAGTTCTTCATGTCATCATAAACAGCATGAAAACATTCGGTCACTTTATTGAAGACATACAACTTACGGTCAATGGTCTTTACCCATATATACCCGTTTTTATCCTCGACTATGCGCTGGATCTTACGTGGCGGCACATCCGAATCGTGCTCCTGTTTATTGAATGTTTTAAACTTCACTCCATCGAAACAACATAAGCCATACCAGGTTCCGAACCAGATAAAGCCATCTCTGTCTTTCAAGGTACAGTTTACCGTATTATTAGGAAGCCCTTGATCTACAGAATAATGTTCCACAATCATATTCACATTATATGACCACAGAGGAAAGCTTGTCAGGCAACAAAGTATAATAAGTATATATTTCTTCATAAGTATTTAGTTTTCTTCAAACCGAGATCAAAGATAAGAAAAAATCCGTTGGTACTTAAATTGAAATTAGTTAAATACCAATTATTGGTTAGATTGGAACGAGATAAGTCCGCGTTCTATCTATATTACTTCTCCGTACCGAATTCAGTTTGCTGTCTCTCCACCTCCATCAATACTTTTTGCCTTTCCTCTTCTGTCAGCACAACTTTCCCCGCCATTCTTTCTGTTCTAACAGGGCTTCCGGCCAGTCCTGCTCCGGCTGATTGGGCATCCGTCTCCTCCTCCGTATAACAGAAAGGCAGTTCTGACGGAATACTTTCTAATTCTATTTCCGTAGCAACCGGTGCATTCGTTCCTTCAAACTGCACATGGGCCTTCACCTTTATTTTGCCGGGCTTGCGGGTAGAACGGATCAATACGGGAGCAGAGCCAAACTCCACCGTGCGCGGATTGGCATTGATAGAGGCATCCCCTATAACTCGTCCTTCACCTTCTACAGTAAATACGATATTTTCTTTTGCCAGACGGCGCACATTACCGCTATCATCCGTCACTTCGGCCACTACTACGATAAAATCCGAACCGTCTGCCACCAATTGCTTTCCTTCCGTATCCACATACATACGCAAACTTTCGTGCTGCGGCGTGACGGCATCCGCTTATAGGTGCAAACCACTTTACCGTCTATAATTCCCTCTGCCACCATATTTACTTTCTGCCAGTTTTTTTGCTTATAACTATACTCGCGTGCTTCCCAGAAATCCCATACATCCTTGAATATCACCGGGGCATTAGGCATGTGTCCCTGCGCATGAACAACCGGAAGCGTCCGGCTCTCAGTACCGTCATAGACAGAGAGACGAACCGAGTCACAATTACTGAACACCACCACATCGGCATCCGAGAAAGGAGACATCTCATGGGCGATAAACACCATAGGGCCACATTCCGCCACAGGATGCTTCAATGTCGCGGCAGACTGGCTGCGAAAAGCATAATAAGCGTATTTAGGCTGACGGAACGCATCATAAATGCCCCCGAAATACGGATCGGGATGATACCCCCGCTGATGGTCAAAAGGATGCCATTGCGCCCCACCGACAAACTGCCCTGTAGTGCGGTACATTTCATCATAACTCTTTGATAATGACAGTGCCTGCACCAGCAACGGGCGTTCCCCCCAGCTACGGCTGGCACGGTTATTATTATTATGTGCATACCAGTCATCCACATTCTCGCCAAACTCACGAGTAAAAATACATTGTTCCGGACGGTCTGCCTTCTCATCATCTCCCGGCCATCCGTACACCACATCATAGTTTTCCGCCACTCCTTTCGAATGAACATCGGCTGCCGCTACAGGACGTCCGGGATAAGGAAACTCCTCCCATGTAATCCGTAACGCCTCCAGTGCGAAATCGCGCGGATAAGGCGTTTTCATTCAAAATAGGCTCCCACATCAGCACACTGGGATGATTGCGGTCCCGGCGTATCATCTCACGGGTATTCCGATGTACCAACTTTGCGAACTCCGGATTTTTATTCCAATATTGCCATCCCGGAGTAGCCACAATAACAAACAGCCCCATTTCGTCGCAAGCATCCATGAATGCCGGATCTTGCGGATAATGAGCTACACGGATAATGGTACATCCTGCATCACGCAAGCGTTTGGCATCCCTCCATTGCTGGCTGTTGGGCAGCGCATTACCCACGTATGCAAAATCCTGATGACGGTTCGCGCCGACCAATTGACCAAAAGGCTTGCCATTCAACCAAAAGCCATCCTTACCTTTAAATTCCGCTTTGCGGATCCCCACACGTGTCACTCCCCCATCCAACACTTCATGTCCGGCTTTGACACGAGATTGTATCCTATACAAATAAGGCGAGTCAGGAGACCATAACTTAGGATTGCGAACTGCAAACCGTTGCCGCACCGTCTTCGATTCCCCTGCTTGCAGCTTCACCTGTTGCGAAACCCGTTTTACGGGAACATCGCCGGCATCCACCAAAACCGTCTCCACGGCTACGGTACGCGTCCGCTTTCCACTGTTATGCACTTCCGTATCCACATACACTTCCGCTTTTTTCCCGCTTATATTGTCAAAATGCACAAAAACTCCGCCTCCGGCCACCTTATCGGCCTCCAAGGCATCTGTAATAGCTACACTTGATTTTCCTATCATCCACACATCCCGGTAAATTCCTCCATGATAAGCGAAATCCAAGGTATATTGACGTTTTCCCGGAGGAAAATTCTTATCATCACTATTATCCGTCATCACTGCCAGCAAGCAACTGTCTCCGGGCTGTACCCCCTGTTCCGTCAGTTGCACAGTGAAAGGAAGGTATCCTCCAAGTGCTCTTGTACCCTCTTGCCATTTAAATAAATTACCTGTTTTCCCATAGCTCCCTCAAAATGAAGCGACACCTCTTTTCCTTTCATATCTTGAGGAATCACAAAATGTTTCCGGTACCATGCCACACCCTGATAGTTACGGCAACCGCTTGCCTCGGCAGGCATCAGTTCCACAGTATGCGGAACAGACACTACCTGCCAGGATGTATCATCAAAACGTACGGCTTCCGCGCCTTTTATGTCTCCACGATGAAAGCGCCATCCGGGATTGAAATTATATACTATTCTTCCGCTACCGGATAAAGGGATGAATCCGGCTACAGAGGTTTCCATTTGAGCTTGTGCCAACACAGGCAACAGGCACACAAGTAAAATAAACAGTTTCTTCATAATTATTACACTATCTGGGAAAAGAGACGGACCGGCCGTCCGTTTGTACCCGTTTCCTTTTGAAAAAAGGTCTTGTTGTTTTTGAAAAAGATCCAGACATTTAAAAAAAAAGGTCCTGATGTTTGGCGTCAAAGACAAGGTTCTTTTAAAAAAAACGTCAAGGTCTTTTTATACAAAGAACAGGTCTTTGGAAGGGAATGACAAGGTCTTTTCACAAGGCCTTCCAAGGCTCAAGGCTCAAAGGCTCAAAGGCTCACCTAAGCGTATTTAAGCCCAAAACAAGCTTCAAGAAACCCATACATACACTGATTTTCAATTTATTACAATAAAAAGAAGAAAACAAGACTATATTCTGAAAAATAAATGAATAATATAATGACACCCAGGCACACACGGATACATCCGACATTTACCGGAAAGCAAAAATGTATAAATAAAAAGAAAATTTCTATTGACATCATCACTTGGTCATTCCGGGCATCGTGAAAAATCCGGAAGCACCCCATATCCATTGATCCGGCCTATTATGAATCAAACCCGGCAAAAAAACAAGCCTGGTCAAACCAAACACAAATTCCATAAAAACGACAGACAAAGTCAAGACAATCCTGAACTTTCCAAAGACCAAAGAATAATATTCAACCCGCACGTTTTGTCCCACCAAACAGACTGTAAAGCAAATACTTACACATCTACCAAGGTTTAAAATACCGCATAAGTGAGCCTTGTGAGCCCTGGAAACGCATCGGAACGACTCTTTTTCTTTGCAGAAAGACACCCGATTTATTTATTCCAAATTTTAATCCCATTTATGTACTGTGAGTCAACACCAGAATAGGATACTAAATGTTCTTTTGAGGCCGATCCATATCTAGACACAACTTCGTTAGCTGCCCCGGATTGAGCTGCTAGATCTATTGACTTTTTTCTTTTTGTCGTAACACTTTCTCCTAAAAAAGAAGTGTGACACTGCCAATAACCACATTTTAAAGTGCAGGTCCTGAGAAAACCTAAATCAACAGATATGGTAAAGCAGCCCACGCTATAACGTGGGAACTACCATGCCTATTCTTGTTGATTTTGTGTTTAGTTTCTCAAGCTTCGCACTTACAAGAGTAGCATAACGCTTCTTTATTTTCAAATGCATGGAAATGGTTACCCAAATCCGAGTACAGAATTACGGAAAAACATTTGAAAAAGAAGCGGTAAGATAAAAATATCTGTTTGATATTTGCTCTATTGTTTGGTAGGTTAGAAATAATTAATTACCTTTGCACCAACAAATCCCGCTCGCTTCCCGTAAGATTAGCGTACCCAGCGGGACATTTTTTATTTATGGGAGTCAGGTATACAAATCGAGCCATAACCACGGAACAACAAAATTGATATTCTCAAAGAAAGAGGTTTGCTTATTGATGATGTTGAGCGAGCTGTTAAAGCCCTTGACATCATAAGCTATTTTCGTCTTGCTGGTTATTGGCGACATTTTTGAAGCTGACCACACTACGCATCAATTTTAGAGAAGGTTGTCGTTTTTGCAGATATTATCGACCTGTATTCCTTTGATAAGCAACTTAGGGCTTTGCTCTTTACTGCCATTCAAACGATTGAAGTTGCTGTTCGCACAAAAATAATCAAGCACTTTTGCTCTTGAATTTGGAGCATTTTGGTTTATGGACGAAAACTTTGCCACCAATGAGGCTCGTTTTGCTACCAATTAGCTGTTATCCGTAAAGAGGTGGAACGCTCACACGATGATTTTATTACTGAGCATTTCCGCAAATACAACGAACCAGAGCTGCCTCCTGTATGGAAAACATTGGAGGCTATCTCAATGGGAACACTCTCTAAGCTCTATTCCAATTTTTCAAATGCCACGGCAAAACATGCTGTCGCAAGAGAGTTCGGTTTGAATCATCACAAATTTTTTTGAGAAGCTGGTTAGAGTGTCTTGCGGTGCTTCGTAATTGTTGTGCTCATCATTCACGACTGTCCAACCATGTCTTTCCAGTAAAAACAAAGATGCCAGAACGTATGCCAAATACATGGATTGCTGATTTCTCATTCCGAGAACAAACTCTTTATCCACAATTATGCTGTGTTGTGTATTGGCTCAACTCCATTGTTCTTGAAAATACATTCATTACCGATTTCAAGCAACTCTTGATAAGCCATCCATCAGTGAAAACTCGCTTGTTGGGCTTCCCTCGTAATTGGGAACAAGAGCCTTTGTGGAGGTAATAATATCTACAATAAAATTATTTCCAAAAAACAATAAGTAACAAACAATATCGGATAAAATATTGTACCTTTGTATTGGCTTAGACATTTGAGCCCAAATAGAAGTGAAATATCGGAAACGAATTGCACCGAAAAAAAAGAATAAATCGCTCGTATTGACACCTAGATGAGTTAATAATAACTAAAAGGGTTAAATATCCACCACTTAGAATATACCCTTAAAGGCTACGACCATATTTCCGGCTTACCACCAGTAAACTATTGATTAACTCTATCACCAAATAGCGGTGTAGGAAGGTATTGTACATCAATATGTCAATTATAGTAATCATCTCCTGACACCTCAATATGGTATTGTCGTCCCATGAAAGCAAAACCTGCGCCCATTTCCACAAGGAATTTCTCTACATGTTTCACCAAACCGATTTCTACATCACGCTCATTGTATTGGTCGGTAAAGGTCAGCATATCGAATATATACGGGTCTTTGAGCATTGATTTCACATCGTTTACTTCGGGAACAGGCAGGGTTTCAGTGAAATTGTTTGCCAACGCACCATGCTTGCCATAGTCATCAAGTTTGATAGCTTCTTGCAGATAGCGTGTATTCCAATGCGATGTAATACTTTGCACCATATACCAATACCGTGCGCGAATATCCTTGACTTGTTGTAAGAGTATCAGGTTATGCGTCCAGCCTAGATGTTTGATAGGAAAGGAAAAATTATATTCGCCTAATTGCGCAATCATTGATTGCGCAATTGAAGAATCAGCACCTTTCACCATCGTAAGTTCTTGATTGTATTCGTTGAAGAACTGTATCATACACTGCATGTTGCGCACAGAAAAACCCTTTATTTCGGAATAATCGTTCTTCAAGTCCACGGACAAGCGTTGCAAGGTTTTCTTGCCCCAACCATCTGCATCTTGACTTTGCCGCAACATACCTCCAATATCCCAATACATTCGGAGCATTTCTTCGTTGGCGGCATAAATCGCTCGTTGTTGGGCAACCAATACCCGCTGCTTGATTTTACGAAGCAGTGCCGCATAACCATTGAAATTATCTGCCAAGTTATCAATTGCTTGTTTATCTGTATTTTTAGTCATAATCTTCTTTGACATTTCCACAAAGTTACGCTTTTTATTCGATTGTACATCAAATTCTTACAATATTATTAGTTATACCCATTATGGACTATTTTCTCATTGAGAAACCTCTTTTCTGCTGTTGGTCATAATGTTATCTTACAACCGGTCTTTTTCTTTTAGCATTTCTATAAATTCGACCAAGTTATTTTCTTTTCCCATGATAAGTTGTCATCCAATAAACACAATGTTTCCATGACTTCCTGGATCGATGCAGTCATTTTAAAATCAAGAGAATACCGAGCGAACGGATAAGATACACTGTTTTCAACCTCAAATTATACGGAAAAACCCATACCTTTTTTTATACCTTTGCCCCCAAAAGAAAACAACAGACATGGAACTATTCAATAAAAATGATTGCCGCAGCCCTGAAGGTTTCCGTACATCAAGTAGACAATACATTATCTCTACTGGACGGGGGAGCTACCATCCCTTTCATAAGCCGATACCGGAAAGAGGCAACCGGAGGACTGGACGAAGTACAAATAGGCGAAATTAAAGACAGAAATGACAAGTTGTGTGAACTGGCCAAGCGAAAAGAAACTATTCTTTCTACCATAGAAGAACAGGGCAAACTGACAGAAGAATTGCGCAAACGCATTGAACAGAGTTGGGATGCCACCGAAGTGGAAGACATATATCTGCCCTATAAGCCGAAACGTAAAACCCGCGCCGAAGCGGCACGGCAAAAAGGACTGGAACCGCTTGCCACCTTACTGTTATTGCAACGCGAAAACCATCTGGACAGCCGTCTCCCCGCTTTTGTGAAAGGAGATGTGAAAGACGAAGAGGATGCGCTGAAAGGCGCGCGCGACATCATAGCCGAACAAGTGAGCGAAGACGAGCGCGCCCGCAACCAACTGCGCAACCAATTTTCCCGACAAGCTGTCATCACCTCCAAAGTGGTGAAAGGCAAAGAGGAAGAAGCCGCCAAATACCGCGATTATTTCGATTTCAGCGAACCTTTGAAACGCTGTTCCTCCCACCGTCTGCTGGCTATCCGCCGGGGAGAGTCGGAAGGCCTGTTGAAAGTAAGTATAAGTCCTGATGACGAAGAGTGCGCCGGACGGCTGGAACAAATGTATGTCCGTGGCAACAATGAATGCAGCCGCCAGGTAGGCGAGGCAGTGCGTGATGCGTACAAGCGGCTTCTGAAGCCTTCCATCGAAACCGATTTTCAGCCTTGAGCAAGGAGAAGCCGACGAGGAGGCAATCCGCGTCTTCGCCGGAAACCTGAGACAGCTTCTGCTGGCTCCTCCTTTGGGACAGAAACGGGTCATGGGAGTTGATCCCGGCTACCGTACCGGATGTAAAATAGTCTGTCTGGACGCCCAAGGCTCTTTGCTGCACAATGAAACCATTTATTCGCATCCGCCTAAGAATGAATACTCACAGGCAGCCCGCAGCATCGTGAAAATTGGTAGAACAATATCAGATAGAGGCAATCGCCATAGGCAATGGCACCGCCAGCCGTGAGACAGAACAATTCATCACTTCACAACGCTATGACCGTGAATTGCAAGTATTTGTAGTAAGCGAGGATGGGGCATCCATTTACTCGGCCTCGAAAACCGCCCGAGACGAGTTCCCTGAATACGACGTGACCGTGCGTGGAGCCGTATCCATAGGCCGCCGGTTGATGGACCCGCTGGCCGAACTGGTGAAAATAGATGCCAAATCTATCGGAGTGGGACAATACCAGCATGATGTGGACCAGACTTTATTGAAGAAGTCATTGGACCAGACAGTGGAAAGTTGTGTGAACCTGGTAGGTGTGAACCTCAATACCGCCAGCCGCCATCTGCTGACTTATATATCGGGACTAGGTCCTGCCTTGGCTCAAAACATTGTGGATTACCGCACCGAGAACGGGCCTTTCAGTTCACGCAAGGAATTATTGAAAGTACCCCGGATGGGAGCGAAAGCGTTTGAGCAATGCGCAGGGTTCCTGCGTATCCCACAAGCGAAGAATCCGCTGGACAACTCGGCCGTGCATCCCGAAAGCTATCCCATAGTGGAGCAGATAGCCAAAGACCTGAACTGCACCGTAGACGAACTGATAAAAAAGCAAAAGAACTGCGCAGCCGGATTGGTATCAAGAAGTATGTCACCCCCGACAGTGGGGGCTTCCCACCTTGACAGACATCATGCAGGAATTGGACAAGCCGGGACGCGACCCACGGCAACAAATCCAAGTTTTTGAATTTGACAAGAATGTAAAGACCATAGAGGATTTGACTGAAGGAATGGAACTGCCCGGCATTGTGAACAATATTACCAACTTCGGTTGCTTTGTAGATATAGGAATCAAAGAGAAGGGTCTGGTGCACGTATCACAACTGGCCGACAAATTTGTGAGCGACCCCACCACCGTAGTCAGCATCCATCAGCATGTACGGGTGAAAGTGATGAGCATAGACCTAGAGCGCAAGCGCATCCAGCTCACTATGAAAGGATTGAATCAATAATTGCAACAAGGTAAAAAAGAATATGGAAGAAGATATAGAAACCTGCGGCTGGTTCGTTTTTTATAAGGATCAGCTGCTGATAGAGAAAAAAGAACGGAATGTACACCATACCTTTCGGAACAGAGCCTCCCATGCCTGTTCGGTGGGAAGCACTATCCACACCATCGGAGAGATAGAGGGACGCACTGCCAAGACTTTCTCCGTACATGCCCCGGTGCCCGGCAGCGAAAATGACCGCCACCTGATGATGGATCTCCGGAGTTCATACGACGTATTGCCTTGGGAAGAGTACAATGTGGGTGGAAAAGCCTTCCAGATACTGAATTGGGACAAGAACAGCCGCTATTGCCCCATGTGCGGCGTACCTACCGTACAGATTTCTCCTATTGCTAAAAAATGCCCCCAATGTCGTCAGGAAATTTATCCGCGCATCTCTCCTGCCATCATTGTATTGATACGCCGGGAAGACAGCATACTGCTGGTCCACGCCCGCAACTTCCGGGGAACCTTCAACGGTTTGGTAGCCGGTTTTCTTGAACCGGGCGAAACTTTGGAGGAATGTGTGCACCGCGAGGTACTGGAAGAAACAGGACTCCATATCAAAAACCTGAAATATTTCGGCAGCCAGCCGTGGCCTTATCCCAGCGGAATCATGATAGGCTTCACCGCCGATTATGAAAGCGGAAACATCAAATTACAACAAGAAGAACTGAATGCCGGCGCTTTCTATACCAAAGACAATTTGCCAGAGATACCCAAAAAAGCTGAGTCTGGCAAGAAAATTGATTGATGCGTGGCTGGAGGAAAAGGATCATTTATAGAACGAGATGAGTCATGTTCCATCCATAAATACCTATTTATCGCTTGCAGAACTTAAAAATGTACTATCTTTGCAATATGGAATGGTTAAATAGCTTATTTTTTGAACACACGCCTTTACAGGCGGTTGTAATCCTCTCGATTATCATTGCCGTGGGGCTCGGTTTAGGTAAAATCCACCTGTTTGGCATTTCATTGGGAGTTACCTTCGTCTTTTTGCCGGTATTCTGGCCGGACACCTGGGATTCTCAATCGACCCGAATATGCTGAATTACGCCGAGAGTTTCGGTCTTGTGCTTTTTGTATACGAACTGGGCTTGCAGGTAGGTCCCGGCTTTTTCAGTTCATTCCGTAAAGGCGGCGTACAGCTCAATATGCTGGGCATGGGCGTTATTCTGACAGGTACGGTCATGACGGTGCTTTTCAGCAAACTGGGAGGCATACCGATGAGCGATATGGTAGGCATCCTTTGTGGAGCCACCACCAATACTCCCGCTTTGGGGGCCGCCCAACAGACTTTAAAACAAATGGGGGAACCCGCCAGTGGCGCTGCGTTAAGTTGCGCCGTAACCTATCCGCTGGGAGTGGTAGGTGTTATTCTGGCCATGCTGCTGGTACGCAAATTATTTGTCCGTCCCTCAGATATCGACATTCACGAGCACGAGGACACCAATCAAACGTTCATTGCCACCTTCAAAGTGCACAATCCCGCCATTTTCAATAAAAGCATAAAAGAAGTAGCTTTATTAAGCTATCCTAAATTTGTTATCTCCCGTTTATGGCGGAAGGTACGGTAAGCATCCCCACTTCCGAAAAAATACTGAAAGAGAATGATCGCCTGCTGGTTATCACCACCGAAAAGGACGCTCCCTCGCTCACGATTCTTTTCGGCGAACAGGAAAACCAGGATTGGAATAAAGAAGACATCGACTGGAATGCCATAGACAGCCAATTGATTTCCAAACATATCGTTATCAGCCGCCCCGAAATAAACGGGAAAAAACTAGGCTCTTTACGTCTGCGCAACAGCTATGGCATCAACATCAGCCGTGTGATGCGCAGCGGGGTACAACTGCTTGCCACACCGGGGCTGATCCTCCAACTGGGCGACCGGCTGACCGTAGTGGGAGAAGCCAAAGCCATAGAGAATGTGGAAAAAGTATTGGGCAATGCGGTTAAAACGTTGAAGGACCCTAATCTTGCCGCCATTTTTATAGGTATTGTACTGGGATTGATACTAGGCTCCATCCCTATCGCCATCCCCGGCATCAGCACTCCCGTTAAATTAGGCCTGGCAGGCGGACCTATCGTAGTAGGAATTCTTATCGGATGCTTTGGTCCCCGTTTCCACCTCATCACTTATACCACCCGGAGTGCCAACCTGATGCTGCGCGGTATCGGGTTATCTCTCTATCTGGCTTGCCTGGGACTAGATGCAGGTGCACATTTCTTCGAGACAGTGATGCGCCCCGAAGGAGCCATCTGGATAGCTGTAGCTTCGCCATCACCTTTATTCCGGTAGTCATTATGGCATTAGTGGCCCTCCGCATGACCCGCCTCGACTTCGGAAGCACCTGTGGTATGCTGTGTGGAAGCATGGCAAACCCTATGGCATTGAACTATGCCAATGACACGTTACCCGGTGATAATCCGGCGGTGAGTTATGCCACCGTATATCCGCTGTCCATGTTCAGCCGGGTCATTATAGCCCAATTAATACTCATGTTTTTTATATAATTTCCAGCCATGAACGCTTATAATTCAATCACCCCGAAACCATACAGAAAGATATGCGATACCTGCAACTGCTGTCGCATAGTTTCCCCACTATAGCCGATGCCAGTACGGAAATAATCAACCTGGAAGCTATTCTGAACCTGCCTAAAAGGTACAGAACATTTTCCTTGCCGACCTGCACGGAGAGTACGAGGCATTCCAGCATGTATTGCGGAATGCTTCCGGGGGCCATCAAAAAGAAAAAGTAAATGAAATATTCGGCAATACCCTGCGCGAGAATGAAAAAAAAGAACTATGTACGCTGATTTATTATCCGGAACAAAAACTGGATCTGGTAAAAGCAGTGGAAACGGATTTGGACGACTGGTATGTCATCACGTTGAACCAACTGGTACGTGTATGCCAGAATGTATCCTCCAAATATACCCGTTCCAAAGTGCGGAAGTCGCTTCCCAAAGAATTCTCGTATATCATTCAGGAGTTGTTGCACGAAAACTCAATGGTTCCCAACAAACAGGCGTATATTAATGTCATCATCAGCACCATCATTTCTACCCGCCGCGCCGATGACTTTATCATTGCCCTATGCAACCTCATCCAACGGCTCACCATAGACACACTGCATGTGCTGGGTGATATATTCGACCGTGGCCCTGCCCCCCACCGCATTATGGACATATTATGCGATTATCATAATTTTCGACGTACAATGGGGAAACCATGACATTTTATGGATGGGAGCCGCAGCCGGCAACGACTGCTGTATGGCAAACGTGCTACGCCTGGCCATGCGTTATGGCAACCTTGCCGCTCTGGAGGACGGATATGGCATCAACCTTCTGCCCCTGGCCACCTTTGCCATGGAAACATACGCTGATGATCCCTGCACCCTGTTCGGACCGAAAGTAGAGAAAGAAGACTGTACGTACAATGCCAAGACGCTGCGCATGATAGGCCAGATGCACAAAGCAATCAGTGTTATCCAGTTCAAGCTGGAAGCGGAGATTATCAGGCGCCGCCCCGATTTCGAGATGGACGACCGTATGCTGCTACACCGTATAGACTTCGAGCGTAAGACCATCACAATGCCCAATGGAAAAGAATATGAACTGAAAGACAGCTTTCTTCCTACGGTAAATCCTGCCGATCCTTATAAGCTGACAGACGAAGAACGGGAGATTATGAACAAACTCCATCGTTCATTTGTCAGCAGTGAGAAATTGAAAAAACATATCCGCTGCCTGTTCCGTTACGGATGCATGTACACGGTGAGCAACTCAAATCTGCTGTTCCACGCCTCCATTCCCTTGAATGCCGACGGTACGCTGAAAGATGTGTCCATAGCCGGAAAAACGTACAAGGGAAAAGCCTTGCTGGAAAAAGTAGGGCATTTGATCCGTACCGCCTTCTTCGCTGAGGAAGACAACGAGGACAGACCCTTTGCTGTAGACTATGTATGGTACTTGTGGTGTGGCAAAGACTCCCCTGCTTTCGACAAAGACAAAATGGCTACTTTTGAACGTTACTTCTTAAAAGAGAAAGAGTTGCACAAGGAAGTGAAAGGTCACTATTACAGCCTGCGCAATGAAGAAAAAGTATGTGACATGCTGCTGGACGAGTTCGGCGTGATAGGAACACACCGCCATATCATCAACGGGCATGTACCCGTAAAAACCATCCAAGGTGAGAATCCGATAAAAGCAAACGGCAAGATGATGGTCATAGACGGAGGATTCTCTAAAGCGTATCATTCGGAAACCGGAATTGCCGGATATACACTGGTATACCATTCGCGCGGATTCCAACTGGTACAGCACGAACCGTTCACCTCAATGCAAAAAGCCATTGAAGAAGGGCAGGATATCAAATCGAGCACTCAGATAGTAGAAATGAGCACCCAACGCATGATGGTAAAGGACACTGACAAAGGACGGGAACTGGTGACACAGATCAACGATTTAAAGAAATTGCTGATGGCCTACCGGACAGGACTTATCAAGGAGAAATCCATATAAACAGATTATCCGCAATCATACTACCGGATAATAAATGAAAGTTTATTGCCCTATGATTGCGGATAAAAAAATAAAGCCCGTATCAGACTCACGTCTACCGGGCTTTTGGATTACCGAACAAAAATATCGTTATACAATCTTGTTCATCGCCGAATCGGGGAAAACCACCGTCGGCTTGAACGATTTAGCTTCCTCAAAATCCATCATGGCGTATGACATGATAATCACAATGTCACCCACCTGTACTTTCCGGGCAGCAGCCCCATTCAGACAAATACATCCCGAACCGCGCTCACCCTTAATAATATAAGTTTCAAACCTCTCGCCGTTATTATTATCCACAATGTGCACTTTTCTCGCCGGCAATCATGTTGGCGGCATCCATCAAGTCCTCGTCAATCGTAATACTACCCATGTAATTCAAATTGGCTTCCGTTACACGGACACAATGCAGTTTCGACTTTAATACCTCAATCATCATAATTCTAATGGTTAACGATCACTATCCCTTATATTTTATATTATCTATCAAACGTACCTCTCCGCAAAATACCGTAATGCAACCTACTGCATAATCCGTATCTTCCCAATCCGTTATTTTCTGAAGCGTAGTGCCGTCTACTATTTCAAAATATTCCAGACGCAAACCCGGAGCGGCAGCAATCGCATCTTCTACAAACTTCTGAGTCTCAGCGACCGGATGAGATTTTGCAAAAGTACAACTCTTAAATAAAGTCTGCGAAATATTCAGCGCATACTCTCTCTCCACCGCAGAAAGCGTGCATTGCGGCTGCTCAATGCCAGCCCGTCTTCCTCACGCACAATAGGACAACCTACAATTTCCAGTCCGTTGAACCCTATCTGTTTCACCATTTCAACGAATAATAGCCAACTGCTGGAAATCTTTCTCGCCGAAATAAGCACGGGTAGGATTTACAATCATAAACAGCTTGCTCACTATCTGGCATACTCCATTGAAATGTCCCGGACGGAAACGGCCTTCCATCACTGTGTCCAACGGCGCATAGCTGAACTGCCGGGTATCAGGCTCAGGATAAATCTCTTCTACAGACGGAGCAAAAACAAAAGCCGCCCCTACTTTTTCCAACAATTCACAATCGGCATCCAATGTACGCGGATATTTTGCCAAGTCATTTTTGTCGTTAAACTGGGTAGGATTCACAAAATCACTTACCACCACTACATCATTTTCTGCAACAGCACGTTTCACCAACGAAGCGTGTCCGGCATGGAGTGCACCCATTGTAGGCACCAGACCTATTGTCTTTCCCTCACTACGCAGGGCATCCAGCTCTGACTGAAGCTCTTTGATTGTTTGAACTAACTTCATCTTTTTATCTCTTTTGTTTGAGTAGTTTCATTTAAAACGGCTGCAAAGTAAACCATTATTTGGGAGATAACGAAGAAAAAAAAGAATTTTAATTAATGATGAGTAATTAGTAATAAGCGGTTAATACCTTGCAGATATGGCGCAATAAGCCTCTTCAGCCACCGGCGGGCCACTTGTTCTTTCCCGTTTTTCACCTAATTCCGCAAGACATCGGCCATTAACTTCAAATTGCTAACGACTAATTACCAGCCACTTAACATATCATAAGGAATTATTATTCCTCGTTTCTTGCCACTCTCATCTATTTTTTTTTATATCTTTGCAAAATGATTATGAGCAACAAAAAGTTAAGATGAAGGCAAATAAAAGTTTTATTTATTACACAAGAGATTACCCCTTACGTTCCCGAATCCGAAATGGCAAACATGGGAAGATTTCTTCCTCAGGCTATTCAGGAAAAAGGCAGAGAAATCAGAACTTTTATGCCAAAATGGGGCAATGTCAATGAACGCAGAAACCAATTACACGAAGTCATCCGCCTGTCCGGCATGAATTTAATCATAGACGATACGGACCATCCGCTGATTATCAAGGTAGCATCTATCCAAGCTGCACGTATGCAGGTTTACTTCATTGACAATGACGACTATTTCCAGCACCGCCAAATGGTAGCTGACGAAAACGGTGTAGAATACAAAGACAATGACGAACGTGCTATTTTTTATGCACGCGGCGTATTGGAAACGGTAAAGAAATTACGCTGGTGTCCGGACATTATCCATTGCCAAGGGTGGATGAGTGCATTTGTACCTCTTTATATCAAGAAGGCTTATCAGGATGAACCGTCATTCAGAGACTCAAAAGTAGTATTTTCGGTATTTGAAGATGATTTCAAATCGGACTGCGAAGGTAATCTGACTGAAAAACTCATGCTGAAAGGCATTGAAAAGAATGATGTGGAAAGCATCGTCAAATCTCCGGCAAATTACGAGGAGCTGTGCAAACTGGCCATTGCCTACTCCGACGGTGTGATACAAAACAGCGAAAAAGTGAACGAGAATGTCATGAAATTCGCCCGTGAATCGGGTGTGCCCGTGCTCGACTATCAGCCTGCCGATACCTATGTAGATGCTTTCAATGAGTTCTATGACAAAGTATGGGAGTTTGAAAAAGAAATAACTCACTAAGAATAATAAAGATGAAAATCAAATACTTATGCGCATTGTTGTTTGGCTGCACTTATTTATAGTTTGCGATGATTCAACAACCGGCATCGGGACTGATCTTATCCCCGGTGGAGATAAGATTCCGGCAAATACAGACAGTTATGAGTTTACCACCAAATCTCTGTTGGTCGACTCCGTTTATGCACGTACCAGTACTGCATATTTAGGACGATATACCGATGAGCAATTTGGAGAATTTACTGCCGATTTTATAGCACAGTTCACCTGTATGGACAACTTCAAATTTGAAGAAGAGCTGACCAAAGTCATCGGAGTAAATATAAGTCTGCAATACGGGTCTTTCTTTGGCGACTCACTGAATGCCATGCGCTTACAGGTTGACACATTGGACAAGGTTATTCCTGAAAAAGAACTAAGCACTTTTTATACCAGTGTGGATCCTAAAGATTATTACAACGAAAAAGGAAAGCCTAATCGCTGTAAAAGCCTATTCGGCAGTAGGTCCGTCTACAAGCAAAGATGAAACTACAACCACAAGCAGCGGTGTCAAGCAAAGAACAATTATACAGACTATCAAATTGCCCAATTCATTAGGCGATCACATCTTCAACAAATACAAGGAGAACAAAGAGTATTTCAAGACTCCTGAAAGTTTTATCAAGAATGTATTAAAGGGAGTTTACATTCGCTGTACTCATGGCGACGGAACCATTTTATACATTGACGGTTTAAGCCTGAATCTTAATTTTGAAGCCCTGATAGAAAGTTCTTCCGGCAAGCGGGATTCGTTGGTTTACAAATCCTATTTCTTTGGAGCAACCAAGGAAGTGATACAAGCCAACCACTTCAGTAACGGTAACAGATTGGAAGAGTTAGCCCAAGATCCGGACCATACTTACCTCAAAAGTCCGGCAGGTATTTTTACAGAAGCGACTTTCCCCATTGCAGAGATTTACAATGAACATAAAAGAGATACGCTAAATGGTGTAAATGTATCGTTCACACGCTACAACGAGAAAGAGTCCAAATACAAAATGGGCATCCCCCAATATGTATTGATGGTCAGAAAGAAAGATATGTTCTCGTTCTTTGAAGAAAACAAGATTATCGATAACAAGACTTCTTTCTTAAGTTCATATAGCAGCAGTAACAATACATACACCTTTACCAACATCGCTCCCTTAATCACTTACTGCATTGAGGAACGGAAAAAAGGCATAACAGCAGCAAGGTGGAGATCCTGAAAAGGAAGAAGACGGAAAAAATGGGACGCTAAAAATCCGGACTGGAACAGAGTTGTCATCATACCTGTCAAAGCAGTATCCAATTCAAACAATGAAATAGTTGAAATATCCAACAGCTTAGGTATGGAAAGCGCTATGTTAAAAGGTGGAACGAATCCTGAGAATAAGCTGAAAATGCAAATCTTCTACACTACATTTTAAGACTTTTTTATTTAACCAAATAAAGAACAGGCGGCAACTACAGCAATATAGTTTCCGCCTGTTTAATTTACTCCACCGTAATCATACCACACCGGATGATAAATGGAAATTCATGGAACGCAAATATCCCATCAACACTTCACACCATGATTGAGAATGACCATAAAAACAGAACTATATAAAATAAGCCGGCAAAATCCTTTTCACGGATCCTGCCGGCTTATTTATGTTTATTGGGAATCCTCTATCCCCTAGAAAGGCAAATCATCCTTCTCGTCTGTCGCGGCAAAATCTACCGGTGCAGCGGGAGCAGCATTCATGGGAGGAAACGGAGCATCCAGCGCAACAGGTCCCTGGGCACCCACACGCTCTACTTTCCACGCACGGATACTGTTGAACCAACGCCCATTCCACTCGCGGGCATCCACATCAAAAAACACATTCAACTCTTCACCTGCCTGAATATTAAATTGCGCTATCTTATCTGCTCCAAATACGTCAAAACACATTTTTTTAGGATATTGATCATGCGTTTCAATTACGTATTCTTGTACTTTCATTCATTTCCTGTCTTTGAAACTCCTCCTCTCGGTTCGAGGACTGCTATTACTTTTCCTGCTAATTCCATATTACGTTATTTAAATTCGCCACGAAAGTACACTTTTCCTTGCGACGTAAACTAATTTTTTTCGCCATTTTTTGCGCTTGAACCATAATCTTTTCGTAACTTTGGCAGTTAAATGAGACCTATATATAGAATATAAATATAATAATATAAAACTATGAAGTTCATCGTTTCAAGTACTGGATTATTCAGTCATTTACAGGCTATTAGCCGCGTTATCAATTCTAAGAACTCGCTGCCCATCCTTGATTGTTTCCTGATGGAGCTGACGGATGGGACACTGTTCTTAACTGCATCCGACAGTGAAACAACCCTGTCCACCTCTTTGGAAGTGATTGAGAATGACGGTGACGGACGCTTTGCTGTTTCTTCCAAAACCATACTCGAAAGCCCTGAAAGAAATTCCGGAACAGCCACTGACATTCGAAGTGAATACAAATAACCTGGAAATCACCGTACAATATCAAAACGGTAAATACAGTCTCATGGGACAAAATGCAGATGAATATCCTCAGGCTCCTGCACTGGGCGCCAATGCTGTCCATGTGACTATAGGAGCACCTGTAATGTTGGGAGGCATCAACCGAGCTCTGTTTGCAACAGCCGACGATGAGCTTCGCCCGGTGATGAATGGTATTTATTTTGATATCACTACCGAAGATATCACCTTCGTAGCTTCTGATGGCCATAAGTTGGTACGTAACAAGACTTTTGTGGCTCACGGCGATGAAAAGGCCGCATTTATCCTGCCCAAGAAACCGGCAACTTTGCTGAAGAACCTCCTGCCCAAAGAACAGGGAGATGTACAAATCGACTTCGATGACCGCAATGCTATATTTACTCTGGAGAACTACAGAATGGTATGTCGTCTGATTGAAGGGCGCTATCCGAACTACAATTCTGTCATTCCGCAAGATAATCCGCATAAAGTGACTATCGACCGGCAGATGCTTATCAGCGCTTTGCGCCGCGTTTCTGTTTTCTCTTCGCAGGCAAGTAGTTTGATTAAATTGCGCCTCAGCGAAAACCAGATACAGATTTCGGCACAGGATATCGACTTCTCAACCTCAGCAGAAGAAACACTGATTTGCCAATATGCAGGCAATGCCATGAGCATCGGTTTCAAATCGACTTCCTGATAGATATCCTGAATAACCTGACTGCCCAAGAGGTAATTGTAGAATTGGCAGACCCATCACGCGCAGGTGTCATTGTTCCTGCCGAACAGGAAGAGAAGGAAGACGTGCTGATGCTGCTGATGCCTATGATGCTGAATGACTAAATATAATAAATTACAACTCGAAACAGAATGAAATTGAATTTGAAGAACCCGATTGTCTTCTTTGATTTAGAGACAACAGGTACTAATATAAACACCGACAGAATAGTAGAAATTTGCTATCTGAAAGTGTATCCAAACGGCAATGAAGAGACCAAGACCATGCGCATCAACCCAGAAATGCATATCCCTGAACAGTCTTCGGCCATTCATGGTATCTATGATAAGGATGTGGCCGACTGTCCTACTTTCAAGGGAGTAGCTAAAGACATTGCACGCGATATCGAAGGATGCGATTTGGCCGGGTTCAACTCCAACCGCTTCGATATACCTGTTTTGGCAGAAGAATTTCTTCGCGCCGGAGTGGATATTGATATGATGAAACGCAAATTTATTGATGTGCAGGTAATTTATCACAAACTGGAACAACGGACTTTATCGGCTGCTTATAAGTTTTATTGCCAAAAAACCTGGAAGACGCTCATAACTGCAGAGGCCGACACCCGTGCTACATATGAAGTACTGAAAGCACAATTAGACCGTTATCCCGAAGAATTACAGAATGATATGGCATTTTTGGCTGAAATACTCCAGTTCAACAAATGTAGACTTTGCGGCCGCATCGTATATGACGAAAAGGGCGTGGAAGTATTTAACTTTGGCAAATACAAAGGATGTCGGTCAGCGAAGTGCTGCAAAAAAAAGACCCCCGGCTATTATAGCTGGATTTTTAAACGGTGACTTTACGCTGAACACCAAAAAACGTATTGACTAAAAATCAGACTACGCGAATCAGGACTGACTACTAAATGAGCATGAAAGGAAAGAAAATCGTATTAGGTATAACCGGAAGTATAGCCGCCTATAAAGCGGCTATACTCATTCGAGGACTTATCAAAAAAGGAGCGGAAGTGCAAGTAGTCATTACACCGGCAGGAAAAGAGTTCATCACTCCCATCACTTTGTCGGCACTGACAAGCAAACCCGTCATCAGTGAATTCTTTGCACAACGGGACGGCACCTGGAACAGCCATGTGGACTTAGGCTTATGGCTGACGCCATGGTGATAGCTCCGGCAACAGCATCCACCATCGGAAAGATGGCAAACGGAATAGCCGACAATATGCTGATTACGACTTACCTGTCAATGAAAGCACCTGTCTTTGTGGCTCCGGCCATGGACTTGGATATGTTTGCACATCCTTCCACCCAACGAAATCTGGAGACATTGCGCTCGTATGGAAATCATATCATAGAACCGGGAGAAGGAGAATTGGCAAGCCATTTGGTAGGCAAAGGACGAATGGAAGAACCGGAAAAAATCATAGAAGAACTGGAA
>ENA-OQAR01000042-OQAR01000042.1-human-gut-metagenome-genome-assembly--contig:-NODE-42-length-26183-cov-2.349632_pt1 | contig 26183 bp, 33 predicted proteins | sample MGYA00242738_ERZ504533 | MGnify/ENA primary metagenome ERZ504533 (study PRJEB26092, sample SAMD00036276) | human gut metagenome | host: Homo sapiens | study: EMG produced TPA metagenomics assembly of... | reverse complement strand
GTTGTAACCAAATATCAAAACCTAAATTAAGGGAGGATATTCCAATGGCTGAAAAAGGCAAAGTTCGACCGTTCTAAGCCGCATGTGAACATCGCACCATCGGTCACGTTGACCACGGCAAGACCACTCTGACTGCCGCTATCACCAAGACCCTGGCTCTGAAGGGCGACGCAGACTTCATGGATTATGCCAACATCGATAAGGCTCCTGAGGAGCGTGCTCGTGGTATCACGATCAACTCCGCTCACGTTGAGTATCAGACCGACGCTCGTCACTATGCTCACGTTGACTGCCCGGGCCATGCTGACTACGTCAAGAACATGATCACTGGTGCTGCTCAGATGGACGGCGCTATCCTGGTCGTTGCTGCTACCGATGGTCCCATGCCCCAGACCCGTGAGCACATCCTGCTGGCTCGTCAGGTCGGCGTGCCCTATATCGTCGTGTTTCATGAACAAGTGCGATATGGTCGACGACGAAGAGCTGCTGGATCTGGTTGAGATGGAGATCCGTGAGCTGCTGACCGAGTACGACTTCCCCGGCGACGACACCCCGATCATTCGTGGTTCCGCTCTGAAGGCTCTGGAGTCTACCTCCACTGATCCCAATGCTCCCGAGTATGCTTGCATCAAGGAGCTGATGGACGCTGTTGACACCTATATCCCCAACCCCGATCGTGAGGAAGACAAGCCCTTCCTGATGCCCATCGAGGATGTCATGACCATTTCTGGCCGTGGTACTGTTGCAACCGGTCGTGTTGAGCGTGGTATTGCTAAGGTTGGCGATGCTATGGAGATCGTCGGCATCAAGCCCGATCGTCTGAGCACCACCATTACCGGTCTGGAAATGTTCCGTAAGTCTCTGGACTTCGCTGAGGCTGGCGATAACATCGGCGCTCTGCTGCGTGGTGTTGATCGTACCCAGATCGAGCGTGGTCAGGTTCTGGCTAAGCCCGGTTCCGTGCACCCCCACAAGACCTTCGAGTCTCAGGTGTACGTTCTGACCAAGGACGAAGGCGGCCGTCACACCCCGTTCTTCTCCAACTATCGTCCTCAGTTCTACTTCCGCACCACCGACGTGACCGGTATCATCACTCTGCCCGAAGGCACTGAGATGTGCATGCCCGGCGATAACGTCATGATGCACGTTGAGCTGCTGACCCCTGTTGCTATGGAAGAGGGCCTGCGTTTCGCTATCCGTGAGGGTGGCCGTACCGTTGGTTCTGGCGTTGTTGGCAAGATCATTGAGTGATTTTGGCCCTTCGCGCCTTTCCTAAGGCTAAAGGTTAAACTTACGAGAGACCTTCCCATTCCGGAGAGTGGGAAGGTCTCTTTTTGTTTTAGATCCTCTGTCTGTAAGGGCAGGGGATTTTTTTGCGGCATGTCACAACTCTTTGTTTACAAAACAAGGTTGTTCTGGTATACTGAAAAAGGAAATGCTGGAAAAGTCCTATCGGCTGGTGCTGAGGGAATTCAGCAAAAAGAAGCAGCGAGAACTTCTGGAAGGTGTGAAGAGTAATGCCGTTTGATTATAAGAAAGAGTACAGGGAATTTTATCTCCCGCCGAAAAAACCGCATCTGATTACGATACCGCGTATGAATTTTGTGGCAGTGCACGGCAAGGGCGACCCGAATGCTCCGGGTGGAGCCTATCAGGAGGCTATGGGAGTGCTGTACGGCATTGCTTTCACCATCAAAATGAGCTATAAGGGCAGCCACAAGATGGACGGCTATTTTGAATATGTGGTTCCACCGTTGGAGGGCTTGTGGCATCAGAAGGGCGTGGATGGCGTTGACTATGCACATAAAGAAACATTTGAGTGGACATCCATGATCCGACTGCCAGAATTCGTGACGCCGGAAGCGTTTGATTGGGCCGTACAGGAAGCAACGGCAAAAAAGAAAAAGGATTTTTCCAAGGCGGAATTCCTGACCTATGATGAGGGACTTTGCGTTCAGTGCCTGCATATCGGCCCTTATGATGAAGAACCGAAAAACGCTGGCGCAGATGGATGCCTTTGCCGTAGAGCAGGGGTATATGCTTGATTTTTCAGAGACACGCTTCCACCACGAGATTTATCTGAGTGATCCTCGCCGCGCTGCACCGGGAACACTGAAAACAGTTCTGCGGCATCCCATACGTGAAAAATAAAAACAGGAAAATTCACAAATGATGTCGCTTTTATTTGGCAGATGTGCTATACTGATTTTATCTGTAGAAACACATTGAATGGATAAGGGAGGAGAGAACTTCATGCAGCATGAAACTGTCATCGTGCTGGACTTTGGCGGCCAGTACAATCAGCTGATCGCGCGCCGCGTCCGCGAGAACAATGTCTACTGTGAAATCTATTCCTATAAAACCGATCTGTCGGTTATCAAGGCAAAGAACCCCAAGGGTATCATCTTTACCGGTGGCCCCAACAGCGTTTATCTGGAGGATTCCCCCACGATCGACCCTGAGATCTTCAACTGGGGTGTGCCTGTGCTGGGCATCTGCTACGGCAGCCAGCTGATGATGCATCTGCTGGGCGGCCATGTCTGCCGCGCACCGGAGCGCGAGTACGGCAAGACTGAGGTGTTCGTGGACACGAACAGCAAGATGTTCACCGATGTGCAGCCCTCCACCATTTGCTGGATGAGCCACAACGACTATATTGAGCAGGCAGCGCCCGGCTTTAAGATCACTGCTCACACGGTCAACTGCCCGGTAGCTGCGGCAGAGAACGCCGAGAAGGGCCTGTACGCGGTCCAGTTCCATCCGGAAGTGCTGCACACTGCGGAAGGCAAGAAGATGCTGCGCAACTTCGTGTACAACGTCTGCGGCTGCACCGGCGACTGGAAGATGGACTCCTTTGTGGAAAACAACGTCAAGGCCCTGCGTGAGCGCATCGGCGATGGCAAGGTGCTGTGCGCCCTGTCCGGCGGCGTGGATTCCTCCGTTCTGGCAGCTATGCTGGCTAAGGCCATCGGCAAGCAGCTGACCTGCGTGTTCGTGGATCACGGTCTGCTGCGTAAGAACGAGAAGGAAGAGGTCTGCTCTGTATTCGGCCCGGGCAATGCCAACGGCTTTGATATCAACTTTATCTGTGTGGATGCCCGCGAACGTTACTTTGCAAAGCTGGCTGGTGTTACCGAGCCGGAGCGCAAGCGCAAGATCATCGGCGAAGAGTTCATCCGTGTGTTTGAAGAGCAGGCCAAGAAGATCGGCAAGGTGGATTTTCTGGCACAGGGTACCATTTACCCGGATGTCGTTGAGAGCGGTCTGGGCGGTGAGTCCACTGTTATCAAGAGCCACCACAACGTTGGCGGTCTGCCCGACACCGTGGACTTCAAGGAGTTGGTGGAGCCGCTGCGCAACCTGTTCAAAGAGAGGTGCGTCAGGCTGGCCGTGAGCTGGGCCTGCCCGAATATCTGGTCAGCCGTCAGCCGTTCCCCGGCCCGGGTCTTGGCATCCGCATCATCGGCGAAGTGACCCCGGAGAAGGTGGCTATCGTGCAGGATGCGACGCGATCTGGCGTGAGGAGATCGCAAAGGCAGGTCTGGATAAGGAGATCAGCCAGTACTATGCAGCCTTGACCAACATGCACAGTGTGGGCGTCATGGGCGACGAGCGCACCTATGATTACGCTGTGGCGCTGCGTGCTGTGACCACCACCGACTTCATGACTGCGGAGAGCTACAATATGCCTTGGGATGGTTCTGGCACTGTCACTAGCCGCATCGTCAATGAGGTCAAGCATGTGAACCGCGTGTTCTATGATTGCACCGGTAAGCCGCCGGCAACCATTGAGCTCGAATAATGAAATTACGCGAACTTCAACGTGCTATGAGCAAAAATCGAAAGAAAAAATCGCGCTGTGACAATTTAGTTTGACACTAAAGCCGCGGGAAAACTCATTGTGGAGCCACCCGGATCACTGGTTCGGTTTAACATTTGAGAATAATTTGAAAGCCCCGGAAAGTTACGAGTTTACGTTTCTTTCCGGGGCTTTTTTGACATTATTGACATTAAGAAAATGCCCTGACATTATCGAAAATAGATGATACTGAATCGACAGTAAGGTGGCATCATACATATACTCCTTTTATGATTTTTGTAAGTTTGCATTCAATGTCTTAATCCGCAAAATATAAACCTTTTATGAAATCCTCTTGACAAAGTGAGAACGGGCAGTATAATAAAAATGAACATTGTTCATATTGAGGGTGACCACATGAATACAATCGTAACCTCCAAGGAAGATATCTTAAAAAACAGCCGTGAGCTTATCCGGGAAAAGGGCTGGGCGGCGGTCAGTATCCGTTCTGTCGCCTCGGCATGCGGGGTCTCGGTCGGCTCGATCTACAACTATTATGACTCCAAGGCTGAGCTTATCAGCGCCACGGTCGAGAGCGTCTGGTGCGAAATTTTCCACCGCCCGCAGGACGAGGCTGTATTTCAGGATGTGCAGACCTGTGTCAAATGGATGTACGAGCGCATGGCCTACGGCTGTGAGCAGTATCCTGGATTCTTCACACTGCACTCTCTCGGCTTTATGCAGGAGGACAAGGCCGATGGCAAACGGCACATGCAGCAAATCTGGCACCATATCTTAAATGGTCTGTGTACGGTGCTGCAACAGGATACCAAAATCCGTCCGGACGCTTTTAACGCGCAATTCACCGTTGAAAAATTTGCCGATGTTCTATTTTCGCTGATGCTGTCTGCCTTGCTGCGGCAGGACTACGACCCCGCCGCTGTGCTGGAAATCGTGCGCAGAACCTTATATTGACTGCATTTTCTTCCCACACTGCTGTGGGAATTTTATAATGTCCAAAATGAACACTGTTCACTCAAGGGAGACACTCATAGGAAAGTTCATCGCAATATCCTGTTGCTGCTCGCCTGTCTTGTGTGGAGGAATGCAAGCTTCAACATCCTGCGCTTTGGATGCAACTTTGCCGAGCAAGCCCTTGATGACCGTAAAAACGAAGTCGGCCCTGCAAAAAATGCAGTGTTACAATCAATTTAATCTATCAACAAGGAGCAATCAACTATGCAAGCAATCGTAGAAACTGTTTTTGATGCTGTGTATCTGGTATCCGTCATCACCATCGGTATCCTGATGATTTGTGGCTGCAAGGGCAACCACCAGTTCAAGCTGTTCGGTCTGATGGCTGTCGTTCTGGGTGCCGGCGACTCGTTCCATCTGATTCCCCGTGCTCTGGCTCTGTGCACCACGGGCTTTGAAAACTTTACCGTTCCTCTGGGTCTGGGTAAGTGGATCACCTCTGTGACAATGACTGTCTTTTATGTGCTGCTGTACTATGTATGGCGTGAGCGCTACCGGGTCAAGGGCAACAATGGCCTGACTGCCGCCATCTACGGTCTGGCTGCCGTGCGTGTTATCCTGTGCATGATGCCGCAGAACCAGTGGCTGAGCGCCGAATCCCCGCTGTCCTGGGGCATTTACCGTAACATTCCTTTTGCACTGATGGGCCTGCTGATCATCGTGCTGTTCTACCGCAGCGCCAAGGAGCATAACGACGCGGCTTTCCGCTGGATGTGGCTGACCATCGTGCTGAGCTTCGGTTTCTACATTCCCGTTGTTCTTTGGGCCAATACCGTCCCCATGATCGGTATGCTGATGATCCCCAAGACCTGCGCCTATGTGTGGACCGTTCTCATCGGCTATTCTGCTATGAAGAAGGAATGTAAGTGATTTGTTCACAGCACCGATTTATGAAATAAATTGCTTCGTAAAGATCCAAGCTTACCGAACCGGAATGATCTTACTTGATAAAACTGGATCAGGTAAACTTGTAAGCCCCCTGCCGGTGATGAACTGGCAGGGGGCTTTTTATGTGTGTACGGCTAGTTTAACAGAATACTTGATCTTTGCCGCGATTACGATGCATCCAGCAATTCGTCCGGGTCCTCGATGGCTTCTTCGATGGTCTCTTCCTCAGGAGTGGGTTCATCGACATCGGACGGAGCGAACAGGTCACGGATGAAGTCGCGCAGGAGGACGAGGCTGTTGTCAAGGTCGGCATCCTCGCTCAGCAGCTGCTGGATCATATCCGGCTTATCGGTGATCAGGTCGTCCACGCCGATGCTCAGCAGTTCGCTGGCATCCTCTTCGCGGTTGACGGTCCATGCGGAGATCGTCTTGCTGCGCTTATGGATCTGCTGCACCATACCGGAGGTGATAAAGGTGGACTGTACGCTGAAGAAATCTGCGGCAGGCAGATCGTAATAACTGCCCACGCCCAGTGCAAGGATATAGCCGGTCCGGATCTCCGGTGCCAGCTCCTTGACCTTGCAGAGGGTTTCATAACTCTGCGAGGTGATGGTGCAGTCCTGTGCAAAGCCTTTTTCGCGGATGATGCGGATGGTTTCCGCTTCCAGCTCCGGGGTGGCGGCATTGGGCTTGATCTCAATGTTCAGCTGGATCTTACCTTTGCACAGGTCCAGCACTTCTTCCAGTGTGGGAACTTTGGCACCAGTGTACTTCTGGCCGAACCAGCGCCCGGCATCCAGCTTACGAACCTCGTTATAGGTCAGGTCGTAGATGTTCTCGTTGCGGCCGGTGCAGCGGCGCAGGCTGGTATCGTGGGTCACCATGACCACGCCGTCCCTGGTCATCTGCACATCCAGCTCGGCCCACTCGCAGCCCTGATCGATGGCCAGCTGGAAAGCGGGCAGGGTGTTTTCCGGTGCGGCAGCGGAGTAGCCGCGGTGCGCGGTGACTACCGGCGCAACGCCGCCCAGCATGGAGAGCAGCTCGTCGTCTCTGGGTAGGGCAAGGTAACAGAATGCCAGCGCAAAGGTGAGCAGAGTAGCACCCGCAACCGATGCACCCAGAAGCAGCCTGCCGGTGGAACGGTGATGCTTTCCGCTCTGGACCGGCTCCGGCTCAGAGGGGAGAGACTCCCGCAGGCGGCAGTGCAGCATGGCGAGGATCGTGCACTGCGCATGGTGATGGCGCAGTCGATCAGGAACTGGAAGAAAGGCATCTCAATGGCCAGCGCCGCGCGGGACAGTGCAAACATGGCCTGTGTGCTCTGCAGCCCCGACCGCGATGATGATGCCGTACAGCGGCACGGCAACCGCTGCCGTCAGCAGCAGGGAACGCAGGACGACCGAGAGGTCCAGCGCAGCAGCAAAAGAAAAGCACGGAAGACGCGCCTGCGGATGCAGCAAAAGCTTTCCTTTACCGACTGCCACAGGCTTTTGCGCTCCAGCACGAACAGCGGCAGCACCAGCACCCAGCTGACACAGAGGAACAGCAAGGCGGCACCGGCAGCCAGATAGAGCAGGTAATACCGGCTGTTTGCCCGGATGACACCCATGATGTATTCCGGCACGGCAAGCTGCGTGATATAGTTATAGGCGAGGAAGAAGTTGGTGAACGGGATCAGCACGGCACTGTAGACCAGAACGAGCCAGTTCTGCGGCAGGAATGCGTGGCGGATATCTGCAAGAGAGGTGCACAGCAGGGCAGGCAGGCGGATCGTTTCGCCCTTGCGGGCAAGATCCAGCCCGTGCAGCAGGACGGAAAACTCATACAGCGCCCAGAACGCGGTCAGGATGGCAATGAGCGTAATGCACAGGATGATCGCAGGGGAGGAAAAGATATCGGAAGCGTTGTTGTTGCTCAGGTAGTGCATGGGTGCGAACCGCAGCGTGAGCGACCAGAGCTGCTGCATCAGGGGGACGAACAGCAGGTTCGTTGCAGCCTTATACAGGACGATGACCGCGAGCAGGGGGATCTCGGCGCGGCGGATGATAGCCCGGGCGGAGTGCTTCATGGAGTTGTAGGTTTCGTTGGAGGCGCGGAGTGAAGTGAGCAGATCTTTCAATTTGACATGGCCTTCCTTTTATATTCTGCAAAATGACCCGCCCCGAAGCTTCCCGGCGGGCTGTTCTGCGAAAAAAATTTACATATTAAATATAGTGTAACATAACTTCTTATAAAATAAAATGCAGCAGGGGCAGACAGAATCCACAAAATTAAAAGAGAATTTTTGGCAGCTGAGTGTGCGGCGCAAAATGCCCGCAAAAAGGCGAGAAAGCGGAGGAACGATGAATCGTTAAAAAATTGTAGAACTTTGCGCGACAGATGTTGATTCGCATGGACTTTTATAGAATCTCTTGCATTTTTATGGAAAATTCAGTATAATAAGACTAATTTTGAAAGCTCACACAGACAACCAGGAGGTCTTACCATGGCTTCAAAGATCAATAAGGGAGAAATCCTCGCCAAGTTTTTTGATGACGGGGAATACACTGCACTGTTTGCTGACGGTGCAGTGAGCGCTGCCTGCGGCTATGCGGCAGGTCAGCAGGCTTACGCTGTTTACCAGAACGGCGAAGCTGTTACCGTAAAGGATGTTGAAAAGAACATCAAGGTTCTGGAGATGGCAGCTCAGACTGGCTGCCCGGTCGTCACCTTCTATAACTCCGTCGGCGCAAAGCTGGCTGAGGGTCTGGACGTACTGACCGCCAGCGCAAAGCTGAATGCGCAGATCGCAAAGGTTTCCGGCGTGATCCCGCAGGTGGCTGTTGTTCTGGGTGTCTGCGGCGGCACCAGCGCACTGAGCGCTGCCAATGCAGATGTCTGCATCATGGCTGAGGGCGCAGAGCTGTTCTTCACCGCTCCGTTCACCTCTGCTGCCAAGGGCGACAAGGTGGCCGATGCCGGCACCGCAGCCGCCGCTGCAAAGGCTGGCGTGGCCGCCATTGTGGCACCCACTGCTGAGGAAGCTGCCGAGAAGGCTGCTCACATCGTGGGCCTGCTGCCGGCCAACAACCTGACCGGCCCTGCGATCTTTGAGTTCGAGCAGCCCACTGCTGCTCTGGCTGCCGGTGCAGAGCCTGCAAAGGCTGCTGCTGCCGTGGTCGATAAGGACAGCGCTGTGGAGCTGTATGCAGGCTTTGGCAAGTCTGTTTACACCGCATTTGCCACCGTGGGCGGCAACGCCGTGGGCGTTGTGGCCACCAGCAAGACCCTGTGCCACAACTGCGTGGCCAAGGCTTCCCGCTTTGTGCGCCTGTGCGATGCCTTCAGCGTGCCGGTGATCACCATTGTGGATACCGAGGGCTTTGTGCCCAGCGCGACCGATGACATTGCAGGCGGCATCCGTGAGGCTGCCCGTCTGGCTGCTACCTATGCCGACGCTACCACCGCAAAGGTGGCTGTGCTGGCTGGTAAGGCCGTCGGCCCTGTTTACACCGCTCTGGCTGCTGCCGATCTGCGCATTGCCGTGGCTGGCTGCACCGTCAGCGCACTGGAACCCAGCGCAGCGGTCAGCGTCCTGTACAAGGAAGAGATCGATGCTTCCGACAACATCATTGCAGCCACCAACGCAAAGGCTGCTGCTTACACCGCCGAGGTGTGCAGCGCAGCAAATGCAGTTGCCTGCGGCGCTGCTGACCTGACCTGCGATGCAGCCAATGTGCGTGCAAGCGTTGTTGTCGCACTGGAACTGCTGAGCACCAAGCGTGCTGCCCGCCTGCCCAAGAAGCACGGCAACATGGCTCTGTAATCGTCTGTATAAATCTTTTTGATTACGATTTTGATTTGGAGGATCCTTCCATGAAGTACTACAATATTACCGTCAATGGCGTTGCTTACAGCGTCTCCGTGGAGGAGACTGCCGCTGGTGCTGCTCCGGTTGCTGCTGCAGCTCCTGCCGCACCCGCTGCTCCTAAGGCTGCTCCGGCTCCCGCTGCTGCTCCCAAGGCTGCTGCAGGCGCTGCTGGTGCCGTTGCCGTCAAGGCTCCCATGCCCGGCAACATTCTGGATGTCAAGGTCAAGGCCGGTGCATCCGTGAAGGCTGGCGACGTGCTGGTGATCCTGGAGGCCATGAAGATGGAGAACGAGATCGTTGCTCCGCAGGATGGCACTGTGGCTTCCATCAACGTCAACAAGGGCGACACCGTCAACTCCGGTGACGTTCTGGTTCCATGAACTAAGGGAGAGGTGACAATCATGGCCAAAAAGCCGATCAAGGTTACTGAGGTCGTCCTGCGCGATGCCCACCAGTCTCTGCTGGCCACCCGCATGACCATGGATGAGATGCGTCCCATCCTGCCGGAAATGGATAAGATCAACTACTTCTCTGTGGAGTGCTGGGGCGGCGCTACGTTCGACAGCTGCATCCGCTTTCTGGACGAAGACCCGTGGGAGCGCCTGCGCATCCTGCGCAAGGAGCTGCCCCACCAGAAGCTGCAGATGCTGTTCCGCGGTCAGAACATGCTGGGCTACCGCCCCTACGCAGACGATGCCGTTGAGTACTTTGTGCAGAAGTCTGTTGCAAACGGCATCGACGTGATCCGTATTTTCGATGCACTGAACGATCCGCGCAACCTGCAGACCGCCATCAAGGCAGCCAACAAGGAAGGCGCTCATGTGCAGGGCTGCATCAGCTACACCCTCAGCCCCGTGCACAACAACGAGTACTTTGCAGCCTACGCCAAGACCCTGGAGGAGATGGGCGCAAACTCCATCTGCATCAAGGATATGGCCGGTCTGCTGACCCCCTATACCTGCTACGATCTGGTGAAGAAGCTGAAGGAGACCGTCAGCATCCCTGTTGACATCCACAGCCACTACACCGCAGGTCTGGCTTCCATGTCCATCCTGAAGGGCATCGAGGCAGGTGCCGACATCATCGATACCGCCATGAGCCCCCTGAGCCTGGGCACCAGCCACATGCCCACCGAGAGTCTGGTCGCTGCCCTGCAGGGCACCGATTACGACACCGGTCTGGATCTGAAGCAGCTGAACGTTGTGCGCGCATACTTTGCAAAGCTGCGCGAGAAGTACATTGCCAACGGCAGATCAGCCCGAAGAGCCTGGGCGTGGATGCAAACACCCTGCTGTATCAGGTTCCGGGCGGCATGTTCTCCAACATGCTCAAACAGCTGAAGGATGCCGGCAAGGAAGATAAGCTGGACGAAGTGCTGGCAGAGATCCCCCCGCGTCCGCGAGGATGCAGGCTATCCGCCGCTGGTCACCCCCACCAGCCAGATCGTTGGTACGCAGGCTGTGTTCAATGTGATCCTGGGCGAGCGCTACAAGATGGTCACCAAGGAGTTCAAGGGTCTGGTCCACGGTGATTACGGCAAGACTCCCGCTCCCATCAAGCCCGAGTTCACCAAGAAGATCCTGGGCGACGAGCAGCCCATTACCTGCCGCTTTGCTGATACTCTGGCTCCTGAGATGGACAAGCTGAAGGCAGAAGCTGCCAAGTGGGCAACGCAGGAAGAGGATGTGCTGACCTACGCAATGTTCCCGCAGGTGGCACCCAAAGTTTCTTTGAAAAAGCGCAATGCCAAGAAGCAGGGCGTGGACGGCGACCATGTGGACTACACCAATCAGTCTCATCCCGTTCTGATCTTTCATAACGGATTCCGGAGCTTCCCGCTTTTGCGGCGGGAGGCTCCTTTTGTGTTTTGCACCGGAATCTGGCCCCAAAAATGGGCGGCGGCTCATTGACATGAAAATCCATCCATTTTATAATGAATCAAAATGGATGCAGCCGACACCCGGGCATCCCCGGAAAAAAGAAGAGGTGATCTGCATGAGAAGCATCACGGTACAACGCCTTGCGGAATTTACAGAGCAGGATTATGAATTTACCTTCGGCATCACCCGGAAGGAATTTGCCCAGATGCTGGAAGCACTGAATGCGGCTTATTGCAAGGAGCACCGGCGCAGGCCGCATTTTACCAAGATCACAATGCAGGATAAGCTGGTGCTGACTTTGCTCTACCGCCGCGAGTACCGCAGCATGGAGAACATTGCGGCAGAATACGGTGTCTCCCGCGATACCATTGCGGACAATATCCACTGGGTGGAGCGCGCACTGCTGAACGCAAATCTGCTGCAGAACAGCGTGACCTGCGTATATAAAACCAACTGAAACAGGCTCTGATACAGGATCGGAAGATTTTGTATCAGAGCTTTTTTGCTTTGCACCGTGTATTGCGGCCGGTTTTGGCGGCGGCACGCAACAGTGCACCTTGAATTTTGGGCCGAAGAATAGTAAAATGAAACTATATGTATCGTAACATGGGTTTGTGTACCCAAAGGCGGATACGTATACCGAAACTTGTAAGCTGAAACACTGAAAATGTAAGAACAGGAGAGCGTTATGATCTTAAGCATGACCGGCTTTGGCCGGGGGACTGCTGTGCGCAATGGCCGTGAGATCACGGTGGAGCTGCGCAGCGTGAATTCCCGCTACTTTGAGTATTCTTCGCGCATCCCGCGCACCTGCAGCTATCTGGACAGCCGCTTGAAAAAGCAGCTCAACGAGCGCATTTCCCGCGGCAAGGTGGAGCTGAGCATGACCGTGCAGAATGTGGACGCTGCCGATACGGTGGTGGCCGTCAACATGGAGCTGGCACGCAGCTACCAGCAGGCCATGCGGGATATTTCGGAACAGCTGGGTGTCAAGAACGATATCTCTGCGGGTGTGCTGACCCGCTTCCCGGATGTGCTCACCACCCGCCACGCGGATGTGGACGAGGAACAGCTGTGGGAAGATGTTTCTGCCGTTACCGCACAGGCGCTGGACCGCTTTGTGGAGATGCGCGCCGCCGAGGGTGCCAAGATGAAGGCAGACGTGGAAAACCGCCTGAACTTCCTCGAGGAGTGCGTGGGCAGGGTGGAGACTTTGAGCGCAGGCCGCGTGGAAGCCTACACCAACCGCCTGTACGAGAAGCTCAAGGTCATTCTGGAGGACCGCGATATCGACGATGCCCGCGTGCTGACTGAGGCCGCTATTTTTGGCGATAAGACCGCTGTGGATGAAGAGACGGTGCGCCTGCGCAGCCACATTGCGCAGTACCGCGATATCCTCAAGCTGGACGAGCCGGTGGGCCGCAAGCTGGACTTTTTTGACGCAGGAGCTGAACCGCGAGACCAATACCATCGGCTCCAAGTGTCAGGATCTGGATATCACCCGCATCGTGGTGGATATGAAGGCGGAGATCGAAAAGATCCGCGAACAGATCCAGAATCTGGAGTGATACAGAAAATTCGGAGGGGTTTATGAAGCTCATCAACATCGGGTTTGGCAATATGGTCAGTGCAGGCCGTGTGGTGGCAGTGGTCAGCCCGGACTCCGCCCCGGTCAAGCGCCTTGTAAAGGAAGCGCGGGAGCGCGGAATGCTGATCGATGCATCCTATGGCCGCAGCACCCGTGCAGTGCTTATCATGGACTCCGATCATGTGGTGCTCTCGGCGCTTCAGCCGGAAACGGTGGCCAACCGTGCGGCAGGGCAGGAGGGCAAAACACCAACAGAGGAGGAACAGACCCATGGCGAACGATAAAATATTTGTTTGTGGTCTCCGGCGCGGCCGGTACCGGCAAGGACAGCGTGGTGAAGGCACTGCGCGAAGCACACCCGGAGATCGAAAAGACTGTTTCCGCCACCACCCGCGCACCGCGTCCCGGTGAGCAGGAGGGCGTGGATTATTATTACCGCACCCGGGAGCAGTTCCAGCAGCTGATCGAGAACGATCAGGTGGTGGAGCACAACTTCTACAACGGCAACTACTACGGTACCCTGCGCGAGGAAGTGGACAAGCGCCTTGCAGCCCGGAAGGTGGTCGTTCTGGTCATCGATGTGCACGGCGCAGCGAACATCCGCCGCATGTTCCCGGGCGCGACCACCGTGTTCCTGCTGCCGCCGTCGGTGGAGGAGCTGGAGCGCCGTCTGCGGGGCCGCGGCACCGAGACCGAGGACAGCATTCAGGAACGTCTTGCCACCGCCCAGAAGGAGCTGGCCCAGCAGGATAAATTCACCCTGAAGCTGGTCAACGACCAGGTCGATACCTGCGCCGATGCACTGTATCAGGCCATCTGCCAGCGCATTGGTGCCGCAGAATAACATTTTGAAGGAGCTGGACGAATGCCCAAAACGGTAGGCGTTGCCGTCAGCAATGCGACCTTCCACTTTGATAAGCTTTATACCTATGCCGTCATGCCGGATCAGCAGAATGCGGTAAAACTTGGCAGCATGGTGCTGGTGCCCTTTTGGCCGTGGCAGCCGCGCCCGCATGGGCGTGGTGCTGGCCTGCGATGCCGAACCGGAAAGTGCAAAGCTGAAATATCTTTTCGACGTGGCCCCGGCATCCGCCTGCCTGACCCCGGAACTGCTGCGGCTGGTGCACTTTTTGAAGGAGCGCACCTTCTGCACCTATTACGAAGCGGTCAAGGCGGTCATTCCCTATGGTGCGCAGTACAAGCCCGCTGTGGCGGCAGACGGTGTGACGCCGGTGCTGCAAAAGCAGCTCACCCGCCACACCGAGAACTCCTACCGCCTTGTGGGCGGGCTGCCGCCAAAGCCGAAGCCGACAGCCAAGCAATTGGCGGCAGTGGCGCTGCTGGGCGGCGGGCCGCGCACCCTGAACGAACTGGAAGACAAGGGCATCAGCCGTGCCGTGCTGGATAACCTGTGCGCCAAAGGCGTGCTGGAATGCAGCAAGGTGAATAAATCCATCGACCTGTATTCGTCCATTCCGCTGAAAAACGAGCCGATCACCCTCACGCAGGAGCAGCAGGCGGCTTACGATGCTCTGCTGCCAAAGCTGGAAGACGATGCACCCCACTCGGCGCTGCTCTATGGCGTGACCGGCAGCGGCAAGACGCTGGTGTTTTTAAAGCTCATTGCCCGCTGTCTGGAGCAGGGCAGGCGTGCGCTGGTGCTGGTGCCGGAGATCAGCCTGACCCCGCAGATGATCCTGCGGCTCAAGAGTCAGTTTGGCCGCCGGGTGGCGGGTGCAGCACTCTGCCCTCAACCACACCGAACGCCTTTTGCAGTGGCAGATGATCCAGGACGGCGGCGCAGACATCGTGGTGGGTACCCGCAGCGCCATCTTTTCGCCGCTGGAAAACATCGGTCTCATCATCATCGATGAGGAGCAGGAGTACACCTACCGCTCGGAATCCGCGCCCCGCTATTCTGCCCACGAGGTGGCCCGGCAGCGCGCGGCGGAAAGCGGTGCATTGCTTCTGCTGGCAAGCGCCACCCCCAGCACCGAGAGCTTTTACGCGGCCCAGCATGGCCGCACCCAGCTGGTGCGGCTGACCCAGCGCTACGGCGGCAACCCACTGCCCACGGTGCAGATCGTGGATATGCGCGCAGAGCTGGCGGCAGGCAACCCGCGGGAGATCAGTCTGTCGGTTGGAAGATGCCATCCGCCGCAATCTGGATGCAGGCAAGCAGACCATTTTGCTGCTGAACCGCCGGGGCTACCAGACCATGGCCCAGTGCGAGGACTGCCGCGAGGTGCTCAAGTGCACAAAGTGCAGCGTGCCGATGGTGTACCACAAAGCGGCGCACAAGGTATTGTGCCACTACTGCGGCAGCCAGATGGAACCGCCCACTGTGTGCCCCGCCTGCGGCGGCAAGCTGCAGTACCGGGGCTTCGGCACCCAGAAAGCCGAGGAAGAGCTGGCAAAGCTGTTCCCGGATGCGCGGGTGCTGCGCATGGATCAGGATTCCACTGCCGCAAAGGATGCCCACGAAAAGCTGCTGGCAAGGTTTGCGAACCACGAATATGACATCATGGTGGGCACCCAGATGGTGGCCAAGGGACTGGATTTTGAGGATGTGACCCTTGTGGGCGTGCTGGGCATCGACTCGCTGCTGTTTGCGCAGGGCTTCCGCGCGTATGAGAACGTGTTCAGCCTCATCACGCAGGTGGTGGGCCGCAGCGGCCGGGCCAGAGACCCGGCTTTGCCATCATCCAGACCACCGACCCCGATAACCCGGTGCTGAACCTTGCCGCCGCGCAGGACTACGATGCCTTTTTTGAGCAGGAGATCGCCTACCGCAAGCTGGGCCTGTACCCGCCCTTCTGCGGGCTGTGCGTCATTGGCTTTGCAGGCGCAAAGGAGATCGAGGTGGCACGGGCGGCGGCGCGCTTTGCGGCCCTGCTGGGCCAGCAGGCGGCAAAACAGCCGGACCTGCCGCTGCGGGTGCTTGGCCCCACGCCCGGCAGCATTGAGAAGATCAACGACACCTACCGCTACAAACTTACCATCAAGTGCCGCAACGACCGCCGCTTCCGCGATCTCGTGCGCAGCACACTGGAAGATACGAACAGGAAAAACTTCCGTCCAAGGCCACCGTTGCGGTGGACCTGCACTCGGACGGTGACATCTGATTTGGAGGTACCATAAATGGCTATCCGCAATATTGTAAAAGAGGGCGATCCCATCCTGAACAAGGTCTGCCGCCCCGTCACCACCTTTGATGACCGTCTGGCTACCCTGCTGGACGACATGCACGAGACCATGATCGCCGCCGACGGCGTGGGTCTGGCCGGCCCGCAGGTGGGCATGCTGCGCCGTCTGTTCGTGGTGTGGGACACCACCGACGCGCCCGAGGAGATCCCCGAAGATTACGAATATAAGTTCATCGACTTCGTCAACCCGGAAATTCTGGCTGTATCCGAGGAAGAGGAGACCGCCTACGAGGGCTGTCTGTCCTTCCCGGGCCACAACGGCGCTGTGACCCGCCCCGCCGCGGTCAAGGTGCGCGCACAGGACCGCCACGGTGAGTGGTTCGAGCTGGAAGCTGAGGATCTGCTGGGCCGCTGCATCCAGCACGAGAACGACCATCTGGACGGCATTACCATCATGCAGTCCAGCGAGTATTTCTATGAGGATACCGAAGAGGGCAAAAAAGCTGCCCGCGAAGCGAAAGGAAACAAGTAATGCGCATTTTGTTCATGGGCACGCCGGATATTGCCGCAGAGTGCCTCAAAGCCCTGTATGCCGCCGGGCATGACATCTGCGCGGTGTACACCCGGCGGGACAAGCCGGTTGGCCGCAAGCAGGTGCTTACCGCACCCCCGGTCAAGGAAGTGGCCCTTGCCCACGGCACGCCGGTGTTCCAGCCCCGCACCCTGCGGGACGGCAGCGAGGACGAGAACATCCGCGCACTGGCCCCGGAACTGATCGTGGTGGTGGCTTACGGCTGCATCCTGCCGAAGTCTGTGCTGGAAGCGCCGAAGTACGGCTGCATCAACCTGCATGTCTCCCTGCTGCCCAAGTACCGCGGCAGCGCCCCGGTGCAGTGGGCCGTGCTGAACGGCGATGCCGAGACAGGCGTTTCCATCATGCAGATGGACGAGGGCCTTGACACCGGCGATGTGCTCTGCTGCGAGAAGATCGCCATTGACCCGGAGGAGACCAGCGGCCAGCTGTTTGACCGCGTGACTGCCGTGGGTGCACGGGTGCTGTGCGAGGTGGTGCCCGCCATCGCCGCCGGAACGCTGAAACCCCAGCCGCAGGATCATGAGAACGCCTGCCTTGCACCTATGCTGAACAAGGAGATGGCAGAGTTCCGCCTGACCGAATCGGCTGCCCACATCCCACAACTGGGTGCGCGGCATGAACCCGTGGCCCGGTGCATGGTTCGTCACCTCCGGCGGCAAAAAGCTCAAGGTGATGGAGTGCCGTGCCGTGGAAGCTCACGGCGAAGCGCCCGGCACCGTGCTGGCCACAAAGCCGCTCACGGTGGCTTGCGGTGAGGGGGCCGTCCAGCTGCTGAATGTGGTGCCGGAAGGCAAAAAGCCCATGGACGGCACCGCCTTTGCGGCCGGTCAGCGCCTGAAAACGGGGGATATCCTCTGATGGCGGCGAATCCCCGCGCGGCGGCAGTGGCGGCGCTGGTGCGGCAGGAGCAGGATGGTTTTTCCAACCTTGTTCTGGATGCCGAACTCAAGCGCCAGCAGCTGGAAGGCCGCGATAAAGCTTTTGCCAGCGCCATCTTTTACACGGTGCTGGAACACCGGGGCACGCTGGACTACATCCTGTGCCAGTTCCTGCCCAAGGGCCTTGCCAAGCTGGATGCACCGGTGCGCGAAATATTGCGCGCGGCGCTGGCGCAGGCCCGCTATATGCAGGTGCCGGTGTCCGCTGCGGTGAACGAGGCCGTCAAGCTGACCCGTGCCTTCAAAAAATCCAGCGCATCCGGTCTGGTCAACGCCGTGCTGCGCAAGGCGTGCAGCTACGACCTGAGCACCGCAAGCTTCAAAAACGAAGTGGAACGGCTCATGGTGCTTGGCTCTGCCGGGCGGGATGTGGCGGAATTTCTGCACAAAAACTACCCGGACGAAGCACTGGATATCCTTACCTACAAGGCCGACGGCGGCATGACCAGCCTGCGGGCGAACCCGCTGAAAGGCAGTGCCGATGAGCTTTGTGCAAAGCTGCTGGCTTCCGGCGCAAAGGAAGCAAAGCGGGGCATTGTGCCCGGCAGTGTGCTGGCCCGCTTCGAGGGCAGCCCGGCGGAAAATGAGCTGTTCCGGCAGGGGTACTTCCATGTGGAAGGGCAGGCCAGCCAGCTGGCGGCGCTCTGCGTGGACGCACAGCCCGGAGAAACAGTCATCGACCTGTGCGCCGCGCCCGGCGGCAAGACCATCCTGCTGGCCGAGCAGATGCACAACACCGGCAGGCTTTACAGCTGCGATGCCGCCGAGAACCGCGTGGGCCTGATCCGCACGGCAGTGCAGCGCATGGGCTTGACTAATGTGGAAGCCCTGTGCAACGATGCCACAAAGGTGAACCCGGCCCTGCCGCAGGCCGACCGCATTTTAGCGGATGTGCCCTGCAGCGGCCTTGGCATTCTGGCAAAAAAAGCCGGATCTGCGCTACAAAAAGCTGGAACCGGCCCGCGAAGCTGAATTATTGGCCACGCAGTCGGCCATCCTCGATACGGCGGCACAGCTGCTGAAAGCGGGCGGCAGGCTGGTGTACTCCACCTGCACCATCGACCCGGCAGAAAACCAGCAGCAGATCGCGGCATTTCTGGCCCGCCACCCGGAGTTTACGGTGGTGGAGCCTGCCGCAGCGCTGCCCGCCGGGATGACGGCAGGGGAGCACGGCGCGCTTTCGGTGCCCACCCGTACCGGCATGGACGGTTTTTTCCTGTGCGCCATGCAGAAAAACGGGGAAAAGCTGCAATGAAACAGGTGGCTTGTTCGTAAAAAACAATAGGAGAACACAATGGAACAAAAAACGCTGTATCTCTTCCTTTACGCTGGCAGAGCTGACCGCTGAACTGAAAGCGATGGGTCAGCCGGGCTTCCGGGCAAAGCAGATCTTCCACTGGGTGCACCAGAAGCTGGTCACCGAGTTTTCTGCCATGACCGACCAGCCCAAGACCCTGCTGGCAAAGCTGGAAGAAAGCTTCTACATTGCCGCGCCCAAGATCGAGCGCAGGCAGGAAGCAAAGGACGGCACGGTAAAATATCTGCTGCGCATGGCAGACGGCAACTGCATCGAGACCGTCGTGATGCGCTACCACTACGGCAACACGGTGTGTGTGTCCACGCAGGTGGGCTGCCGCATGGGCTGCCGCTTCTGCGCGTCCACCCAGGCGGGCCGCGTGCGCGATCTGGAAGCAGGCGAGATCTGCTCTGAGATCTACACCGCCCAGAAGGATATCGGGGAGCGCATTTCCCACATCGTGCTCATGGGCATTGGCGAACCGCTGGATAACTTTGACGAAGTGATGAAGTTTCTGGAGAACATCACCTCGCCCGAGGGCGTGAACATCGGGATGCGGAACATCAGCCTCTCCACCTGCGGCCTCGTGCCGAAGATCGACCAGCTGGCCGAGAAAAAGCTGCAGCTGACCCTCTCGGTGTCGCTGCATGCACCCAACAATGAAATTCGCAGCGGCAATGATGCCGGGTGAACGATGCCTATCCCGTGGAAGTGCTGATGCAGGCCGTGCGGCGCTATCAGGATACCACCGGCCGCCGCGTGAGCTTTGAATATTCCATGGTGCGCGGTGTCAATGATTCCGATGCCTGCGCCAAACAGCTGGCAAACCTGATCCGGGGCATGGGTGCCCATGTGAACCTGATCCCCATCAACCCGGTGGACGGCAGCCCGTACTCGGCCACCGATGCAGCCAACGTGCACCGCTTCCAGCAGAAGCTGGAGAGCCTTGGCGTGAACGCTACGGTGCGCCGCCGCCTTGGCAGCGAGATCAGCGCCGCATGCGGCCAGCTGCGCCGTGACGAAATGAACGGGAAAGCGTAAATATTAAAGGGAGAAGCCTATGAAACTTGCAGGAAAAACGGATGTCGGCAGGGTCCGGCAGGATAATCAGGACGATTATCGCGCAGGAGAACTGCCCGGCGATGCCGCATGGCTGCTGGTATGCGACGGCATGGGCGGTGCACGCGGCGGCAGGGAAGCCAGCCAGAGCGCGTGCGATGTGATCGAGCGCTGCTTTCAGGAGCAGTATGCTTCCAAGTGCCTGCCCGGCGAAGAGGAGACCTTTTTGAAAAAGAGCCTGCTCAGCGCCAACCGCTTTGTGTTCCAGAGGCCCTGCGTGAGGAATCGCTGGCGGGCATGGGCACCACGGCTGTGTGCGCACTGGTGCGCGGCGGCAAGGTGTTCCTGTGTCATGCAGGCGACTCGCGGGCGTACCTGTACCGGGACGGCAGGCTTGCCCAGCTCACCCACGACCACTCCTATGTGCAGGAGCTGGTGGACTGCGGCACCATTACCGTGGAGGAAGCCGAGCACCACCCCCAGAAGAACATCATCACCAAGGCGCTGGGCGTGGACTACCGGCTGGACTCGGAGTTCACCACCGCACCGCTGCAGAAAGGGGATATCCTGCTGCTGTGCTCGGACGGCCTGACCAATGCCGTGCCCAGAGAACAGCTGGAACAGCTGCTGCGCACCGGCAGGTTCTACGACCTGCCGGACCTTCTGATCCGCACGGCCAACGAGAACGGCGGCCCGGATAACATCACCGCGCTGCTGCTGTGTGTGGAGGAGGTGCGCTGATGGACAACCTGATCGGCAAAAAGCTGGACGGCCTGTATGAGGTGCGGGAGCTGATCGGTTCCGGCGGCATGGCAAACGTCTACAAGGCGGTCATGCTGGGGCACAACGGCCCGGTGCCTGCCGGTACCGTGGTGGCGGTAAAGGTGCTGCGGCAGGAGTATATGCACGACCCGGACCTTGTGCGCCGCTTTAAAAATGAATCCAAGGCCATCTCGCTGCTGAACCACCCCAACATCGTAAAAGTGTACGATGTATCGGTGAATGATGATCTGCAGTATATCGTGATGGAATATGTGGACGGCATGACATTGCGCGAGTACCTTAACCAGCGCGGCGGCAGGCTGACCAACCGGGAGACCGTGCACTTCATCTCCCAGATCTTAAAGGCGCTGGAACATGCCCACGCCAACGGTGTGGTGCACCGGGACATCAAGCCCCAGAACATCATGCTTTTGGACAACGGCCAGCTGCGCATGATGGATTTTGGCATTGCGCGCATCTCCCGTGCCGAGAACCAGCTGCTGAGCGGCAAGGCCATGGGCAGCGTGCACTATATCAGCCCGGAGCAGGCCAAGGGCGATGAGACCGACTGCACCAGCGATATCTACTCGGTGGGCGTGATGATGTACGAGATGCTCAGCGGTCATCTGCCCTTTGATGCAGACGACATGGTGGAAGTTGCCATCAAGCAGATCTCCGATAAGCCGAAGTCTTTGCACGAGATCGCGCCGAGGTGCCGAATGCACTGGTGGAGATCACCGAAAAGGCCATGGCAAAGCTGCCGCAGAACCGCTACGCATCCGCCCGCGAAATGCTGGATGCGCTGGACACCTACGTGCACAACCCCTCCGTGATGTTCGAGTACAAGTATATTACAGAAGATGCTCCCGAAAAGGTGGTGAAACGTACCATGAACCAGAACCGTGCAAACCGTCAGGCCGAAAAGCCTGCGCCCCGCGGCAAAAAAGGCCGCACCGCGCAAGAAAAAGCGCACCATCTTCCTGCCGGCACTGTTCGGCGTTACCATTGCATTTGCACTGGCGTGCCTTGCGCTGTGCTGGATGATCCTGAACGATTCCTCCAACCTGATGAACAACAAGGCCGATATCACGCTGGGCGATTATATCGGTATGACGCAGGACGAGGCTGCTGCCACCGAGCAGGTGGTCTCCGGCCAGATCAGCGTTACCTGGGAGCAGGAGTACAACAGTAACTATGCGGCGGGCTATATCTATAAGCAGTCGCCGGTGTCCGGCCGCACGGTGCGCGAGGGCCAGAATGTGACCCTGACTGTGAGCCTTGGCACCCAGTACGTTACCGTGCCGGACCTGACCAACTATGTGCAGGCCGATGCAGAGCAGCAGCTCAAGGAGCTGGGTGTCTCGGTGCTGGTAACGCAGGCTGTGGATACCTCTGTGGCATCCGGCGCGGTGATCCGCACCGACCCGGCGGCGGGCAGTCAGGTGGCTGCAGGCAGCACTGTGGTGATGTATATCAGCCGCCCGCAGGTGGCAACCACCACCAAGGTGCCCTCGCTGACCGGCATGAGCACCGCTGATGCCCGCACCCTGCTGGTGCAGAACCATCTGGGCCTTGGCAGCCAGACCGAGCAGTACAGCGACCAGCCGGTGGGCACTGTCATCAGTCAGAACCCGGCGGCAGGCTCTACCACAAAGCTGAACGGCCGCGTGAACATTGTGGTAAGCGCAGGGCCGGAGCCTGCACCGGAACCGGAAGCACCCAGCGACAGCACCACCGGCGGCGACTGGTGGAGCGGCCTGTTTGGCAGCAGCTCCTCTTCTTCCAGCACCGAGACCGGCACCGAACAGGGCACAGCGGGCAGCGGCGACCCTTCGCAGAAACCGCTGACCGACTGGTGGTCCTCGCTGCTGAGCTGACGGAGGCGTGCATGAAGGGATATATCACAAAGGGCATCGGCGGCTTTTACTATGTAAAAACGCCGGAGGGCATTGTGGAGTGCAAGCCCCGCGGCATTTTCCGCAAACAGAAGATCACGCCGGTGGCGGGCGATGAGGTGACGCTGGAGACCGAGAACGGTGCAGCCGTCATTGCCGAGATCGCACCGCGCAAAAATGTGTTCGTGCGGCCTCCGATGGCAAATCTGGATGTGCTGTTCCTTGTGGCCAGCACCACCCAGCCCACGCCCAGCACGCTGGTGCTGGATAAGCTTGCCGCCATTGCGGTGGACAAGGGCGTGCAGCCGGTGATCGTGTGCACCAAGGGCGACTTGGCCGAGGCGGAATTCCTGCGTAAGGCCTACGAAAAATCGACCCTGCCGTTCATCCGCATCGATTACGAGACCGGCGGCGGGCTGGACGAGGTGAAGGCAGTGGATCAGCGGCAGGCTGTGTGCGTTCTGCGGCAACTCCGGCGTGGGAAAATCCACCCTTTTGAACCATCTGCTGCCGGAAGCAGAGCGCGAGACCAGTGCCATCAGCCAGAAGCTGGGCCGCGGCCGCCACACCACCCGTGAGGTGACGATCTTTGAAGCCTTTGGCGGGCGCATTGCGGATACGCCGGGCTTTGCCAGTCTGGAAGCGAACCGCGCCGGGTTCATCCCCAAGAAAATCTGGAGCATGCGTTCCCGGAGTTCGGGCCTTATCTGGGCCAGTGCCAGTTCACCGGCTGCTCCCACCGCAGCGAAAAAAGGCTGTGCCGTGCGCGCCGCACTGGCCGAGGGCAGACTCTCCCAGACCCGGTACGACAGCTACTGCGCCATGTACGAGGAAGTCAAGGACGTGAAGGATTGGCAGCGCCCGAAGTATAAAGGATAAGGAAGAGATTCATGTCACGCTGTGTGATCATTTCGGCCTGCCCGGTTTCTCCGGAGCTGGCAGAGGCCCTGCGGCCGGACGACTTTATCATTGCCTGTGATGCAGGCTACCGCAACTGCGCACCTCTGGGGCGCAGACCCAACATCATCGTGGGCGACTTTGACACCGCCCCCTGCCCGGAACAGCAGGACGACGATATCATCGTGCTGCCCCATGTGAAGGACGATACCGACACCGAGTATGCCGCAAAGCTGGTCTCGGAAAAGGGCTTTGACGAGGTGCTGCTGCTGGGCGGCCTTGGCGGCAGACGGGTGGAACACACCCTTGCAAACCTGTGCACCGGCCTTGGGCTGGAACAGCGCGGTGTGCGCACCACCCTGCTGGATGAGCGCAGCCGCATCACCTACGTGATGCCCGGCGAGACCCGCCGCTACCCGAAGGAGAAGTACTTCTTCTTCTCGGCCTTCCCGATGGAGGGCAGGGCGCAGGCGTGTGCGAGCGCGGCTCCTACTATGAGCTGACCGATGCGGAGCTGACCGCCAGCTACCCGCTGGGCGTCAGCAACGAGTACGCTGCCGGGTCGGACTGCATCACCATCTCCACCCGCAGCGGTGCGCTGGTGGTGGTGGAGACCATCGCAGACTGAGCGCTGCTGCCCTTGCCGGAACGTTCCGGCCCCTGCCCTGCATAGGATGGGCCAGAAAACGGAAAGGCGGGGAGCATATGCAGGTAGTTGTGATCCGAAGCCCCAAGGCGCTGCGCGGCATTCTGCGCAGACTGTTCGGCATTCAAAAACAGTAAAAAAAGATCCCCTCGCTGCTGGTCGGCGGGGGGATCTTGCTTCATAATACTCCTTTTTATTGCGTCAGGGCGTTGTAACAGGCATCGAACGCCTGCATAAAATCAGTGATCTCCTGTTCCGTGGTCAGGTGGCTCAGGCTGATGCGCCACGAGGACAGCGCGTTGCGCCGGTCATGGCTCACGGCAAACACGGCGCGGGAGGGCAGGCCGTCCGAAGAGCAGGCCGATTTGACCGAGACGCATACGCCCCTGGCATCCAGCTCCCGCTGGAACACGGTGCCCTTCACGTTCTGTACGCTCAGATTTAAAATCTGCGGCACGGCGGTGTCCGGGCTGTTGATGCGCACCTTGGGGTATTGGGCAAGCCCGGTGCGCAGGCGGGCGTTCAGGGCGCGGATGTGCTCCACCCGGGCGGGCAGCTCGCTCACTGCCTTTTCCAGCGCCAGCGCCAGCGAACAGGCCAGCGCCACGGTGGGGGTGCCGCTGCGGTAGAGGGTGGTGCTCTCGCCGCCATGGATGAGCGGCTCCAGCGCAAGGCCGCGCCGCTTGACCAGCACACCGATGCCGTTCAGCCCGTAGAACTTGTGGGCGGTCAGGCTCATGGTGTCGATGCCCGCAAAGCTGACCGGCAGCTTGCCCACGGCCTGTGTGGCATCCACATGGAAGTGGCAGTGGGGGCAGGCCTTCAACATTTCCGCGATCTCGGCCACCGGCTGCACCACGCCCAGCTCACTGTCTACGGCAGTGACGGCCACCAGAATGGTGTCCGGGCGCAGCAGTTCTTTCAGGTGGGCAAGGTCCACCGTGCCGTCCTGCCGGATGTCCACAAGGTCGATCTCGTATCCCTGCTCCTGCAGGGCGGTCAGGCTGCCGCTCACCGAGGAGTGCTCCAGCGGGGTGGAAATGATGTGTCTGCCATGGTGGCGCTCCAGCCGGGCGATGCTCTTGATGGCAAAGTTGTTGGCCTCGCTGGCACCGGATGTATAGATGATCTCGGCGGGCTGCACATTCAGACTGCGGGCAATGCTCTGGGTGGCGGCATCGATGGCGGCCTTTGCAGCAGTGCCTGCTGCATGGCGGGAATTTGCATTGCCCGGGCAATTGCGCTCCACCTCGCAAAAGCGCTGTAAAACCGCTTCGTCTACCGGGGGTATTGGCGGAATAATCCAGATAGATCATAAAACTCTCCTGATAATTCTCTTATAATACAGATTACAATGGTAGGCTATATTATAGTGCGCTTTGGGCCGGATTGCAAGAGAAGCGGCGCAAACTTCCGGGCTGGAAATACAGGAGAATTAAGCAAAATGGTTGCACGGCGGCAAAAAGTCTGCTATAATCTCTTGAAGGACTGCCCGCTGCGGCCTTTTGCGGGGCTTTTTGGCGGCGGTTTGGAAAGAGCCTGAATGAAAGGGGGAGCGCACCATGCTGCACAAGAATCATCGACTGCGCTGTATTGCACTTCTCATTTCCGGGCGGAATCATTGTTCCCAAATTTCAAGGGCATTGCCGTTTTGCTGACGGCGGTGCCTCTTTTTTTGGGGCTGCGAGTTCTGCCATACCCAAATCATTATGACAATGAGTAGAAATAATAGCCTTATCGATACCATACTACATGATCTACCAAATATTTAATTTTCGCCCATACTCTTCAGGCAAGCAATAACCTGTAGTATCAGGTATATTCACCACTGTCGCTCCCGCTTTAATAACAGCTTCTACCACACGAGCCAAGTATTCATTATCCGTACGTCCTGCATCTTCCGCA
>ENA-OQAR01000041-OQAR01000041.1-human-gut-metagenome-genome-assembly--contig:-NODE-41-length-26358-cov-6.479280_pt1 | contig 26358 bp, 28 predicted proteins | sample MGYA00242738_ERZ504533 | MGnify/ENA primary metagenome ERZ504533 (study PRJEB26092, sample SAMD00036276) | human gut metagenome | host: Homo sapiens | study: EMG produced TPA metagenomics assembly of... | reverse complement strand
GGTTCGCTGTTTCCGCCACTGGCGGCGCTCACCTTTGCAGCATCCAGTATTATCTGCGCTTTTGGCTTGGCATCTGCCGCACCTCGCTCGCCGTATCGGCACTTAGAATTATGCGGTATTGCCTTAGGAATTAGCATGAGAAATTAGAAATTGGAAATAGAGCAGGGCCCGGTGCGGAAATGGCACCGAGCCCTGCTTTTTGAGTGAATAATGTAAAAAATAAAGAATAATGTTGGTGGACCGTGATGCGGTGTGTCACTCAGAAAATATTGGGTTTGCTGTATTATAAAAAAATATGTAAGAAGCAAGGAGATGCTCTGCAGGTAATGTTGACCACTGCGCCGAGGTGCTGCGCCAGGTAGGTAGAAACCAGCTTGTCCAGCACCAGAGCGCGGGCAATCACGCCGTTGTGCATGGCGGCATCCTTGCTGGAAAAGTCAAAGTTATAGTCCAGTTGCTGCACCAGCCGCACGGCGGTGTCATCGTGGATTGCGCCGTGGGTCTGGCTTTCCTTGGCGCGGACATACAGGGGTTGCAGCATGGGTTCCGGCATACCGGACAGGGTGATTTTTTTCATTTATGATATGAGTTAAAGCATATTAGCTTAAAGGTTGATAAAAACGCCCCTTTGCAGGCGGCGGGACTTCTTACAAAAGCGTTATACCATAAAGGAAAGAAGGAGAAAAGTAAACGTTAAAAGAGAATGTTTCTTCATGATTCTTTATAATTGTGCCTTGCTCCGCTTCAAATGGCGGCTTTCTCATTCCTAATGAAAATATATTTCCATTCGCCCGGCCATATGATATAATGTTCCCGTTTATAGCAATTTTCAATAATACAGCAGAGAGTACTTTAACTTTTGAGAAAAAGTGATATAACAGAGTCAAAGAATGTGAGTGCTATGCTGCACAACGAAGCTCGAAAGTTGATTTTGGAAGGATACGATAAGGGCATCAGCGTAAAGGAACTGGCAAAGGGCTTTTCTGTAAATACCTGTTCGATATATCGTTTGCTGAAGCGTCGGAACGAAACAGGCAGTTACGAAACTCAAACGAATCTCCGTGGAAAGAAGCCAAAATTGTCAGATGTAGATCATCAGCACATCCTTTCGCTTCTGGAAAAACAGCCGGATATCACATGTCTGGAAATCATTGAAACGTTGGATTTGCCTGTCAGTATTGATACTGTCTGGCGCTTTCTTCAACAGGCAGGATATCGCCGCAAGAAGAAGTCTCTTCATGCCAGTGAACAGGAGCGTCCCCGATGTGGCGCAGAAGAGAAAAGACTGGAACGGCCTTATATCTGGATTCAAGGCAAGTGACCTTGTGTTTCTGGATGAAAGCGGATGCAATACGGATATGACAAGGCGGTATGCCTATTCGCTTGGAGGAAGCAGAGCTGTTGATTCCGCACCACTTTCCAAGCCCAAGAACACGACCATTCTGTCATCGATTCAGTTGGATGGGACACTACGCTATACGACTTTCTCAGGCGGAACGACTGTGGAGAGGTTTAAGCGGTATCTGGAAACTGATTTGCTGCCTCATCTGAACGGAAATTCTGTTCTCATAATGGATAATATGAAGTCGCACCATGCAAAGGCAGTGAGAAATCTGCTGGACAGCTCGGAGATTCGATACATCTATCTTCCACCGTATAGTCCTGATCTGAATCCCATTGAAAAACTTTGGTCGAAGGTGAAGTCTTTCCTTCGTAAATTCAAGGCACGGATCCTGGATGCTCTTCCAAATGCGATTCAGAATGCTTTTCACTCTGTGACTATCTCTGATTGTTCCGGCTGGTTCCGCTTCTGCGGATATGCGCTTTAATTTTGAAAATTGCTATAAACAGAGCCTGACGGCAGCGCTGTAACCCAAAAAGAGAAACCGCTGGCTGCCAAATTGGATACCGGAAGATGACAGCGATGCCCGCATTGTATATTTCCGCAAGGAAATGATGGTGGACGATGCATTGCCCGCCAAGAAAGAAATCAAGATCACCGCGGATTCCCGCTATAAGCTGTATATAAACGAGAAGTTTGTTCAGGAGGGGCTACAGAAGCCCCTGGATCAGAAAGAATGGTTTGTTGATACTGCCAATGCTGCGCCCTACCTTGTGCCGGGGCAAACGTTGTGACGGTTGAGGTGCTGCGCTTTGCGGCAAGCCAGAATAATTCCCTGTACCCCACCAATACCCCCTGCCTGTACATTGAGGACTGCACGCTGATAACCCTTCCTTTGCCGGGAAAAAATGGCTGGAAATTCACCATAAACCGTGAAATTGCCATTGTAGGGGAAGCGGGCCGCCCTGCGCCGATCCACGCGCAGGAAAATGTCTATGCCACAGAATTTTTTGCGGGGTGGAAACTGCCCGGATGCAGCACCTAAGCTGATTTTTAACATTGCAATGGCAGATGCCATCAGCGCAGATGACCGTTTGGCACGGCAGGCAATGGAAGCATTCCGCCGCTCCCAGCGGCCAGATGGCTTAATCAACGCAGATACCCCCACCGTCAAGAGTAATGTGATCCCGGCTTTTTCCATTTATTATTTGCTGATGGTCCACGACCATATGATGTATCTTGCGATAAAGCGCTTGTTAAGCGCCATCTGCCAGCCATTGACGGTATCCTTGGATTTTTTGACAGGAATCTTTCAGAACAGGGCCTTGTGGGGAAAAGTGGCAGCCCGATCATGCGTCACCGCTATTGGTCGTTTATTGACTGGGCTGGTGTGTGGGATTCCGGTGTACCGGCTGCAACCGGAAAGGGCAGCGGTTCGGTTACAATGGAAAGCCTACTTTACCTGTATGGCCTGCAAAAAGCTGCTGAGCTGGCTGAATTTGCAGGCAGAACCGATACCGCTGCGGAGTACCGGCAGCGGGCAGGAGCACTTTCGGATGCAATCCGTACCCATTGCTTTTGGGCAGTATCAGGGCACAACACTGGTTCAGGGATGGACCCGGCATTGAAGAATAATTCGGTACACTACCAGGTATTTGCCGTCCTGACTGGTATTGTTGAACCGGCGGAGGGAAAGCAGATGCTGGAAGCCGTTGTGGGGAACCCGGAAGTTCCGCAGGCTTCTGTTGCGTTCATTTTTACCTGTTCCGCGCGCTGGAACGCTGCGGCTGGTACGAAAAGACAGATGACCTGGGGAAAACATGGCGCCAGATGGTAGAGAATCACCTGACGACCTGCGTGGAGAGCGACACAGATACCCGTTCGGACTGCCATGCGTGGGAGGCATTGCTCTGTTATGAACTGCCTGCAGTGATCCTTGGCGTTCGCCCAGCGGCTCTCGGCTTCCAAAAAGTGCGCATCGAACCCCAGGTGGGTACGTTCCGTGAAGCAAGCGGCGATGTCATCACGCCGCGCGGCTTGATCCATGCGGAGTGGAAGAGAGATGAAGAGAATGCTTTGCACCTGCACTATACCCTGCCAGATGGGGTTGCCTATGCGAACGAAGAGGTGTGAAAAAGGGCTATAGTATAAGAACAGCAAAAGCATATGCTGAACGGCATATGCTTTTTGTGTTTTTAACAGATTGGGCCGTCGAAACGGTTGGTGATGTCATAGACATCAGCATAAAAAGTCAGCAACAGGCAGAGCTTGTTTATGACGCAAAAATTGCGCCCCTGCACGGCGGCAGCAGAACCGTACCCCCCGGCCATGACAGCTGTTTTACTGTCTGCCTGACATAAAAAAGCAAAGAACCCGATATTGAAAATAACGAACACAGGGCCCATTACAACCACGCACCGGGCCCTGCTGTATCTCAAATTCCTAATTACTCATTCCTAATTTCTAATTGAGATAACTCCTCTTTCCTGTCTTCCGACGAACCTCAAACGCCCATATAATGCACTGCATTGTAAATGCTGATCAAAATAATAATGCCCATCAATACCAGGAACAGCTTGTCCACGGCACGGCTGCTCATCCGCTTGTTCAGCGTGCGGCCGGCAATGCCGCCGCCGATGCCGCCGGCAATCATCAAAACCAGGGCGGGCAGGGTGAACTCCGGCACGCTGTGGGTGATAAGGGTGGTCAGCAGGCTGGTGATCTGGCTGAACAGAATGATGTACAGACTGTTCTGCGCTGCGGTCTTGGTTTCCATGCTGAAAAAGTAGAACAGCACAACCAGATTGATGGGGCCGCCGCCAATGCCCAAAAAGCTGGACATCAGCCCCAGCACCAGGCCGATGATAACGCAGAATTCCGGGTTGGTAATATGCTTGCCCTGGATGCGCGCCTTGAACAAGGTGTACACAAAAGTGCCAATGGTGATAATGGCCAGGCAGATCGACTGTACCACGCCAACCGTGTTGGGGTTGGGGAACATGCCCGCAATGGTGCTGAACAGCTGTTTGCCCACAACGCCGCCCACTGCGGCGCCAATGGCCAGCGGGGTGCCGGTGCGGAAATCTACCCGGTTATCGCCAGCGACAATATTTTTGCCCACGGTGTAGCAGCTCATGGAAAGCACGGTGCACCCCGAAAGAAAACTGATGGTTGCCACGCTGGCAAGGCCCAGCATATCCAGCACCGGTTGATGATAACACCGCCGCCAATGCCGCAGATCGCCCCCGCAATGGACGCAAAAAAACTGACACAGAAAAACAAGATTGAACTCATGCGTCTTTTCCTCCTCCGGTACGTTGATTTTGATAAGTTCATCATACCGTTTTGGAAGAACGCCAAACTACCATAAATAAGAGCATTAGTGTCGAAAAATCGACAAGCATGCTCCGCAGCCTTGAGGAAAAACAGTATTTTGTGGTATAGTTTATCTGTAAAAATCCACCGGGGGGGGGTACACAATGCAAAACCTGAACTTTTTGATCAAGCCTGCATCCAGCCAGTGCAACATGCGCTGCCGCTACTGCTTTTATGCTGACGAAGCCGCCGTGCGCTGCGGCCAGAGCGCCGCAGGCATGACCCGCCCCGAAGCCGAAACATTGATTCGCTCTGCCTTTGCCGCCGCGGAACCCGGCGCACAGGTCAGTTTTTCGTTCCAGGGCGGTGAGCCAACGTTGGCCGGACTGGACTTTTTCCGCTTTTTTATGGCCAAAGCCGCCGAGCTGCGCCCGGACAGGGTGCACATCAATTATGCGCTGCAAACCAACGGCCTTGTGCTGAATGATGAATGGGCTGAGTTTCTGGCTGCCAACCAGGTTCTGGTGGGCATCTCACTGGATGGAACCAAGGAGCTGCATGATAATACTCGCCTGGACGCCAAGGGGAAGGGCACCTGGAACCGTGTAACCGCGGCATTGCATGTTTTGCAAAAGCATGACGTAGAAGTAAACCTGCTGTGCGTGGTCAACCGCGCGGTGGCCCGCAGCCCGCAAAAAGTCTATGCTTCGCTGAAAAAACTGGGCGTCCGGCATTTGCAGTTCATTGCCTGCCTGGATCCCATTGAGGGCGAGCGTGGTGCGCAGCCCTGGGCACTGACGCCGGAAGCATACGGTAAGTTCCTGTGCGGCCTGTTTGACGTTTACTACCGTGACTGGGTCAACGGCGACTACACCAGTGTGCGTCTGTTTGACGATTACATCCACATGGCGATGGGTATGCCTGCAGGCACCTGTGCCACCTCTGGCAGCTGCGGCGCTTATTTTGTGGTGGAGGGCGACGGCACGGTGTACCCCTGTGACTTTTACTGCCTGGACGAATGGGAGATGGGCCGCATTGGAGAGCAGAGCATCCCGGAGCTGGCCAACAGCGAAAAAGCCCGCCTGTTTTTGCAGCAGGGCGAGCGCAAACCCGATGCCTGCGCCGACTGTCGCTGGTACAGCCTGTGCCACGGCGGCTGCAAGCGCGACTGGGTGGAGAACGATGGCAAGCTGGAAAACTACTCCTGCCTTGCGTTCAAGGAATTTTTGCCTATGCCGAAAGCCGGATTTTGGAGATCGCACGGGCGGAAGCGGAATACTATCGGAGATAGGAAGTAGGAGCTTTGGCGGCGAGTGAAAGCACGGCGAGAAAAATTAAGAATGAGTAATTAGAAATTTGAAATAGAGCAGGGCCTGATGCGTAATGGCATCGGGTCCTGTTTTTATTATAGATAAACAACAACCGCCTTTCCCTTTATGCTTTACCTAAAGACACGAAGGAGCGGTCGTTGTTAAACAAGCGTATCTTCTTTCAGAAATTTACAGCGCGCGGCCAGAGCATCGGCCAAAACCTGTGCGCGGTTCGGTTCGCCAAAATGGGCCTGTTCAAAAATAGCAAGCACATCGTCTTTGCATCCATCCAGCGCCGTGAGATCCAGCGTTTGCAGGCTTTTTTGCAAGCGCAAGCTGTTCCTGCTGTGTGGCAGCGAATGGTTTGGCTGGGGCATCGGTCAGGGCGTTGATTTTGGTGGCATATTGGTCAAACCACAAGCTGGTGCCGCTGTCAAAAATTGGTGCAAAGCCCATCCATTCCAGCGTTACCGCGTCACGAATCGCTCCAAAATTGCCGAAATGCCGATCTTGATTGCAGATCAGATAGTCCAGAATCATCATCTGCTGCAGCTGTTCCGTAACATCCGGGATACCCAGTTTTTTCGCAGCAGTTAAGGAAATGCGCATAGGCACTTACGTCGTCCCGCGGGGAAAAGCAGAAAAAATATAATAACCACTGACAAAATCATGACGGTCGGTCGTCATATTAGTGCAGACGGAATAAGGCTGGCTACCCTCAAACAGCAAGCTATACTCCACATGTGGGATTCCCAACTTGCGGCAGAGCAAGGATGCTGCTGCCTCATTGAACGGTTCCTGTTGCGCCATGCCGCTGCCGCCTTTTACCAGTACGCGCTGGCCGTTCAGTATCTTCCATTTTTTCTTCAACCAGCCGTCGGAGGTGTTGCAGGGGGAAACGAGATCAATGCTGTCCCGCTCCGGAATCTGCCCAAACAGGATATTGCCGACATCCTCCGAAAAATCGTTATGGTAGAAATTGACCTTGCGCCATTCCAAGGGCTGCTCTGCAGGATTGAGCCAGTATTGATCAGACAGACTTAGTGCAAAACACTTCATCATCAAGGTACTGGCGGATAGTTGTAGTTTTTTCTGGATCTGCAGGGCCTCCAGCGCATGGTGAAAGCCTGAATGGCTGGCCGGAATGGTACGCCCGGCCAGCCAAAGGTTCAGATTCTTTGCAAACTCCCTGCGGTCAGCAGAAAACAAACCTATTGGCAGATGGGCGGGCTGAACAACATCCTCAACGCGGTATACTGTGCCGCTGGTATCGTTAATGCTCAGCACAGCAACCGGCAATTCGCGGTGCATCAAAATATACTTCAACGATCCAGCCCACCTTTCCCTTCGATGATATCCATATTATACAAGGAACGGAATGTTTTCGCAACATTTTGGTGATTCAGTATCGCATACACAAAGATGGTAGAGCAGTAATGGCAGCACAGCGCACCCATACCTGATTTCAAACCCCTCTGCGTGTAAACAGCGGTTCCAGGGTCACGGTTTTGACAAAATCTTTCTGTCCATCGGCCAGCTGGTCGTTGATGATGGCAACAGCGGTGCGGGCCATTTCGCGCAGGGACACTTCAACACTGCTGATGGCCGGGGCCAAGTAGGGCATCAAGGTATCGCCGCAGGTAACAACCTCCACATCCTGCGGTACACGCAGGTTTTGCTGGTACAGGTATTGCAGTGCACCGGCGGCGTAAATATCACCCCAGGTCAGCACAGCGGTAATACCAGGGTGAGCCTGCTTGAGCTGCTCAAGCGCCGTAAAGGCAGTGCGCGGGCTGGAGGTTTTGCCGTTGTTCACCCAATATTTTACATCCGGGGCCGCCTGCATGGCGCGCAAAAAGCCATGCAGACGGTCTTTTTCTACATCGGAGTCCAGATCACGGTTCAGGTAAACGATTTCCTTGTGCCCCTGATCCAACAGGTAGCGGGCAGCGGTGTACATGCCGCTTTCGTTGTCGATCAGCACGCGGTTTACGCCGCGGCACTCCGGTGAGCGTTCCAACAGTACCACTGGCACGTTGGCGGCGCGCAGGTACATGCACACGTCGTCCCGCAGGGCGTTGGGTCCAAAGCCGCCCACCACAAGCCCGCTGATGTTGTAATTCTGGAAGGTTTCCAGCCGTTTGAGCAGGGTATCGTTATCCACACTGTCGCAGTAGAACAGCATGGTGTTAAACCCTTTGGCCGATGCCTCGGACATGAGTGCTTCGGATAGCTGGGAGAAATACGGCAGGCCATTGGCACTGCGCAAAATCAGCCCAATGAGCGGGGTCTGGGGGCCGGGCGGCACCCGCTGGGCGCGGTAGCCCACCGTGGAAATGGCCTGCAGGATCGCTTCGCGCTTGTCCGGCGCAACATACCCACTGCCGTTCATCACGCGGGAGACCGCCGCTACCGATACTCCCGCCGCTGCGGCGACGTCTTTCATGGTTACTTTTTTCATGGCTCTACCTCATCAGCGAAAGATTCTTTATAAGCAGTATAACACAAGAAAGAATGTGAAAAAAGATGTAAACTAAAAAAATGTTTATATGAAAAGTTTCACATTGAATTTGATAAAAAGCGCCATTTTACTTCATGGAATCTGCGAATTGATTGGCACGCCACACCACGGTATAATACAGACAGAGCGACAAATAAACCGTGAAACGCAAAATAGAACGGAGGCTGTGCAAGATGAAACAGAGTAAAATTGGCATGATCGGCTGCGGCATGATCAGTGAGGTGTATGCAAAAAATATCACGGAACGGTTTGGTGATTTGCAGCTTGTTGCCTGCGCAGACCTGCGCATGGAGGCAGCGCAGGCCCGCGCCGAACAGTTTGGTACCAAAGCCATGACAGTGGACGAACTGCTGGCTGACCCCGACATTGACATTGTGCTGAACCTGACCATCCCCGACCAGCACGCCGCCGTAAGCATGGCGGCGCTGAAAGCCGGCAAAAACGTGTACAGCGAAAAGCCGCTGGCCATTCACATGCAGGATGCCAAAGAGCTGGTGGAGTACGCCAAGGCCCACAACCTGCTGCTGGGCACCGCGCCGGATACCTTTATGGGTGGTGGTTTGCAGACCTGCCGTCAACTGCTGGACGCAGACACGATCGGCACGCCGATCGCCGCACAGGCGTTCATGATGAGCCGTGGGCCGGAAGCCTTCCACCCCAACCCGAAGTTCTTTTATGAAGAGGGCGCAGGCCCGGTTTTGGACTGGGGACCCTACTACATCACGGCGCTGGTCAGCCTGCTTGGCTCTGTCAAAAGTGTGGTGGGCCGCGGCAAAATCACCTATCCCGAACGCACAGCCAAAAGCCCCCGCTGCCCCTACCAGGGCCAGCAGTTCCCGGTGGAAGTTCCCACCTATGTAACCGGTATCCTGACAATGGAAAGCGGCGCGCTGGTAAACCTGACGATCAGCTTTGACATGCAGTTTGCCTATTGGGACAGCGACATGCCTTACCTGACGATTTACGGCAGCAAGGGCAGCCTGAATGTGCCCGATATGAACAAATTTGAAGGCCCCGTAACGGTGCGCAGAGGCGATGCCCCGGCTGAGGAAGTGCCGGTCAACTCCCCCTACACCGAAAACTGCCGCGGCCTTGGTCTGGCCGATATGGCCCATGCCCTGCAGACCGGCAAAGCTTACCGCCCGTCCGCTGAACTTTCGCTGCATGTGACCGAAGTAATGCTGGGGCTACTGGAATCTGTGGAAAGCGGCAAGGAATACCAGTTGACCACCACCTGCGCCCGTCCGGCTCCGCTGGATGCCGCCGCGGCTCAGGCATTGCAGCAATAACAGAGGAGGGAACCACCCATGATCGCCCCCAACTACCCGCCGGAAAAACAAAAATCTGCCATGCCAAAGCGCCCCAACGTGATCTGGGTGCTGGCGGACCAGCTGCGCGCCCAGGCGCTGAGCTGCAACGGCGAAACCAACATCTGCACCCCCAATATTGACCAGCTGGCCATGCGTGGGGTCAACTTTACGGCGGCGGTATCCGGCTACCCGCTGTGCTGCCCCTACCGCGGCAGCATGCTGACCGGGCTTTACCCCAACCACTGCACGCCGGGGCATGATAAAGGCCTGCCGCCGGAGCAAAAGACTATCGCCCATGTGCTGCATGATGCCGGTTACCACACCGCCTATTTTGGCAAATGGCACCTGGATGCCGAGGGCGCGGCTGCGGCCATCCGCCCCAACCGTGAAGTATTCCACATTGTCAAGCCGGAGCACCGCGGAGGCTTTGACTATTGGCTGGGGTACGAGAACAATAACGAACCCTGGGACTGTTACGTGCATGGTACCAACAGCGACTGCACCCGCCTGCCCGGCTTTGAAACTGACGCATTGACGGATAAATTGATCCGGTACCTGGAACAGCCGAAGGACCAGCCGTTCTTTGCGGTACTCAGCGTGTTCCCGCCGCACAACCTTATTTGGCACCGGAACAGTTTGCCGAAGGATTGTGTGCAGAAAATATTAAACTGCGGTCCAATGTGCCAAATGTGCCCTGGGTCAAGCAGCAGGCCCAGCGGGAGCTGGCCGGGTATTACGCCATGGTGCGCAACCTGGACTGGAATGTGGGCCGCTTGGTGCAGGCGCTGGATAAACTGAACCTTGCAGATGATACCTACATCGTGTTTTTCAGCGACCACGGCGATATGCACGGCAGCCACGGGTGGTTCCGCAAAACCAACCCATACGAGGAATCCTGCCGGGTGCCGTTCATCATCTCTACCGGGCACAGCTGCATGTACAGCGTGGCACCGGGGCTTTTGTACGGTGCCAACAACGCCTGCCTGTGCGATGCCCCGCTGAACCATGTGGATGTTGCCCCCACCACCCTGGGCTTGTGCGGCGTGGCCGTGCCGGATTGGATGCAGGGGTACGATTATTCCGGCTATGTAACCGGCAAACCGCTGCCTCCGCAGGAACCGGATTCCGCTTACCTGCAATGCAACGAGGTAACCGGCCACCTGAACAGCACCGCCGAACCATGGCGCGGTATCGTGACCCGCGAAGGCTGGAAGTACGTTGCCCTGCCGGGCGAACCGTGGATGCTGTTCAACCTGAAAGATGACCCCTATGAACAGATGAACATGGCACAAATCACCAACTACCGGGAGATATTGGCCGATTTGAACGAGAGGCTGCAAGCCTGGATTGACAAAACGGGGGATGATTTTACCCTGCCCAAGATCGAAGTGCCGCACATCCGCAAAAAGCCGCGGCAACGGTGTGTATTACGCACCGGATAAAAAACTGGAGTATTAACGAAGCAATTATAGCAATTTTCAATAATACAGCACAGTACTTTAGCTTTTGAGCAAAAAGAGGTATAACAGAGGCAAAGAAGGTGAGAACTATGCTGTACAATGAAGCTCGAAAATTGATTCTGGAAGCATACGACAAAGGCGTTAGCGTAAAAGAACTGGCAAAGTGCTTTTCTGTAAACACCTGTTCGATCTATCGTTTGCTGAAGCGTCGGAACGAAACAGGCAGCTACGAAACTCAAACGAATCTCCGTGGAAAGAAGCCCAAATTGTCCGATGCAGATCATCAGCACATCCTTTCGCTTCTGGAAAAACAGCCGGATATCACTTGTCTGGAAATCATTGAAACGTTGGATTTGCCTGTCAGTATTGATACTGTCTGGCGTTTTCTTCAGAAAGCAGGATACCGCCGGAAGAAAAAGTCTCTTCATGCCAGTGAACAGGAGCGTCCCCGATGTGGCACAGAAGAGAAAAGACTGGAACGGCCTTATATCTGGATTTAAGGCAAGTGACCTTGTGTTTCTGGATGAAAGCGGATGTAATACGGATATGACAAGGCGGTATGCCTATTCGCTTGGAGGAAGCAGAGCTGTTGATTCCGCACCACTTTCCAAGCCCAAGAACACGACCATTCTGTCATCTCTTCAGTTGGATGGGACACTACGCTATACGACTTTCTCAGGCGGAACAACTGTGGAGAGGTTTAAGCGGTATCTGGAAAACTGATTTGCTGCCTCATCTGAACGGAAATTCTGTTCTCATAATGGATAATATGAAGTCGCACCATGCAAAGGCAGTAAAAAAAATTTGCTGGACAGCTCCGGTGTTCGATACATTTATCTTCCACCATATAGTCCTGATCTGAATCCTATTGAAAAGCTCTGGTCGACGGTGAAGTCTTTCCTTCGTAAATTCAAGGCGAGGACGCTGGATGCCCTTCCGAACGAGATACAATGTGCTTTTCAGATAGTTTTGCCTTCTGACTGCTCAGGCTGGTTTCATTCCTGCGGCTATTCGCCTTATTTTTGAAAATTGTTATAAATTAAAGAACGATATGACACAACAAAACAGAAAGTGAGGAAAACAATGAAGTTCAAACGCGCATTTTTGATGGAGCCTCATCGCTTTGAGATCCACGAAGTAGAGGAAGAACCGGGGCCGGGCGAAGTAATGATGAAGGTTGCCAGCTGCGGCCTGTGCAACTGGGAACTGAATTTCTGGGACGGCAACCTGAACTTTATGGGCTACCCCCACAAGCTGGGACATGAGTTCGCCGGTACCGTGGTCAAGCTGGGTCCCGGCTGCACCAAATTCAAGGTAGGGGATAAAATCAGCGCCGTGGCCCGCGGCTTTGGCGGCTTTGCCGAGTACCGCGCCACCCCAGAAGCCTGCTGCGAAAAGCTGGCTGACAACATTGACCCTAAGTACGCTTTGGGCGAACCGCAGAAGTGCATCCTGACCGTGTTGCGCGCCACCGCCCCCCAGGCCGCCGATTACGGTGTGGTGCTGGGCTGCGGCCCCATGGGCATGTGGTGCATTCAGGCATTGGCCGGTAACTATCTGGCCGGGCTGATTGCCATTGACGTGGATGATGCCAAGCTGGAAATGGCCAAGGGCTTTGGCGCAACGGCCACCATCAACAGCAAAAATGAGAACGTGGTGGAGCGCATCCGGGAGATCACTGGCGGTCACATGGCAGACTTTGTGATTGAAGGTACCGGCATCCCCGCGTTGCTGAACGCTGCGCAGGATTACCTGAAAGTTGGCCGCGACAGCCGCCTTGTGCTGATGAGCAGCCACCACGATGTTTGCAAGGAGTTCGACTTCCGCAAGGCCATTGACCGCGGCTTAAAGATTCTGGTTGCTCACCCGCCGATGTCCGAAAGCGAGCCGGAAGATTTCCGCCGCGCGGTGGTGTACATCAACAACGGCACCTTCCAGAACAAGCCCCTGATCACCCACGAGTTCAAATTGAGCGAGATCCAGACCGCATTCGAGACCCTGGAACATAAACCGGCAGGGTTTATGAAGGGGATTGTGGTACCGGATTGATAGTTAGGAGTTAGGAGCTGGCACAATCAATTAGGAATGAGAAATGAGGAATTAGGAATTGGAGGCGGAGCAGAGGTTTGCATTAAAAATGTAGGGTAAACGGTAATTTTATTTGTAGGGCGCGATGAGGGTCATCGCGCCGGAGAGAAACTTTTTCGTCATCTGTCTATCACACCCAATCATTCTTATAACTGCCCGTTCATCTAACCTCAAATTACTCATTGCTCATTGCTAATTTCTAATTCTAAAAATCGACTTTTATTTTGCAGAACACTATAAAGAAAGAAGGCATCTCCATGAAAAAGACCACCATCCGTTCGGCGCTTGCAGTTTTGCTGGCGGCATCCACCTTAACGGCCTGCGGCGGCAGCGCAGCTTCCAGTGCGCCTGCTTCTGCAGCGGCGTCCAGCACGGCAGTGGCCCCCGCCAAGCAGTACACCATCGGCATTGCGGAAGCTCAGGCCAACGATGAAACCACCGTGCGCCGCGCTTACCTGGAAAACTACATCGGACCCGCTTACAACGTCAAGTTCATCTTCTCCGAGGTGCTCAAGGATGATGCAGCGACGAAAAACATTTTATTGAAAACTGCGCTGATGCCGGTGCCGATGCTATCATCGACTTTAAATCCATGTCCGGCCAGATGTGCCAGATCTGCGCCGATAACGATATGGTGTATGCCATCAGCGGCAACTATATTGCGCACCCCGAATTTTTGGAAACCGATTACCCCAACTTTGCGGGCGCGGTCGGTTCCAACAATGCCGAGCTGGGCAGCCTGTTTGGTACCTGGCTGAAAGATAACGTGGAAGCAGATGGCACCGAGGGCTACCTGATTGCCACCGGCATTGCTTCCAGCGGCAACCAGCAGCACATTGAGATCGGTCAGGGCATCCTGAATGGCATTGCCGACAAATACGGCCTGACCTTTGAGCAGGACATTGCCGACCTTGTCACCGTGGCCGAAACCACCAACGCCGCCAACGATAAGGGCATTCTGGTCACCTTGTATCCCGGCTCCCCCAACAAGGAAACCTGGCTGCCCGGCGTTTCTGCCCTGATCCAGACCGGCCAGTACAATACTTTCCTGAGCGCAGGCCAGACCTATAACCAGAGCGCTACCGTGGTTGACGAAGTGGAAAAGAGCTTTGGCATTGACATCAAGGTTGCCAGTGTTGGCGCCCTGGGCCAGACTTTGACGACCGCGTTCAACACCAAGGACCCGTTCGGCAACCCCAGTATTGACCTGGCCACTGTCAAGTCTACCTCCGTTTTGACCAGCGCCCTGTTTGCCATTACTTACAACGCTCTGAACGGTGATGTGCAGACCGCATGCCGCGGCACGGACGGCAAGCCGCTTTACTTTGAATTTGCCAATATGTCCGTTACCAGCGCCGAACAGCTGGCCCAGATGGATGGCTGGGACGATGCTTCCACCGGCAACTGGTGCGCTACCACAGATGTAGTAGACGGCATGCTGACCATCGTGAACCCCGATCTGACCGCAGAAGAGATCAACACCTATCTTGGCACACTGGACTTTGAGACCCTGAAATCCATGATGGGCTGATGAGCCGCAGCCAACCCCATTTTTGCTGAAAACGTAAAGTCGGATTTTCGATAATCACAACCGACTTTCTGGCGGCGGGAAAGCTTTCCCGCCGCTATACTTTATAATAGGTAATAAGAGTAGAAAGGGATATTGCCATGAGGATTTTGTATGTAGATATCGACACCCTGCGCCCAGACCACCTGGGCTGCTATGGTTATCCGCGTGCCACCAGCACCAATATTGATAAAGTGGCCGAAGATTCTGTGCGCTTTACCGATGTATATTGTTCCGATGCTCCCTGCCTGCCTAGCCGCGCCGCTTTGATGACCGGCCGGTTTGGTATCCACACCGGCTGCGTAGGCCACGGCGGAGTGAACGCTGAAATGCGTTGGGAGGGCCGCAACCGCGGCATGGCCGATTTCAATGGCCGCTACAACCTGCCCGCCGTACTGCGCCGCGCGGGCATGAAAACCGCCAGCATCAGCAGCTTCCCGGACCGCCACGCAGCGTGGTGGTTCAACGGCGGCTTTGACGAAACCTACAACATCGGCAAGCGCGGCCTGGAACCTGCCCACGAGGTGATCCCTGTAGCGCTGGACTGGCTGGACCGCAAGCGCGATACCAAAGACTGGTTCCTGCATGTGCATGTGTGGGACCCGCACATCCCGTACCGTACCCCGACCGAGTATGGCGAGCCGTTCAAGGATGCCCCGCTGCCTGACCCCTGGATGACCCAGGAGATTCTGGATAAGCACCGCGCCACCAAGCCGGGCGGACATTCTGCCTGCGAAGTGACCGGATATGACAACAAGCCCAACCCCGCTACCCCGCGCCAGCCGGTGGAGATCAAGAACACCGATGATTTCCGCCATATGATCGATGAATACGATACCGGCATCTGGTACGCGGACAAGCAGCTGGGCCTGCTGTTTGACAAGCTGCGCGAGCAGGGAATTTATGACGATATGGCCATCATTATCAGCTCTGACCACGGCGAGGATCTGGGCGAGATGGGCAGCTATTGCGAACACGGCGAGGCCGACTACATCACCACCCACATTCCCCTTATCATCAAGTGGCCCGGCTGCGCCAAGAACATCGTGTCCCATGGCTTCCATTACAATCTGGACCTGCTGCCAACCCTGGTAGACCTGCTGGGCGGCGTTCCGCCCTTCACCTGCAACCCGGTGGTTGGCAATCCCAACCCGGTGGTGTATGATGGTGAAGCTACGCTGACTGTGTGCGCACCGGCCAGGACGGCGGCCGCGATCATCTGGTCGTCAGCCAGTGTGCTCATGTCTGCCAGCGCAGTGTGCGCTTTGGCGATTATATGTACATCCGCACCTATCACGATGGCTACCACCTGACCCCGGGCGAGGAGCTGTTCAACGTGAAGGAGGACCCGCATGAAATCCACGACCTGGCCGCAGAAAAGCCGGAGTTGTGTTGGCGTGCTGCATGGTATCTGGAACATTGGGTTGCAGACAACATGCTGAGCAACATTTATAACTACCATGAAGACCCGCTGTGGAACGTCATCGCCGAGGGCGGCCCCTTCCACTGCCGCGGCTACCTGAAAGATTACTGCAAGCGCCTGGAAGATACTGGCCGCGGCGATTGTGCCGAAGAGCTGCGCCGCCGCCACAAGGGCGAACTGGACGAGTAAATCCCACCCCGCGGGCCTGGCCCCGAAACAAGGAGGTTTGTATGGCAAAGCAACCACACATCATTATTTTTAACCCGGATGAAATGCGCGGCGATGCGCTGGCTCATCTGGGCAACCCGGCATCTATCACCCCAAATCTGGACGCTTTTGCTGCCAACGAGGCGGTATCCTTTGGGCAGGCATATTGCCAGAATCCCGTCTGCGTGCCCAGCCGGTGCAGCTTTTTTACCGGCCTTTATCCCCATGTGCGCGGCCACCGCACCATGAGCCACCTGCTACGCCCCGGTGAGACCAGCATGCTGAAAGAGCTGAAAGAGGCCGGTTATTACGTTTGGATGAACGACCGCAACGACTTGACCGCAGGCCAGATCCCCGGCTGGACGGAAAGCCATGCGACCGAAATTTATTACAGCGGCCAGAAAAAGCAGGGCCCCGGTAATGTGAACCCCGACCAGCGCGGGGAGCCCGGCAACAAATATTATTACTCCCATTATGAGGGCCAGCTGAAATGCAACGCCGAGGGCAAGAACTATAACGGCGATGACGAAGTAGTGGATGCCGCTATCGAGCGCATCCATAACCGCCCGGCCGACCAGCCGCTCTGTATGTTTCTGGGCCTGGTTTATCCCCACACGCCGTACCGGGTGGAGGAACCGTATTTTTCCACCATTGACCGTGCCAAGCTGCCCAAGCGGGTCCATGCAGATGACTGCACCGGCAAGCCCCTGATGGAGGCGGAGATCCGCAAGTATGCCGGAATGCAGGACTTTACTGACGCCGACTGGGACGAATTGCGCGCCGTATATCTTGGCATGTGCATGAAGATCGATGTCCAGTTCGGCAAGTTGGTTGAAGCTTTGAAAGAAGAGGGCATTTACGATGACTGTGCAATCTTCTTCCTGAGCGACCACGGCGATTTTACCGGCGATTTTGACCTGCCGGAAAAGGCGCAGAACTGCTTTGAGGATTGCCTGACCCGCGTGCCGCTGCTGATCAAGCCGCCGAAGAATATTCCGCTGGACCCCGGCATCAGCAACAGCATGGTGGAGTTGGTGGATTTTTACGCCACGGCGATGGATCTGGCGGGCGTGCAGCCCACCCACACCCACTTTGGCCACAGCCTGCGCCCCGTGTTGGCGGACCGCAGCGCCAAGGTGCGGGATTACGTTTTCTGCGAGGGCGGCCGCCAGCCGGGCGAGACCCACTGCGATGAATACCACCGCAACAGCAAGAATGGCAAAGGCGCCCCCGACCACAACGGTCTACTGGCCCAAGATGAAAGCTCAAAGCGAGGACGATGCCCACGCCAAGGGCATTATGATGCGCGATGAGCGGTACAAGTACATCAGCGTACGGTAGGCAAAGATGAGTTATATGATCTGCAGGCCGACCCGCAGGAGATGACAAACCGCATTGATGACGAGAGCCTAGCCCCCGTGGTGGTGGATATGCAGCGCAAGATGCTGAAATGGCTGGAAGCCACCGATGATATCGTGCCCTTTGAGCTGGACGAGCGCTTTACCCCTGAAATGCTGTGGGCGCGGGTGCGCGGCCTTGTGCCCCCGGAAAAGGAAGCCGAAGTGCGCAAGATGATTGCCGATGGCACTCCGTTCCCGGTTTTGATGGGCTACTGCCATTCGTTAAAGTAAATACATTCTCTCCAAGCGCTGCCGTACCGCTGTTTCCAGGCGGGTTTTGCAGGAGCGCTTGTTGTGCAGTTAAGAATTTTTGAAAGTAGGAATGAGAAATTAGCAATTAGGAATTTGAGGTCAGTTGAAGTTTGTGCTGTAGGGCGGGATGCCCTCATCCCGCCGTGAAGGAATGTATTATATACCATTAAGTCTGTGGCAGGGAACCGAACGGTCTTGCCCCCCCTACAGCTATTTCTATGGCTCATCGTTTTTTTCAAATACCAACCAGCCTAATATTTCCTGAGCGGCGCTTTTGTGCCGCGATCCACCAACATCATTCTTTTTTAATTATTCATTCCATTCCTAATTCCTCATTTCTAATTGCTAATGATCCAGCGTTTTTTCGTTTTACTCCTAACTGTTATCGTTCCCATTATAAACACATCTTTCATACATTTGTGTTATAATGCACCCATTATACAATCTATACCCCAACCAACAATTACCCTTGCGGAGGAATTGCTGTGGAATTGGATAAAAAACGTTTTTCGATCCGCCGGCATATCACGCTGGTGCTGACCCTGCTCACGGTGCTGATCGTGCTGCTCATCGGCGTGTGCGTGGCGGTGGTGCGGGAACAAAGCCGCATCCGGCTGACCAGCGCGGCGGATTCTTATTTAAGCCTGCTGACCCGCACGCTGGAAAACCAGCTTGTCATCCAGGAATCCTATATCACCAGCCAGGTGCTGAACAGTGAGGAGCTGCACCGCCTTGGCTTTGGCGAGGGCCACACCCAGGCATACCTGGACAGCTATAAGCTGCACACCGGGTTTTCGTCCGCTATGGCTGCGGGCAATGATGTCACCGCCCTTTACCTGTACAGTGAGCCGAACTCCATTTTGATGAGCGAGTACGCCACCGCCCAGGTTGGCCGCCCCACCGAGACCCAGATCCAGAAAACCAACCTGGAAGAGACCCTGCGCAGCATGGTGGACGCCAAAACGTTGAATGATGAGCGCTGGACATCGTATGTGGTGTCCGGCCAGCAATACTGGGTGCGGGCTGTGCACTATTATGGTGCATGGCTGATTTCGGTGGTCAACCTGGACCGGCAGTGCAGCCAAGCAACGGACGGTATGCTGGCGTTTGCCCAGCCGGACGGCGTGCTGCTGGCCGGTACCCGGCCCGAAGAGGGCGAGCTGTCTCATTACATCAGCCTGACAGCTGAAACGGAAGGCTTGGTACTGGAATATTATGTGCCCAGCACTGATATGGACCTGGACAATGCCATGAACCTTGCCCTTGCTGTGGGCATTACGGCAGTGCTGGCGGCGATTTGCTTTGTCATCTGGTACCTGCGCAGCAATGTGGTGCACCCGCTGGATGCTTTGGTCGACGCCATGCGCCGCATTTCGGCGGGCGACCTTTCGGTGCGTGCTGACTGGAACCCGGTCAACTTGGAGTTGCAGCAGGTGAAAGAAGCGTTCAACGTGATGCTGAACGAGATTGAAACCCTGAAAATTGAGCAGTACGAGCAGAAGCTGGATGCCGAGCGCCAGGAAATGGCCGCCCTGAAAATGCAGATCCGCCCGCACTTTTTCCTGAACAACTTAAAGCTGATCTATGCGTTGGCAGAAACCGGCCAGACCCAGCAGATCCAGCGGATGATTTTACTGCTGTCCAAACATCTGCGCTATGTGATGGATTACAAGCGGGAAACGACCTCGCTGCGGGACGAAACAAACTTCTGCCAGAACTATATGGAGATGACAGGCATTGGGCAAAAATTCCCGCCAATCTGCCGTGTTACCGTCAGCCTGGATCTGCAGGAAATGCAGCTGCCCGCCATGACGCTGCTGACCTTGGCAGAAAACAGTGTGAAGCACGCCACCCGCCCGGACCGCCCGCTGACGGTGCAGATTACCGCAAAAAGCCTGCCGATGGAAGGGGAAAAGCTGGTAAACATTACCGTGCGGGATAACGGCGATGGATTTCCCGAAGAAGTGATGAAAGAACTGAACTCCGGCAAACAGATGGCCACCGGCCACTATGGCCTGACCAACGTGCAGCGGCGCTGTGCCCTGTTGTTTGGCCCGGATTTTGCCATGACCTTTACCAACGCTGCAGCGGGCGGCGCGGTTGTGGAAATGTATATCCCGCTGCCGGATGCCGCCGAGGAAGCAAAAGAGGAGGAAAAGCATGAAACTGTTGATCGTGGATGATCAGCCCGGCGTAACCGAAGGGCTTTGCCACGGCGTAAACTGGGCCCAACTGGGGTTCAGCCAGGTACAGGCTGTCAACAGCGTAAGGGAAGCCCGCGCCGCCATGCTGAACACGGTGCCCGATGTGATGCTGTGCGATATCGAAATGCCGGAAGAAACCGGCCTGGAGCTGTTCAAGTGGGTCAAGAAGCAGGGCTTTGCCACCCGGTGCATTTTTTTAACGGCCCACGCCAAGTTCAGCTATGCGCAGGAAGCCATGCACCTGGGCGCGTTCGATTATATCATCCAGCCCGCACCCTATTCCGAAATCAGCCAGGTGACAGCCCGCGCAGTGAAAGATGTGCAGGCCAGCCGCGACCAGAAAGAGCTAACCCAGATGGGCCGCGCGTTCAACGAGCAGGCGCAGGCCATCACAGCCCAGGCAATCCGCGCGTTTTTGAGCCGCCAGCACAACGAACGGGATGTCAAAACCTTGCAGGGGCTGGGGATTTTCCCCCGCAGTGATCGGAACGGCTACCTGGTGTTGATCCATATCTTGCGGTGGGAGCCGACTGCAGACCACTGGGAAAAGCAGCTGCTTGCTGTGGCGCTGAACAACATTGCCGCTGAAACTTTTGCGGTACATTCCGAACTTTCGCCCATTGCCTCGGTGGATGAACACTCTTACGCTATGCTGCTGCAAAATACTGCGGGCGAGGAGATGGATCTTGAAGGGATCATGCGCCAGCTGATGTATATCAGCAATGTGGCGCAGCAGTACTTGCGGTGCAGCATGGCGTTCTATCTGGATGATAAACTGCCTGTGCCCAAGATGCCTGATTTGTGGGAAAAGCTGCTGCACATGCAGGGCGAAAATGTAACACTGCGCAGCGGGGTGTTCCGCCTGAAAGAAGCCCCGCGCCAGCCGCATATCTTCCGCGTGCCGCAGATCCGCACCTGGAACACCCTGCTTAAAGATGGCTACCCCGAAGCCGTAAAGCAGGAGGCCATGACCCTGCTGGATGAAATGTCTGCCCGCGGCGAGATGAACGCTGATTCACTGCGCAGCTTTTATCAGGACTTCATGCAGATGATCTACTTTACCGTGGGCGGCAGCGAGGAAAAGATTCACGAGCTGTTCTACCAGCCCGAAGCATTGGAATTATACCGCAACGGCATGAAATCAGTGGACGAGATGAAAGCCCTGATCCGGTATGTGACATCCTCCTGGACAGAGCACAAGAGTGTGGATGAATCCAAAGAGCTACTGGACAAGCTGAAGCAATATATTGATGAGCACCTGGAAAGTGAGTTGCGCCGCGATGAGCTGGCCGAATATGTTCATCTGAACCCTGACTATCTGACCCGCCTGATGAAAAAGCAGACGGGCTACAGCCTGAAAGAATATGTGACCCGCCGCAAAATGGAAACCGCCCGCACCCTGCTGCGCACCACAACGCTGCCGGTCGGCTTTATTGCAGCCAAGCTGGGGTACAATAATTTTTCGCATTTTTTCCTATACCTATAAAAAGATCATGGACGTTACCCCGCAGGAGGAACGCCACACGGAGGAAAAATGAAGCTGAAACTGTATCATGCGGCGGCAGCTGCCGCAATAGCACTTAGCGTTATGCTGCTGACCGCCTGTGGCAGTCCCAAGCAGGCGGACCCGCTGCCCATTATCAAGCTGCGCACGGTAGGGTCCTCTTCCGAAGCCGCGTGCCAGCGCATTGGCGAAGCATTGAGCGAACTGACCGCGGAAAAGTTTGGATTTACGGTAGAGATCTCCCAACAGTCCACCACCAACTATAATGCAGAACTGGAACGCGAACTGCTGCTTGGCAAAGAACCCGACGTTTTTTGCTATACGGACGCCGAAAATATGTTCAGCCTAGCCGCGGATGGCACTACCGAACCGCTGGATGATTGGCTGGAAGAGTTCCCAACGCTGAAAGAAGCTGTGAGCCAGGACCGCTGGAACTGCATGCGGTACGATGGCAAGCTGATTGCCGTGCCGGGCAATAATCCATCTGCGGTGGCCATCGGCTTTGAGGCACGCACCGATGTTCTGGACGAGTTGGGCATCGATGCGGCAAGCATCCAAACTATGGAAGATATGCACGCCCTGCTGCTGGCTGCCAAACAGCAAAACCCCAGCAGCGTACCGCTGGTACCACACTTTGGCCAGACCCTGATGATGCTGGACTGTGACCCTCTGAACAACGGCCTTGGCGTGCTGCTGCACAACACCGGCACCGAGGTGGTAAACCTGTACGATACCCCGGAGTATGAGGAACTGTGCAATCAGATGCACCAGTGGTATACTGAGGGTCTGATTTGAGAGATGCCCCCCTGACCAATGCGCCCAACACCCGCCTGATGCAGATGTATGGCGGGGTTGCATTCTCCCACCGCGTTGCGGAGCAGAACGTTGTCAGCGTAACACGCAGCACCAAACAGCGTCTGACCAGCATTACGCTGGGCAGCAAGCTGCAGAACACCAGCGTTTTGAACATTGGCTGGTGCATTTCCTCCCGCAGTGAACACAAGCGCGAAGGGATGCAGCTGCTGCAATACCTGTACACCGACCGCGAGGCCGCAGACCTTTTGCTGTACGGCGTGGAGGGTGTGGACTACCGCCGCCTGGATGCTGACCATGTGACCAATATTGACGAGCTGCCCGCCAACGAGTGGAGCACCGTCCATTGGGGTCAGCCCAACTGCCAGGCCGCCAGCACCTGGGTGAATGCAGACGGAACCGAGGTGGGATACACCAGCCCGACGGACGTGATAACCTCCGAAGCATATGGCTTTACCTATACTCCAAAAATCGAGCTGCGCCCCACGGTGAACAGCTGCCTGGAAATTGTGCGCAAGTATAACAATGCGCTGCTCAGCGGCTACCTGGACCCCGAAGAAGCGCTGCCCCTCTTCCGTTCCGAACTCCACGCTGCCGGTATTGATAAGGTGATTGCGGATAAGCAATACCAGCTGGAGCGATGGAAAGCGAAAAATCGTTAGAAAGCTGTTAGGGTATATCTGCAATTAGAAATTAGAAATGAGCAATTAGGAATTTGAGGTGGAGCAGGGGATGCTGCGGATTTGCAGTGTCCCCGCTGCCCCATCGCGCCGGGGAGAAACGTAAATGCTTTGCCGCAAACCTACAAACGATTTGTAGGGGACGATGCTTGTCATCGTCCTGCGGGATTTGTGGCATTGCAAATCATAGCATTTGTAACGCAATCGCTTGTAGGGCATGCTTATCCGACCACGATGAACGCTTATTCTGGCGTATATTTTTAACGCATAACCCACCTAATATTTCTGAGCAGCGCACCGCAGTCTGCCACCATTATTCTTTATTCATTGTTATTTATTTTTTAAGCCAATCAGCAAAAAGCAGGGCCCGGTGCGGAAATGGCACCGGGCCCTGCCTTATTTCATTTACTCATTGCTAATTACTAATCGTTTTACGTCGTTTTGCCTTGCCGCACCAACAGGCTTATCCTTCCAACCCAAATCCATACTCATAATAATTTCCCGCAGCATCGCGGTAAGCATAGGCTTTGCCGTTCTCGTCTTTAAGGAAATCGGGCATATAGCGATCTTTGTCGTAACCGGGCACATCGTTGGGGCTGATGCAAACGCCGTCAGCGTTCACGGCCAGCACGGCATCCCCGCGGGGCAGGGTGAGGGGCAGCTTGCCGGTGGGGGCAAAACAGCCAAAAATCACATCCAGCGTAGCAGAACGGTAGGTGTCAAACCCGGCCAGCAGCACATCGCACAACGGCTCTACATTGCCCAGCTGCCAGGCCAGCGTTATGTTCACATTGGTGATGACCTTGCCGCCGTTTGCGTGTACCGATGCGGCAATCTCAGCCAGCCGTTTTCCCCCATGCAGCGTGGTTTCTGTGTGGGTGTCGGCCATCGGCTTGCCGTTCGCATCTACATTGCAGACCGTCTTGTCCTCACAGATATCCAGCTCCAGATAGCCGGGGGTGGCGTTAAAATATTCGCCGGAGGAGGGAGAGACAAACAGCAGGGCAAAATCCGCCTGGGCGGGGTCATCCACCAGGGTGCAGGTATCGGCCAGCTCTTTGCGCAGCGCGGCAGTGGAATCCGCGGCGTGCTTGGCGTTTTTCAAAAATGCTTCGGCATAGATTTTTTTGTTCGCGCGCTTGTCGGCGGTCAGGGGCAGGGTACCGTCATTTTTCAACAGCACCACGCTGCGGCGATGGGCATCCGCGGCGGCTTCCCAATCGCTGGGGGTGGCCACAATGCGTGCGGCTTCGTCCGGGTCGCGGTAGGGATTCTCAAACATTCCCAGGGCAAACAGTTCCGTCAGGGTGCGGGCCACGGCACGGTCCAGTGCTTCATCCGTCAGGGTTAGTTCCTCTTTGGCAAAGCCTTCCGGAAGGGGGTGGGTTTCATAATAACCATTTTTGCCGCGGTTGTAGGCTTCCATGCCGGCTTCGTTATCAAACAGGCCGCTGATGATATCCACGCCTGCATTGGCCACGGCAAAGCCGATGCGCTCCGGCACATCCAGCATCTCACGCCCCAGGCCATGTTGTGGGCAATGCCGGTATCGGAGTTGATGTAGCCGTCAAAACCCATCTGACCGCGCAGCATGGTATCGATAAAATACTTGTTGTAGGCGAAGCATACGGTTTCATTTCCACGGTATTGCCTGCCAGATCATGCTGCACCGCACTTTTTGCTGCTGCGGGCTTAGAATAATACGGCATAATGGAAGAAGTTCCCGCCTTGACGGCCGCGGCAAACGGTGCAGGTGGTAGGTTTCCAGGCTGCCGGGGGTGGCGTACACGTTCCACTGGCCCGCAGCGTAATGAGGGTCAAAGCCATTTTCGCGCGCGCCGCCGCCCGGGAAGTGTTTGGTCGTTACCGCAACGCCATCCTCGGTCACACCATGGTCGCTGCCCTGAATACGGGGGATAATATGGGCCATAATCTCGCTGATCAGGGCCGGATCCTCGCCAAAAGTACCGTAGGTACGCTGCCAGCGCGGGTCGGTCACAGCGTCCGCCATGTACATATAGCCTTTGCGCAGGCCGCAGGCGTTCCATTCGCGGCGGATGGTATCGGCAAACTTGTCCACAAGATCAATTTTGCTGCCCTTAACGGCGGCGGCAATGCCCAAGGTACCGGGCCAGGTTGCCAGCACGCCGCCCGCATCGTTCATTCCGAACACCAGCTCGCCATTCTCGTTGCGGGAGTTGGACGCCGCTGCCACAGGGATAAAGTGCTCGCACTCCTCGCACACTGCATCCGCCTGGTTTATCCAATCAGCCAAATCGGCGGGGGTGGCGTTGGCACGCAGGATAACATGGCGGTTGAACCAGTCTTTGAGCAGGGGAGAGGTGCCGGGCAAGTACTGCTCGCCGAAAATTGTCTTGCCGCGGAATTCGCCCTCATCCAGAATGCCTGTCTCGTCAGTCTTTTTCTCAATATCTTTATATAGGTCCGCCATGGGGCCAGTGATGGGGTACTTGGCCATCCGCCAGTCCGAAATGAACAGCTGGGCGATCTTTTCCTTCACGCTCAACGTTTTAACGTAAGCCGCTGCGCGCTCGGTCGGGCTGTTGCGCCAGTCGTTGACGGGGGACAGCGTTCCGGTGCCGTCAATATCCTTGAAGGTCAGGCCGTCCTGTTCCAACACCCTGCGGTTAACGGTGGACACTACCGGCCATTGGGGTTGCGGTAAATCTTGATGTTGTCAGATGCTTTTGGCATGGAGAGCTCCTTTCGGTATTGCCCTAATTTCCAATAGAATCCAAGATCGCGGGCACACCGCAAAAGGATGTGCCCGCGTAGGAGAGGAGGTGTTGAACTGTTAAAGGCAGGAAATGTTATTTATCGCCCTTGGGCAACACCGCACAATTCCCGCCTGACGGCTTAAGCACCGCTCCGGCGGCTGCGGCACGGCATCTGCATTGCCAAAAATGCTCGATAATACACAAAGTATTATCTGCGCTTTTGG
>ENA-OQAR01000040-OQAR01000040.1-human-gut-metagenome-genome-assembly--contig:-NODE-40-length-26522-cov-6.030309_pt1 | contig 26522 bp, 30 predicted proteins | sample MGYA00242738_ERZ504533 | MGnify/ENA primary metagenome ERZ504533 (study PRJEB26092, sample SAMD00036276) | human gut metagenome | host: Homo sapiens | study: EMG produced TPA metagenomics assembly of... | reverse complement strand
CCGCCAGTGGCGGAAACAGCGAACCGAAGCAGGGGCAGCGGTCGCAGAGTGCGAGGGGCTTTTGCCCCCGAAGCACGATGCGGGTACCGCAACCCGACATTATCGAGCATTTTGGCAACGCAGATGCTGTGCCGCAGCCGTCGGAGCGGTGCTTAAGCCGTAAGGCGGGAATTGTGCGGTGCTGCCTTAGCTTTTTTAATGAACTGGGTGCCGCATTTGGGACAGGTGATGGAAATTTTGCCGCGGCCCTTGGGCACGCGTACCTGTTGGCGGCAGTGCGGGCAGGAAAAATAGCGGTAGGTTTTGCGCAGGGCAAACCGCTGCTGCAGCTGGCCGAACTTGGCGCGCACACCAGCGGTTTTCTGCATAAAGGCAATGTTTTCTGCATAGCGCTTGTGTACGTTGCGGCTGAGCATGCGGAAGTACGCATAAAGCAGCAGCAGAAGCCCGATATAATAAAAGATGCCCATAAACAGCCCAATTACCAGGCAGACCAGCGCCGTTACGCACAAAAAGTTGCCAAAAGTATCACTGCCGTACCGCCCGGACATAAAACGCTGGAACCATGCCTTCATCTTAAACACGCCATCCTTTTGAATACAGGTGTACCCCAAAAGCCAAAAAGCAGGCCGTTGCGTTGTTAGCGGATACACCGTTTTGTAATATGTCAATTATTATCGCATGTATTTATGGTTAAATCGTGAACGACTTCGGAACAGAATTTGAACAAAAGGGAGTAATAGGGGGGACATTCTGTACATAGCCATGCACGCCCTGTGCAATAAGAAGGAATCAATTACTTTTACGGGTCATTTGAAGTACGCACTCCACGTGGGTCGAGGAAACAGCATTGATGTCACCTGACCCTCGTTCATTCTCGGGAAGAAATCGACTGACCGCTTCTGTCTCAGCTAATATCAATAGTTCGTGGAAACATATCAATCCAGTATCAAATCACTTTTTCCAAGATTGCATTTCGAACATAGGGTTTGTAGGTTTTCAATTACTGTTTCGCCGCCTTTTGACCATGGGATGATGTGGTCTACACAAAGTTCAACGGATGGGTCTTTTGCGGGGGAGGCCCCGCAGGCACAGCATTTAAATTTGTCCCGCTGCAAGACAATAAATCTGGTTCTCAAATTTATATTTCGAGAGGATCTATGAGTAGAACCTCGCCTTTAATATTTTCTTTTATTGGATTATCTACGAAATCATTTTCGTTTATATATTTTACAAAGGCTACTAATGTATTGCGCCATCCACCGAAATGTTTTTCGTAGGTACCGACTGAATATTTCGAAAGATCACGCATTTGTGAATATGTTGGCTGCTTTCCCAATCTAATCCATATATTTTCTATTTCTTCAAATAATTCTTCATCTGAAATACCGATTTTTGATCTTGATGGTTTTAAACCCGCTCGAGATAAACAGTTGAACCATGAACCAAATCTTCGTGTAAGTGTTGTAGCATGAAAACGGCCATGTTGATTATAATCATCAATAGTGACAGTATCTTGATTTAAAAACTCTGCAACATGCCGTAAATCCTCTATCAATTCATTGCTGTTTATATTTCTATGGAACTCATTTAATTCAAATATCATAATTATTAACTCCGTGACATCAATACTACCGTCTCAATATGCGTATCATTGTCCAAACTCAAGCTCATATCTTCCGCAATGATTGGGAGCTTGAATTTGATGGACTTGAGCCACTGACCGTTGGGCTGCCGTTCCTCATAAATCTGGACTTCGGAAAGCAGCGATTCCATAAGCTGCCGCTTTTCCTGATCGTCCATGACGGAATAGAGCTTATCAAAGTAAATCAGCACCTTGTAGATGTTGTCGCCCGTCAGCTTTTCCGCCTCAATCGCCATCTTCTTGGCTCTGGCAGCAACGAGCTGGTTTTCTGTATCCTCGATCTTATCATACATCTTGTAGAGCCGGTCATCAAGGTCTGCTTTGCGTTTGATGTAGTGCTTATCGTCCGGGTCGAGAGAATCAATTTCATCCATCAGCCGTACCTTTACGGAATAGCTCTGGCGAAGCTGCTTTTCATTCGCCGCGATCTCCTGCTCAATGGAAAAGGTATCCACCTTCATGTTGATTTTTTCCTGCATCATGGCGGCGAACTTCGGATTGCTTACCAGCTTTACAATGACCTCAGCAACGGCGCTGTCCAGCAGTTCTTCATTGATCTGTTTCTTGAAGTCGCATTTATGACCGCGCGTCATCGCACGGTGCTTACAGCCATAGTAATAAAAAATCCTTGTATTTTGAGCCGTCCGCCTTATGTTTGATGCTTTTGTTTCCATACATTCCTACGCCGCAGACCGGGCATTTCACAATACCGGACAGCAGATGTATTTTTGTATCCTTGCCCCTGTTGACGCGTTCGTATTTTTCCGCTTGCGCCAGCAGCTTGACCTGCGCCTCGTGCCATAGTTCTTCGGAAACGATTCCCTCATGCAGGCCATCCACCAGCAGATAATCGTCCTGCTCCACCAGCCGGTAATCATTTCGGGTACCATGCACCTTCTCCGTCCGTCGTCTGCCATAAGCGATTTTCCCGCAGTATACCGGATTTTTCAGAATCCTGCGGATCAACGCAGAATCAAACAGGGGATTTTTCCCGTTTTGCCTTTGGATTTTGTGAATCCCGTGGGTCGCAAGATATTTTGCAAGACCGTTTGCACCGGTATCCGTATGCACATACTGGTCAAAAATCACGCGGATTGCCGCCGCTTCTTCCTCATTGATGAAAAGCTGCCCTTTTTCCAGCCTGTAGCCATATGGCGCAAAGCCGCCGTTCCATTTCCCTTCACGGGCTTTCTGGATTCTGCCCTCCATAGTCTGCACACGGATATTTTCACGCTCAATTTCAGCCACAGCCGAAAGAACGGAAATCATCAGCTTTCCCGCATCCTTGGAGGAATCGATCCCATCCTCCACGCAAATCAGATTGACGCCAAAGTCCTGCATAACCTGCAAGGTGGACAGTACATCTGCCGCATTTCTGCCGAAACGGGAGAGTTTGAACACCAGCACATAGGACACGCCGTCTTTACCGGACTTGATATCCTCCATCATGCGGTTAAACTCTATACGCCCTTCAATGGACTTTCCGGATTTACCGGCATCCTCGTATTCGCCCACGATCTCATAGTCATTGAACTCGGCATAGGCTTTCATTCTGGATTTCTGTGCATCCAGAGAGTATCCGTCAATCTGCATGGCAGTGGACACGCGAGTATAGATATAGACTTTTACCTTTTCTTTTTTCATCATATCTTCTCCGCCCCGGCTTACTTTTTTATCTGTTTTCTGCTCCAACAGCTTGATGGAATCCAGATAATCGCGCTCAACTTCGCTGAGAGTACGGGCTTTGTATTTTCTGTATTCACCGGTTGCCTTGTCAATAGCCTGCCTATGGCTGACGCTTCCGTTGCCAATCAGCAGTTGCTCTCCACTCATGGTCAGAATCCGATCAAGGTGCTCCGACCAGTCCTGCATGGTCATTGCCTGCTCCCGCTCCGCCTGCCGTTCCGCAAAATCCAGATAGCCGGACACAAGCTGCCCCATAGCACGAAGCTCTTTCTCGTTCAGATAGTTCTTGGCAACTACTGCCTCTTTCAGCGTGGGCTGACTGCCTGCAAAGGTGGTCAAGCCCATAAATTCTTTCTCCGCATCGGCGCGTGTGTAAATGACCTCCGCCGCGGTTTGTCCATGAATGGCATAATGAATTTTATTTTGGACTTTCTTGAAAAACTGAATGGAGATTTCCGCCTTGGGGTCATAGTCAATACTGGTTGCGTAGATTTCAAGCACCTGTCGATAAAACACCTTCTCGGAAGCGCGGATATCGCGGATACGCTCCAGCAGCTCCTTGAAGTATCCGCCGCCACCCAGATTTTTCAGGCGCTCATCATCCAGAGCAAAGCCTTTTCGCATATACTCCTTCAAAATCCCCGTTGCCCAAATACGAAACTGCACGCCGCGCTGAGATTTCACACGGTAGCCGACAGAAATGATGACATCAAGATTATAATAATCGACATCATACACTTTTCCGTCGGCAGCAGTGTGGGCAAATTTTGCCCATACTGCTGCCTTCTGAAGCTCTCCCTCTTTGAAAATGTTTCGCACGTGCTTGCCAATCACACTTCTATCACGCTGAAACAGCTCTGCCATCTGGTCAATGGACAGCCAAACGGTATCGCCGTCGAAGGTCGTTTCGATCTTTGTTAAGCCATCCTCTGTGGTATAAATCATCATTTCAGAATTGTTCTGCTCATTCTCCCAGCGTTCCATGGTCACTTCACCTCGTTTTCTGCCATTGCAGGAGCTTTTGCTCCTGCAATGGCGGTTTGGACACTTATTTCATGACGATTATATCATGCCGCTTTCACGGGTTCAATATCGTTTTCGTGAATATTCTTATCAGCATCATCTTTTTCAGACACGGCTTCCTCTATGACGAGATTGGGCAGCGCATCAAGATTCAGAACCACGGCATACTTTTCAATCAAATTTGCCAGCAAAGCGGCGAAGCCGCTCCATTCATCTACATAGGCAGTCTCCCTCTCTTTCTCCGTTCTGTGTGTATATGCCGCCAGCACTTCCTTCGGAATACGATCCAGTACGGCGACGGCATCCTCATAATCCCGATGCAGCTTGGCGTCAGCCAGCTTTTTCAAGGTGCTTTCCTGCGTGGCTTTGTCCAGCGACTGCTCCAACTGCTCCGTTTTCTTTTTCAGCTTTTTATTTTCGGCAGTCGTGACCGTGAACGCTGTATTGTACTTTTTCAGTGTCGTGTGCATCTGCTCCACAGCAGGAATATACTTGTCCAAAAAAGCGCCGATTTCTGCTGCTTTCCCCTTGGCATTGAACGCATTGACGCCTGAAAGCAATTCTTCCAGCTTGGCCTTCTGCTTGGTCAGGCGGGTCATCTCCTTGAACAGCCGCGGCGGGATATGGTCTCGTCCGGTTTCGCTGGCGCTTTCGCCGCGCTCCAGATCGGGATATTTCTTGACCATATGCTCCCAAAACCTGTCCTGCCACTGCGTCAGTTTCTTCTTGTTGCCGACAATTTCTTTGGCGCTGAGTCGCCCGTCCTCCGTCAGCGGGACAAAGCAAAGGTGCATATGGGGCGTTTTCTCGTCCATATGCACCACGCTGATATGATCGTATCTTTGGCCTGATATTTTTCGATGAATGCCAGCGCTTCCTGAAAATAGGCTTTGATCTCACTTTTCTTCTTCCCCTTGAAGACTCCGGGCTGGCTGTCACCAGCGCCTCCACCACGCGCACGCTGTCCGATCTCGTGCGGCAGCCTGCCTCTGCGATCTGCTTTTCTGCTTCGGTGCGGTATTTGCGCCGCGGCGTCACCAGATGGAAATTCAGGTGGCTGCGGGACGTGTCCACGTCGGGATTGCTGGCGTATTTCTCCTTGGTGCGCTCGTTGTGGGACTCGATGTGCCCGATCTCCGGCCCCTTGTACTTGGCAAAGCGGAGAATGGCGTACTGTGCTTTCATCGGCGCGCCCCTCGCTTTGCCCACACGATGTCACAGTCCAGCACGTCGCCAGCTCCACGACCTCCTTGTAGCGGATGCTCTCCCGCTGCAATTTGGCGGACAAATTGGAAACGCTGTCCGACCAGCCATATTCATCATACAGCAGGTCAACAACCTCCTGCATGGTAAAACCGGCGCGGACGATCTGCGCCTTGATCTCATTGCGTACACTCATATTCAGATCCCCTCCATAATTCAGATAATGAAAAAGCGAAGTCAGCACGCCATTCGGCGCATCCGCTTCGCTGTATCGTGAACAGTTCCGTTGCCGTCAAATCCGCTCAGAATCGCCGTTATGAAGTCCTGTTCACAAGTGACACCTATCGACTTTTCTGTTCCGTGTGACTTTACTCTAAACCGTATGATTTCTCATATTTCCGCGCACCCATGTTGCTGTTCTGAGAAGCGCGATTCCGTGAAACCATTTCTGCCATCAGGCAAATAATTTACGGATTTCACTTGGCTTGATTTCGTGCCCGAAAATATAGCTTGCCGGTCAGAGTTTTGCATATAGCGGCGTTTTCAGGAAAAGTAAAACGTACATACGTACACGGCGCAGTCGCAGAAAAATCATCGCCAGTCCTCCGGTACGTACGTATGCTCTGAAACATCAGAAAACCCGTTTATATTAGGTCTGGCAATCGCTTCAATACCGAAGAAGCCCCATACACGCCGTCCGGCAGCATTGGTGATCTTGTTGCAGTATTCAAGATTGTACTTGCTTTGGTTCGCAATCACACTCTCACTGAAACTGCGGCGCTTTAGAGGTGTCAGATTATTTTCCTCACACCACATCCGGTAAATTTCGTACAAGTCTTTAGAGCTGATGGTGCAGTCCGCCTTCAGCCGGATATAGCCCTCGGATTCCAGAAAATCAAAGACATTGTTATTATCTCGCTTCACTGCCTCCCGGTTATCCCGTGTGCGCTGGCTTTCCGTGAATTTGAAGTTGTTAGCGGCAAGCCGCTGCAAGCCCTCAAACGCCCACAAGAAGATGCCCTCGACCTCTGCTTTCATCTTTTCGGCAAGGTCAGGATCATCTACCCGTCCCGCAGGCTTTTCCTTGGTGGTCAGTACAAGCTGGCGGCGGTAAAATCCGTCGCTTCGGTCATATAGCGCTTGCAGATCGCCGTTGGAGAACGCCAGCAGGCGGGCAAACATCCAGCCTTGATAGCTCTGCTTGCCCTTGCGTTCCAGATCAATCTTACCTTGGGCGGTCACGATGGACTTGACATAGTTGGTCTGTCGCAGTGCTTCCATCCGCATATCATCATCCACGCACAGCAGAATGTGTTCCAGGTCGGCGCGGGCAAAGCGGTTTTCAGAAATTTTGCCGATGCTGCCATCCTTCATGTTGCTGCCAAAAAGCGCACCCAGCACGGCACCGATCTGCGATTTCCCTTCGCCGCCGTTTCCTTTAATCACCATCATGCGCTGCCCCTTGTTGCTGGGAATCAGGCTATAACCGATGAACTCCTGCAAGGTGGGAATATCCTCCGTGTAAAGAAGTCCATCCAGAAAGGAAAGCCACCGAACGGGAGCCGGTGCGTCAGGGCGGTATGCCACCGGCAGTCTGCTCCGTACAATGGTCGGTCTGCCCTCGGTGAAACTGCCGTCCAGCTTCAAAGTGCCGTTTGCCAGATGGACTCTATCTGCTTCCGGTGCAAAGTCCTCTACATGAGCTGCTAGCTTCATCACTTCCAGAATGTTGGTGATCTTTCGAGGGATATTGTTCACAGCGCAGCATTTCAGTTTCTCATAGATTTCGCCCCGGAGCGGCAGATCGTCGGTCACCCTGCGTCCGGCGTGAAGAAAGCACCGTTGGCAAAGATGATTTTCCGGCTGTTCAGAAATTCATCACAGAACAGTGCCTCGTTAATATTCGTGCCGTCAAACCAGATGGGTGCGTCTAAATCAGCCGATTTCCGTTTCGTCACGGGCATCCACCTCCTTTGCCGTCCTTTTCAGGCGTTCTTCCAGCCGGTTGATCATGCCGTCCTTTTGAAGCATATCCACGGTTTTAACGCGAACCTCCAACTCCGCAAAGGTTAAAATATCTGTCAGATCCTCGATATAATCGAGCATCTGGCAGGCTTCCACAAAGCGGTCATCAAGAGTATCCTCCGGCGTTTTGGGTGCGTACTGCACCTTCCAATGCTCCAAAAGATGCAGATAATCGCACAATATCCGCTGACAATGCAGCGTCTCATTCTGGAACGTCTTTGCCAGCGGATATTTTGTTTTCCGCAGCGCTGCCGCAGCCGGAGGCTTGTCCGGGTCGATCCCAAAGTCATCCGCCAGCTTTTTCGCTGCGTCATAGCTGCTCAGGTTGAACAGCTTTGCCACAAGGTCGATCACGTCACCAGTTGCCCCACAGCCAAAGCAGTAAAAGTAATCCTCGTTCAGCTTCATGCTGGGTGTACGGTCATTGTGGAAGGGACAGCAGACCATGCTGCCACGTTTTACTTCCAATCCATAGTATTCGGCAGCCTCTTTCACGGAAACTGCCATCTTGACTTGTGTAAATAAATCCATACCTGTTTCCTCCTGTAAAATAATTAGACTTCGCCGTTCTGCCCGATGCCGTTCCTGCCCGAGTCCTTACCCCGGCGTTGGCTCTTCCTTGGTACGCGGAATGCGGTACTTCTCCGGAAGGCATATCCTCATCGGACGGTCATGAAATTTTTTAAGGTGCTGTGTGGTTTACGTCTAAATTTTAGTAAGAAAACAGGCTCTTTCCCGTATATCCGAGAGGTAGGAAAAGTGGGATGAAAGTAGGATTTTTCCACGCTTTTAGACAAAACGAAAAAGCATGATATACTACAGAAAAAGGTGAAACGGAGGCTGGTGTATGCAGGTTAAGCTGACAATCGGGGAACGTTGAAGGATTTGCGAACAGCACAAAAGCTGACGTTGGAGCAGCTTGCCGCCGAGGTGGGCATCTCAAAATCCGCACTCGGCAAATATGAATCGGATAACGGCAAGGACATCAGCCCGTATAGCATTTTGGTGCTGGCTGACTATTACGGTGTTTCCTGCGACTATCTGATGGGGCGGACGGAAACAAAAAAATCACCCAAACACAGCTCTGCATGAGCTGCATTTGAGTGATGCTTCGATTGATGTATTGAAAACGGGCAAGTTCAACCACCGGCTGCTGTCGGAGCTGATCTGCCACAAGGATTTCCAGCGCTTCATGCTGGATGCTGAGATTTACGTTGACCGGATCGCGGATATGCGGGTCAACGACATGAACGCCGTGCTGGAAGCCGTCCGGCAGATGGCACTGATGAAAAACGGCGGTGAGGAAAATGACCTGCATCTGCGGACATTAGAAGTGGCGCAGATTCGGGAAGATGAATATTTCGGAAGCCTGATTGCAGATGACCTGAAAGGCATCCTCCGTGACATTCGGAGTGAACACCGCCCCGACACCATGACTGCGGATGAAGTCTCCTTTGCAGAAAATATACAGAACCAATTACGGGATGCAATGAACTTTGAGGGAAGCTCCGAAGAAAAGAAGGCGAAAGCTTTGCTTGCCACATTAGGGATCGATTATGATGCCATCACAATGGAACAGTTTGTCAACTTGATTGAGGTGCTGAAACTGTCCAGGCACCTAAAAACTCCCATCAGCCAGCGTGGGAAAACGACCATGACCCACGGCAAGGGAAAGCGGAAGAAACGCTGAAACAAAGGCAGCGCTGTGGTGGGACGAAGGCTTTTATATACCTCTGCTTCCTTTCCAGACAGGCAGTTTTGCTTCTCAAAAAATCCTACGTTTGTGCTGTAGCTCACATCACAAAATCCGCCTGTCCTACTGCCGCGAAAAAGCGTTTGTTGCCACACTCTGCCGCACCGCAGAGTATGCCGCCAACCCCTTTCCCGCGTCAGCCGGAAGCAAAGGTATAACACACTAGACTTTCCGAGGGAAAAGTCGTGTGCCAAGGAAGGCACTGCCCTCCTTTGGAAACCTCCCGCCAAGGGAACGCTGTTCCCCTCTAGACTCCCCTTTGCCAACAGGGATGCTACTCGCCCCTATTGGATGACCCAGAGCCAAAGGAGCTTTGCCCCTCTGGACACCTCGCCTGTCCGTGCAGTGGCTATCCATCCTGCTCTTGCACAATGGTGCCCCCATACCCGAACAGAAAAGACCAGGCACGAAAATCCACCCAGAATAAGGGTGAATTTCCGTGCCTGGTTCATTGTTTATGACGCTGTAATTTGAACCGCGTTTTTCTCGAACCTGATTGATAGTCTCCATCAAAGCGGTTCTGGTTTTTGCATCAAACAATTTGATAAAACTGATTGGCTTGTCAAACGGTGGCTTGGTCAGCTCTGCGACATTTTTCCATATATCCGTTCAACTCAATATGATTGATGATTTTGTTTACAAAAGCAATCTGCTTTTGATTCAGAGATTGGTCATTGATAAAAGCGGAAAACGCCTGCATAGCCGCTTCATGATCTAGCTTAGCGATCTTGCGAATGAGCAAGCCAAAGGGTGTGTCGCCAAACTCTCGGGCATAATCTTCTTTGCTGCCCAATTCGCTAGTTAGCACCCGCTCCAGTTCCTGATAATCGCCCATAGCCAGCGGAATATTATGGGTCAGCTATATATGGCCAGCGTATTCCCATGCTCGTTCACATAGCGATTGACCTTGGCACGGTAGTCTTCAAAGTCATAGGCAGCTTCCAGCTGGACGCCCTCCTGACTGTCAATAATCGGGTCAGTCAGCTTGGTGACAATCTGCCTCTGTGCTCCGCCACCTTCATCTAAAAATCGAATCAGCTCCCGCAGCTCCTTCCGAACCTGCTCAAACAGCAAAATATCATTCGCGTCCCAAAATGCATCGGTGTGAATCTCCTGAAGCATGGGCAACTTTGCCTTGATCTGCGGAATGCTGGCCTTACGCTCCAGTAGGGAAGCGGTGTCGCACAGTTGCTTTTTTGCATACTGGAAAGCGGGCATCTGCTCGATGTGTGCCAGAATTAGTCCATACATGAAATTATCAAACCGCTTTGCAAACTCGTCAGCCTCGTCTGAGCGTACCAGAGGTGCAATCTGTGTGAGCAACTCGCCCTTGTCACCTTCGCTTATGGACACGAAGGCTTCCGGCTTTTTATATTTCTCCACATACTGCATCCGCAATTTTACGGCAATCAGGTCTGAGTTGAGCGCCATCACCTGCTTGTGACAGGTGTTGACAATCTCCTTGCGCCATGCCTGATAATCCACACCGGCAAAGGCGCTTTCCTGCAGCGCCATGGCGATTTTGATTTGTTTGCCGAAGATGTTTTCCGACAGCGTTTTGGTTTCTCTGGTTTCGTAGCCTTCTTTGTGCTGCCGGAAGTATTCGAAGTTGCCGCAGTAGTCAAAAATCAGAAAGCGCCGCTTGTCGGTATAGGTTCCGTCAATCTGGTCCACGCAGGCCAGCCCTTTGCATAGCCGGGTGCCGCGGCCAATCATCTGCCAGAACTTTGCCTTTGACCGAACCTTTTTGAAAAACACCAGATTGACGCATTCCGGCACGTCGATGCCGGTGTCCATCATGTCCACCGATACGGCAATGTGCGGTTCTTTTTTCCGGCTGCTTGAAATCATCAATGATGGTCTGGGCATAGGCGTCGTCGCAAATGACCCGCTGGGCGAAGCTGCCCCGGTACTGGGGGTACAGCTTATTGAACCGCTCCAGAATAAACTCCGCGTGGCGTTTGTTCTGGGCAAACAGGATGGTTTTCCCCAGACGGTCGCCGCCCGCCACCTTGATACCCCGGTCCATCAGGTCTTGCAGTACGATGTCCATGGTGGTTTCGTTGAACACAAATTTATTGAGGGCAGCAGAGGGGATAAAGTCTGGCAACTGACCGTCTTCGATGAAATCATCCTCATATCGCTCTTTGTCCTCTTCGGACAAATCATTATAGGAGATGCCTTCTTCCAGAAAACGGGTCTTGACCTCGTAGTTGTAATAGGGAACCAGCACATGGTCCTGTTGCACCGCCGTTTCATAATCATAGGCATAGGTGGGCACGCCGTGTTCCATCTCGAAAAAGTCGTAGGTGTTCCGATCCACATCGGTCTTCGGCGTGGCGGTCAGACCCACCATGAAGGCGTCAAAATATTCAAAGATGGCCCGGTACTTTTTGAAGATGCTCCGGTGGCTTTCGTCAATAATAATCAGGTCGAAGTGCGCCGGAGTAAACAGCTGCCGCCCGTCCTTGGACTTGGTGTCATCAATGGCGTTGAGGATGGTCGGATAGGTGGAGAACACAATGCGGGCGTTCCGGTCGTCCTTGTTGGAGCAGAGGTTGCACAGGGACATATCCGGCAGATAGTTCTTGAAATCGTCCTTTGCCTGCTTCACCAGCGCGGTGCGGTCGGCCAGAAACAGAATGTTGGTCACCCATTTGCCTCGGCTGAGCACATCGGTCAGGCTGGACGCGGTTCTGGTTTTGCCGGTGCCGGTGGCCATCACCAGCAGATGCTTGCGGAACCCCTGCGTAATCTGTTCGCACACCGCCCGGATGGCTTCCTTCTGGTAATACCGGTCAGTGATTTTGTCATCAATGGAAACGCCCATCAAATCCATCCGCTCGGTGCGCCGGTTCATCAGCTTTTGCAGGTCATCCTTGCTGAAAATGCCACTGACCTTCCGTTGCGGGGCGGTCTGGTCATCCCAGAAGTAGGTTTCAAAGCCATTGGTGGTGAACATCATGGGGCGGCGGCCAAATTTCCGTTCCAGACAATCCGCATACAAAACCGCTTGTTTGCGTCCAATGTTTGGGTCCTTGCTGGTGCGCTTGGCTTCCACCACCGCCAGGGGCAGGCCGTCCTTTCCAAACAGCACATAGTCGCAGAAGCCAGGCTGACCTGGCATCCCGGCCATATCCTCCACACGATACTCCTCCTGTACATCAGCATCTGGGCCGGTGAACTTCCAGCCCATCAGTTTGAGGTCCACGTCGATGTAGATTTTGCGGGTCTTGAATTCCGAGAGGTCCTCCGGCTGGAAGGTGCGTTCCTTCTGATGCTGCTCCTTTTCGGCGGTGTATCGGGTGGACATCTGCTCGATTTGCTTGCGCAGCGCCTCGATCTCGGCATCTTTCTGGTCCAGCAGACTTTCCTGTTCCTTGATTTTCCGGGTGTCCACCGCCACCTTTCCGGTGGGGACAAGATTCTCGTCGAAGGTGCGCTCCTGATAGTCCGCGCCATAGCAATAGTCGATCCACTGCACAAACTCAAACAGACCGCGCAGAGAAGCAAGCGCATCACTTGGCTGAACGCTGCGCTCGGTATGTACCGCCAGATTGCCCAACTTGATGATAAAAGGCATCTTGCCCCAAGTGTCGGAGTCCACAGCGAAGCGGAAAGTTGGCTCGTGAATGAGGGATTGCAGATTGTCTTTGTAGGGCATTTTCATGGACTTGTCCGCTGCATATACCCATTTTACTGCCAGCTCCAATGCCTTACGGCAGCCTACTGCACACATGGCAGGAGCAGAAACATAAATTTTTCTCAGCTTCCATGCAGGCGGGGGCGAAGAGGGCATATTCAGTTTTGGCTTTGAGAAAGGAGAAGTTAGTCATCACATCATCTCCAGTATTTTATTTCTTTTGAACTCATCATGTCCTCATATTGTTTCAACGCGGTTTCCTTATCTGTATGAAGTAGTTGGTAAACCTGTTCATCATCTTCTTTTTCGGCATCTATTGAAAAATCAATATGCGATAATAAGTCTATATGGTTAGAAATTAACAGCTCTTTATTTATCTGCTTGCTGTTCATGCGCTTTACACTGTTGTCATCAATTATGATTATTCTGGGAACGCGCTGAACAGTATCGACAAACGCCAAAAATAATTCTGGCGTAATTGGCATACCAAGCAAGTCATATTCTATACCATCTTTTTCACCGTAAATATTGACTACCGGCATATCGCTTGTAACAAATACGGAACCTTTGGCTTTAAAGATACACAGTTGCGATTCCTTCATTGTCTCAGCCAAAGCCCGAGGAAACAAGCCAACATCCGGAGCAATGTTCATCTTCAAAAACTCGTTTGCCAGCATGGACAGGTAAACATTTTTGCGGTACATCAGGAAAAATGTCCTTTACATGTTTAATATGCTGCGGATCTTTTTGTTATTGTGTATCAATAATATAATTTGACAGATGTACAAAAACAGGGTTTCTAAACAGTAGTGATGACATAAATTGCCTTAGTTTATCAATTTCCACCCGCGCCAACTCAAATTCATCTGAATCTCGTAAAGCATTTTTTATCTTTGAGATAATTGTTGCGTATTCGCCTTCCAGTTCGATAAAACTGTTCTCGATCTCATTTGGTGCTGCAAAAACATGAGTTTTGCTATCTGGATCAATTGCAATTTGATCATATAGGTAAGAACGACAGCAAATATTGTCGATTGAAACCATTTTTGCATTTTCATCATTAGCAAAACAACATAAACTTGTTCTGATTTTTGATTACTCACAGAAAAGTTTTTTAAGTAAGCCTTGGGGACATAATGTTGTTTTCTCGTGATTTGCTTGTCTAAAACCTCTGTATACTCCATGACAATGTTGCTCCCACCAATATTTCCTATATTCAAATCTTCTCAGCATCGCGGTCTCAGCACTAAAACCGATCAAGAAATCATCATTTTATCTAGCCCTAATTTTGCAAGCTTTGTATTAGCCTCGAAAAATTTTGCATTATTGGAAAATGGTTATCTAGCACATAGAACTGCCGATCTTGCCCATCCTTCAAGAAGAATACTTGTTTATCCCGTGCTGAGCTATTTAGGCTCTCCCTATGTAAGCATACAAAATAGTCTAATGTCTTTTCTTCTGGAAGCCGTTCCTGGATATATCCTTTTGTACTTCTGTCATATTTATAACCGAACTCTTTATATAATCGTTGTTTTCCAATACGAGTTTTAAAAGCAAACATCGCTAATTTTATATGTTTTGTTTCATCATGCAATCGAAAAATTTATTTTTTTCAATCGTTTCTGTTAAATCATCCAAGGTAGCATTTCCCTTGACTTCTATAACCATTATGCAATCATTTGGTTCAACCAGGAAAATGTCTCCGGCTAGTTGACGTCTATAAAAATTTTTTCCTACATACGATGATGTCACATTGTGGGCTTTGATGATTGGCCCAAGCAATAAAGCCGGTAACAAATTCTAGCATTTGAAACCGTTCCTGGAGACATTTTTTGAGAATGTTTTCTCCACATCTACCCATCTCAGCATGATGTTTTAACTTTTCAGCTATAAAATAATTTGCAAAACAGAAGTTCCTCCGAATATTCCTCATATATCTTTGTAACATCTTCTTCCATAATAGACCTCTCACTTGCCTAAAACTTTTGTTTAGAAGTCTTTTTGAGCATTTGATAGCCTTCTGTTCCGCTAATTTCAAGCATCGAATATTTCTTTAGCATTTTCTCTAAACTTATACGAATTTGGACAGGGGTATAAGAAGTTAATGCTCCTTGGTTAATGATAGACTTTGTCCAATTTCTTTGCTGATTATAGAGGCTCCAAAAACGATTCATATCAAAATTGGGATTCTGTGCCGCTATTTGTTGCACCATTGCGTTAAGCGTATTTCGATCCGCTTCCGAAACGCCTTGCGGAATCATATTTCCCATAGCAGAAGTGATATTTTGCGCTGTAACTCCGGTGCAAGCGTTATTAAGATCGGACACAATAAACTGCGATTCTATATTTGCCAAAACATTTTGTGTTATATGAAAGGAATTCTTTTGGAATGACTTCATGAGCATCTGTTGTTCCTGAATCTCTGACACATACTCATATAGCTGATTCAGTGCTGTATAGCTGGTCGCGTCCATTTTTCGGACAAAGTAATGTTTGTACTTGTTCCAATAATCCGTATCCATCAGTGGTAGTGATTCATAGAACGCCGTTTCGTTTAATTGTCCGTCAACAATGAACGTAGAGATTTCCCTTAACCGCTCCTGAAATTCATCAATTTGAAGGACGATAAGAGAAGCTGCATCAATCTTTTTCTTCCGTTCCTGCAATATGTAAGTTGCAAGGGCAAAGCTACCTACGATAATAAGCAAAATGTTTGCCCAGTTATCTTTTATAAACTCTAACATACTTTATATTCACCTCAGATACTGGCGTAGTATTTGACTCAAAACCATAACATTTGCTGCTCCAAATAACTCCTCTGCCAACATTTGCTGCTGTTGAGGGGATAATTTTTGAATTGATCTCATTGCCTGAATCAAATCCTGCTTTGCTTTTTTTATAATCGTCTGTGGGCTCCATCCCCAGTGTTAATTTATATTCTTCCATTTTATTACCTCACCCAAAGTATTCCTGCATCAGTGCCTTTTTCAACGTTTCCAGCTTTTCGAGGCTGCGGTTAATGTTGGCTTTTGTTTTTTCGGTTTTCTTTACAAACACGGAAAATTGATTCTGTAGTTCTAGTGGTGGGAAGGGAAAGGCCATTTCTGATAGTTGTCCCTTGCTTAGTATCCCTTTAAGTGCCATATTTATGGTGCTATGTATTGCAGGCTTTGATAGTAGCATAAGCCAATATAAATACAGCACATCATCTTGCTTTGGAACAATAGCATTAATTTGCTGATTAAATGCCACCCGACGATCAGTTACTGCTACATTGCCTATACAGTTAATGCTTCCAGCGATACAAGTCATAAGCAAGCTGCCCGCCTCTACAAATCTACACTTATGAAAACCTGTCTCCGATAAGTATTCCTGTGCCTCTGTGAGCAATACAGCAGGGGTATTGATATTATCTGATTTAATCCATTCAATAAAATTCCCATAATTCTCGGGATCAGCACGCGAGGGCGTGTTTCCGGTAACTATATCACATCGTTTTCCCAGTGCAATTTTCTCCCACCCCATAGGGTTTCCCACCGGGTCTCCAAACATCTCCACAAACTTTGCCTTGACTATCTCATCCAGCTTGTCCAGCTGCTGGCGGCGTTTGGCAATCAGGCCGCTGACCTTGTCCAGCACCGCTGCAATTTTGCGCTGTTCGTCAATGGGTGGAAGGGGAATTTCTGTTTCAGAAAGAGTTTTTTTATTGATGGCCTTGAATGTACTTCCAGTACCCTTGGAATTTAGTTCGTCAACCTTACCTGATAACACATGCCATAAATATTCCTGAGCACAAATATCCTCGTTTACCGTTAAAGCGGCTAACCCTCGGCCTATACAGCATTCACAATTTGCGATATTCAACGCACCAATAGGTGCACGAACAGAGATTAAAATATCTTTTTCTCGTGCTATTTTGGTTGGCTCAGAGCACCACATACGAACCGCAGGATAAATCTCTCCAAAATCTGCATTTCCCTGAAAAAACGGAAGGCCGTTACCATCTTCGTTGTATGTAGAAGAATCCGGAGACTGTCCCATATTTATCGCACAAATTTCTTCTAACCTCGCCATTATAGCATTTCCTCCAACTCTGCCAGCCCTGCGGTGATCTCCAGTTCCAGCTCATGCAGGTCTGCCATCAGTTCCGCGGTAGAGGGGTACTCCACCGGCACATACTCCACCTTTTTGTACTTGTTGATGGACAGGTCATAGTCATTGTCCGCAATTTCCTGTTTCGGCACAAAAAAACTCTGCTCAGTGCGCTTGCGGTCAGCTTCCTGGTCCAGATGGTGGAACCGCTTGATGATGTCGGGGATGTCATTCTCCGCCACCTCGCTGCGCTTATCGTCCAAGGAAAAGCCATCGGACTTCATGTCATAGAACCAGACGTTTTCGGTGCCGCCCGCACCGGTTTTGGTGAACACCAGCACCGCCGTGGAAACTCCCGCATAGGGTTTGAACACACCGGAGGGCATAGAGATCACTGCGCGCAGCTGATGGTTCTCCACCAGTCTTTGCGAATAGCTTTGTGCGCCTTGGAGGAGCCGAACAACACGCCGTCCGGCACGATGCAGGCGCACTGACCGCTCTTTTTCAGCATCCGTAGGAACAGGGCCAGAAACAACAGCTCGGTCTTTTTTGGTGTTGGTTACGGCTTTCAGGTTGTCGTTGATGCTTTCCGCGTCCACGGTGCCCTTGAAAGGCGGATTTGCCAAGCACATTGTAAACTTGTCGCTGATCTGGTTCTGCTTGGAAACGCTGTCCTTGTAGTCGATCTCCGGGTGGCTGATGGAGTGCAGCATCAGGTTCATCGCAGAAATGCGCAGCATGGTGCGGTCTGTGTCAAAGCCGGTGAAGGCGTCCCCAGCAAAGTGCTCCCACTGCTCGGAAGTCATGGTATCCTCGTAGTGGTTGCGAATGTACTCCGCGGCGGAGACCAGAAAGCCTGCCGTGCCGCAGGCCGGGTCGCAGATGGTGTCGTCCGGGGTGGGTTGCACCAACTCCACCATCATTTCCCGGATATGCTTGGGAGTGCGAAACTGGCCGTTCTGCCCAGCGGTGGCCAGTTTGCCCAACATGTACTCGTACAAGTCGCCCTGCATATCCAGATCGGCAATGTCATGCTCATACAGGTCATCCAACCCTGTGATGATTTTTTGCAACACCTGCGGCGTAGGAATCAGGAACATCGCATCGCTCATGTACCGGGCAAAGGCCGTCTCATTCTGCACATCACTGCTGGAATCGTCGGCGATTTCCACCAGTTCCCCCTGCTCGGTGAAGTCCGGCAGGCGGCCATGTTTCATGTTTTTGATGGCAGGGAAGACCCGCTGGGAAATTACATTGAAAATATCGCGGGGATCGTTGTTCTTGAATTTACTCCAGCGCATGGACTGTCCAACGGCAGACTGGGGGAAAATCTTCTCCATCTTCTCGCCAGTCATATGCTCAAATTCTTCCGTTTCCAGCTCTTTTTCGTCCAGAGAGCGGACAAACATAAGATAGGTCAGCTGTTCGATGACGGTTAGAGGATTGGTAATGCCGCCCGCCCAGATGTCCGTCCAGATTTTATCTACTTTATTTTTAATCACACCTGTAATCATGCATCTATTCCTCCGTTTTCTGTATCAGGGATAAATTCCATCACGTCTCCGATATTGCATCCCAGCATGGTGCAGATTTTTTCCATGCTGTCCATGGAGACAGGCTCACCTTTACTTAATCGTGCTAAAACATTGGTGCTGATTTTTGCACGGTGCATCATGTCGGTTTTGCTCAAACCATGATCGATCAACTGTTTCCACAGCCGATTGTAACTGATTGCCATCCCGCACCTCCTGATTTTTTCCTATTTACTAGTATAACGGATATTGTGCTAAAAGACAAATAAAAATTCACGAAATCGTGAGATATTGATTGGCAAAAACGTGGTCTGGATATTGGAATCCCAGACCACGTTTTTGCTTTGAGCAAGACAGGCTTGCCATCAAATCATTTGAAAATGCTTTAGTGCATCCATAATTGCAGCTTCCTTTTCCGGCGGGCACTGTGGTACTTTCGCGTCTTCTTTCTTTGACAGATTATAATTCTGCCCCACATCTAGCCCGTACTTCCGCTTAACCTGGGAGATATACAGGCTGGACACCTTCAGGCCGTGCTTTTCCAGCACATAGGCTTTGATCTCATCATAGGTGGCTTTACTCTCCGCCGATGTCAAATCCAGCTCGTCCAGATTCAACTCCACCTCGATATGCTGCTTGGTGTTGAGTTTGGACAAAAGTACTATCGTCTCGACTATTGTTTCATTTTCCAAGGGCAATTCTTTCACTTCTGTTCCATTCACCGGGACAGGGAAGTTGAAGATAATCTTCCTAATCCAGTTGCCATCCGGCTGCTTTTCCGGGAATAACTCAATCCGCTCAATAAACGCCCGCATGAACTCCTTCCGCTCCACTTCGGAGGCTGCTTCATAGACCTGATCGAATGCCAGCAACAGGCGGTAGATATTATCACCCGAAATCTTCTCCTGCCGGATACTCCGTATCTGGCTTTGCACATCGTCAATCTGGACTTCAATCTCATCTATTGCGCCATATTGCTCGTCATATCGGCGCTGCAAATCAGAAATTTTCCGGTCATAATACGGGTCATTCACATCTAAACCGTCCATCTGCCGTTCCAGTCGGGCCTTTGTGCCTAATGTCTGCCGAAGCTGCGCCTGTAATGCTTCCAGCTGCTTCTCCAAATCGTTCGTATCGACAGCGGAGCCGATTTTCGCCTTGATTGCATCCGCAAACCGTGGGTCACTGACCATAGCAGAGATGATTGACGCTACCATGCGGTTCATTTCCATCTGCTCAATATTCAGCCGGAAGGTACACTCGTGGCCTGTTGGCGTCACCGTATTCTTGCAGTAATAGTAATAGCGGGTCTTTTTGTCCTTGCTGTGGGCTTTCGCAATATTCCCGTACAGGCTTTTGCCGCAGCAGGGGCATTTCAGAATACCGGACAAGATATGTGCGTGGGTAGGGTCATTGACTTTCTCACGCCGGTAAGCATTGATTTTCCGTTTTTCCTGCGCGAGGTTCCAATCTTCTTCTGAAATGATAGCCTCATGCTTCCCCTCGTACACAGGGAACTCCGATTGCTCAACTACGTGCATCTCATTCCGTGTGCCGATCTTCTTCTCTGTCCGGCGTCTGCCATAGGCGATTTTTCCCATATATACCGGATTATCAATGATACTCTTCACAAAGCTGGCAGAAAAACCGGGAATGGTGCCGTTCTGCCTTAACTTCTTCACAAAGCCCTGCCGGTTCAGATATTTTGCCACGCCACTGACACCGTCGTTGGTGTGAATATAGCGGTCAAAGATGGTGCGGATCACGTCCACTTCATCCTCAGCAATCAACAGTTCGCCTTTTTCAAGGCGGTATCCATAAGGGGCAAAGCCACCGTTCCATTTTCCTTCACGGGCTTTCTGCTCCCGTCCGGCCATCGTCTGTGTCCGAATATTTTCACGCTCTATCTCTGCCACCGCAGAAAGGACAGAAATCATCAGCTTGCCGGAATCTTTGGAACTGTCAATGCCGTCTTCCACACAAATCAGATTGACACCGAAATCCTGCATCAGCTGCAAGGAATTCAGAACGTCAGCGGCATTCCTGCCAAACCGGGACAGCTTGAACACCAGCACATATTCCACACCGTCTTTGCAGTCCTGAATGTCTTGCAGCATCCGCTGAAATTCGTGCCTGCCCTGAATATTCTTGCCGGAAAAGCCTTCATCAGAATATTCACCAGCCACTACCATATCTTCGTATTCAGCGTATTTCCGCAGTTTGTCTCGCTGAGCATCCAGACTATATCCGTCCACCTGCATGGATGTAGATACCCGTGTGTAGAGATAACATTTTGTTTTAGTTTTCTTCATGCAGGCCGCCCCTTTCTTCCAGCTCTAAACATTCATCCGTTACTTTCTTCTTCGCCAGACCTTCATTCTGAATGTAGTACTCCAACAAACGGAGTACATATTCCGGCGCATGGCGGTTATCCAGTTCCCATTCTGTCACAGTCCGATAGGGAATCTGAAAATATTTACAAAATTCCTTGCGATTCATGCCAGTGCTTTCCCGCAATTCTTTTATTTTGGTTTTGCAGTCCATTTCATTTACCCCATAAAGCAAAAATACACGTTGCGTATTTTATTATAGCATACGCCAAAACAAATACGCAACGTGTAAATTTAATTTATATCAAGCGGCTTTGTCAAATTCCTGATACACAGGAACGGGTTGCTTTCCTGATGCCGCAGACTGTGTACGGCCATCCTTCTCAGTCTCCTGCATCTGCCCCAACAGCTGTGGCCCGTACTTCTGCAACAGCCGCGCCATCACATCAACACAGCGGTCAAATGCCGCATTATATTTCGGATCATCATAAACTTTGCTCAATAGGCCGCTCCTTTCCTCTATGGCTGCTCTGCGCATAGATGTTCAAAACTTCTGCCGGTATCTGTTCCAAAATCGCCACGGCACTGTCATAGTCGCGCCGCAGCTTGAGGTCTTCGATCTGCTTTAGGGTGCTGACCTTCTGCGCCGATGCAAGAGATTCTTCCAGTTCGGCATTTTTCGTTTTCAACTTTTTGTTTTCGGATGCTGTTTTCGTGAAGGCTACGCCATATTTCCGCAGCAGTGTGTCCATCTTCTCCACGCTGGGAATATAGGTATCCAGAATCTTGCAGATTTCCTCCGCCCGGCTTTTGGCGTTAAAGGGATTGATTCCAGTGAGCAGATCCTCCAGTTTGCTTTTCTGTTTGGTCAGTCTGGTCATCTCCTTAAATACGCGGGGCGGGATATGGTCGCGCCCGGTCAGGCTGGCGCTCTCGCCACGCTCCAAATCTGGAAACTTCTTGACCATGTGTTTCCAAAACTCATCCTGCCACCAGGTCAGCTTCTTTTTATTGCCCATGATGTCTTTGGCGCTGAGCCTGCATCCTCCGTCAAAGGGACAAAACAAAGGTGCATATGGGGCGTTTTCTCGTCCATATGCACCACGGCGGATATAATTGTCTCTTTGGACTGATGCTGTTCCAAAAAGTGCAGAGCTTCCTCGAAAAATACCCGAATTTCCGCCCGTTTCTTTCCCTTAAAGAACTCCGGGCTGGCTGTGAACAGCGTCTCGATCATACGGATACTGTCTTTCCGGGTACGGCATCCGGCAGCGGCAATTTGCCTCTCTGACTCGGCCCGGTACTTGCCGGGCGGTTTGACCAGATGGAAGTTGTACTTGCTTCGGCTGGTATCCACATCGGGATTACTGGCGTACTTTTCCTTTGTGCGCTCGTTATGGGCCTCGATATTGCCGATTTCAGGCCCCTTATATTTGGCAAATCGCATAATCGCGTATTGTGCTTTTTCCATACTCAATCCCTCCGTTTCTGCCAGACAATGTCATATCCCAGCACGTCAGCCAACTCCACGGCCTCCCGATACCGCAGCGATTCCCGCTGCAATTTTCCGGAAAGATTGGATACGCTGTCGCTCCACCCATACTCATCGTGCAGCTGGTCAACGACTTCCTGCATGGTGTAACCGGCGCGGATGATCTGCGCCTTGATTTCGTTTCGGATACTTGACTTCATAAAATATATTCCTCCATTTTCGCAAGTGAAGCCCTTTGTCACTTGATAGATAAAACATGATTTTCGGTTGCGTCATAAAAAGAACCGGCTACGCTGGGGAGCGCACCGGCTTTGGTCAATGGTGAAATTTGTGCAAATGCTGTTTTGCGATAGAAATGATTCCCTGCGTATCGTTGGTCAACGGCGGAATATTCGACTTCACAGAAATGCGGGACTTTTCACTGTTCGGGCTGTATTGTCACAAAATGCTGCAATCTGTACGTCGTTCCGTGAGCCGCCATCCGGCGAACTGTATACGGATAAAAGAGAAACATTTCGCTGTTTTGAGATTGCTCTAAAATATGCCTGCAAAATCACCGCTTTTACTGACCGCTTCAGGTGTGGTCAAAATGACCACACCTACTTCACAGCACAAAAGCACGAAGAATTTCACGGTTCTGGTGGTGGACAAAATATCCATAACCACTTTTACACATCAAAATAGGTGTACCCAAAATGGGCACGACCACTTTATCCAAATGAAGCGCCTCTACAATATATGAGGTAACAGGGTCAATCGCTGCGTACATACGTACCGGCGACCAGATCGGAAATCAATCCCGCCAGTCTTCCGGTACGTACGTACACTGTGAAGCGTCCGTAAACTCGTTTATATGCGGCCTTGCCACTGCCTCGATCCCCATAAAGCCCCATACCCGGCGTCCTGCCGAATTGGTAATCGTGTTGCAGTGTTCCAGATTGTACTTACCGCAGGCTGCCACCAGCGCATCGCTGAAGCTGCGGCGTTTGAGTGCAGTCAGGCTATTTTCCTCGCACCACATCCGGTAAATGTCGTAGCAATCCTTTGAACTGATGGACGCATCCGCTTTCAGCCGGATATAGCCCTCGGATTCCAGAAAATCAAACACGTTATTGTTGTCCCGCTTGACGGCCTCCCGGTTCTCTTTGGTGCGCTGGCTCTCGGTGAACTTGAAGTTGTTCGCTACCAACCGCTGCAATCCCGCAAAAGCCCACAGCAGAATGCCCTCCACCTCGGCCTTCATCTTCTCTGCCAGGTCGGGATCATCCACACGGTCGGCAGGTTTCTCTTTGGCGGTCAGCACCAACTGCCGCCGATAAAAGCCATCACTGCGGTCAAAGAGAGCCTGCAAGTCGCCATTGCTGAATGCCAGCAGCCGGGCGCACATCCATCCCTGATAGCTCTGCTTGCCTTTACGCTCCAAATCCATTTTACCCTGTGCGGTGACGATGGATTTGACATAGTTGGTCTGCCGCAGGGCCTCCATCCGCATATCATCATCGACACACAGCAGAATGTGTTCCAGATCAGCGCGGGCAAAACGGTTCTCGGAAATTTTGCCGATGCTGCCGTCCTTCATGTTGCTGCCGAACAGGGCGGACAGCACCGCGCCGATCTGGCTCTTACCCTCGCCGCCATTGCCCTTAATGACCATCATGCGCTGTCCCTTGTTGCTGGGGATCAGGCAGTAGCCGATATATTCCTGCAAAGTGGGAATGTCCTCCGGGTAAAGAAGCCCATCCAGAAAAGCCAGCCAGCGGGTCGGCGTGGGCGCATCGGGATTGTAGGCCACCGGCAGGCGGCAACACACGATGTCCGGTTTTCCCTCCGTAAAGGAGCCATCCAGAAACAACGTGCCGTTTGCCAGATGAATGCGGTCACCTCCGGCGGGAAATCCTCTACCAGCGCCGCCAGCTTCATCAGCTCCACGATATTGCTGATTTTGCGGGGGATATTGCTGACCGCACAGCATTTCAGTTCCTCAAAAATTTCTCCACGCAGTGGCAGCTCATCGGTCACGCGGCCATCAGGCGTGAAAAAAGCCCCGTTTGTGTAGATGATTTTGTGTCTGCCGAGAAAATCATCACAAAACAGGGCTTCATTGATACTCTTGCCGTCAAACCAGATGGGCTGGTTGGCCTCACGCGATTGCTCGTTCTTCGCCACGGTGCTGCACCTCCTTTTCCAGACGTCTGAGCCGCTGCTCCAGCGCGGTGATAGTGCCGTCCTTCAGCAGCATATCCACCGCTTTCACACGCTGCTTCAGTTCCGCAAACATGAGAACGTCCAACAAATCATTTACATACTCGATCATATGACAGGCTTCCACAAAGCGGTCATCCAGTTCATCCTCCGGCGATTGCGGGGCATATTCGACCTTCCAGCGTTCCAGCAGATGCAGATAATCGCAGAGCACCCGCTGGCAGTGTATCTCATCGTTGCGGAAAGCCCGCGCCAGCGGATAGGGCTTTTTCAAAGCCATCGCTGCCGGGGGCTTGTCCGGGTCGATGCCAAAGTCATAGGCCAGCTTCTTTGCGGCCTCGTAGCTGCTCAGGCCGAACAGCCGCGCCACAAAATCGATCACATCCCCGGTAGCCCCGCAGCCAAAGCAATAGAAATAATCCCTGTTCAGCTTCATGCTGGGATGCCGGTCATCGTGGAAGGGGCAGCAGATCATATCGCCCCGGTTGACCTTACAGCCGTAGTATTCGGCGGCCTGCTTCACGGTGACAGCGATTTACAGTTTCAAATAAATTCATAGGCTTTGTCCTCCATTATTTATTGACGGTATCTGCCCGTCTGCCTGAATATACGGGGAAAAAGCCTATAAACCGAAAAATCCGCTAAAAGTGCAAGAAATGAAAAAACGCCGCCCTGAAATCTTGCAAAAATGCAAGACCTCAGAGCGGCGAAGCCAGCGGAAAGCATTTGCCCGCGCTGGTTTTATCAGGTATAATGGATAAAGAGAGTTTTCAGAAGAGAGGTGCGTCACATGGAGGGAGCCTATCTGCCCGGCAATATCCGGCAGCGGATGCAGGAGCTTATGAAGGAACATAAAATTACCCAGGCACAGCTGCGACCCGCATCGGCAGCACCGAGAGCGCCATCAGCCGGTTTGTCAGCGGTAAGACTGATAAGATCAGCACAGAACATTTGCTCCGCATTGCGAAAGTGTTTGAAGTCTCCACAGATTTCCTGCTGGGGGAAGTCAACACGCCCGACCGGACAAATTTTGATATTGAAGAACTGGGCCTGTCGGTGCAGGCGGCGCGGAATCTGTACACCGGAAAAGCCAATGCAGAGATCGTCAACCGCCTTTTGGAAAGCCCTCGCTTTGCAGAAGTCACCTATATGATTGAGCAATATTTTGACGATACGCTGGCCGCCGGTTTCGCCGGACAGAACCAGATGCTTACTACTCTCAGCGCCATGCTGCGCCGAAACAATAAAACAGACGCTGCGGTGCAGGCGGCCAGAACTGTCAACCGGCAGAAAGTTCCCGTATATCAGGCAGACCTGACGATGATACAGAACACATTTATGGCGGCGCTGCGGGAAGTGAAGAAAGAGATCGGCAACGATTTCACAGCAGCGCAGTCCTTGACCAAGGGCATCACTCAGCAGATGTTTACCGAACTCACCAAAGGGGCGGATGTTCATACTCCGACCATCACGCCCGAAATGATTTCCGCCGCCGTCACCCAGAGCGCAGCGGGGATGGACGGTGTGCAAAAGGAAGCATTAGACAAGTTCGGTCAGGCGCTGACGGAATTTCTCCAATCCACCTTAGACCACGCGCAGGAGAAGCAAAATGCCGACCCGGAGCAATGAGCAGCTGTGCAGACTGGCACAGAAAGGGGATACGGCTGCCCGTGACATTCTGCTGGAAAAGAATCTGGGATTCATCCGAAAAATTGCGCTGGAGCAATACCGAAACATGGGGCTGGATGAAAATGATATTGGAATTGATTTGGATGATTTGATGCAGGAGGGAAGTATCGGCCTGCTGAACGCGATCCCTTTGTTTGATGCCGGACGGGGCATGAAATTTCTGACCTATGCAGCACCGGCGCTCCGCAACGCCATGACGGACTGCAT
>ENA-OQAR01000039-OQAR01000039.1-human-gut-metagenome-genome-assembly--contig:-NODE-39-length-26590-cov-3.352039_pt1 | contig 26590 bp, 36 predicted proteins | sample MGYA00242738_ERZ504533 | MGnify/ENA primary metagenome ERZ504533 (study PRJEB26092, sample SAMD00036276) | human gut metagenome | host: Homo sapiens | study: EMG produced TPA metagenomics assembly of... | reverse complement strand
CGCTGCGCTGGATGGGCTGGGAGGAAGGCTGAGTTTCCTGTGGCCTGAAGGTGATGGCTGGGGCATCAGTCGCTGCGCTGGATGGCTGATTGGTGTGTGAAGGTTTTGTGAAAGGGTTTGACAGGTGGGGATTTTTATGGTAGGATACACACTTGCGTAACAAAATTAATAAAATTGTAACAAATTAGTGAGCGAGGAGCGTGGCGAAGTGGATTGTGAATCTCTGTCTGAATGGATGGATTGTGTTGCTGCGTGGTTTTCTGAGAGGAGTTTTATTGTTTATGTTTTATAAGAAATTTGCTGCTGTTGTTCTGAGTGCTGTTCTTGTGGGTGTGGTTCCTTCTGTTGTTTTTGCGGATGTGGATGGTGTCAGTGCTGTGTCTGATGGAGATGTGGAGGTGCTTTCCATTGAGGATGGTTTTTCGGATGGTGCGGATTCTATTTCTGCTTTTGCCAGTGCTCTGGCGGATAAGACGGTTTCTGAGGTTCAGGGGTATCAGGAGGCGAAGGCTGAGGCTGAGGTGATTGCGCAGGAGAGGCTTGAGGCTGAAGCGGCTGCTGAGGCTGCGCGTAAGGCGGAAGAGGAGCGGAAGGCTGCTGAGGCTGCGCGTCTGGAGAAGCGGCAGGGGATTGTGGATTTTGCGCTGCAGTTTGTGGGGAATCCTTATGTTTATGGTGGTACGAGTCTGACTAACGGGGCGGATTGTTCGGGGTTTGTGATGTCAGTGTTTGCGGAGTTGGGTATGAGCTTCCTCGTGTTGCTGCAGCTCAGTGTGCGGCTTCCGAGAAGAAGGATGTTTCGGATATTGAGGCTGGTGATCTGGTTTTTTTATGGTGATGGTGGTATTGATCATGTGGCTCTTTATATTGGTGATGGCAAGATCGTTCACGCCAGTACAGCAGCTACAGGGATTAAGGTTTCCGACTATGATTACCGGGCTCCGGCTGCGGTTGGTACGTTTGTGAAGTAAGATAAAGATACGTTTGATCTATAGATGTGAAATATAAACTGTCTGAGGAGATTTTCTGGCCGGATAGGCTGAAAAATAGCTGCAGGCAGTTTTTTTGCAGAAAAATAGTGTATAATCTGGTACAGCGAATATTAAGTAACCGCCATATTGACTGTCTGATTTTTCATCTGCTGCGTTGTCGTCAATCGTCGTAGCCACCGCTACGCCTCATTCCTCCGCCTTGCAGATGAAGAAATCATCCTGCGTCAATATAGCAGAAACTTAATTTTCGCTGTACTACTCAGAAAAATTCAGAAAGGTTGTGGGGTATGAATACGAAGGAAATCAGTGGTAAGCGGCAGATGGAGTTTCTGGCCGGGTTTGATTTTGTCAGAGAAGCGGGTACTGCTGGGGAAGTGAAGGCGGCGAAGATGATCAGGGATACTTTGGACAGCTTCGGAGTGAAGAATTGGATGGAGGAGTTTTCTTTTTGGGGTTTCGGATCAACAGGGCGGTGCTTAAGGTTGTGGAGCCTTATCAGAAGGAGTATGTGGTGACCGGGTATGGAAGATGTGGAAATACTGGGGCAGAAGGTCTGAAAGCGGATTTTTGTTGATGTGGAGAATGGAGATGCTGTCAGTCTTTCCCGGGCGAAGGGTAAGATCGTTATGGTGAATGGCCGGGTGAGTGGTGATGTGTATCAGAGACTGGTGAGCGCCGGGGCTGTTGGTTTTGTCAGTGTGGAGGGTTCTCCGCTGGATGAAGGAGTGGACAGGGTGCCCTGTCAGCGTAGCCTGCCGATGATCTTTCCGGGAAATGCAGAAGGAGAGATAGAAGGATTGTCGGAGTCTTCAGAGGATATTCACGAGATGCAGGAAAAATATAGTGGTAGGATCCCGGGTGCGAATCTTCATTATAAAGATGCGGTGGAGCTGGTGACGGAGGGTGCAGCTGTGGTTTGTCTGGCTGTAGAACAGGAAGTGACGGCCTGTACATCCCGAAATGTAGTGGCGAGGATTGAAGGTACGGATAAGAAAGATGAGATTTTAACGCTTACAGCGCATTATGATTCGGTACCGGAGGGACCGGGGGCCTATGATAATATGGCCGGAGCGGCGATCATCATGGAGCTTTGCAGATATTTTCAGCAGTACAGACCGCGCAGGACTATGGAGTTTGTGTGGTTTGGTGCTGAGGAGAAGGGCTTGCTGGGCAGCCGGGATTATATCAGAGTTCATGAGAGTGAGCTTGGAGCGCATCGTTTTAATATGAATGTAGATCTGGCCGGGCAGCTGATCGGAGGAAATGTTCTGGGAGTGACGGGAGAGGCTTCTGTTTGTGATAAGCTTCTTGAGATCGCTGACGGAGCAGGGATCGGAGCGTCTGTGAAGAATCAGATCTGGGGAAGTGATTCCAATTCTTTTGCATGGAAGGGAATTCCGGCCATGACTCTGAACCGGGATGGTTTTGGCATGCATACCCGTTACGATACCATTGATCTGCTGTCTGCCTGGTCGCTGGAGAGAAGTGCGATCCTTTTTGGGATGTATTCAGATGAACTGGGGGAATGCGGAGGTTTTTCCCATTTGAGAGAAAGATGCCGGGGGAAAATTTTATCAGAGAGCTGGATGAATATATGTGCAGATAGTAAAAAATCTGATTTTTATCTGCTCATAACTGGATATTTTGTTATGGAACTGTGGGGGACTTGTCTGTTTCGGAAGAGTACAGGCAAGTCCCCATAAGTTATTCAATATTTTTCAATGTTTATTGACCTTTATAATTTAGCAAGAGAACATGTGGCTTTGAGTCAGGGGGATATTTGCAGCTTTGTAAGGGATTTCCGGAACAGGGGCAAGTGGATGTTCGCAATTGAATCATGGAACTTACTTGATTTGGTTAAAATACGATAAAAACAATAAAAAATAATACTAAATAATTGACAGTAAGATACCGAACTGTTATACTGAAATTACAGACTTTCCAGAGATCAATGCGCCGGATATTGTTTTGCGGAGCATTGATTTCTGGAACTTTTTATAGATGATTATTTATAGAAAAATCAGGGAAGAGGAGATAGGAACATGTTTACAGAAGAACGACAGAATGCAATAGAGAAATGTCTCCGCGAAAAAGGAAAAGTCAGGGTCAAAGAATTAAGCGAGATGTTTCAGGTTACGGAGGACTGTATCCGCAAGGATCTCAAGATCCTTGAAAATGCAGGCAGATTAAAGAGGACTTACGGCGGAGCGATCCTGTCACAGGAGTATCCTCTGGAGAGAAACGTAGTAGACAGGCGTATGTACAATCTTGATAAGAAGAAAGTGATCGCTGCGAAAGCCTTTAAGCTGATCAAAAATAACGAAACGATCTTTCTGGATGTTTCCACTACAAATATAGAGCTGGCAAGGCTTATCGCTTCGTCGGGCATGCATGTTGTGGTTGTCAGCAATATGATCGATATCCTGCAGATCCTTGCTGCGAATCCGTCCATCACGGCCATAGGCACAGGGGGAACTATGTACCGTTCGGTGAATGGATTTATGGGAGCTGCGGCCATTGAGGTGATCAAGCAGTACAGCTTTGACCGGGCATTTTTGGGAAGCTGTGGCGTGGATATGACAGATTTTGCAGTTACTACATCCGGAGTGGAGGATGGATTGACCAAGAAGGCGGCAGTGCAGAGCAGCAGACATAAATATGTGGTTATGGAGAGAGAGAAGTTTTATTTTAACGAATCTTATAAATATACACATTTTGATGATATCAGCGGGATCATTACCGATGAATTTCCGGATGATACCATTGTGAACATACTGAGGAATACCGGAGTGAAATTACTCTGAGCAGACAGTAACAAAGGGGGCTTTTTACATGAAAGACTATATTCTGGAAACCTGTGTGGATTCTGTGGAATCCGCCATGGCAGCAGCCGAGGGTGGTGCGGACAGATTGGAGCTTTGCAGCAATCTGATCATCGGGGGAACAACTCCCGGCCCATGGCTTTTTGAGGAAATAAGGAAGCGTTCGGATATCCGGATCCATGCGTTGATCCGTCCGCGGTTTGGAGATTTCTGTTATACAGATGCGGAATTTTCCATGATAAGGAATGCGGTAAAGGATTTCCGCAAAATGGGAGCGGAGGGTGTTGTGGTAGGTATCCTGAAACCGGATGGCACCTTGAATATGGAACAGATGCAAGAACTGATGAATGCGGCGGGAGATATGTCTGTTACGCTGCACAGGGCTTTTGATGTGTGCGCAGACCCGATCGAGGCTATGGAACAGGCAATTTCGCTGGGAATCGATACTATCCTTACCTCCGGACAGAAGAATACCTGCTTCAGGGTGCGGAGCTTCTGAAGGAACTGGAAACCAGGAGCCGGGGGCGTATTACCATCAGGCGGGGAGTGGCGTCGGTGCGGAAGTGATCCGCCAGCTTTATCCCCTTACTGGGATCAAGGCTTATCATATGAGCGGCAAGGTTGTAACGGATAGTGCGATGCAGTTTCGCAAGGAAGGTGTCAATATGGGACTTCCGACATTCAGTGAATATGAGATATGGCGTACAGATATTGAAAATGTCCGTGCTGCAAAGAAAGTTCTGGAGGAATTATAATGGCTGAGGGTAAGATTTTTCTGAAAGAAAACCGTGATCGGATTGAAAAAAAATATCGGGAGCAGGTGATGGAGTTACCGCAGGCTTTTGCGGAGATTGATAAAAAGCTTGCGGAATGCACAGACGAAGTGGCTCTGGCGTGCAAATATTTATATGCGTTCATGCCGTACAGTGATATCGGAAATTACGCGTTTGAAGTATTTCTGGATTATGCGGAAAATGGCGTATATTTATGGAAGGAAAACTCCGGGGTGCAGAACTGCCGGAGGAAATCTTTTTGAATTATGTGCTGTTTCACAGAGTAAATGAGGAGGAGATCGCACCCTGCCGTACATTTTTCCGCAGGGAGATCGGAGAGAGAACTGAGGGAATGAGCTTCCGGGAAGCTGCCCTGGAGGTGAACTACTGGTGTGCACAGGAGGCTACCTATCATTGTACAGATGACCGTACCCTGTCTGCACTTGCCGTATACCGCAGAGGAAACGGAAGATGCGGAGAGGAATCTGTATTTACCGTTAATGCACTGAGAAGTGTTGGTGTACCTGCCCGTCAGGTATATGCACCAAAGTGGTCTCATTGTGATGACAATCATGCCTGGGTGGAAATCTGGTGCGATGGAAGCTGGTATTTTCTGGGAGCCTGTGAGCCGGAGGAGATCCTGAATAAGGGATGGTTTACCAACGCTTCCTCAAGGGCCATGATGGTCCATTCAAGAGTTTTTGATACCATGATCCCGGAGGGAGAAGTGATCGGCAAAGATGGTATGGTGACTATGCTCAACGAGCTGAAACGATATGCACTGACAAAAGAGATCACTGTGTCCGTAAAGGATTCACATGGAAAACCGGCAGAAGGTGCAGAAGTTTCTTTTGAGGTGCTGAATTATTCGGAATATGCCCCGATTGCAGAACTGAAAACCGACAGCCTGGGCAAAGTCTGTCTGACAACAGGACTGGAAGTATCCATATTTCTGCAAGGATGTATGCAGATGGAGAATGGCTGCATGCAGAAAGCAGTATGGATACAAAAACAGAGGACTGCTGTGAGATCCGTCTGATGCCTGTAGGAAAGGAAAAGGGTGTTTTGTATGAGGAGTGGACGGAGATCGATATGATCGCACCTCATGACGCACCTGTAAATAAAGATATGCCAACACCGGAGCAGAAGGAAAGAGGCAGCAGACGTCTGGCAGAGGCAAACGCTTACCGGGAACAGAAGGTAAGAAACCTGAGCAATCCGGAGTGTCGGAAATTCCTGGAAGAAGCCGGAGATTCTCCAATAAGAAAAAAACTCCTTGAAGTCCTCACAGAGAAAGACAGAACAGACTGTATCAGCCAGGTTCTGGAGGAGCATCTGAAATTTGCATTACCGTATGAAAAAAACATGGATGCAGATATTTTTGTACCATATGTACTGAACCCGAGAGTTGACGATGAAGTTTTGCAGAAATACAGAAAAGCGATCCTTGAGCAGCTGTCGGAAGAAGAAAAAAATATGCTGCAAAAGGAACCGGCAAAGATCTGGAAGTGGATAGAGGATAAGATCATTTCCAGCCCGGAGAAAGAACGCAGCAGTGTGATCACCACGCCGTCCGGATGCCTGAAAACGGGAACAGGAAGCCTTCTGTCAAAGAAGATCCTTTTTGTGGCAATGGCGAGAACACTGGGAATTCCGGCGCGCCTGAACCCTCATGACCGTTCTATGGAGTATATGAAAAACGGAAAATCCATCCCGGTATCTGCAGAAACGGAGAAAACCTCATCGATCCTTCTGAAGGCAAGTGAGGATACACAGTGGAAATATTTCCAGAACTGGAGCATCGCAAAACTGGAAGCCGGAAAATATATCACACTGAAGCTGGAAGCCGAAAATTTCAGAGATCAGGTGATGAAGCTGCCATTGGAAGCGGGAAATTACAGGATCCTTACCTCAAACAGACTGCCAAATGGAAATATATTTGCAGCGGAATATTATTTTGAGGTTCAGATCGGAGAAATGAAGAGGGTGGAGCTGGCATTTCGGAATGCAAACCTGGAAGACATGCTGGAAAATATTTCTATACCGGAATTTACTCTCAGAAAAGAGGATGGAAGCACTGTGAAGGCATCGGAGCTGACGGCAGATGGGAAGCATATCCTGGCGTTTCTGGAAGAGGAGAAAGAACCGACGGAGCATATCTTAAATGAGATGATGGAGCAGGAAGAAGCTTTTTCCCGATATGCGAATAGGATCATTTTTGTAGTAAAAAGCAAAAAAGCGCTGGAGACACCTACCCTTTCAAGAGCACTGGGCAAGCTTGGAAATGTTCAGATCTTATATGATGATTTTTCAGAGATCATCAATATACTGGGAAGAAGAATGTACGTAGATCCGGATAAGCTCCCGCTGATCATTGTGACAAACAAAAGCCTGAATGGGATTTATGCAACCAGCGGATACAATGTGGGAACCGGAGATATGCTGTTGAGACTGATGTAACAGATATATCGGATATATACAGAAGGAACACAGGCCGTATCATCGACTGTGTCGGTGACGGTCTGTGCCTCTGTAAAAGCTGTGAAATTATTGCAGTGGTTCAGATGTTCAGAATATGAAGGCAGATTGGAATGAGAATACCTGTTGTACTTCCCGAAACTGCCGTAATAAAAGTTGTTTTGCATTACTTACCATCAGAAAAGAGGTTACGCACGGAATCCCGGTAAATGCATTCCGGCTTCAGGCGGATCGTCCTTGGAAAATCGCAGTAGTCTCCGTTCATTCTGCGAAGCAGCAGATCACAGGCCTGCTCTGCCAGACCGGTCAGCGGCTGACGGACAGCGGTCAGCTGAGGAGAAAGCAGCATGGACAGTTCAAAATCATCAAAGGAGACAACAGACAGGTCTTCCGGGATCCGGATGCCAAGGCTGTAGATCGCTTCATAAATACCGAGGCATAGTGTATAGTTCGCAGAAAATACGGCAGTCGGACGTTCCGGAAGATTCCATAATTTTCTGCATTGCCTGATATCCAAGTCGTTTGCGTAATTTTTCAGCGATGATATAATCGGGGATTAACAGGAATATCGTAGTCTTCCAGTGCCCGGAGATAGCCTTTTTTTTTTCGTTCGCATGCGGTATAGGATGCAGGAGACCGGTGACAAGGGCGATCTTCTGATGCCCCATTTTTATCAGATGCTCCACGATCTCGTAGGCTCCGGAGGTACAGCTGGTCTGTACACAGTCTGTACGGTGGAAATGGCTGTGTTCTTCCAGCTCCACAACAGGGATTTTGGCGTGTTCCACAGCAGAACAGATGTCCTGGTTCAGACTGAAAGAGGTAATGATAAGGCCGTCGATCCCAGAGCGGAGCATGTGAGGGACGAATTTATTGACATGATCCTTATATTTGTCGCCGCTCATAAATGTGAGAGAATAACCGTGAGCGCGCATGGTGTTTTCTATTTTGCTCAGAAGAAAAGCATTATGCGGAGTATTGGGAGGACCGGATACCAGACCGATACGGTAAGTCTTGGAGGAACGAAGTCCCCGGGCCGTGTTTCGTGGAACGTAATTCAGTTTCCGGATCGCTTCGTCGATCTGCTTTTTTGTTTTGCGGCCGTACAGTTCCGCCGTTGATATATTTTGAAATGGTGGCCAATGCCAGACCGGTTTCTCTGGCAATGTCCTTGATGGTTGCACTCATAAATCAATCCTTTCCGGATGCTGTACTGTTGTGTTCGGACAGGTCTTTTACGGAGCGCCGCGGGTGGAATACAACATCCAGCATGTCTATTTTGGAAAATCCGTATAGTCTCCATGGATCCTTTTTTAAAAGTAATTCCACAGCATGTTTCCCCATGCTTGTCAGATCCTGTGAGACGCAGGTCATAGCCGCGCTCATGGTCTTGAAAAGCGGATCATCATCAAAGCACACAAAGGAAATATCCTGAGGAACGGAAATCCGTGCCTGGCTGGCAGCGCTTAAACCACCCATTGCGGAGAGATAGCAGTCAAAAAAAACAGCAGTAGGGGGATCGGAAGAATCAATAAGCTTCTGGAAATGCAGGTTGCTCTGGATGATCGTTTCTGCAGTGGAACCAAAAGAAACAGGGGGAAAAGAATCCTGCTGTTTCAGAAGGTCAATGCCATTTTTCTGATATACATCCACAAAGCCCTGGATCCGCTGCTCGATGGTGTAGGAGTCCAGATACTGTTCCATGATCCAGACCTTTGTGTGGCCTTTTTCCAAAAGGTGCTCTGCCAGCAGTGCACCGCCTCTGTAATTATCAGAAATAACACAGTCTACAGGAAAATGTCTCATGGAAGCAGGAATCTGATCGAGCATTACAACCGGTATGCCGGCATTCTGTAAAAGCTGGTACAGGTCATCATGCCAGCAGGATGGGAGCATGATAACTCCGTCAAAGTGCTGGGAGATAATATCCTGTATCGTATCGATCTCCTTCTGATGTTCAAAAAAGAAAGAACAGACAATAACTGTATAGCCATGATCTGTGAAATAGCTTGATAATGGAATTGACAAGCTCGCCCCAGAAATAATTACCAAGATCTGAGATCAGGATCCGATGGTATGTGTGTTTTTGGCACGAAGAAGCTGGGCATTTCGGTTTGGGGTATATCCAAGCTCCTGAATTGCCTTTTCTATAAGGATACGATTTTCTTCCCGTATTTTTTTGTGGTTTATATATTTGGAGATCGTTGCGGTGGACAGGCCTGTCGCACGGGCGATATCATTGATCGTAACGTTCATGTAAAACCTCCGGTTCTGATGCATTTACAGATAATAGAGTATTTTCATATTATATCATGAAAAAGAAAATGCCTCAACACACAAGGCATTTTTTACACATAAAGTATCAGAAAAAACGAGCGTATTGTACATAAAAATTGATAAAAATGAAACGTTTAACAAAACCTGATACGAAAAAGTACACAAAAACAAGACGGAATAATTGTAAAAAATAGGAAAAATGATTTTTACCCTATGATTTTACTTGAAAAGCTGCTTCGGATGCGGTAAGATAGTCTTAACAAAAAACGAAACGTTTTACGTAACAAAAAAATCAGCTATACGAAACAAGGAGAAGGTTATGGCAGACACAAAGCAGCAGTGGTATAAAGATGCCAAATACGGATTATTCATCCATTGGGGACTTTATTCCATCCTTGCAGGAGAATGGAAAGATCCGAAGACCGGCGAGGTCACCAAGACAGACCGTATCGCAGAGTGGATCGAGAACAATCTCAACATTGACAAGGAAGATTACAGAAAGCTGAAAGATGAGTTCCATCCGGACAAAATTTTGGCGCGGACATGTTTTGTGAAAAAGAGCGAAAAGAAACAGTGGGGGTGTTTAAAATATATCGTTCTTTACTTCCAAGCATCACGAGGGATTCGCAATGTACGATTCCAAAGTCAGTGATTTTAATGTAGTGAAGGCTGCAGGAAGAGATATCTTAAGAGAGCTTTCTGATGCTTGTAAGAAATATGACATGACAATGGGTATCTATTATTCACAGGCTCAGGACTGGGATGATGACAATGCCTACAAGAAAGATTTCGAAGACAAGAATGAGTGGAAACCTGAGTTCCGTACATACTTCGATGAAAAATGTAAACCTCAGTTAAAAGAGCTTCTTGAGAACTACGATAACATTTCCCTGATCTGGTTTGATACTCCGATGGGAATGACCGCAGACGAAGCTCAGGAATTAAGAGACTGGGTTAAGGGCATTAAGCCTGACTGCATCATCAGCGGACGTATCGGACATCAGAAGGGTGATTACATGACCACCGGTGATAACTTTATCCCACGTCTTCCATACGACGTGACTGGGAAGTGCCGGCAACTGTAAATGATACATGGGGTTACAATAAATACGATACAAACTGGAAGAATCCGGATGATATCCTGAACCTTCTTCTCAAGATCGTCGGCAGAGGCGGAAATTACCTGCTGAACGTAGGACCAATGGCAGACGGAACTGTTCCGGAAGCTTGTGTCGAGGTTATGAATGAGGTTGGTAAATACGTGACTGAGAATGCGGAAGCAATTTACGGAACCAAGAATGTTGGTATCTATCCGTATGAGATCCCGAGCATTGAATTTACAAAGAGACCACATAAGCTTTACGTACACGTCCTTGCACCGAGATATCGAGTTGAACTGCTGAACATCGGTAATCAGTTAAAGGGTGCATATGTGGTAAGCACAGGAGAAAAGCTTCCGTGCCGCGCATTAAAGTGCTGCGAAGGAACTCGATGATAGAGGTAGAGCTTCCGGAGAAGCTTCAGGGGGCAAAGAACTACTGTGTATGCCTGGAGCTTGAGGAAGAAGAGCCAATCTTTGAGGCGATCATCGATTGATCAATTTATGAACATCAATGGGAAAACTATATAATAAAAATCATATTAAGGGAGGATTTATTCATGAAGAAACGAATGAAAAAAAGTTGCAACACTGTGTCTCGCCGGTGTAACAGCAATGTCAACAGTAGGCGTAACAGGAAGCGCCGTATTTGCAAAAGGTGACACAAACTACGATGTAGATAATATGGATTTTTGAAAACGTTGAGCTTCGTGTAGCATTCAGATTTAACAACGGATCTGATACAGACGGACAGGCTAAATGGTATTACAAAGCACTTGATGAGTTCAACAAAGAGAACGAAGGAAAGATCCATGTAACAGATGAGAGTATTTCTACGGAGTCTGATTATGAAGAGAAGCTTACAACAGATTTCGCTTCCGGTAATGTACCGAACGCATTCCTTCAGTATGGCGGAAGCCGTACAAGAGAGTATGTAGATGCAGGATATATACTGGATCTGACACCATACTTCGAGCAGTATCCGGAATGGAAAGAGGGAGTTCAGGATTTTGCATGGGAGACAACACAGTTTGACGGCATTGAAGGAACCTATGGTATTCCGTGGTCCGCTTATCAGCTCTGCCTCTACTACAACAAAGATTACCTTGATCAGGTTGGCGTAGATGTTCCGGAGTCCTGGGATGATCTTGTTGATGCCTGCGCGAAATTAAAAGATGCAGGAATCCAGCCATTCAACTACTCTGACAAAGATAACTATCACTTCGAGCATCTGATGAGTGCTCTTGCTCTGAAAGCTTACGGAACAAGCATCGCAGATGATCTTGCAAGCGACAAAGAAGCTTACAACGGCGAGAAGATGGTTGCAATCTATCAGAAGATGAAAGATATGATCGATGCAGGATACTGGGGAGACGGAATCCTCAGCACAGACTTCAACACAGAGAGAAATATGTTTGAGGCAGGAAAAGCTGCATTCACAGTTGACGGAACATGGAACTGCGGTAACTTCCAGAATGACTCCGATACAACTCTCTTCGATGCTCAGAAGATCGGTGTTACAAGAATTCCTTATATCGACGAAGCAAACAAGACTGTAGAGATGGGCGGCGGTTCTGATACATACTACATCACCACATTAAAACAAGAGCGATGAGGAAATCGCAGCAACTGTTAAAATTCATCAAGTATCTTACAAGTGTAGATTCCATCAACGAAATGTGCAAATCCAGCCCGACAACATATGCTGAGAAGGTTACGATCGATACAGGTAACTATCTGCTTGACGATGTAAATGCGATCATGGCTGAGAATACAGAGTCTAAACTTGAGATTCCTACATATGACAGCAACACAGCAGCTATGGATACAATCCGTAATTCTCTTCAGGCATTAGCGACAGGCGCAAGTGCACAGGAAGTTGGAGACGATATCGTTGACAAAATGTCTGCTTACGAATAAAGAGAATTTTGACTGAACGCATGATGTGTGGATAAGAGAAACAGGGGGGAGCATCATCTGCTTCCCCTTGTTTATTACGGAGGTATACATATGGCAGGTAAATCTGTACCAAAGGTAAAACAGAAGCTGGACAAAAAAGATCTTGCGCTTTCTTTAGCGTTCCTTCTTCCGGCAATTTTAATAACTGTTATTTTTGTCATCTACCCTGTTTTTGATACCGTAGGCTTATCATTCCGTAAATGGAACGGTATGTTTGGTGCGGCAAAGCAATGGGTAGGACTTGAGAACTATCAGAAGATTTTTTCAGATAATCTGTTCTGGAATGCAATGCTCAACAGTGTGTACTTTATGATCGGTGGTTTCGTTATCCTGATGCCGCTTTCATTTGGTCTCGCAATGCTGGTAACTACAAAGATCAAGGGAACCGGATTCTTCAGAACCTGCTACTTCCTTCCGAATATGTTAGGAACAACAGCAGTAGCCCTGATGTGGACATTTATGTTAAATCCGAACTTTGGTATCTTTAATACCATTGAAAATATTTTCGGCCTTCATGGTGCGATCCCTGATGTGCTGACGATAAAGACTGTAAACGTCTGGATCGTTGTTCTGGTAAATGAATGGATGTATGCCGGATATAACATGCTGATCTTTGCAGCTGGTCTGGTGGCGATCCCTGATGAGTTAAATGAGGCAGCAGCACTGGATGGAGCTACCGGATGGCAGAGAGTTCGTTACATTACCCTGCCTCTGATGAAAAACTCCTTCAAGGTATTCTCTATTTTGTGTATCACAGGATGTCTGAAAGTATTCGATATTATCTGGGCGATGACAAGAGGAGGCCCGAACGATATCAGCTCCACACCTTCAATCATGCTTTATACACAGGGATTCTCCTATAAGCTGTTCGGACGAAGCAGTGCATACGGTGTTATTCTGTTAGTGCTGGGTGTTGCACTGAGTCTTATAACCAATCATTTGTTCCGTGAAGATAAAGATCTTGCAATGTAGGCGGAAGGAGAAGAGACGATATGGAAAAAACAGCTAATAAAACAGAAAATGCACGGAGGAAAGATAGCGCTGTACGTTATCGCGATCCTGTGGACAGTTGTTACACTGTTTCCGGTAGTAGTGACCGTAATGGCTTCCTTCAAAACAAACTCAGAGATTTACCTGAACCTGTTAAGCTTCCCTAAGAAGATTATGTTCCAGAACTATATCAGCGCAAACAAAACAGCGGATGCATTGAATACCATCAAGAACTCCCTGGTTGTAGCGACTCTGACAACTGTATTTAATACTGTAGTCGGAATGATGGCAGCATACATCTTATCAAGAAAAGATTACAAATTCCTGAAATGGGTATATGTATTCTTCATGATCGGAGTAATGGTTCCGGTTCACTGTACACTGATCCCGATCAACAACATTGCAACAGCATTAAATGCAAAGAACAACCTGTTCTTCCTGATCCTGATCTATGTTGCGTTTGGTATGTCCCAGGCGATATTCCTTTATACAGGATTCATGGATGGAATCTCCAGGAACCTGGATGAGGCGGCGATCATTGATGGATGTAACAACTGGCAGCTGCTGTGGAAGATCCTTTTCCCTGTCTGCAAGCCGATCATCGCAACAGAGGCGATCTTCGTATTCATCTATGGATACAGTGAACTTGTATTCTCCATGATCCTGATGACAGATACCAAATATTTCACAGTTTCACGTGCGATGCTGAACTTCTCTTCCGCACATACACAGGAGATCGGAAGTCAGTTTGCATATGTAGTAATGTCCGTAATTCCGATGCTTATCATTTACATCGTGTTCCATAAACAGATTGAAAAAGGTATGCTTTCCGGAGCTATCAAAGGCTGATGCTTTTAATCTAAACAGGAGGAAAAAATCATGTATCAGTTTGACAGAAAAGAATATGAAAAAACGTATGGAGTGGTACCAGGATGCTCGTTTTGGAATGTTTATCCACTGGGGATTATATTCTATCCCTGCAAGAGGCGAGTGGGTACGAAGCGTAGAGGAAATACCTGAGGAAGAATATCTTCCGTTTATGAAAGAATTTGATGCAAGAGACTACAATCCGAAGCAGTGGGCAAAAGAGGCCAAGGCTGCAGGTATGAAATATGTAGTCCTGACAGCGAAGCATCACGACGGCTTCTGCTTATTTGACAGTAAATACACAGATTACAAGGTAACAAATACACCGGCAGGAAGAGACCTGATCAAGGAGTATGTAGAGGCACTTCGTGAGGAAGGCCTTAAGGTTGGAATCTATTTCACACTGCTTGACTGGCATCATCCGGATTATCCGCATTACGGAGATCGTATCCATCCGATGAGAAACCACAAAGAGTGCGGAAATGAGAATCGTGATTTCTCACGTTATACAGAATATCTGTATAATCAGGTAGAAGAGATCTGTACAAACTACGGACAGATCGATATCATCTGGTTTGATTTCTCCTACGACGATATGAGAGGGGAAAAATGGGGCGCAACCAAGCTGATCAACATGGTGCGCAGCTTACAGCCGCAGGTTATCATCGATAACCGTCTGGAAGCCAGCGGAGAGGGAAGAGGATCCCTGTATGAGTGTGATCCGACACCGTACCATGCGATTTCGTAAGCCCTGAGCAGATCATCCCGCCGGAAGGATCTGCGATAAGGAAGGCAACCCGATGGTCTGGGAAGCATGCTTCACCATGAACAACAACTGGGGATACTGTGCAAACGACCATTATTACAAACCGGCTTCCATGCTGATCAAGAAGTTGGTAGAGTGCGTTTCCAAGGGTGGAAATATGATCCTGAACGTAGGACCGGATGCCAAGGGTAAATTCCCGAAAGAATCTTCTGCGATCCTGGCTGAGATCGGACGCTGGATGGACAAGAACCACGACAGTATCTACGGATGCTCACCGGCTCTGGATATCCCGAAACCGGACTACGGACGCATCACCAGAAACGGAAACAAATACTATGTACATATCTATGAGAATACATTAGGACCACTTCCACTGATCGGATTTGACAAAGATAAGATCGTGAAAGTACGTGCACTGGATGACGGACATGAAATTCCGCTTTCCAACGCATGGATGCACAGCGATTATCCGGATATCGCATTCGTTGACCTGGGACCGGACCCTGTACTTCCGGACCCGGTAGACTATGTTCTCGAAGTAGAGATGGCTGAGTAAAAAACGAATCAACAATAAAAAAAGAACAACAGGAAAAGCAGGAGATATGTGAATCCCAGTTATCCGGTTGTTCTTTTTTACCATAAGGAGAAGGAAAAAGATTATGATCATTTATACAGGAAAAGATTATTACGACGTAAGCAGAAAAGCAGCAAATATCATGTCTGCCCAGATCATCATGAAGCCAAGAGCGGTTCTTGGTCTGGCTACAGGTTCCACACCGGTTGGAATGTACAAACAGCTGATCGAGTGGTACAAAAAAAGGAGATCTGGATTTTTCTCAGATCACATCCGTAAACCTTGATGAGTATAAAGGACTTTCCGGAGACAATGATCAGAGCTATCGCTATTTCATGAACACCAATCTGTTTGACCACGTAAACATCGATAAAACAAAAACCTACGTACCAAAACGGCCTGGAAGAAGACAGTGAAAAAGCCTGCGCGGATTATAATGAAATCATCCGCAGCGTAGGCGGTATCGACATGCAGCTGCTGGGAATCGGCGGAAACGGGCATATCGGCTTCAATGAGCCGGGAGCGGCTTTTGAAAAGGAAACTCACTGTGTGGATCTTACAGAGAGCACCATCAAGGCAAACGCAAGATTTTTTGAAAGCATGGATGATGTGCCGAAGCAGGCGTATACCATGGGAATCAAGAACATCATGGCGGCTAAAAAAATCCTTCTGATCGCGACAGGAGAGGCCAAAGCAGATGCCCTTTACAAATCTCTCTACGGACCGATCACTCCAAATGTACCGGCATCCATCCTGCAACTTCATCCGGATGTGACGGTAGTGGCTGATGAGGATGCTTTAAAGCTGATCCGTGAGAAAGGCCTGCTGTAAAAAAAATGCCTGATCTGATCAGATAAAAATGTTGTAAACAATTGTGAATAAAAGAAGCTTCGATCTAACTCTCGTTTGTGAGCGATATGCTCAGAGAGTGGATTGAAGCTTCTTTTGTGCTTTCCGGTCGTGCTTTTATGTTTTTACAAGTGACTGCAAACGGGCCAGCAGGCTGGATGTTTGCATTTGCAGTATCAGGCCTTTTTCAGCGTTTTGCGATAAACCATAACAGAAACGATAGCAGTAAACACCTCCGTGATCCAGAATGCGTTCCAGACGCCTTCAGGCCCCATAAAATGGGACAGAAGATAGGCGGTGGGCATGATAACGATCACATAGCGGAAAAGGGAAATTACAAGGGACTGCGTGCCTTTTCCGAGTCCTTCCATAGCTCCGGAAGTGGTGACGGATATTGCGGAGACCAGAAAACCGGCACTGATGATCTTAAGGGCTTTGGAACCGGCGGCAATGGTTTCCGGGATGGTGGTGAAAAGTCCCATAAGCTGTCCGGATCCAGAAGGCAGATAACAGTACCAAGGAGCATGATCACACAGCTGGACTCCAGGGTAAGCCGGAAGATCTTTTTCACGCGCTTCATCTCCCGGGCTCCGAAGTTGTAGCCGATCAGCGGGCGCATGCCCTGGATGATGCCGTTAGCCGGCAGATACAGGAAAGTCTGCAGCTTGTAATAAATGCCAAGGATCACTACGTAGCTGTCTGAGTAGGCGGCCAGCACGGAGTTCAGAAAAGAGATCAGGAACGATGGCAGTGCCAGGTTCAGGATTGCGGGAACACCAATGGCATACAGGCTCAGATCCGTTTCTTTGCTTGCTCTCAGGGCTTTTGGTGTCACGCGTACCGGAATCGGTTTCAGGATATAAAAGGCCATATACACTACAATGGTGAGCGCCTGGCCGATACCGGTGGCCAGAGCCGCACCACGGATCCCCAGTTTCGGGAAAAAGCCGATTCCCCAGATCAGGAACGGGTCCAGGATAATGTTACTGATACATCCCACCAGCAGGGCGATCATAGACACTTTCATCCGTCCTACAGCCTGGAAAAGTTTTTCGAAGAACAGGCTGATGGCGATCACTGTGGAAAACAGAAAAACGATGGTGGAATACTCCAGGCCCATCCGGATCACGGTTTCATCCTGCGTGTACATTCGAAGGAATGCAGGCATAACAGCAATACTGATCACGGTCATCAGGATACCGTGGATCACAGACAGGAGAAAGCCGTGGGTTGCTGCGGTGTCTGCCATTTTCTTGTCGCCGGCGCCAAGATGATAGGAAACTCTGGCGTTGATACCGATTCCAAAACCGATGGCAACGGCATTGATCATGTTCTGAACCGGATAGACAAGAGAAAGAGCGGTCATGGCCTGTTCGCTGATCTGCGCTACAAAGAAACTGTCCACAATGTTGTACAGCGAGTTTACAAGCATGGAAAAGACCATAGGCAGTGCCATGGATGCCAGTAGCGGGCCTACAGGCTTTTCCTTCATAAAAGTATCATTCATGAATAATCCTCCTTTATATCAGAATCGTATGGATATCAGGTGTGGGAAACAGAGCGTGCTTTTTTTTACACAATAAAAAGCCACACAACCTGTCCCTTCTGAATGGGGCGGGTTGTGTGGCGAAAAAAAGTCGGAACTGAAAAATCCACACGTTGTTTTAGTGCTTTCACCTTAACAAAAAATGGGCTGTATGTCAATAGGCATGGCTTAACCAAATCAAGTAAGTCCCCTGCTTCAATTGCGAAAAGCAATAAGCAGTGTGTGGGGACTTGCTTGTATCAGGAGGAGTGCAAGCTCCTCCTGATAAACTGCGGAGCAGTTATTTGGTGTAGAGCTACGTAGCGAAGCGGATTGCGAATATCCGCTTGACGAATATCTGCCTGACTGCGGGCAATTGCGGGCATAATGGGGTTGAAAAATACAATTCTGGCAAAGTGCACAAAACCTGTCGAATCATGGTGGATAAGTGAAAAACTTTCCAAAAAGTTTTCCACATGACAAAAATCCGCAAATCCGCTAATAATCAAGTTATACACAAAATTATCCACATTATCCACAAGGATAACAATGTGGATGACCTGATTTACATAAATAAAATGAAACGTATGTTTGTGTAAAATGATAAATCTGTAAAAAACGTTAAAAATATTTTTAAAACTATTGACATTTTTAAATTCTAAATATCATAGAATGTTTTGCGAAAAAAGACATAATTTAAAAGGATAAAAATAAATAATCAGAAAATAACAGATAAATTCTCGCGGAACTAATCTATTTAAAGGAGACACTATCAGATGTATGGAAATGAGGGTGAAATAAGAACAGTGCCCGGATAAAACGGGCACTGTAAGATGTTGAAAAGTCATTTTCAGGTGTGGATAAGTGTGGATAAATCTGCTTATCCTCCCTGTTTCATACGTTTGATCACCTTCAGACGGGTAAACTCTTCACGTTCTTTTTCTTCCAGGGCGTTGGTAATGTCCCTGGTGAGAGTTTCATATCTGGGGATGGTGATGTTTTTCAGGGCGTTGGCACGCTTCTGTGTTTTCTTGATGTTGGTGGCAAGACGGATTGCTGCATTTTCGATCATGGAGAGCTGGATGGACAGCTCTTTTACACGCTCGAAGGCGGCTTTGGCCTCGTCCAGGGACAGCTTGGTGCTGTAGTAGGCGTAGGTAGGAGTATTGCCGGCTTTTTTTTATCGTATTCCACAAGCGGGATCTCAGTTCCCATGACACTCCTGGTCTTGATCCGGATGGAATTTTCTACAGGAACGGTATGGGAGATCTGATCTACAAAAGCGATTCCGATCTCCATGTTTGCTTTCTGCAAAGCAGCGTAGGCAGTGCGGAAAGGTCTCATCGATTCTGGGTCTGGATATCCTTTGCCTGGTCGATCAGCTCCATCATTTCACGGATCAGGATATTACGCTTTTTGTCCATAAGCTCATAGCCCTGTCTGGAAAGGGCCAGAGAATTTTTTGCAAGTATGAGATTTCCCTTGGTGGGAAAGGTATTCGGATCCATAAAATCACCTCACTAACGGACGGTTTCTCTGTAATACTGATCCAGAACTTTGGTATCGATACGGTCGAGTTCTTCTCTTGGGAGAAGTCCCAGAAGTTCCCAGCCTTTATCCAGAGTTTCAATGATGCTTCGGTTTTCTGTCTCAGACTGTCCCACAAACTCTGCCTCAAAAGCTTTTCCAAATACAAGGTACTGCTTATCCAGCGGAGAAAGCTCGTCTTCGCCGATAACCGATGCCAGGGCTCTTGCATCGCCTACTTTTGCGTAGCAGGAGAAGAGCTGGTTGGCAACATCCTGATGGTCGGCACGTGTGAAGCCTTCACCGATACCGTCCTTCATCAGACGGGACAGGGACGGCAGAACGTTGATCGGCGGGTAGATCGCCTGTCCATGAAGCTGACGGTCCAGTACGATCTGGCCCTCGGTGATATATCCGGTAAGGTCAGGAATCGGGTGGGTGATGTCGTCGTTTGGCATGGTCAGGATCGGGATCTGGGTTACAGAACCGGTGCCTCCACGGACGATTCCCGCACGCTCGTAAAGAGTTGCCAGTTCACTGTACAGATATCCCGGATAACCTTTTCGGGAAGGAATCTCACCTTTGGAGGAGGAAACCTCTCGCATAGCCTCGCAGAAGGAGGTGATGTCAGTCAGGATAACTAGGATGTGCATGCCTTTTTCAAAAGCAAGATATTCAGCAGCAGTGAGGGCAATCTTCGGTGTCAGAAGACGCTCTACAACCGGGTCGTTGGCAAGGTTCAGAAACATTACAACGTGGTCGGAAGCACCGCTTTCCTCGAAGGTCCTGCGGAAGAATTCGGCTACGTCGTATTTAACGCCCATTGCTGCAAAAACAATAGCGAATTTCTCATCGGAGTCTGCGCCAAGGGAAGCCTGCTGAACGATCTGTGCAGCCAGCTTGTCATGAGGAAGACCGTTTCCGGAAAAGATCGGCAGCTTCTGGCCGCGGATCAGGGTGGTCAGTCCGTCGATGGCGGAGATGCCGGTGTTGATATAGTTTCGCGGATATTCACGGGTTACCGGGTTCAGCGGAAGTCCGTTGATATTCAGGCTGACTTCCGGTGTGATCTCGCCAAGTCCGTCAATGGGCTGGCCGATACCGTTAAAGGTACGTCCCAGGATCTCCGGGGAAAGCCCGATCTCCATAGGATGTCCGGTAAGACGTGTGTGTGTATTGCCGAGGGACATATTATCAGTTCCCTCAAAAACCTGGATAACAGCCTTGTCTTCATAGATTTCCACGATACGGCCGATCTTCTGTGTGCCGTCTTCCATGTGGAATTCCACGATCTCCTCGTAAGATGCGTTTTTGACACCCTCAAGGACAACAAGAGGGCCGTTTATTTCACTCAGGCCAAGATATTCGATTGCCATAAACTGATCCCTCCTTTAACCGTTTCTTTCCAGTACGTTGTCGTAGAAGCGGTCGATATCTTTATGATACTCATCAAAAACGTTCCAGTTCTTTGTTTGGAACTTCGTATTTGATGGCGATGATACGTTCGAAGATATTATCTTCTTTCAGTACGGAAACCGGCATGCCACGGTTTACAAGGGCACGGCATTTCTCGTAGAGATAAAGGATGGTTTCCATCATCAGGAACTGTTTTTCCATTGGGACACTGGTGTCCTCCTGGTGAAAAGCGTTCTGCTGCAGGAAGCCCAGACGGATGACTCTGGCAATCTCCAGTGTCAGTTTCTGGTCATCCGGAAGAACGTCGCTTCCGATCAGTTTTACGATTTCCATAAGAGAACTTTCCTGATTGAGGATCGCCATGATCTGGTTTCTGTCGTAGACAAATTTCGGGGAAACATGCTCTCTGTACCAGGGAGTCAGATCCTCCAGATATTCGCTGTAACTGGTCAGCCACTGGATCGCAGGGAAGTGACGGGCATAGGCGAGGGCCTTGTCCAGTCCCCAGAAGCAGCGGACAAAACGCTTGGTATTCTGAGTGACAGGTTCGGAGAAGTCACCGCCCTGAGGGGAAACCGCACCGATAATGGAGACGGAACCTTCTGTTCCGTTCAGGTTCTGCATCATTCCCGCACGCTCATAGAAGGCGGAAAGTTTGCTTGCCAGATATGCAGGGAAACCTTCCTCTGCAGGCATTTCCTCCAGACGTCCAGAAAGCTCACGGAGAGCCTCAGCCCATCGGGATGTGGAGTCTGCCATGATCGCTACGTCGTAACCCATATCACGGTAATATTCTGCGAGGGTAACGCCGGTGTAGATGGAAGCCTCACGGGCTGCAACCGGCATGTTGGAAGTGTTGGCGATCAGGGTGGTTCTGTCCATCATCAGGTTTCCGGATTTCGGGTCGATCAGTTTGCTGAAATCCTCAAGAACCTGTGTCATCTCGTTTCCACGCTCACCACAGCCGATGTAGATGATGATATCTGCGTCAGACCACTTGGCGATCTGGTGCTGGGTCATGGTTTTTCCGGTTCCGAATCCTCCCGGAACAGCAGCAGTGCCGCCCTTGGCAATCGGGAAAAGAGTATCCAGGATACGCTGGCCGGTAAGAAGCGGAACGCTTGCCGGGAAACGTTTGTAGGTCGGTCTCGGCACACGGATCGGCCATTTCTGTGCAAGTGCCAGTTCTTTTTCAGTTCCGTCATCAAGACGAACGGTAACGATGGGTTCCAGAACCGTATAAGCTCCGTCAGGACGGCATGGATAACAGTTCCGTGTGTGATCGTCGGCGGAACCATGGACTTGTGAAGGATAGAAGCGGTTTCCTGTGTCTCGGCGATAACCGTACCTGCGCCGATGACATCGCCTTCTTTTACTGTAATGTGTGTTTCCCATTTTTTTCGGTGTCAAGAGAGTCAACGCTGACACCACGGGAAATATATTTTCCAGAGGCCTGTGCAATCTCTGCCAGAGGTCTCTGGATACCATCAAAAATATTGTGGATGATTCCCGGACCAAGGAGAACGGAAATGGCGTCTCCTGTTCCGATCACGGTTTCTCCGGGTTTCAGTCCGGTAGTTTCCTCAAAAACCTGTACGGTGGTCATATGTTTCTTAAGACCGATGACTTCGCCTACCAGTTTTTCAGGGCCTACATAGACCATCTCGGAGATCTTGAATCCGGTGTCGCCCTTTAAGTAGATAACAGGACCGTTAACACCGTAGATAATACCTGTTTTACTCATGTGCTGGACCTCCGTCAAATTTGAATTCTCTGTAAGCTGCCTGGTAACCTTCCTCAAAGGAATTGTCTATGAGGATGTTTTTTCAGGGATGATCGCCTTGATTCCGCCGATAAAGGACTCGTCGGAAAGCTTCAGCGGAAAGCCGGTTTTTACAGTGAGAGATTTCAGACGAGGTTCATCTTCTTTTGAAAGATAGATCTGGATCTCATCGTGTTCCGCGAAGCAGACAGCTTCTTCAATTTTTTGTACAAAGATATTCTTCATAACGGGAAGATTCCATGAATTTCAGGATCTGTTCCCGGACTTCAGCAAAAAGTTTTTTCTTTTAAGCGGCTCTGTCTGGCAGTCCAGTCACGCCGGATGTGAAGCTGCTCTGCGGAAAGTGCCTTGTTGATCTCGCGCTTTGCGTTTGCAATCTCGGCTTTGCGGGAGCTGGCGGCGTTTTCCAGAGACATTTTTTTATGTTCCTCCAGTGCGGCATCCAGGGAGTCTTTGTGCTCCTGTACATCTTTTTCCGCCTGACGGCGGGCTTCTTCCACGGAGGTGTCATAGAAGTGCGTAAGCTTCTCTTCAATTGTCATAATATCACCTGCCTATAATTTTAATCCGATGGCCTCGTTTACATAAGAAGTAATGAAATCGGGCCTGCGGCCGGTACCATGTCTGTCAGGAATTTCAATGATGAGAGGTGTTTTATGATGAAGTTTGATATCATCGATGATCTCAGGAACTCCCCGGCCGAATTTTTCGGTCAGGAGTATGATTCCAATCTCTTTGTCTGCGATGGTGCGTTCCAGGGCTTCTTTCAGCTCGTCGTGTTCATGGACGATCACACCTTCTACACCGGCCAGTCTCATTCCTGTCAGAGTATCAATATTGTCACTGATCAGATACATTTTCATATCAAAGTTTACCCAGGATCATGAAGGAGATGATCAGTCCATAAAGAGCAACACCTTCGGCAAGACCTACGAAGATAAGAGATTTACCAAGGATGCTCTGATCCTCACTGATTGCTCCAAGGGCTGCGCTTGCCGCACTGGCAACGGCAATACCACCACCGATACAGGAAAGTACGGTAACGAGTGCTGCTGCGATGTAACCCATACCTGTTGCAAGGCCTGCGTCAGCGCCTGTAGCAGCCTGTACGGAAGCTCCGCCTGCAAATGTTACGGCAATGGCGACAAGCATGATACCGAAGAAGAAAAAGGCATTGACACCAAGTGCTGTTTTGTAGCGGCCACGGCTTTTTTCGCCGAGAAGATAATAACCAAATGGAAGAATGATGCTGAGTACAAGTGCAACTGCGATTGTGATCTGTGTAATGACTGTCATGATGATGACCTCCTTAATATTCGTTTAATTGGCTGCCTGGATCAGAAGGAGTTCTGACTCTGGCATTTTATTTGTTTTTGGAGCAGAACGGCTCGAATTTCCGGCCGCTGCCTTTGTAAAAACGGCTGAACATTTCGTAATATTCCAGACGGAGTACCTGGATACCTACGATCAGGCCCTCCATGGCGCATACAAACAGGTTTCCGAGAATGATGACGATCCAGTTTGGACTGCCGTTCTCCGCACCCGCAAGCATAAGTACAACTTCCATCATGGCTGCGTGGCTGACTGCAAAAGCGCCGATACGCACGAAGGAGAGTGTATTGGAAAAGTAGCTCAGGATAACCTCAAACAGTTCAAAGATACCCTGTACGATAAACATGCCTTTTTCTTTTGGCATAACCTCGGCTTTTTTCTCTACCAGGTTTGTGAGTGGCTCCTTGAAGAAAATAAGAAGCAGCGGTAAACCGAACATAATGGCAAGAACTGCACCGCCAGGAACTGCATGCCCGGATACAAAAAGTCCGATGCAGAGAACTGCGGAACCATAAAATACAAGTCCTGCCACTGCGTTGGTGTCGAACCAGGTTTTTTCAACATCGTGCATCTTAAAGGAATTGATGATGTTGAAAATCATGCACAGGAGGATGATTCCCATGCCGAAGCCGATGGCAACGATAAATACGGTATTCAGTTTTCCGATAAAAGGTATGGTCGTCATACTGTCTACGGGCCGCAGCCACAAAGCAGGTATGAGATCCTCAAATCCAAAGACACTTCCGAACATCAGGCCGAAGAATGTGGAAAAGACTCCGGCGCAGCTGATGATTCCGGCAAGATCGATATGTTTCCGTTTATACAGGAACAATCCTCCGATAAAGAGCAGGAGCCCCTGGCCTGCATCACCGAACATGGCTCCGAAGATAAAGGAGTAGGTGATGGCAACGAACCAGGTGGGGTCCATTTCACCGTAAGCAGGAAGTCCGTACATTTTTACGTACATTTCAAATGGTTTGAAAAGTTTTGGATTTTTCAGTTTGGTTGGCGGCTGATGGCTTGGGTCATGTTCCAGTGTGGAGGTATCTTCTCCGTCAACCAGACAGAAGATCCTCTCATCAGAAGCGATGTCCGCCTGAAAAGCCCTCGTGTCGGCTTCTGTCATCCAACCGCAGAGAATGTAAAAATTCTCATGTTTTCCGGTACATGCAGCAGCTTTTCGTACATCGAAGTTTCTGGAAAACTGTCGAAGTGTATTTCTGACAGAAACAATGGTTTCAGCTTTATCTGAGAGAAATCGCTGGTATTTTTGCTTCTGTGTTTCCAGGTGTTTCATGGCTTCTTCGTATTGGCTGCTCACGGTGGAAAAAGCCTGATGCGCTGTTCCGGTGTAATTATCCGGCACAAAAATCTTCTCAAAATGCATGGAAGCGTAAGCTGCATCGATCTTACGAGCCTCATGCTTCGGCACAAAGTAGACGCCCCAGACATACTGATCGTCTTCATCGCATTTGAGGAAGATGGTGTTCAGATTGTCGTAAATATATTTCTTGAATTTCTCATAATACTGTTTTTCGATACGTCCGAAATGAAAATGAATATATTTCAGATGCAGGATAGAGGAAATATCATAATTGATATTTCGGAATGGACGTATGATACGCAGAGATTCTTCCAGTGAAGAACATTTCTCTTCCAATTCTGCCTGTTCTTGCTGGAGCTGATCCGCCTGAGAGCGGATCTCCTTTACTGTGGAAAGTGCTTTTTCAATACCAGGACTTTCGCCGGAAGCGGCAGGAGGGCTTTTCAGCTCTTCATAAATGGCATTGATGGAATTCAGCGCATCTCTGTAAGGGTTGACCTCAAGAAAAGGTGTCAGGTTTTCTACTGTGGTCAGTTCAGAGAGTGCGTTCTCCAGATGAATTTCGTACTTGCACAGGTAGGTGTTTACAACCCGGTCGATATCTGCCTTCGGACCGGTGATGCTTAGAAAATTCATTTTTTCAATCACGTTGCTACCTCCTGGTTATTAACCGTTGCGTATATAACGCAGGGATTGTTCTGGATCCACGCCATAGCGCACGCATTCAAGGGCAATGGTCAGACGGTTGACTTCATGTTCTTTATGATATAAATAAGAATAGATGACAGCTACGGAATAAGGATCTTTGCGTGCTTCCTGTTCCAACACACTCCGGAGGATGTAGTTATAAAATTCTTCCAGATTGGCAGCAGTCAGCTGTTCGTATTTTTTACCATAATAGGTTCCGTTGAAGATGCGACGGAATTCTTCGGGTGTGGGGGCTTCCACAAGGGCGGTGAGTTCTTCTTTGCGGAGCTTGTAGTTCATAGGGATCAGCAATGCATATATGGCGGCCGGTTCCATCTGAAAACAGCGTTTGGAACGCTGGATGAACTGCAGGTTCAGCATGTCGAATTTTTTCGCCGTAGGACCTGGTGATTTGATTAAGATCGTTGCCTTTAAAAAGTTTCTTCCGCACGTTCCAGATATGTGAAAAATACGAAAGGTCAAGTGCCATGCCGAAGTCAAAAAGCGTAGCATTTCCACGTTCGTTGACCTGAGACAGCGGAATAAAAAA
>ENA-OQAR01000038-OQAR01000038.1-human-gut-metagenome-genome-assembly--contig:-NODE-38-length-26982-cov-2.456786_pt1 | contig 26982 bp, 38 predicted proteins | sample MGYA00242738_ERZ504533 | MGnify/ENA primary metagenome ERZ504533 (study PRJEB26092, sample SAMD00036276) | human gut metagenome | host: Homo sapiens | study: EMG produced TPA metagenomics assembly of... | reverse complement strand
TCCAGCGAGATCAGCCTGCCGCCCTTTTCTGCATCCAGCCGCAAGGCGATCTGGCGGGAATGTCCCGCGCCGCCTGCGGTGCCGTCAAGGTAGGTGCCGGCCGGATCAATGGAAAGACCCTCCAGACACTCGTTCAGCAGAACGGGGATATGCTCAAACGAGGCCGGGTCAAAGGCTGCTTGTGTTTCAAGTTCCATCGCTGCGGCCTCCTTTCTCAGTTCATAAGCTTTCCGTGTTCCGGGCACTGTGCACACAGCGCACACTTTTACCCGATGACACAGTTTTATTTTAACAAATCAGGCCCCTGATTGCAAGGGTTTGTGCTCCCGTTTTGCCGCAAAATGCAACAAAAAAAGTCCCTGTCGGCCGTCATTTCTGCCTGCAGGAACTTTGGTTTTTGCCGTATGTGTAATTTGTGTGTGAAAAAGGCTGTCTTCAGCCGTTTTCTTTGGTCGTTCTGGCGCAGATTTGCGCGCACATTCTTTACCTGTGCCGCATTTTCCACCATTGTTTCCTCGGTGTTCTTGAGCATGTTGTCGCAATAGTCGGTCACGGTCTGGCGCAGGGTGCGGGCCTCGTTCTGGGCTGCAGTGGTGATTTCCCCGGCGCGCTGCTGTGCAGCCTTCACGATCTCGCTTCGCTCACCAGAATGCGCGCCCGCTCCTCAGCCTTTTCACAATGGCCTGCGCCTGTGCGTTGGCCGTCTCCACGATCTGAGCGCGGTCGTTCACGATCTGCTGGGCCTGCCGCAGCTCGCCGGGCAGGTTTGCGCGGATCTCGTCCAGATAATCCCGGATCTGCTCCACATCCACGATCTTTTTGCCGCCGGAAAGGGGCACATTGGCACCTTCCTCCAGCGCATCCTCAATGGTATCCAAAAGTTCGTTCACGTTCATAGTGCTTCTCCCTTCGGTTCGTTCTCGGCAGGGTCTGTGTTCTGCATGGGCTTTGTGTATTTCCACAGCAGCACCCTGCCGTACTTGTACTGTTTTTTCAGGGTCAGGCCGCCAGCCTCGGCCGCAGCACGATGCCGGTCTCGCTCTCGCACAGCACGATGCCGCCGGGCGCGGTGCATTTATCCACCGCAGGCAGGATCTTTTCCAGTGTACCATTGCGGAAGGGCGGGTCCAGCAGTACGATGTCGAACTGCTCGCGGCAGGCGGAAAGATACCGCGCAGCCTCGCCGATATTGACGCGGCTGCGGTCGAACACGCCGCAGGCCTTGCAGTTGCGCATGATGATATTCACTGCCTCGCGGTTCTCGTCCAGAAACACGCAGCGCGCCGCGCCGCGGCTCAGTGCTTCAATGCCAAGCTGGCCGCTGCCCGCATACAGGTCCAGCACCCGTGCGCCGGGCAGGTCGAACTGGACGATGCTGAACATCGCCTCTTTTACCTGCGAAAGGGTGGGCCGGGTCACATCTGTTCCCGGCAGGTCTCCAGACTGCGGCCCCGGGCTTCTCCTGCGATCACGCGCATGTTCTCTCTCCTCCTCCTTGCAGCCGGAAGATGCGGCTGCAAACACGTTTTTGTATCACTTTATTATCACCCAACTGCATATTCTTGTCAAGGGCCGCGCGTTGCGCCGTCTGGCGGTTTGTGCTACAATAAAACTGGCAGCGCCGGGCTTTTGCGGCGCATTCTGGCATAAAAGGAGAGTATTCCCATGAAAGTTCTGCTCATCAACGGCAGCCCGCACGAAAAAGGCTGCACCTATACCGCCCTTTCGCTCATTGCAAAGGAACTGAACGATGCCGGTGTGGACACTGAGATCCTGCATGTCGGCGGCAAACCCGTGGGCGGCTGCATCGGCTGCGGCGGCTGTGCCGCAGGCAACGGCTGCGTGTTTGGCGGCGTGGTCAACGAGGCCATCGAGAAGGCCAAAACTGCCGATGGCTTCGTGTTCGGCAGCCCGGTGCACTATGCATCCGCATCCGGCAACATGACCAGCTTCATGGACCGCCTTGCCTACGCGGGCGGCAGATATCTGGCCTACAAGCCCGCCGCCATCTGCTGCTCGGCCCGCCGTGCAGGCACCACCACCACGCTGGACCAGCTGGTAAAGTACCCGCAGTTCTTCCACATGCCGCTGGTGAACGGCTCCTACTGGGCCATGGTGCACGGCTCCAATGCCGAGCAGGTGCTGCAGGATGCCGAGGGCTGCGCCGTAATGCAGGAGCTGGGCCGCAACATGGCATGGCTGCTGCACTGCATCGAAGCAGGCAGGGCCGCAGGCTTTGAACACCCGCAGAACCCCAAGCGCCCCATGACCAATTTTATCCGCTGATCGGAAAATCAATTTCTGATCCAGAGGCTCAGAACAGTCCGTAAGCTGCTCTGAGCCTTCTTTTTCTTGCAGTCCACGCCATTTCGTGCCAAAAACAGCAAAAAACCTTTTCCAAAGCGCCTTCCGCTTCTTTTTTTCGTTCATAAGTTTGTGTTACTATAAGATGTAAAGTGATTTTAGCAGGATGGAGACCCTTGTATGGACACTACGATTGGAACGAAGGCTGGCTGTTCACGCCCCGGTTCGACCCGGCACTGGTGCGGCCGGAGTGCGGACTGGAACTGGAACCGGTGCGCATCCCCCACACTGTGCGGGTGCTGCCCTACAATTACTGCAACGAAAATGAATACCAGTACCTGTGCGGCTACCGGCGGGAGTTTTTTGCACCCAGAGAGTGGGCAGGCCGCACTGTTCTGCTCACCTTTGGTGCTGTTGCCCATGACGCGACCGTGTTCTGCAACGGGCGGCGGCTGTTCCACCACGCCTGCGGCTACACCGCCTTCACGGTAGATCTGACCAGCGCTTTGCATCTGGGTCAGAAAAAACGTGGTGGCTGTGCGCTGCGACAGCCGTGAGGATCTGAACATTCCGCCCTTTGGTGGGCAAATCGATCACCTGACCTACGGCGGCATCTACCGTGCCGTCAGTCTGGACATCAAGGAGCCTGCTTACCTGCGGGATGTGTTCATCGAGGCAAAGGCCGAGGGCGATTTCCGCATCTATACCTCCACCGTGGGTGAGACGGTGGGCTGCACACTGCAGGCCGAGATCCGCAGTCCTTCCGGCAGCCGCGCCGCCTACAGTGGCGAGCTTTCCCTGCCCATCACCGGCGTGCTGAACGGTGTGCACCCGTGGAGCATCGAGCATCCCACCCTGTACACCCTCACCGTACAGCTGATCCGCCCCGGCTCTGCCGGTCTGCCGGACCGTGTGCTGGACGAAAAGACCATCCGCTTCGGCTTCCGCACCGTGCAGTTCGTGGCAGGCGGGCTGTACCTGAACGGTCAGCGCGTGGAGCTGCGGGGCCTGAACCGCCACCAGAGCTACGCCTATCAGGGCTATGCCATGCCGGACAGCATCCAGCGGCTGGATGCTCAGATCCTGAAAAAAAAAGACCTTGGCTGCAACGCGGTGCGCACCAGCCATTCCCCCCCAGAGCCCGGCGTTTCTGGATGCCTGCGATGAGCTGGGCCTGCTGGTGTTCACCGAGATGCCCGGCTGGCGATACATCGGCGACGAGAGCTGGAAGGCGCAGGCCTTGCAGAACTGCCGCGAGATGGTATGCCAGTGCCGCAACCACCCCAGCATCTTTTGTGGGGTGCCCGTGTGAACGCAGCGCGACGACGAAACATTTTATAAGCAGCACCAACGAGGCCATCCACCCGGCTGGACCCCACCCGCCCCACGGCAGCGCGCGGAACCACCGCAAGAGCCAGCTGTTGGAGGATGTTTACGCCTACAACGATTACTCTTACCGTGGCGCGGTGCCGCCTGCGAAGCCCGCGCCGCGGTGACTTCCGATCCCCGCAAGCTACCTCATCAGCGAGTTCGGCGGGCAGCAGCTGCCCACCAAGCCCTTTGACGACGAGACCCACCGGCTGGTGCAGGCTCTGCGCTATGCCGCCGGGATCAACGATTCCATTGCGCAGCAGGGCGTGGCCGGCAGCTTTGGCTGGTGCATGGCCGATTACAACACCCACCGGGAATTTGGCAGCGGCGACCGCATCTGCTACCACGGTGTGATGGATATGTTCCGCAACCCGAAGCTTTCGGCGGCGGTATATGCAAGCCAGAAAACGCCGCGTTCCCCCTCGGACATCGTGCTGGAAGTCTCTTCCGGCATGGCACTGGGCGACCTGCCCGGCGGCGTTCCCACGGCCTGCTGGGTGTTCACCAACGCCGAAAGCGTACGGCTGTACCGCGGCAACGACTACATTGCCGAGTTCACGCCTGACCGGCACGGCCGTTTTGCCGCCATGACGCATCCGCCCATTGAGATCAACGATTTTGTAGGTTCTCTGTTGGAAAAGTACGAGGGCATGGACCCGGCCTCCGCCCAGATGACAGCCGCTATCCTGAACGAGATGCGCCGGGATGCCATGGAGCTTTCGCCGCTTTCCAAGGCGCGGATGCTTTCGCTGCGGCTGAGCTGGAACGAGGTAGCCCGCATGTATTACAAATACATCGGCGTGCTGGGCACACCGTGCGCAGCCTACCGTTTTGAAGCCGTGTGGCATGGCCGCACCGTGCGCACCGTGGTGCGGGAACCGGTGCAGAGCGTCCGGCTGGAATGCACCGTGCACAACCCCATCCTCACCGACGGCCCCACCTGGGACTGCGCCGCTGTCAGCCTGCGCGCCATCGACCAGAACGGCAGCCTGCTGCCCTACTGCGGCGAAGCCGTTCAGCTGAGCGTGGACGGCCCGCTGAAGATCATTGGTCCCAGCGTGGTGCCGCTGCGCGGCGGCATGGCGGGCACCTACCTTGCCACCACCGGCGAAGCGGGCCGCGCCGTGCTGCACTGCCGCATGGAAGGTGCGCTGGATACCGATGCTGTGGTGACCATCCGTTGCCGGGAAGCTTAATTTCCGTCCCTTCATGATAGATTTGCACTCTGTTCAAAATTTCATCATGGTTGACTGGTATCCTAAGAACTGTAAAATAACGGCGGGCGCGCCCGCTTTGATTCCAAAACAAAGGATGCAGGAGTTATGAGAGAAAAAAATTCCGTCAGTTTATGATCGGCCGCTACGGTACCGATGGCCTGAACCAGTTTTTGAGCATCGCGTCCATCGTGCTGCTGCTGATCTCGCTGCTCACCCGCTTCAGCCTGTTCACATGGCTGGGTCTGGTGCTGCTGGTGCTGTGCTACTACCGCTCGCTCAGCCGCAACATTTCCAAGCGCACGGAGGAGAACTACCAGTACTATGCCCTGAAGGACCGCGTAGACCGTAAGTTCCGCGGTCTGAAGGATCAGTGGGCCAACCGCAAGCTCTACCACTACTACCGCTGCCCCAAGTGCCGCCAGAAGCTGCGTGTGCCCCGTGGCCGCGGCCGCATCCAGATCTCCTGCCCGCGCTGCGGCACCCAGTTCATCAAAAAGAGCTGAGCGGCCATGTTTGGTTATGTTGTGCCCAATCAGGCTGCGCTTTCGGACGAAGCACAAAAGCGATACCGCACCGCCTACTGCGGGCTGTGCCGCCGCATCGACGCACTGCACGGCCTGCGGGGCCGCTTTACGCTGAGCTATGACCTCACCTTCCTGAACCTGCTGCTGTGCAGCCTGTACGAGGGTGAGACCGAAGCTTCTTCCGGCCACGACCGGTGCCCCATCCACCCCTTGGGCGGTGTGGAATGGCGGGCGGCCTCCCCCACCGATTACTGTGCAGATCTGAGCGTAGCCTTGCACTACTACAACGCCGAGGATAAGTGGAAGGACGACCGCAGCCTGCTGGGCCTTGGATATGAAAAGCTGCTTACCGGCTGTAAGCAGGCTGCCGAGAGCCGCTGGCCCCGTCAGTGCAGCGCCATCCGCACCTGTCTGGACAGGCTGGCAGAATATGAAGCTGCCGGGAGCGAAGATCTGGATGCCGTGTCCGGCTGCTTTGGCGAGCTGATGGCAGAGCTGTTCGACTACCGGCAGGATCACTGGTCGCCGGAGCTGCGCAGCATCGGCTTCCATCTGGGCAAGTTCATCTACCTGCTGGATGCCTATGACGATCTGGAGCATGACCAGCGCAAGGGGGCCTACAATCCGCTGAAAGTACTCAGTCAGCAGCCCGGCTATGAGGAAGAGATGAAAGAGATCTTTGAGCTGCTGCTGGCGCAGTGTGCCCAGAGCTTTGAACGCCTGCCCTGCGTGGAGGACGCAGACCTGCTGCGCAACATCCTTTACTCCGGCGTATGGCTCAAATACAACTGCAAAACAGCCAAGCAGGCCCGCAGCCGTGGCTGAATGGCGGCTTTGTCTTGATTTTTCCACGGCAATACGGTAGACTATAAACATTGCGCGGCACTGTGGCTGCGCGAAATGAGACGTGAGGAAGTATATCCATGAGAGACCCTATGAGGTGCTGGGCGGTTTCGCGCGGCGCAAGCGATGACGAGATCAAAAAGCATACCGCGCCAAGTGCAAGCGCTGGCACCCGGACCTGAACCCCAACGATCCTACCGCCGAGGAGCACTTCAAGGAAGTGCAGGCGGCTTACGATGCCATTACCAAGGGCGAGACCGGCCCCCAGATGGGCGGAAATCCCTACGGCAGCTACCAACAACAGGGTTACGGCCAGCAGAACTACCAGCAGCAGGGTTATCAGAACGGTTACGGCGGTTTTGACGGATTCGATGGCTTTGACCCGTTCGGTTTCGGGTTTGGCTTTGGCGGCTACCAGCAGGGTTACGGCCAGCAGGGCGCAAGCTATTCCGGCTCCGACAGCCCGGAGATGCAGGCCGCCCGCAACTTTGTGGCCAATGGCCGCTATGCGGAGGCCCGCCGCGTGCTGGACGGCATGACCGGCCGCAATGCCCGGTGGTATTATCTGTCCTCCCTCGCAAATCAGGGCTTGGGCAACCGCATCGATGCGCTGCAGGATGCCCGCCGTGCCGTGCAGCTGGACCCGGGCAACACCGAGTACCAGATGCACCTGCGCCGGATGCAGAACCCCGGCCAGACCTACCGCACCACACAGGCCACCTACACCAGCCCCGGCGGCCTGATGCAGTGGTGCTGGAGCATGATCCTGCTGAACCTGCTTTGCAACTGCTGCTGCGGCGGCTGGGGCTTCCATTTCCGCATGTGATCCCGTTTTTCTCATAAGATACAGCAAGACCCCGCACCTTCTGGTGCGGGGTCTTGTTTTTGCTTTACGACATCACTTTACGGTGATGTTGCGGCTGATCTTGCTGCAGGAGTAATTGCCGCCGATCTCTGCCGTCTGCACATAGGTGCCCGGCTCTGTGGGCAGCTCGCTGGTGGCATCACAGCCCCAGCCGGACTTCTTGTAGCTGTAGCGGATCTTATCGGTGGGCACCACCTGACCATCCACTTCCAGCACAGCCGCTTCATTGAAGCTCTGCAGCTCTTCGGCGGTCATGGGCTTTTCGGCCTGCTGTGCCCAGTACATGCGCACGCCGTTTGTCTTGGGCTTGATCTTGAACATGGCAAAGCCTGCGGTGTTCATATCGCTGCTTTCCAGCGCCAGTGCACCGGCCACATAGTTGCCGGCATCCACCGGCTGCTCGTCCAGATAAATGCGGCTGAACGCGCCCTCCGGCAGATACTTGCGGATCAGGTTCAGCGCAAGGCGCAGGCCGTTGGACACCTGATCGATGGTAGGCACATAGAAGTGCAGTACATCCATCACCGAGACGGCCTCATCGGCCACCCGCAGCAGCACGCTGACATCGTTGCCGTCGATCAGCTGCTTGAGGTAGCTGTACACATTGAACTCCTCTGCCTGATCCGGTGTCTTGGACATCTTCTTGGGCAGCGGGATCATCTTGAGCAGCGTGCGGATCTTATCCGACAGCACCAGCGTCACATAGCCATTCGCTTCGCCGCCAACGCCCACCACAACACCGATATACTGGGTATCGGCAGGGTTGGTCTGCACCTCCAGCTTGTAGTTGGAGCCATAAACAAGGTCGCCCGTGGCTTTGAGCCGGATGGAAACCATATCATTCTGCTGCTCCAGCGCTGCATTTTCCTGCGGCAGAGCTGCTGCGGCAAACACCGGCGTTGCTGCCGCGCTGAGCATGAACACTGCTGCCAGTGCAAGAGCTATCAATCGTTTGGCCTTCATTGCTTAAGACCTCCTTATTCTATAAAGGGATCGCACAGCCGCGCCCCACGGCACACTGCGTCGGGAACCGGCATGATACCATGCCTGTTGCACCTCGATTTTACCGCAAAACGCTGTTTTGGTCAATAACGTGATTCAAGTAATTCAATTTTTTTATATTTTATGCAAAAAGAAGGAACCATGCCCTCTTCCCAGTGGTTTCTCCCTCAAGTTCATTCATCGATAAAATATTCCGGGTGGACGCTGCGGGCCTGCGCCACCGACTGCTTATACCGGCTCAGGTGGCTTCCAGCGCTTCGCTCACGTCGTCCGTGCTGCCGTGCAGCAGTGCTTCCAGAATTGCCGTGTGCGAGGAGCAGACCGACTTGTTTTCCTCGGTCTGCAGGCTGAACTTGCGGATGCGCTCCACATGCTGCAGGCTGGCCAGCATGTGGTCGTAGTGAGCTTCCATGCCGCACAACTCAAAGGATTTGCGGTGGAATGCATTATCCAGCTCCAGCATACGGGCAGTGCGGTCCGGCTGGCTCATATCCGCTTCCAGCACACGGTATGTCTCAATGTTGCTGCGGTATTCTTCCTCCTGCCGGGGTGTCACACGGCCGCGCAGCCGATTCAGGATCTCTTTTTCCAGTGTATAGCGGGCAAACTGCTCCATCTCCATCAACTTCAGGTTGATGGGTGCCACATGGGTGCCGCTCTGCGGTTTGATGTCCACCATGCGGGCCAGATTGAGCATCAGCAAAGCCTCCCGCATGGGCGTGCGGCTGATGCCCAGCTCTTCGGCCAGCTCCCGGTCATTCAGCGGATCACCGGGCTTCAGCTCCATCGTGATGATCCGGCTGCGGATCGTCTGGTATGCCGTTTCGCGCGCACTCAGTAATGGCATGTGGTCTCTCTCCCTTCAACCTCCGGTGTAAAGCAAAAATTGATATACTAGTATTGAAGTTATCAAGACCATATTACCCAACCACAGGGCGGCTGTCAAGTGTGGCTGCAACTAAAAATCGCCAACATTTTTCTCTGTTTTGTCAAGACAGGCCCCATGGCAGCACAAAAGCTCCGGGTGAAGGGCTTTTGCTGCGTTTACTTTTTAGCGGAACGGTACACCACCGGCACCCACACAAAGGCTACGGCCAGACCGCACACCACATCAATAATGGAGTGCTGCTTGGTGAACACGGTGGACGCACAGATCAGTGCAGCCCACACCCAGGCCAGAATTTTCAGGGCCGGGCGCTCCTTTGCCAGCTTGCTGTGGCTGAACGCCAGTGCCATGCAGGCCGAGCTTTGGCAATGGATGGACGGGCACACATTGACCGAGGCGTCCGCCCTCCAGATCAGCTGCATGATGCTCATTGCAATGTTGCTGCGGCCCACCGCATCCACTGTGGGGCGGATATCCAGACCGTTGGGCAGCAGCATGTACAGGATCAGGCAGAAGGTCATGCCGGAAAACATGGTCAGGCAGAGCTTATCGTAGCTTTGGGTGTCGCACCACCACAGCAGGGCCGTCACACCAGCCAGCAGCACAAACCAGCTGCAATACGGAAAGATGAACCACTCATTGAAGGGGATCCGGTCATCAAGCGGGGCGTGGATGATATATTTGGGATCTTTGATGGTCAGATCCAGCCAGAAGAACCAGATCAGATACACCACCCAGTACAGCTGGAACCACAGGTGCGGGCGGCGTCGGCTCCACAATTGTTTGGGATTCATGGTATTTCTCCTATATTTTCAATGTGATGACGTATGATTATACCACATCACGCCATCTTGCGCAAACCTTTCCGGTGCGATAAATAAAAAAGTGTTGTAAACTTGCGCTCTGTTTTGAGCGTACCTATTATAAAAGGAGCCATTATGTTGCAAAGCTTTCCCCTTGTCCGCCTTGCCGCGCTGGATCTGGACGGCACCCTGCTGAACCGGAACAACGAGGTCACCCTTGCCACCCGTCAAGCCATTGCCCGCGCTGTAGAGCATGGCGTGGTGGTGGTGCCCGCCACAGGCCGCCCGCTGGCCAGCCTGCCGCCTGTTGTGGCAAAGCTGCCCGGCATCCGGTATGCCATCACCTCCAACGGTGCCGCCGTGTGGGACCTTGGCGATGACCCCATGGGTGCTGTGCACAGCCGCTATGCCAACGCTGCCCAGCGCCACACCAGCGAACCCGCCTGCCTGCTGCACCGCCTGATGCCGACAGAAGTGGCACGGGAAGCTTTTGACCTGTTCCAGCAGTACGATGGCGAGCTGAGCGTATTCAGCGACGGCCTTGCCATCAAGACTCCGGAGGGCATTGCAAAGCTCACCTCCCGCACCGCCCGCTTTCTCTCCTCCGAGGCGCGGCAGAACCTGACCGACGGCCGCTTTACCGTCATTCCCGGCATCGAGAGCTGGATGTCCCGCCATGCGCACGAGATCGAAAAAACTGTGCATGTTCTTCGACAGCACCGAAAAAGACCGCCGCTGCCCTGCCAAAGTTTCAGGCTATCCCGGGCGTGGCCGTGGTGCAGGGTTCGCCGGATAACATTGAAGTGACCGCTGCCGGTGTGGATAAGGGCAGTGCCCTGCTGGCTCTGGCCGACCTGCTGGGCATCCCCCACGAGAACACCCTTGCCGTGGGCGACAGCGAGAACGACCGCGCCATGCTGGAAAAGGCAGGGATCGCCGCTGTTATGGCCAACGGAATGCCCCAGATCAAGGCCATTGGCAGCATTGTGAGCGAAGCCGACTGCGATCACGACGGCGTTGCAGAGCTGTTCGGCAGGCTCGGCATCTGAGCAAACCGGGGCAAAACGGCCCTGCTTTTCAGGTCATTCGTCATTTTTGTGCAATGTATACAAGCTCTTATGCAAAACATTGTGCTTGTTGAGCATTACCAAACTTGTTTCCGTCGTTTATACTAATATTACAAGCGCACGATGGGTGTACCATGCCCAAACGGCAGCCCACGCGCACCAAGAGAGTTCAAACTAAAAGGAGAAATGCATTTATGAATCCCATCGTAGAAAAGGTCTATCAGATCGGCATTATCCCTGTTATCGCTTTTAACAGCGTTGATGAAGCCCTGCCCCTGTGCAAGGCTCTGGCTGACGGCGGTCTGCCCGCAGCTGAGGTCACCTTCCGTACCGCATGCGCTGAGGAGTGCATCCGCAAGATCCACGAGGAGATGCCCGAGATGCTGCTGGGCGCAGGCACTGTCCTGACCACCGAGCAGGCTGACCGTGCAATGGCAGCAGGCGCATCCTTCATCGTTGCTCCCGGCTTCGACCCCGAAGTCTGCAAGCACGTCATCGACAAGGGCGGCATCATGATGCCCGGCACCTGCTCTGCAGGCGAGATGCAGCAGGCTATGAACATGGGCTGCGAGGCCCTGAAGTTCTTCCCCGCTGAGGCAAACGGCGGTGTCGGCATGCTGAAGAACATCGGCGCTGCCCTGAAGAGCGCACGCTGGATGTGCACCGGCGGTGTCAACGCAAAAGAACGTCAACGATTATCTGGGCTATGACCAGATCTTCGCTGTGGGCGGCACCTGGATGTGCAAGAGCGACGTGATCAAAGCCGGCGACTGGGCAAAGATCACTGCTCAGAGCAAGGAAGCTGTTGACACCATGCTGGGCCTGAAGCTGATGCACGTTGGCATCAACACCGAGAACGAGGAAGAGGCCATGAAGTTGGCAAACCTCATCGGCAGCCTGCTGAACATGAAGGTCGCTCCCGGCAACTCCAGCATCTTCGTCGGCAACAAGGAGTTCGAGATCATGAAGAAGGTCGGCCGCGGCACCAATGGCCACATCGCCATCGGCTGCAACAACGTGGATCGTGCCATCTATCACCTGTCTCAGCGCGGTGCCAAGTTCGATCTGGACAGCAAGGTCGTGAAGAACGGCAAGACCATCGCCTGCTACTTTGCAGACGAGATCGGCGGCTTCGCATTCCACCTGGTTCAGGCCTGAGCTCCGGCTCCCCTATCCGTGAAAGCCCTGCTGCGCCGGGGATGCCCCGCAGCAGAAGGTCATAAACACCTGTAAATAAAAGGAGAATAACCAATGAAAGTCGTTACTTTTGGCGAACTGATGGTTCGTCTGCAGCCGTTCAACTACGAGCGTTTTCGTTCAGGCTAACAGCCTGGAGTTCAGCTTCGGCGGCGGCGAGGCAAACGTTGCTGTTTCTCTGGCCAACTACGGTCTGGACGCAGCTTTCGTCACTAAGCTCCCCGCACACGCAATCGGTCAGGCCGCTGTCAACAGCCTGCGCCGTTACGGCGTTGACACCAGCATGATCACCCGCGGCGGCGATCGCGTTGGCATCTACTACAACGAGAAGGGTGCTTCTCAGCGTGGTTCCGTCTGCATCTACGACCGTGCCAACAGCGCCATCCAGCTGGCTCAGCCCTCCGACTTTGATTGGGATAAGATCTTCGAGGGCGTGGACTGGTTCCACTTCACCGGCATCACCCCGGCTCTGGGCGAGAATGTCGTCGAGATCTGCCGCGAGGCCTGCAAGGCTGCTAAGGCTCAGGCGTGAAGATCAGCTGCGACCTGAACTACCGCGGCAAGCTGTGGACCCGTGAGCAGGCCCGCGCTGCCATGACCGATCTGTGCCAGTATGTTGACGTGTGCATCTCCAACGAGGAGGACGCAAAGGACGTGTTCGGCATCGAGGCCGAGGCTACCGATATCTACGGCGGCAAGCTGAATGCCGAGGGCTACAAGAGCGTGGCAAAGCAGCTGGCTGACAAGTTCCACTTCGAGAAGGTCGCTATCACCCTGCGTGAGAGCCACAACGCTTCCGAGAACGGCTGGAGCGCAATGCTGTACGATGTTGCTTCCAATGAGTACTGCTTCTCCAAGAAGTACGAGCTGAAGATCATCGACCGCGTTGGCGGCGGTGACTCCTTCGGCGGCGGCCTGATCTACGCTCTGCTGAACGGCAAGAGCACTCAGGATGCTGTTGAGTTCGCTGTTGCTGCTTCTGCTCTGAAGCACTCCATCGAGGGCGACTACAACATGATGACCGTGTCCGAGGTCGAGAAGCTGGCCGGCGGCGACGGTTCCGGCCGTATCCAGCGCTAATTGCAGGAAGGAGTCCAGAATGGATATCCGCTACTCCTGCAACCAGAAGGATTTCAAGCGCTATACCACTGAGGAAATGCGGAACGAAATGCTCATCACCGGCCTGTACAAGGCCGATGAGGTCGTTGCTGTGTACAGCCATGTGGACCGAATGGTCACGCTGGGCTGCATGCCGGTGCACGAGACCGTGTCCATCGACAAGGGCATCGATGTGTGGGCAAACTTCGGCACCCACTACTTTCTGGAGCGCCGCGAGATCGGCATGTTCAACATCGGCAAGGATTCCACCGGTATCGTGGTGGCCGACGGCGTGAAGTACGAGCTGGGCTACAAGGACTGCCTGTACATCACCAAGGGCACCAAGGAAGTCACCTTTGCTTCCGCCGACCCGGAGCATCCCGCCAAGTTCTACATGGTATCCGCTCCCGCACATTGCTCTTACGAGACCCGCCTGATCAAGATGGCCGATGCAAACCATCGTCCTCTGGGCAGCGTCGAGACCTGCAATAAGCGCACCATCAATCAGTTCATCCACCCGGATGTGCTGAAGACCTGCCAGCTCAGCATGGGTATGACCGAACTGGAATCCGGTTCCAACTGGAACACGATGCCCAGCCACACCCACGAGCGGCGCATGGAAATTTATACCTACTTTGAACTGCCCGAGGGGCAGGTGGTGTTCCACATGTGCGGCGAGCCTACCCAGACCCGCCACATCGTGATGCACAACGAGGATGCTGTCATCAGCCCTTCTTGGAGCATTCACAGCGGCGTAGGCACCTCGAACTATACGTTTATCTGGGCAATGGGCGGCGAGAACATGGAGTTTGACGACATGGACAACATCGCTACCACTGACCTGCGCTAAAAAGCACCATACACAAGCCCGTACCGGGTCCACCGGTACGGGGCTTTTTGCTAAAAATTTAACTTGAAAAGGAGAAAATCATGGATCTTTCCGCTTTCAACCTGCAGGGCAAGGTGGCTCTGATCACCGGCGGTGCCCACGCATCGGTTTTTCCATCGCCGAAGGCATGGCCAAGTGCGGTGCCGCCATCTGCTTCAACTGCTCTTCCGAAGCAAGCCTTGAAAAGGGCCTTGCAGCATACAAGGCAGCCGGCATCGACGCACACGGCTATGTGGCCGACGTGTCCGATGAGGATGCTGTGAACGCCATGGTTGCAAAGATCAAGGCCGAGGTCGGCCCTGTGGACATTCTGGTAAACAACGCCGGTCTGATGAAGCGGGTGCCCATGATCGAGATGAGCCACGCCGACTTTATGCGGGTCATCGATGTGCATGTAGGCGGTGCCTTCAACTGCTCCAAGGCCGTTCTGCCGGACATGATGGAAAAGCGCGAGGGCAAGATCATCAACATCTGCTCCATGATGAGCGAGCTGGGCCGCGAGACCGTCTCCGCCTACGCTGCCGCCAAGGGTGCACTGAAGATGCTCACCAAGAACATCGCTTCCGAGTACGGCGAGTACAACATCCAGTGCAACGGCATGGGCCCCGGCTACATTGCCACCGCCCAGACCGCACCTCTGCGGGAGGTGCAGCCGGACGGCAGCCGCCACCCCTTCGACCAGTTTCATCACCGCCAAGACCCCCGCAGGCCGCTGGGGTGAGCCGGACGACATGGTTGGCCCCTGCGTGTTTCTTGCAAGCCACGCTTCCGACTTGTGAACGGTCAGATCCTGTACGCCGACGGCGGCATTCTGGCTTACATCGGCCGCCAGCCCAAGTAAAGCCATTTGGGTGCTGCGCCTTCCTTAATCTTCCGACCAGACAGCTCTGTGCAGGCCAAAGTCTGCATGGAGCTGTTTTTTACGAAGCGGCAAGCAGCCTTTCCTACAAAACTTTGCTTCATGTGAACTCATGTTAAAATGTTCCAATTTCATGTCAAATTGGTAACAGTTCCTGTTTCATCGTTCAAACTGCACATAGACGTCTTGATTTTTTGTCGAAATTCCCGTATAATCGTCCTCATCATCCATCACACCCTGTTGGTTGATCTGAATACGAAGAAATTTCAAAGGAGTATATTTCACATGAAACTCAAGAACATTGCGATCGTTGCTGCCGCTGCAGCACTGGCTGTTGGCATGACCGCCTGCGGTTCTTCTGCATCCTCCACCGCCGCTTCCTCTTCTGTGGCTTCTTCTGCTGCCGCTTCTTCCGAGGCTGCTTCCAGCGAAGCAGCTGAGTCCACCACCGCTGAGTACACTGTGTACAACACCACCGGTTCTACCGTCACCGAGCTGTATCTGTACGATGCAGGCAGCGACGAGAAGGGCGACAATCGGGCCGGCGAGAACGGTCTGGCTGACGGTGAGAACATCGTCATCACCCGCGATGTGGAGGCCGACAAGCAGTCCAACGTGACCTACATTCTGGAGTTCACCACCGAGGACGGCCAGACCCAGAGCTTTGAGACCCTGCACTACGAGGTCGCTCCCATCTCCCTGCTGAGTGTGGATGCGCTGCAGGTGCTACCCCCATCGTCTTTTACTGCACCGGAAAAGTAATGAACTGTTTTCATCCTTGGCAAAATTGGGAAAGTCTGCGGGCTTTCCCGTTTTATTTTTTTGCCAAAAGAGGGCTGAGGCTGTCATTTTCCCTTGCAATCACGCCAAAAATCCGCTATCATAGACGCAAATACGTTCCCTTGCGGCATAAAGGGAGTAAAGGAGTGGATTTTCTTATGGCAGAAAAAGAAGTGAAAGGCATCAAAAAGTTTTTTGAAGAGTTCAAGGCCTTTGCCATGCGCGGCAATGTGCTGGATATGGCAGTCGGCGTTGTCATCGGCGGTGCCTTTACCGCCATCGTCAACTCACTGGTGAACGACATCATCAACCCCTCCATCGGCCTGTTTTCAACGCCGATTTCTCGGACGCGGCATCCATGTGGGTGACGTGATGATCGGCATTGGTTCCTTTATCAATGCCATCATCAACTTCCTGATCGTGGCCTTTGTGCTGTTTGTGGTCATCAAGACCATCAATGCCCTGCACAAGAAGCCTGCTGAGCCGGAAGCTCCCGCAGAGCCCACCACCAAGGTGTGCCCCTACTGCCAGAGCGAGATCTCTATCAAGGCAGTGCGCTGCCCCCACTGCACCAGTAAGCTGGAGGGCTTCCCGGAGATCAACAATTAAATTTTGAATGGCCTCCGCTTTGCTCTGGCCATATTCAGCGGAATCATTTTCTAAATTACAAATCGGGAAAGTCTGCGGACTTTCCCGATTTGTTTTTTCACCCGCGGAGCCGCAAAGGCAAACAGCATAATCAACGCAAAACCTCCCTGCCCGGCCGCAGTCGCTGCGGTTCCAGAGCGGGGAGGTTTTACTTTATCCGGGAAAATGTGAAAAATCAGTCCGGTGAAGCTTTACTTGACCTTGGTCAGGTCGGCCAGCTTGTGGAAGATCTCGGTGTTGTCGAACACGCCGCCGAACTTCTCCGCACCCACGCGTTGGCGTAGACGTTCACCATGGCACCGGTGTGGGCGTAGGTGGTATGATCCATGCCGGACTTGTGGTTGATGGTGTGGCAGATTGCCATGCTGAACGGGATATAGGTACCGTACAACTCATAGTCCTGCTGAGACATGTCCTTCTGGCTGGCAGAGCCGACCTCAGGGTGCGCTCGTAGGCGGTGCGCAGGTTCTGCACCTCGTAGTCGGTCAGCAGCAGCTTGCCGGCGTTGGCGGCATCCGGGTCGCTGGGCAGGGTCAGACCGAAGCTTGCCTTCACATCCTGCATGGCAGCCTCAAAGGGGGTCTTGTTGGCGATGTAGTTCTGCACATAGGTGGAATCAAACTTTGCGTAGGACATCTTCTGGTGGGTCAGGTTCGTCAGGAAGGTGTCGTAGTTGGTGGTCTTGTAGCCGATGGCCATGCCGCCGGTCTCGTGGTCGGCGGTGACGAGGATCAGGGTATCATTGGGGTGCTTCTGCTGGAACTCCACGGCAGCCTGCACGGCGTTGCTCATCTCCAGCACATCGTGGATGGAAGCAGCGGCATCGTTTGCATGGCAGGCCCAGTCGATCTTTCCGGACTCGGTCATCAGGAAGAAACCCTTGGGGTTATCCAGCAGCTCGATGCCCTTTTTCACGTAGTCGGTCAGCTGCCACTCGCCTGCGGCGGCATCCATGGCGTAGTTCATGGCCTTGCCGTCGGCCAGATTTTCGGCAATGATCAGGGTCTTGCCTGCGCCTGCGGTCAGTGCAGCAGCACCCGCCTGCGTGGTGACCACATTGTATCCGGCCTGAGCAGCCACCTCGTGGTTGTTGGGGCCGGTGCCGTCGCCGTTCACCTTCTGGAACTCGCCGCCGGCAAAGTATTCAAGCCGGAGTTTGCCAGCTCTACGCCGATCTGGTAGTAGTTCTTGCGGGTCTTCTGATGAGCGTAGAAGGCGGCGGGAGTGGCGTGGTCGATATTGACCGAGGAGATGATGCCCACCTTGTAGCCCTTCTGGGCGTGCAGCTTTTCGGCAATGGTCTCATAGGGCACATCGCGGGTCCACGGGCACATATTGATGACACCGCTCTCGGTCTTGTGGCCAGTGGCGATGGAGGTTGCGGTGGAAGCGGAGTCCGGGCAGAAAGAAGTGCTGTCGTAGGTGGTCACGCTGCCCACGGTGGGGAAGCTGGTGAAGCTCAGGTCGGCCTCGGTCACAGCGCCGTTGTTGTCCACGGTGCCCTTGTAGAAGCGGGCAGACTGGATCTGGGCAGTGCCCATGCCGTCGCCGATGAACAGGAAGATGTACTTGGGTTTCTGGAACAGGCCCAGCAGGCAGTTCTCCTCGTCGGCTGCGGCATCCGCATCCGGCTGTGCTGCGTTTGCGGCAACGGGTGCAGCAGCCATCATGCCGGCGGCAGAAGCAGCTGCGCCAAACTTGAGAAAGCTGCGGCGGGAGATCTTGTTTTCTTTCATGACGTGATCCTCTCTTTTCATTCAATCAAACATTGCGGGCCTGCCTCAGGCCCCGTTTTTCTTCTTGTGGGAACGCTTTTATTGTAGCGCACCGCCTTGCGGGGAAAAACCATGCCGCCGCAAAGCTTTGGTAAAACCGGTGCGGCTGCATCCGCGCCAACGTAAAAAGCCGGAAAGGGATGTAAAATCCTGCTCAAGTGCCACCACTTTTTTCCACAAACGTCTCTGCAAGGGTTGAAAGATGATGGCTTTTCATTGTACAATAAGAGGGTAAGTGCTTTTTTACCTTTATATAAATTGAGAGGATTTTATATGGCAGAGATCAAAGTTCTGGCACTGGATCTGGATGGCACCCTGACCAACAGTCAGAAGGAAGTTACCCCCCGCACCCGCGCCGCACTGGATGCGCAATTGCAAAGGGTGTCACCATCGTGCTGGCATCCGGCCGTCCCACCGCGGGCGTGCTGCCGCTGGCAAAGGAACTGGGGCTGGATAAAAAGGGCGGCTGCATCCTTTCTTACAACGGCGGCAAGATCATCGCTGCCGCACCGGCGAGACTTTGTACCAGAAACAGCTGGATGCCCAGTACGTACCCGAGCTGTGCGCCTTTGCCGCCGCACAGAACGTGACCATTATCACCTATAATAAAGAGGGCGTTGTCACCGAGCACCCGGACGACAAATGGGCACTGCGCGAGTGCTTTACCTGCAAGCTGCCCATGACCGGCGTGGACGATCTGGCAAAGTATGTGGATTACCCCATCTGCAAAATGCTCATCACGCTGGACCCCGCCCGCCGGGACGAGGTGTGGGCCGCCGGCAAAAAGCAGTTTGACGGCCGCATCGACCTGTACCCCTCCAGCCCGTTCTTTATTGAAGCCGTGCCGCTGGGCGTTGCCAAGGACGGCAGCCTTGCCGCCCTTTTGGAGCACATGGGCCTTGGCCGCGAAAACCTGATGGCCTGCGGCGACGGCCTGAATGACCGATCCATGATCGCCTACGCCGGTGTGGGCGTGGCCATGCAGAACGCCGAAGAGCCGGTAAAGGCCGTAGCCGACTATGTGACTGCCGCCGACAACGACCACGACGGTGTGGCCGAGGCTGTGGAGAAGTTTATTTTATAACCTCTCCGTCTTTGCTTCGCAAATCCACCTCTCCCGAAGGGCGAGGTTTTATCCATCTAATCGTAACGTATGATAAAAGCTCCCCCTTTGGGGGAGCTGGCACGGCGCAAGCCGTGACTGAGAGGGTTTGATTCAAAAGAGAGGACAAACAAAATGCCGCGCAATCTGGTTTTATTTGATCTGGAATGGAATATCGGCTACCAGCCGTATACCTTTAATTACCATGGCGTGCAGCAGACCTTCCGGGGCGAGATCGTGGAGATCGGTGCCGTGAAGATCGACGAGGATGCCAACGTGCTGGACACCTTTTTCCATCCATCTGCGGCCCCGCATCTTCCGTAAGCTGCAGCATCACATTGCTAAAGTCACCGGCCTGACGCAGGCCGATCTGGACAAGGGTGAGCCCATCGTGCAGGGCCTGCGCCGCTTTATGCAGTGGTGCGGCCCGGATGCCGAATTTGCCGAGTGGGGCATGGATGACGTACCGGTGCTCAAGCAGAACCTGTACCTGTGCAACATCGACGAATCAAAGCCCACCATCTGGTACGACCTGCAGCAGGTGTTCCTGCGGGAGCATCCCCGCAAAGAGGGCGAGGGCATGACGCTGGAAAGCGTCGTCACCCGCTTAGGGCTGCCCATGGAGCGGCAGTTCCACGATGCCCTTTCCGACACGCTGTACACCGCCGATGTCTGCCGGATGCTCGACCTGCGGGCCGGTCTTGCGGCCTACCCCACTGAGGAGGAATCCCTGCGGGCCAGCCTGTGCCCTGCCCCCCGGCGACTACCGGGATTTTGAGGTCTTCCACGGCTATGTGGAGCAGTACACCTGGCGCACCGACCCCAAAATTTACATCATGAGCTGCCCGGAGTGCGGCGCACCGCTCAAGCCCGATGATGTATGGTTGAAAAGGGCAGCAACAGCTGGTACACCCTGAGCCAGTGCCCCACTGCGCCGGCAGCAGCAATGCCGCAGGCAGGGTGTGTTCCAGCGCTACAAGCTGGCCCGCCGCGACGGCCTGCACTGGAGCTACGCCCGCTGCCTGCAGATCCCGGACGACGCTTCTCTTGCCCGGTGGGAAAAGCAGCGCACCGCCCAGCTGGAGCGTATGAAGGCCCGCGCAGAAAAGCAGGCTGCGGAGTAAAACAGCACCGGCAGCTTCGTAGTATCCCAAGGAAGCTGTGCACAGGGGCAAAAAAAAATGTCGCTTTGTGTTCATGCTTGTGTCATACAATATGGATATACTACGGATAGAGGAACCTGCGGATGGGAAAGCGCAGGCGGAAGGGATGGATGTGCACAATGAACTTTTGTCTGCGCCAGCTGGGAACGCTGGAGTTCTGGGAAACTCTGCTGGACAGTTTTGGCAACCTTGGCCCCATTGCCCCCATCATGCTGGCCATGGTGGAGTCGTTTTTTTCCGCCGCTTCCGCTCATTGCCATTGTGGCGCTGAATGTAGCGGCTCACGGCGGCATTCTGGGTTTTCTGTACAGCTGGGCCGGTGTGGCGCTGGGCGGCAGCATCATGTTCCTGTTCTGGCGGCGGGTGGTCAAGTGCTTCTTCTGGAAGTTTGCCTCCCGCTCGCCCAAGCTGGAAAAGGCTCAGCAGTGGGTGAACCGCTTTGACACTTCGTCGCTGTTCATGCTCGCGCTGCTGCCCTTCGCGCCAAGCTCCTTTATGCATCTGGCCTTTGGCATCTCGGACTTTGACGAAAAGCGCTATCTCATTACCATGCTGCTGGGCAAGGGCGTGATGATTGCATGATGGCAGTGTTTGGGCAGTCGCTGGTCAGTTCCATGAAGAACCCGTTGTATCTGGTGCTGGCCGTTCTGCTGTGGGGCGGGATGTACTGGGTGAGCAAACAGTTCTGCAAAAAACACAATCTGGAATAATAATTTAGAATGCCCTCCGCTTCGCTCTGGGCATATTTAGCGGAAAAATATTTTTTATAATAGGGCAACAGCAGACAGCCTGCGGGCTGTCTGCTGTTGCATTTTCACAGGAATGGCCCAAAAGGTAAACTCCATCTGTTGCGCTTATTTCCTTCGGAAATGACCGCGCAAACCGGAAAATATGCCGCTTGCAACTACGGCCCCTTCCGTGAAAAAGCAAACCAGCAAGCCCGCAGGCTTGGCTGGTTTGCAATATGAAAAATAATATTTCATTATTTTATGCCCAGAGCAAAGCGGAGGGCATTTAAAATCGTTCCCTTCCCCTTGACATTCACTTTGACTGCTGTATAATATGTATGCTATCAAACAGTTTTATTTAAAACTGTTTGATGCCAAAACAACCATGAAGGACAAAACCATGATGTGTGACGAAACCAAAAACGAGTGCTGCAATCACGCCGATCCCCCTTGGGAAGGCCCACAGGTCATCCCGGCGCAGATCCGCCGGGTGGACAACCTGATCTTCCGCAAGATCAACCAGTTTGCCCGCGAAAATGACGTGGAGCAGGCCACCCCCCATGCACGGTGGATCATTGGGTATCTCTACCGCCACCGGGACACCCCCGTGTTCCAGCGGGACATTGAGCGGGAGTTCTCTATCACCCGCTCCACCGTGACCAACATCCTGCAATTGATGGAGCGCAAGGGGTATATCGAGCGGCGCAGTGTTCCGCAAGCGCCCGGCTCAAGCAGCTGGTGCTCACCGAAGAGGGCATCTGCTTCCACGAAAAGACGATGCTCTGCTTCCACCAGACCGACGACTATGTGGCTGGGCTGCTGACAGCGGAGGAAAATACCGAGCTGCTGCGGCTTTTAAACAAGCTGCGGGATGCACTGCAGTGATGCAACCTGCCGAAAAAGTGTTCGTTAAATTAGTAATTATGAACATTTTTTGAAACGTCTTGACAATTAAAATGTTTTGTATAAAATTGTTCTGTACCAAACAAATAAAAAGTAACAGGAGGTAACTCAGATGATCAAAAAGTTAGTGTCGCATCTGGGCGAGTATAAACGCGCCGCAGTCCTGACACCGCTCTTTGCCGCTCTGGAAGCCGTGATGGATGTGCTTTTGCCCACCATCATGGCCTTTATCATCGATCAGGGCATTGAAAAGGGCGATATGAACGCCATCCTCAAGTACGGCCTGCTCACCTTTCTGGTGGCTGTGGTCGCGCTGGCGCTGGGCGTTCTGGCCGGCAAATACGCCGCCGAGGCATCCACCGGCTTTGCCGGAAATCTGCGCGATGCCATGTATGAGAACATCCAGCATTATTCTTTTTCCAACATTGATAAATTCTCCACCGCAGGCCTTGTCACCCGTATGACCACCGACGTGACCAACGTGCAGAACGCCTTCCAGATGATCGAACGCATGTGCGTGCGCGCCCCGGTGCATCTGGTGTTCGCCCTGTTCATGGCCGTGATGATCGGCGGCCCTCTGTCACTGATCTTCGTGGTGGCTGTGGTCTTTCTGGTGGCGGTGCTGGCAGGCATCATGGTGCCCACCTTCCACATCTTTGACCGGGTGTTCAAAAACTACGATGCCCTGAACGCTTCCGTGCAGGAAAACGTCTCCGCCATCCGCGTAGTGAAGAGCTTCGTGCGCGAGGGCTTTGAGAACGAGAAGTACACCAAAGCCTGCCAGAGCCTGTACGACCAGTTTGTGAACGCTGAGAGCCGCCTGAGCTTCAATAACCCTGCCATGCTCACCGCCGTTTACGGCTGCAACATCGCCCTGAGCTGGCTGGGTGCCAAGTACGTTCTGCATGGTGCCATCACCACCGGCCAGCTGAACGCTCTGTTCGGCTACATCATGAACATCCTCATGGCCCTGATGATGCTGAGCATGGCCTTTGTCACGATCTCCATGTCTGCCGCTTCCGCAAAGCGTATTGTGGAAGTGCTGGACGAGACCACCGACTACCCCCCGCAAAGCAGCCGGTGCAGCAGGTGAAGGACGGCGGCATCGAGTTCGAGCATGTCACCTTCAAGTATAAGCACGGCAGCGGCCAGCCGGTGCTGAATGATATCACCTTCAGCATCAAGCCCGGTGAGACCTTAGGTATCATCGGCGGCACCGGCAGTGCAAAATCCAGCCTTGTGCAGCTGATCCCCCGCCTGTATGATGCCGAGACCGGCACCGTGAAGGTGGGCGGCGTGGATGTGCGCGACTACAACCTCGACGTGCTGCGCCGCGAGGTGTCCATGGTGCTGCAGAAGAACGTGCTGTTCAGCGGCACCATTCTGGATAACCTGCGCTGGGGGCGACGAGAACGCCAGCGAGGAAGAGTGCATCCGTGTGGCAAAAGCTTGCCCTGCGCCGATGAGTTTCATCGAGCGCTTCCCCGGACAAAATACAATACATGGATCGAGCAGGGGCGGCTCCAATGTGTCCGGCGGCCAGAAGCAGCGCCTGACCATCGCCCCGCGCTGCTGCGTAAGCCCAAGGTTCTGATTTTTGGACGCTCCACCAGCGCGTGGATACCGCTACCGATGCCAAGATCCGCAAGGCATTCCGGGAGGAGATCCCCGGCACCACCAAGATCATCATTGCACAGCGCATTTCCTCGGTGCAGGACGCTGACCGCATCCTTGTGCTGGATAACGGTAAGATCGATGGTCTGGGCACCCACGAAGAGCTGCTCAAGACCAACGCCATCTATCAGGAAGTTTACAACAGCCAGACCCAGGGCGGCGGCGACTTTGACAAACAGGGAGGTGAACAGTAATGGCTCAGGCAAAAGAAGTTCGCGGCCCCGGCCCCCGCATGGGCGGCCCCCGGCCCAAAGTGGAAAACCCGGGCAAGCTGCTGAAGCGCATCATGGATGAGGTATTCCGGCACTATCTGCCCCATTGCATCCTTGTACTTGTCTGCATCGTGGTCAGCGCGCTGGCAAACGTTCAGGCCAGTCTGTTCTTAAAGACCCTGATGGACGATTACATCGTGCCCATGACCCAGCAGCAGGACCCCGATTTTGCCCCGCTGGCAGCAGCTCTGCTGCGGGTAGGCATCATCTACGTTATCGGCATTCTGGCCGCATGGCTCAACGCCCGCATCATGGTCAACGTGACGCAGGGCACCCTGCGCAACCTGCGCACCCAGCTGTTCACCCACATGGAGAGCCTGCCCATCAAGTATTTTGACCAGCATCCCCACGGCGACATCATGTCCGTGTACACCAACGATGTGGATACCCTGCGCCAGATGCTCAGCCAGAGCATCCCGCAGCTAGTGTCCAGCGCCATTACCATTGTTTCGGTGTTCTTCAGCATGTGCATGCTCAGCTGGCAGCTGACGATCGTTACCATGCTGATGGTGGCGCTGATGATGTTCTGCTCCAAAAAGATCACCCAGCAGTCCGGCAAATACTTCATCCAGCAGCAGCGGGATCTGGGCAAGTTGAACGGCTATATCGAAGAGATGATGGAGGGCCAGAAGGTCGTCAAGGTGTTCACCCACGAACAGAAGGCGCTGGCCGCTTCCGCCAGCTGAACGACCAGCTGAAGGACAGCGCCAACAAAGCCAACAGCTTTGCCAACATCATGATGCCGGTCAACGCCCAGCTGGGCAATATCAGCTATGCCGTCTGCGCGCTGGCAGGCGCAGCCATGGCCGTGAGCGGCATGGGCGGCACGACCCTTGGCACGGTGGTGGCTTTCCTGAGCCTGAACAAGGGCTTCAACATGCCCATCAGTCAGGTGTCCATGCAGGCCAACAGCATCATCATGGCTCTGGCCGGTGCCGAGCGTATCTTCAAGATGATGGACGAAGAGAGCGAGACCGACGAGGGCTATGTGACCCTTGTCAACGCAAAGTACGACCGCAACGACCAGCTGGTGGAGACGGACGAGCGCACCGGCCTGTGGGCATGGAAGCACCCGCACCACGACGGCACTACCACCTACCACAAGCTGGAAGGCAGCATCACCTTTACCGATGTAGACTTTGGCTATGTGCCGGAAAAACCGTCCTGCACGATATCAACCTGTATGGCCGTCCGGGCCAGAAGATCGCCTTTGTCGGCTCTACCGGTGCCGGTAAGACCACCATCACCAACCTCATCAACCGGTTCTACGACATTCAGGACGGCAAGATCCGCTACGACGGCATCAACATCCACAAGATCAAAAAGGCCGATCTGCGCCGTTCTCTGGGCATCGTGCTGCAAGACACCCATCTGTTCACCGGCACGGTGATGGAGAACATCCGCTACGGCCGGCTGGATGCCACCGATGAAGAGTGCATCGCCGCCGCCCGCCTTGCCAACGCGGATGGCTTCATCAAGCGCCTGCCGGAGGGCTACAACACCATGCTCACCGGCGATGGTGCCAACCTCTCGCAGGGCCAGCGCCAGCTGCTGGCCATCGCCCGCGCCGCCGTGGCAGATCCCCCGGTGCTGATCCTGGACGAGGCCACCTCCTCCATCGATACCCGCACCGAAGCGCTGGTGCAGCGCGGCATGGACGGCCTGATGTACGGCCGCACCAGCTTTGTCATTGCGCACCGCCTGTCCACCGTCCGCAATGCAGACTGCATCGTGGTGCTGGAGCAGGGCCGCATCATCGAGCGCGGCAGCCACGACGAGCTGATCGCTAAAAAAGGCAAGTATTACCAGCTGTACACCGGCAATCTGGCCGAGGACTAAGCTTTTTTTCTACCTCCTCAATGAAAAAAGCGGCAGCGTGCATCAAAATTGCGCGCTGCCGCTTTTTTGTGTTATACTGACTCTGCGGCCCTTCTCCGATCCCCCCTGTCGCGGAAAGGAGGTGGTAAACATGCCTAGCTTTATCGCGTTTTTTCAGACTGTCGCAGCAGAGGTAGTAGCCTACTATTTATGCAAGTGGCTTGACAGCCTGTTCTTCAAGGGCAGCAAGCACTAATGAAAAGAAGCACCCCGGTACTGGTTCTACCGGGGTGCTTCGATTTTTTACGTGGTAAACACGTTTCGGCCTTATCGCGTTGCCTACCCTTATTATACGCACTTTCATGCAAAAGTCAAGAGGTTTCTGATTCATTTTTCTACTATGTTACGTCAGAATTTTTTATACTTTACAAGGCTTTGCCGTTGGTTTATACTGAAAGCTGAATGATTCTATCAAATTGAGGAGTTTTGCATCGTGGTTTCGGAGAGCACACTCACCTTGGATATCCTGCCGCTTTCGGCAGACACAGCCCGGCTGGTGCGGGTGTACGGCACAGAGCCGTGTATCGCGCTGCCCGGCACACTGCCAGCACCGGAGGGCGGCAGCTTTGCTGTTACCGAACTGGGCGACTACTGCTTTTCCGAAAAGCCGCGCAGCCTGCCTGCGGCAGACAAGACCTGCCGCTACGAGGCGGCCCCGGACGGCACGGCGCGGCTGATTCGGGCCTTTGGGCAGACGGTGGGCGGCACCTGCCGCCGGTATGACTTCGACTTTGACGCGCCCGCTGCCGGTTCGGATGCAGACGACCTGCACCCGGTGTGTGGGAACTTTCTCGAAGAGCTGACCCTGCCGGACAGCTTACAGGTCGTCGGCAGCTGCGCATTCTACAACTGCCGCAAGCTTCGTCTGCTCACCGTGGGCACGGGCAGCCTGACCATGGGCAGCGATGTGTTTTTGAACTGCTTCGCGCTGGAGACCATCCGGGTGCAGGCAGGCCCTGAAGAACCCACCGGCCTGTTTGCCCTTGTGAACAACATCACCGAAGCGGTACGGGCTGAGTTTTGCCCTGCCGGTACAGCAGCCCCGCTGGCAGCGCTTTGGTATCCCGCCTACTGGGAGGATATCGAGGAGACCCCCGCCCACATTCTTCTACACACCTTTTCCGGCCAAGGATA
>ENA-OQAR01000037-OQAR01000037.1-human-gut-metagenome-genome-assembly--contig:-NODE-37-length-27496-cov-2.500457_pt1 | contig 27496 bp, 42 predicted proteins | sample MGYA00242738_ERZ504533 | MGnify/ENA primary metagenome ERZ504533 (study PRJEB26092, sample SAMD00036276) | human gut metagenome | host: Homo sapiens | study: EMG produced TPA metagenomics assembly of... | reverse complement strand
TCTATATCGCAATCGTATGTCGACTGGGTGCAGCGCAAATTGCACACGGGAGCGCTGCTGGTCGTCGCAGGCGAGCCAAGTGTGTATGACAATCGTTTGCAATTCACGCATCCCGACCTGCTTACCATCAATCCCGTGCAATCGCAGGCAGAAAGCGGGGAATGGAATGACGGTTTCGGCGATCCTGCAAATCCACCGCTTGGTAATCTGAAATACGATGCGCAAACGGTTGATGAAGCATTGAAAACGAGTCTGCGTCCGCGACCGGTATATCATGCGAATTCCAGGATTTCCAGCGAACATATTCACGAATCGGTATTGAAATACATGGATGCGTTGCGTGGAAGCAAGTATTTGCCATCGCAAACGCCAAATAATTCCTCGGATAATATCGCACAAGAAGAGGAGTTTGACGCTCCTCAAGTAGATCGTGAAGTGCAGATTAAATCGTTGTCTGTTGCTATTCCCGACATTATTCCGGAAGATTTTCGTGAGAAATATGGGCTTATGCATCGCGCTGAAGCATTCATGGCGATTCATGATCCGGTCGATCGCAAGAATTTCGACAACGCACTGCAAACGTTGCGATACGAGGAAGCGCTGATCTGCCAGACCGCACTCGTCAAAACACGCGACGCATCACGCAAAACAAGGCGACCGCATGTTCCATAACGCGGTTGAAAGACGATTTCATTGCCTCGCTGCCGTTTGCTCTGACGAGCGGCCAAAGGCAGGTTATTGCCGATATTTCCGCCGATATGACGCGCGACTACCCCATGCAACGATTACTGCAGGGCGAGGTTGGATCCGGCAAAACCGTGGTCGCGGTCGCAGCCATGATGCAGGCTGTGGGATCAGGCGGCAGGCCGTGCTTGTAGCGCCAACGCAGGTTCTTGCCGAACAGCATTATGCGAGCATTTCCAAAATGGTGGCGAAATTGACGGATGCAGACGATAAAACAGCTTCCGCAATCCAGGGAAATACTGAGTCAACTCAAGTGTCAAAAGTCCAACAAACTGGGGAATCCATACAACAAACTATCAACAATAATGCTGTGGATAAAGGTGCACAACTTGCCGATCTGCTTGACATAGCCGAAATTTCCAATGTGGATAACTCAAATAACGACAATTCGATTACATTACGAAGTGAGCAATCGCATATTTCCGATGCACAAAAAGTGGGTATTCCAAGCAAAGGGAACGATATATTTGGCACAAAAGATGGGGAGATTCCTGTATTTCTTCTCACGGGAAGTATGCGACTTGCCGAACGTCGTCGCGTGCTCGCAGCAGCCGCATCGGGCATGCCCTGTATCGTCGTGGCGACGCACGCCGCATTTTCCAAGAGTTTCCAGGCGCCGAACCTCACCTTGGCGGTGATCGACGAACAGCACCGCTTCGGTGTGGAACAGCGCGAATCGTTGAATTCCAAGGGTTCTACGGCGCCTCATCTGTTGGTCATGACGGCCACGCCGATTCCGCGCACCGCAGCCATGACCTGGTTCGGCGATCTCGACATTTCCTCGCTGACCGAACTTCCCGGCGGCCGCAAGCCGATTCGCACATTCGTGGTGCCGGAAGACAATGCGTCGTTGATGGGCGAAATGTTTGCCCTGATTCGCAAGCGCATCGACGCGGGGGAACGTGCCTACGTGGTCTGCCCGCGCATTGACGCCGATGCCGAAGATGCGGACGGCGCGCTGGCGGCGTCAGCGGCTTCAGGCTCGAAAACCGCAGGTTCGTCGGCCGCGGCTTTTGACGACGCCTACGATCTTGGCGAAGACGACGAACAGCGCGCACAACGCCCCCCGTTGCATTCCGTGGCGGAAATCGTGGAGCGTCTGCAATCGCTGCCGCAGTTCAAAGGCATTCGATTCGCCACGTTGACCGGGCGTGACGATGACACCACAAAATCGCAGGTCATGGCCGATTTTGAATCCGGCATAACGCCGATTCTGGTGGCGACCACGGTGATCGAGGTCGGCGTGGACGTGGCGAAAGCCAGCTGCATCGTGATTTTCGATGCGGACCGGTATGGGCTTTCGCAATTGCACCAGTTGCGTGGGCGCGTCGGCCGAGGCGGCACCGATTCGGGGGCTTTCCTGATTTCGCGTGCGCCCGCGGACAGTGATGCCGCCCGCCGTCTTGACGTGATTCAGGGCACGTTGGATGGTGCCGAAATAGCGCAGGCCGATTTGGAATTCCGCGGCGCCGGCGACGTGCTCGGCGACGCGCAATCTGGCGGAAAGTCAGGTTTGAAGCTGCTTCGTGTGGTTAAGGATGTGAAGATTATTGAGCATGCGCGGGTTGAGGCTACGAGGCTTGTCGCTCAGGATCCTGATTTACTCGAACATGTGCAGTTGGCCGGGGGCGGTGCTTGATTTCACGCGCGGCAATGAAACGTTCCTGACCAGTAATTAGTTTGGTGCGATTAATTAATCGCCTGGCACGCTAGAGTGGTGCGTATGCGCGTAATTTCAGGACGATTCAAAGGCGTTGCATTGACCACGCCGAAAGCGGGCACTCGACCGACCACCGATCGCACCAAAGAGGCGATTTTCTCGCATCTCGATTCATGGGGAGTGTTGGACGATGCCCGCGTGCTCGATTTGTTTGCAGGAACCGGCGCTTTGGGCATCGAAGCATTGAGCCGTGGCGCGCGAGAGCTGGTGGCGGTGGAATCATCCGCTCCGGCGGCCGCATTGATCGCGCAGACGCTGACCGCGTTGAAACATAACCGTTCGTGGGAACATGGCATGAGCGCGCGCGTGGTGAAGGCGCGCGCGGAAAAATACGCGGCTTCAGCTTCGGCCGTTGAACCGTTCGACATGGTGTTCATCGACCCGCCGTACGCCTTCGAAACGAATGATTGCAACCAGCTGCTCGCCGAGCTTGCCAGCCGTGAACTGACTTCCAGCAACACGGTGATCATGCTGGAACGATCCACCCGTTCCGAAGAGCCCACGGCTCCAGAAAACTGGGAAATCACCGATCGGCGCGATTATGGCGAAACCGCCGTCTACTACATTGAACCCAGCGAGCCAATCTCAGATAACGGTCAGCAATAATCGCAAGAGAAAACTTGCGATTATTCCGCGTAAAAACAAGCGTTTAAAAGCTAGCGTTTGCGCGGATGGGCGGCGGAAACCTCCCAACCGAGCGCCATCAAGGTCTTGCGATCGGCTTTGTCGAGCTTGGCGCAATCCAACGCTTCGATCAGGTCGGGACGCAACTCATTGGTTTTCTCGAGCGCCTCATCGCGGCGGAAACGATCCACTTTCGCATGATTGCCGGAAAGCAGCACGTCCGGAACCTTGATGCCACGCCATTCCGCGGGCTTCGTGTACTGGCGGTGCTCCAACAGCGCGTTATCGCCCGTATACGATTCCTCAACAATCGAAGCGGCATTGCCCATAAAACCGGGCAGCAGCCGCGTGATCGCCTCCAACATGACCGACACTGCGACCTCGCCGCCGTTCAACACGTAATCGCCGATCGAATATTCGCGCACGTCAATGCCTTGCGCGCGGTAATACTGCGGAATGCGCGCGTCATACCCTTCGTAACGGCCGCAGCCGAACAGCAGATGATCGGCATGGCTCAGTTCCGTCGCATCCTGTTGTGTGAACAGCGGGGCGGAAGGATTCGGAAAAATCAGCACAGGACCTGCGGAAGATGGTGCAATATCAGTTTTTTTCGGAATTCTCAGGACCTGCGGAAGATTGTGCAGTGTCGGAATCTGTAGTATCGCAAGAATCGCCAGTATCGAAGGAATCCGCAGAATCCTCAATATTTTCCGTATTTTCGATTACCGCAGGCTCAAGCTGCAGCAGCTCGTCGAGGCATTCGCTCCACACTTCCGGCTTCATCACCATGCCTGCGCCACCGCCGACAGGAGTGTCGTCGACGGAATGATGTACGTCGTGCGTCCAGTCGCGCAGATTGTGCGCGGTAACCTCCACAAGCCCTTTCGACTGCGCTTTGCCGAGCAGACTGAGGTTCAGCACTTCAAAATATTCCGGGAAAACAGACACGATATCGATCTTCATAAATGTTCAGAATACCGGGATGCCTGCCAAGTGGCAGGAAACATAAAAAAAGTGGGCACTGGATTCCAATGCCCACTTGAATGGATATGTGATCGAAAGCGCGTAATCATGAAATGCTTACGCAGGATCGCAAACGATCACAGTCCCGGAATAAGACCTCCAGGCGGATCGAGGGTCAGATAGCCCTCTTCGAGGTCGATGTCTGGCACGAGCTCGTCCACGAATGGCACGAGCGCGCTGTTCTCAACCACACGCCGTCGGTATCCTTCACCGGATTGGCGAGACGAATCTTCAGCAGCCATTGGGCCACTTCTATCACGTCAACGACTTTGCCGACCACCACGCCCGGTTCGAGACTAAGCATATTGTCTTCAGCCAGTCGCGCCTCAAGACCGATGAGGTCTTTCGGATACCACTCGTCGGCTTCAAGCATGTCTTCCGGATCGTCCGCCTCGCCATACAGCACAATGCCGTTGGCCGCTTCGGACTGGTCGCGGTTGTCAATGCCTTCGAACTTGATGATCCAACGGTTTTTGAAGGTACGGGAGTTCTCCACCACATACTCTTCTTCGCCGTCTTTCGTGTACAACACAGCACCGGGAGCGAACCGGTATTCCGGTTCGTCCGTAAAGATCTGCACGGTGACTTCGCCTTTGAGCCCCTGCGCACGCCCGATACGACAGACCCTCAGCAGCTCGGGCTGTTGAGGGTCGTCAGAATGCATATCACGCACCACGCTAGGATCTCACCTGCGCACGTCCATGATGTCGACGCGCACCTTGTGGTCGGACAGTGCCTGCACCACGGTGCGAATCGCATTTGCCGTGCGTCCGCTGCGTCCAATGACGCGACCGATATCCTCAGGGTTCACGCGCACGCGAATGAGTTCACCGCGCGGATTCTCATGGGACTTCACCGAGACATCATCGGGAAAATCGACGATGTTCTTGATCAGATGTTCCACAGCCTGGGCGAGCATGATCACTCGGCTTCCGCAGCCGGCTCTTCAGCCGGAGCTTCCTCGGTGGCGGCGGCTTCGGCCTCAGCCTTGGCCTTGGCGTCAGCTTCGGACTTGGCGGCCTTCAGCTTCTGGGCCTGGGCTTCGACAGCCTCGACGCGAGCGGCGGCATCCGGGCCAGCCTCAACGGTCTTCAGGGTGCCTTCAGCACCGTCAAGACCCTTGAACTTCTGCCAGTCACCGGTGATCTTCAGCAGGTTCAGCACCTGCTCGGTCGCTGAGCGCCAACGCCGAGCCAGTACTGAGCGCGCTCAGAGTTGATGTTGATGGTCGAAGGCTGGGTGTTCGGGTTGTAGGTACCGATCTCTTCGATGGCGCGGCCATCACGCTTGGTACGGGAATCCATGATCACCACGCGGTAGAACGCGTAGAACTTCTTACCCATGCGCTTCAGACGAATCTTGGTTGCCAAAATGGCTCTCCTTGTAACTAGGGGTGTGTGTTTCGTGTTCTGTGTGGGGCACGGAATCCGAAACCCACGTGTTCCTCACGTCACGCGATTGGTAGAGGGCCTCGCGCGCGCGAATAACTGAGCAATTATAACCGTGGGGTATGGACGCGTTCCCGAGCGTCCGTTTCTGTTGACTCGGACGCTCGGCTTGCGTTTTGCGCATTCTGAATGGCCGTTTCTCCAGAATCGGACATTGGTGAGGTGTTGTGGCGGTCTCGGGCGTCCGAATCACCCGAATCGGACGAACTCGCTATGCTGGATATGTTCATTGGCGGTTTTCGTGCGCCTGATTATGGCCATTTCAAGGGGATTTGCATGAGTGTTGCGTTGTGGATCGTACTGCTGGTATGCGTGTTGTGGATCGCTCTGAGCGAAATGCCGGCCGGTTGGGACGGCCACTTGCCGTTGCCGTATCTGATTGCGCTGACACCGCTGTTGTGGATTCCAACATTGGCGATTGCGATTGCCGGTGCCGTACGGCATGACACCGCCCTCGCCATCGTCGCGGCGATCGCGTGCATCGCTTCGCTGCTGCGCAAAATCGCGTATTGGAACAACAATCTCACGTCCATCAACACGGCGCAGATGGTGGCCGACAACATCGCAAAAAAGCGTGAAACATCCTGTGGAACACATACGTCGACTGCCGCGGAAGCCGCGAAACACGGCCGTTTCCGCGTGATGACGCTCAACTGCCGGTACGGTCGTGCCAATGCGGCCGCAATCGTCAGCGCCGTCAAGGAACACGACGTCGCCGTGCTCGCGCTGCAGGAATTGACGGACGATCTGGTCGCGGCCTTGGACGAGGCCGGCCTGTCCGACTTGCTGCCGTACCGCCAGTTAGGGGAGAACAAAGATACGGACAACGGCGGCTTCAACGGTATTTGGATTCGCATCGAGCCAAGCGACACGTCGCCGATCACCGCCGTGATTCCCGCCGCCGACGTGCTGGCGTGTGCTTCCCGATTGATGCGATGCGCGGCATCACTTTTCGTTTCCGCCCATCCGAAATCGCCGATGCGCGGCTGCCGCGACTGGTCCGCCGGCATCATCGGCTTGGGTGAGCTGGCCACATCGCAGAAGCAGGGCGATATCACCGTCGTATTGGGCGACCTCAACTCCGGTACCGACCATCCGAGCTCGCAGCTGCTTGACGCCGGCTTCCAGGACGCTGCGTTGACCGAGGCGAAGGGCCGCCGCGCACGTTCCCATCGTGGCTGCCGTGGCCGCGTCTCATCCTCGACCACATCTTGTTCACCGCCGGTCTGACCGCATCCGACGTGCGCTCCTTCACGGTCAACGGTACCGATCATCTCGCTCTGGCCGCCACGCTGACGTTGAAATAAACCGAAAATAAGCTGGCATAAACGAAACTGCCGACGCTGGAAAATGTTCCAACGTCGCAGTTTGTTATATATGCCGTATTGCGATTGCCGGTTGTCGTAATCGCCGGCAATCGCACATATCGCGGCTTAGTGCAGCAGACGCTTAATGCAGCAGACGCTTAATGCAGCAGACCGGACAGACCGCCACCTAAGTTCGGCGGCAGCTCGCCGGAATCGCCCAGCATATCCTGCAATCCGGCAGGAAGCGCCGGATTCTGTGGCTTCTTGGCGAACGCGGAGCCACCTGACGAAGCGCCGCCGGAAGCCTTGCCGGCGAGCTTGTCGCGCAATGCCTTCTCCTCGGCTTCACGCTTCATCGGATTGCCGGACTTGCCCGACTTCTTCTTGTTCTTCTTGCCTTTGCCCTTGCCTTTGCCGCCGCCCATCGCGGGGGCCTCCGAAAGCCGGGCACGCCGCGCCGACCTTGTTGCTCATGCGGCGCATCATCTTCGCGGCCTGGTCGAAGCGCTGCAGCAGCGCGTTGACCTGCGAAACCGTCACGCCGGAACCGTAGGCGATGCGGGCGCGGCGGGAACCGTCGATGATCGAGGGATCGCGACGCTCGTCCGGAGTCATCGAACGGATGATGGCCTCGGTGCGGTCGATTTCCCTCTCGTCGAACTGCTCAAGTTCCTTACGATGCGCGGCCATGCCCGGAATCATGCCAAGCAGGTTCTTCATCGGGCCGAGTTTGCGCACCTGCTGAAGTTTGGTCGAGGAAATCGTCAAGGCCGAAGGAGCCGTCGGAGATCTTGACGGCGGCCTTGCGGGCCTCCTCCTCGTCGAACTGCTTCTGCGCCTGCTCGATCAGGGTGAGAATATCGCCCATGTCGAGGATGCGGGACGCCATACGATCCGGGTGGAAGACCTCGAAATCCTTCAATCCCTCGCCGGTGGAGGCGAACAGGATCGGCTTGCCGGTCACGGATGCCACGGACAGCGCGGCGCCACCACGGGCGTCGCCATCGAGCTTGGACAGCACCACGCCGGTGAATCCACGCCCTCGTCGAACGCCTTGGCCGTCTGCACGGCATCCTGGCCGATCATCGCGTCGATGACGAACAGAATCTCGTTCGGCTGCACGGCATCGCGGATGTCGCGAGCCTGCTTCATCAGCTCCTCATCCACGCCGAGACGGCCTGCGGTATCGATGATCACCGTGTCGTAAAGCTTCTGCTTGGCGAGCTCCACGGCGTCACGGGCCACCTTCACCGGGTCGCCGGTGGTCTGGCCGGGGGAGACGACCGCTTCGCCGCCATCGGACTGCACGCCCTTCTCCGGCGCGTACACCGGCACGCCGGCGCGTTCGCCGACCACCTGCAGCTGCGTCACCGCGTTCGGACGCTGCAGATCGGCCGCCACGAGCAGCGGGGTGTGGCCGGAATCCTTCAGCCAGTAGCCCAGCTTGCCGGCGAGTGTCGTCTTACCGGCGCCTGAAGGCCGGCGAGCATGATGATCGTCGGCGGATTCTTTGCGAAGTTCAACGGGCGGTCCACACCGGCGCCAAGCACCGCGGTGAGTTCCTCGTTGACGATCTTCACCACTTGCTGCGCCGGGTTGAGCGCTTCGGAAACCTCGGTGCCGAGCGCGCGTTCGCGGATGCGGCTGGTGAAGGAACGCACCACGTCGAGCGCCACATCGGCGTCGAGCAGCGCGCGGCGGATCTCGCGGATGGTACCGTCGATATCAGCCTCGGAAAGCTTGCCCTTGCTCTTCAGATGCTTGAACGCATTCGAGAGCCGGTCTGTCAAAGAACTAAATGCTGCCATAATGTTCCTCAGTCTAGCGTTTCACGCGGATAGCGGATGAAATGGGTGCGATTGCCTACTTCAGCGACCAAGTGGAGCCTTGCGGACCGTCCTCGATGGCGATGCCGGCCGCGCCCAGCGCGTCACGGATCGCGTCGGCACGTGCGAAATCCTTGGCCTTGCGCGCTTCGGCACGTTCCGCAAGCTGTTCGGAAACCAGCTTGTCGAGCGCGTCATGCTCGGCGGAATCGGCTCCGGCACCAGCCGCACCACCTGCGGCACCGTCGGAAACCCACGGCTCCGCCAGCGGATCCAAGCCCAACGTGTCGAGCATCGCACGCACGTTCACCAGCGCCTCGCGAACCTCGGCCTTCGCCACGTCCGAATCGGCGCGGTCGGCCAGCTTCGACAGCAACGTGTTGCCGGAACGGATCGCCGTGAAAATCGCGGCGGAAGCGCCCGAAACGTTGATGTCGTCGTTCATCGCGGCAACGAAATCGGCGGGAAGCGCGTCGGCGGAAATCGCCATAATCTCTTCTCGTGACGGCTGTTCGCCGACGGCAGCGCCCGCGCGCTCGATGAGTTCGCCACGCGGTCGTACGCGGACTGCGCCTCGGCAAGCGTCTGGTCGGACCATTCCAGCATGGAACGGTACTGCACGGAACCGAGGGCGTAACGCACCACCCAAGCGGAATGCTCGGCCAGCACCGCCGGCACGGACAGGCCGTTGCCGAGCGACTTCGACATCTTCTCGCCCTTCGCGGTGACCCAGGCGGAATGCATCCAGCGCGCGGCCGAATCGTAACCGGCGGCGCGCGTCTGCGCCATCTCGTTCTCGTGGTGCGGGAATCGCAGATCAAGACCGCCGCCGTGAATGTCGAACATGTCCTTCAGATAGCGGTGGCTCATCGCGGAGCATTCGATATGCCAGCCCGGACGGCCCGTGCCGAACGGGGTATTCCAGCGCGCGTCGAGCGGATCGGAATCCTTCGGCGCCTTCCACAGCGCGAAATCGCGCGGATCATGCTTGTCGGGGGACATGTCGGCAGGGTCGACCGGATTGTACTTGTCGTTGCCCGCGTTGTCCACGGACGGTCCCATCGCGTCGGTCACTTCGGAAGCCGCGTCGGAAACCGCGTCGGAAACCGCGGTCTGCTTCTGGTGCGTCAGCTCGCCGTAATGCGGCCAGCTCGCCACGTCGAAGTAGACGTTGCCGGTCGGGTTGCCGTCCGCGTCACGCACCACATAAGCGTGGCCGTTGTCGATGATCTTCTTGATGAGGTCGATCATGTCGATCATGTGGCCGGTGGCGCGCGGCTCGTACGTCGGCGGCTCCACGCCAAGCTTGCTGTACGCCTCGGTGAACTCGCGTTCGTAGATATACGCGCGCTCCCACCACTGCTGGCCCGCGGCGGCGGCCTTGTCGAGGATCTTGTCGTCGATGTCGGTGACATTGCGCACGAACGTGACCTTGTAGCCCAGTCGCTCGAACCAGCGGCGCACCACGTCGAACGCGACGGCGGCGCGGATGTGGCCGATATGCGGTGAGCTTTGCACGGTGGCGCCACACACGTAGATACCGACCTGACCTGGTTTGATCGGCGTGAAGGACGACACGGCGTGCGATGCGGTGTCGTACAGCTTCAGCCCCGCGGCGGCCTTCGCCACCGCAAGAGCGCCGGAAGTGTTGGTATTCTGCGGTTCCTGCGTGTTTGTCATATTCATGAGAATATTGCCAGAATCGGACATGACGCTTGGTTTTCCCGGCATATGCACGGCATCGTATTGCGAACGTATGCAGACACAGAGCCGAATCGCGAGCGTCATTTACGCAGATGATGTAAAAATAGTGGCATGACGCAATCGCATGTGCTGATTCTTCAACACGTCCCGTGGGAGAAACCGGGGCGCATTTTGGATAGTCTCGACGACTTGGGCATGTCGTATGAAGTGATGAACATCGCCAAAGAGAAAAAGCCCGATCTTCCCGATTTCAGTGACGTCTCCGGCATCGTGATTATGGGCGGCCCCATGGGCGCGCTCGACACCGACAAGTATCCCGGTCTCAAAGCGGAATCCAACTCGTACGCGCCGCCGTCAGCGTCGGCAAACCGTTGCTGGGCGTGTGCCTCGGACATCAGATCATTGCCACCGCGCTGGGCGCGAAACTCAAGAAGGGCAGCGAGCCGGAAATCGGATTCGCGCCGATTAAACGCATCGACAAGCACGACTACTTCTCCATGTGGAACAAGACGTTGGACGTGCTGCACTGGCACAACGACGTGGTGACCCTGCCGGAAGGCGCACAGCCGTTGGCCAAAAGCGCGAAGACGAAGAACCAGGCGTTCCGGTTCGGTTCGGCGCTTGGCCTGCAATTCCACCTGGAGGTCACCCCCACGTTGTTGGACGAGTGGCTGGACGAGCCGTGCATGGTGAAGGATTTGAAGGCCGCCGGCGGTTCGAAATCGCAGCTACGTGACGCCTTCGCCGAATACAATCCGCAGCTGCAGCCGATGGCCGATCAGGTTTTCTCCGGATTCGCGGCCCGGTGCAGCACCTATGCCGCAACGCTGGAGCGCTGATAAGCGTTCTGCCCGCTACACGCCCCACTGAATCGCCAGCTGAGTGCCTTCCGTAGGTGGTTCCTGAGTTCCGTAGGTGGTTGGGTGATGGGCCAGTGTTTCGGAAAGGCTGAATTTAAGGCTTTTCTTCGTGCGGTATCCGAAGACAACCACCTACGGAAGCGGAAAACCACCTACGGAATCTTCTAGGGCGTTTTCGTTGCCTACATTCCAAGGTCTCCTGTCTACGTTTCGCATCATGCAGCTGGTGAGCAAGCCCCAAATACGTGTGCGGGAGGCGGTGTTCCGCCGACGCGCTACATTGGTGAGTTATGCCGACTTATGATTTGGGACTTGAACACGTTTCGCTCGCTTTCGCGACCAAGAATATTTTCACCGATGTGACGCAGGCGTTTTCGAAGGCGACCGCATCGGCATCGTCGGCAAAAACGGCGACGGCAAATCGACATTGCTGCATTTGTTCAAAGGCACGCAGGAGCCGGATTCCGGTCGCGTGACCATGCGCAATGGACTGACGTTCGGCATGCTCGACCAGCGTGACCCGCTCGACGACAACGCCACGGTGCGCGAAGCCGCGTTGGAAGGGCGAGAAGATTACGAGTGGGCCGCGGAAACCAAATCGCGTGAAATCGTCGAAGCGCTGCTCGGCGGCATCAGCCTGGACGCGAAAATCGGCTCGCTGTCCGGCGGTCAGCGCCGCCGCGCCGACCTTGCCCGCCTGCTGCTCAAGGATTGGGACATTCTCGCGTCGACGAGCCCACCAACCACTTGGACGTGGTGACGATCCACTGGCTCGCCGAGCACTTGAAGAACCGTTGGCCGTCCGGCCAGGGCGCGCTGCTGCTCGTCACCCACGACCGTTGGTTCCTCGACGAGGTGTGCGAGTCGATGTGGGAGGTCCACGACGGTGTGATCGATCCGTTCGAGGGTGGTTACTCCGCCTACATGTTGCAGCGCGTGGAACGCGACCGTCAGGCCGATGTGCGCGAAACCAAGCGCCGCAACCTGGCTCGCAAGGAGCTCGCATGGCTGACCCGTGGCGCCCGCGCCCGCTCCACCAAGCAGAAGTTCCATGTCAAGGCCGCGCGCGAGCTCATCGCCGACGTGCCACCGGTGCGCAACACGTGGAGCTGAAGCAGATGGCCACGTCGCGTCTCGGCAAACAGGTGGTCGATCTCATCGACGTGACGCAGATCTTCGAACATACGCAGGGCGAGGCGGACATCGACGCGATTGATCCGGACGTCGCCGAAATGGAGGCGTCGGCCTCCCGCGTGGACGTGGTGCCGGCGATGTACGCCGAACCGCAGGCGCACGGCAGCGTCGAAGTCGCCGTCGACGATTTGACCGATCCGCGATTGGTGGACGCCGGTGTGCCGGAAGCGCGGCAGGCGGCGGCGCAGGCGGAACAGGACGCGCAACAGCAGGCGCAATCGCAAGCATCACAAGAAAATTCCGACGAAACGGAAGCGGCGGAAGTGACATCCGCGGCGCGGAAGGTCACCGTGACCGGCCGTAAGATCCTCGACGACGTGACGTGGCTGATCGGCCCGGGCGACCGCTTCGGCATCGTCGGCGCGAACGGTGCCGGCAAATCGACCCTGCTGAAGATCCTCGACGGCACGATCACCCCGACCGCCGGCCATGTGAACATCGGCAAGACCGTGAAGTTCGCGGTGCTCTCGCAGCGCCTCGATGAGCTGGAGAAGCTCGGCAAATACAAGATTAAGGAAGTGCTGAGCCGCTACAAGCCGAGCTACATCGTGGACGGCAAGGAGACCACGCCGGGGCAGATGATGGAACGCCTCGGCTTCGAATCCGCACAGCTCATGACACCGATCAAGGACCTGTCAGGCGGGCAGAAGCGCCGCATGCAGCTGCTGCTCATCCTACTCGACGAGCCGAACGTGCTCATCATGGACGAGCCGGGCAACGACCTCGACACCGACATGCTCGCCGTGATGGAGGATCTGCTCGACACTTGGCCGGGCACGCTGATCGTCGTCTCCCACGACCGCTACCTGCTCGAACGCGTCACCGACCAGCAGTTCGCGCTGATCGGCGGCAAGATCCGCCATCTGCCCGGCGGCGTGCAGGATTACCTCGACATGACCGAGGCCATCAAGAACGGCAAGGATCCGTTCGCGGATGAGAAGACCGGAAAGGCCGGCAAGGCTAGCAAGGGCGGTAATGACGCCGCGTCCGCGAGCGTTGTCGGTGATTCCTCATCCGTGTCTGCCGATGGCGACTCGGCTGCGGCCGCGCCGAAGCTCACCGGCAAGGCGTTCCACGAGGCATCCAAGCGCGTTGCTGCGATTGAACGCAAGCTGGCCAAGCTGGAGGAACAGAAGGCCGATCTGGAAGCGCAGATGGCCGCGCACGACCCAAGCGATTACGAGGGTCTGGGCAAGCTCAACGAGCAGCTGCAGGCCGTCACGGACGAGTCTGAATCCCTCGAAATGGAATGGATGGAGCTCTCCGAACAGCTCGAGTAGTCCCAGTCGGGCAAACTGATGGTGAGAGGCTTGTAGGCGTCGGTTTGGTAGTACGGAATGTGCAAAACCGACGCTGGCGATTCGCTCAGCGTCGGTTTACCGGAATAATTCGTCGTGGCTGCCGGTGCGTTCGAAGAATGCGACTGAATCGTTCGATGACCAGATCACTAGCCAGTCCCCGGCATTGGCGACATGGCATTCGTATCGCCCGCGCCAATTGCCGGACAGGGTGTGCATGTTGTGGCGGCGGCGCAGCTCCTCCAGCGTTTCCGGGGTGTTCTCCACTACCAGATCGATGACTTTTTCAAGCTCGGTCAGGTTCCAGTTACGCCGTTTGGCGTTCTTTTTCAGATCGCGGCTGAAGGCCTTCGCGAAGTCGGCGGTCAACCGGCCCATCAGCGCATCGCCGCTTCGAGCAGGTCGTGTCCGTTGGTAAAACGCCCCGTCTTGCCCGATGCCATGAAGCTGTCCGCTTCGGCAGCGGCGTTCAGGCTTTCGCCATTAGGCTCCTCGGGGGGCGAACGTCAATGGGATGCGCCCGGTATTCACCATTTGCTTGAATACGGCGCGCACCACTGACGAGAGATCCAAGCCATAATATTCGGCCACGTCGGCGGCCGAACGCTTGAGTTCGTCATCCATCCGTATGGTCAACGTTGATGCACTCATCAGAAACCTCATCCACTTGTATGTACAAAAGCTAGATATTGCACGTACATTTTATCAAGGAAAGTGATTTCATCCAAGGCTGACAGTTGGTTAGCGGCATTGCGAGCCAGTTTCCTAGCGAAGGCAATCGTCGAACAGCGTTTGTGCTATTTCCAATACGCTGGCAATACTGAATCCGGAAGGTTCATGTGAGACTTTCACGGCGTTGGTTGCCTGGTCGATGGCGTATCCTCCACGAGGTACGTGCCGGAATGTGCCGAACGTGCAAGGCGCCACGCAGCAGGAAATCGCGAATGCGACAACGCAGCAGACGGTCCCGATGCCATATGCGAGCAGGGGCCTGCCATCTTCCAGCATGAATGCCGATGCGCCGTTGACGGCCAGCATGGGGCGAATCACGAGCCATAGCAAGGCCGATTGCGTAAGAGCGAAGCCGAGACCGGAAAGCAGCTCCTTGACGACGGATGGCGTTCCACGGCGGAATACCATCGGGCGTGTGGGCGAATAGCTTTGTTCCCCTCGTAGCCCGGGAACCGAGGAACGCATACCAGCAGGCGACAGTTGGAACGAGCAAAAAGAACAAAACGCGATTTTTGATGTTCTGATCAATGCCATAAGCCGTTGGCAGACCGGCATTGCCGACGATGTTTTTGATGATCAGACAAGGTAATGCGCATTGCGCCACGCAGATGAGGAATTCGCCGACTGCAAGCAGAAGCTGAATATGCATGCCCCGTGTGCGCGTGGCGAGGATGTATGCATATTGCGGCGCGCTGGATGTTGGGGAATCGGGGCGTAAGGCATGCGGGGCAGATATGGCTGCATGCCTGATGGTATTTGAGGCATTGCGTGCACCGTACATATTCCCCTGAATCCCGTGGAAGCAGCCAAGGCAGTGCAATAAGCACGATGCCGACGCATAGCGCCGCAATCGCATGGATGGAATCAATCGTCATCTCGTCACATTCCCCAACTCCGCATAGAGTCTCTTCCACTAGCCCCATGCATTAGTCTAATGCGTGCAATGAACGATAGCCATTCGTGCGACAACGATGCGTGGCGTTTTTATGCATCAGTGCCATATTCTGTTCGCATAGAAGTTCTTAGCTGTTTTCGCTGGAGAAACCAATGGAGGTGTCTCATGAATGAAGTGATGCGAAGAAGTGCCTGTTGTTTGTTGTCGGCTTTGTTGCTGTGCTCATGCGTCGGTTGTGCAAATTCCGTACACGAAATCTCTGAAGGAGACGCTGCCCAGAGCAGCAGTAAGAACGATGATGCAGCGGAGCAAGCGTATAAAGCGTTTACTGTGGACGCTTTGGACCGTATTGCCGCCGACGATCTCAATAACTCAGACAAACTGGTTCTAGTAAACAAGCTGGGCGCGAAATCCGTGCACGGCGATGATGCTATTCCATTTGCCAAAAAGGTCGACGAAAACAATATGTATTATGTCGTTTTCCATGTGCAAACAGAAGGAGCAGGCTCCTTACTCACTTGTCCTCTACAAAGATGGACAGCCGCACACTGTAACCACTAGGGAATCCTGTACTTCTAATGGAGTGGAAACAGTCTCTCTTCCGGCGAAGAATTTCCCTAGCGCCACCTCATTGTCCATTATCAATATCGGCAATACGGATCTTGTTGTTTCCGTATATGAAGTAAAGGAAAACCATCATGAATAAGCGAAATAAAGTAGTTGCAGTAATTACTAGTATTTTGTTGGCTGCCTCTATGGCATCTCTCTCGATTCCTGCGCAGGCTGAGCAAAATACTGACGTTGCGCCTATGTCTTGTCCCGAAATTGGACATCATCAGTCTGTCTCTAACAAAGGCCGCATATTCATGGCAGGTTCTCTACCTAAAAATTGGCTTTCGCCTGGTGGGACATACACTGTAACAAAAGCCAAAACTACAACGGTCACTGGGAGTGTTACAGGCGGAGTGGATGCTGAATTTTCCTCATATGTTAAGGCACATGTGCAATCGAGTCTATCAACCTCACAGACTGTCTCTGAAAGTCAGGGATGGAGTTGGACAAACACATCAAATACCACAAAATGGGTTCAACTTGGTGCAGCTGGATACGAATTCGATTACACACGGTATGACGTCGTTTCTCCGTGTAATGTCGTCAATCAAAAATATAAGCATGCAAAGATGCCGACAAACCAGCCATGGTTATATCACAATTGATGTTTCCAGAAAACATCGCGGCAACACCAGAGAACAAATTGTGCCTTGCCCTCCATTTCTAGAGTTTTTCTGTGGGGGAAAACATTAGCTTAACTTGATGGGCTAGTGGAATTGTCAGGGACAATGACCATTCTTCATTTTCTGAATTTATGGTCATTGTCCCATTATGTTGTTGCGCAAAATCTTGTATGAGGGCTGTCCCGTAGTGATTTTCTGGAGCACTATTTATTGCGGCGTTATATAGATTTGATGCGAAGATGCGAACCGCATCTGGTCCTACAGAGAGGATAAAGCAAAAGCCCCGGGTTTCCCGTGTTTGGCAATGTTATTGAGAATTTCGGTACAAACCGTTTGCAACGATGGTAGTAGTGACTTGTCCATTGCGTTTAGATTCCCGCGGATTATTGGTGTCCCGGTAAAACCCAGTATTCTCAGTCTTTTGCATTGAGCTTCTATATGTTGTTGAAAGAGCTCGTCCGCGTCTTCCTCTTTGTCTGTTTTAAGCTCATCGGTCATCGGGCTGATAATTTGAGTGCGAAGCTCATGTAATGCCTGCATGAGGACTTGTTCAATCTGTGGCAAAGTGTCGCTGCTCTCTGAGGGCTCTTTCTTGCGACACAGCAGAATCGCATATGTCATAGCTCCTGCGATGGAATCGTGCAGTATGTGAATTTCTTTGAGTCTTTTCTGCTGGCGTCGAACTTGTTCTTGTGCAATCGCCAGGTCGGTTTTCCGTTGCTCTGTCTGTATCTTCCACCGTATGGCAAAGCCAACGAAGAATGCTCCAATGTAGGAGCACGCAAGCACGGGGATGCTTGGATTGTAGTCGACGCCGCCTGTCCAATAGCCCACAGGAAGTGCCAGTGCGCAAAGCAGCGGCCCCACGATGGCAAATCCAAATCGTTTGATTTCAAATGCGATTATCCCGCATGCAAGCCATGTGCCATATAACGTTGAAGGGCCATCGCATATTGCCGGGATTATCGCGCATGCTATGTGTGTTACGAGAATCGCCATGCTTGCCGGTACGGGGAACCAGGCCAGTAGCAGCAGGGCGATGCAGTACGGAGTCAAATATAGCCATGACCAAGGTGACATATTTGGCCAAGCGGTCAACTCGAGCAGGAAAAAGCAGATGCAGATAATAGATCCCGCTAAGTAGGACTTGCGCACGGTCTTTGCCAATGACATTATTTGTTGGGGCAGCCTCATCGTTATATCCAACCGTTTCTTACGCACATCGCAACAGCTTCGGCACGACTATGAGCATGGAGCTTCTCGAAAGCTCGTCGTGCATATGTCTTTACCGATGCTTCGCTGATATTCAGTTGGTGCGCAATAGTGGAAGTGGTGAATCCTCTCGCATAGCCGGCAATGATCTGTAATTCCTTGCCGGAAAGCCGCATGGAATTCATGCTCTTCCCTGTCCACGACGCAACCTCGTCGTTTCCAGTGGCTTTTCCGATGATTCGGACCAGTTGAATCGTGGGAATTTCTTTTGGAATAATCGCATAGAAACGCATCAGGCCATTGTGTTCCGTGCTCTTTTTCGTTTTCGCTGTCCAAAAAAAGCGCTGATACCGATGACGGCAATATCTGGATATTGTTCCTTGACATGACGTGCCAATTCCACGCCGTCCATTCCAGGCATCGCAATATCGGTGAGCATGACCTGCGGTCTTTGCGAAGAGTCCCTCATGGCCTCAAGTGCTTGTTCTGCAGAGGTGACAGTCCACAGAATCTGTATTGGTGCGCATGTCTCGACCAATAAGCTTTGAATTGCGCTCGCGACCAGTGGATCATTATCCACAATCCCTAGAGTCGAATCATTGACAATCGTGCGCATATAAATTCCCCCCGTGGTTTGTTTCTCGTTCCAGAATAGACATTTTTTCGCAGCTGCAATAGATCGCGGCGTTACCGGTGAGACACATGTTGCGAACCCATTCAAAAGCAAATATTTTGTACAAAAAAAATTTGTATATAATGGGAGGCGGTGGAAAGGAGACCTTTGCAATGACTGACGTGACCCCTAACGAAGCGCGGATGCCCGAAGATGCCGCAGTGACCGTGACCAATGCCGATACTCTTCGGGCCATGGCGAGTCCGATTCGTATGAGAATCCTTGGAACGTTGCGGGTGAATGGCGAGCAGACCGTGGGAAGCATCAGCGAGCAGCTTGGCGAGGCTCCGGGGGCCATCAGCTATCACTTGGGGCAGCTTGCACGGGTGGGACTGGTGGAGAAGGTGAGGTCTCCTGATGGCGACCGAAGAAAAAGCTGGTGGAAGGCTTGCCAAACCGCCGTTCGTCTGGGGAACTCCGAAGAAAAGAACAGTGCAGACAAGGCAAAGGCCATGGATCTGTTTCGGCGTTCGGCGGCACTTTCCTACGAGATGGCCTACGAGCGTTTTCTGGACAGGCTGCCGGAATTGCCTCGGGAATGGGCCGATTCATGCACCAGCGACGATCATGTTCTGAACCTGACCGCCGAGGAAATGTGTTTAATGATTGAGGAACTCAATGAGGTCGTACGTCGCTGGCAAATCAAGGCCGGCATGCATGGCGACGATGAGCCGGGCGCCGAACCCGTGGCGCTGATTCTACAGGCTTTCAGGTGGTTTTCGTAAGGAGTCGGCGGGGTTGACGCATGAATCCACGAGCAAACCGGAAAGCGTGGGCGGAACAGTCGGAACAAGTGGGTTAATTGGAGCAAAGCATGAGTGAAACGGCGAAATCATTCTGGCATTCCGCAGGGTATATCCCGTGGTTCACCGCCGATACGGCGTCGCGGTCGGTGCGGCGCTGCGCGCACTGGCGATCAGTTTGCTCGGATATGCGGTGTCCGGCTCCACCGTCGCCGCCGGTTGGCTCGGAACGTTGTCGATGATCGCGCAACAGGTTGCGAGCGTATTCGGAGGTACCTTCGTCGACAGGCATGACCGCAAACGGCTTATCGTGGCGAACGCGTCGTCGGCGTCTGGCTTGGGGCGCAATCGCGGTGCTGCTGCTGTGCGGCGCATTGTCGTTCCCCGTGTTGCTGCTGATCGCGGTGCTCGCATCCGGCATCAACGGATTTCTTGGGAGCGCTACGGATGCGATGCTTCGCTCGATTATCGATATCCGCTATTATCCCAAGGCGCGGAGCCTCAACGAGGGGCGTGACGCAACCATCGCCATGGCGGGAAGCCCCATCGGAGGTTTTCTGTACAGCATTGCTCCATGGCTGCCGTTCCTTGCGTCGGCATGCATGTATGCCGTGGCCGGCGTCGCCGCCACCGCATCCGCGAATATGGTTCGGATGGCGGGCGTATCGGGGAAACGGATGGCGATGCAGTGAAAGGCGGTTTCTTCCGCGATTTCCTGGAAGGCTGGTCATGGTCGTTGCACAGGAAAACGCTGGTGGTCGTGCTCATCGTGGCGGCATTGGTCAATTTCGGCGTCAATGGCATCCAATATGCCATCCAGCTGCATTTGGTGTCGTGCGGAACCAATGCGACCCTCATCGGATTCATCAGTGGCGGCATATCGCTGATGATGCTTGTGGGATCGTTGCTTGCCGGCAAACTCAGCGATAAGGTTCCGGTCGGACCAACCGTGTGCCTCGCCTACCTGTTCATCTGCCTGTGCGCATTGCCGATGACGTTGACCGACAACTATTGGGTCATGCTGGTTGCCAATTCGTTGGTTGGCCTGCCGTTCCCGTTGATTAACGCGATGCTCCTCGGTTTCATCTTCGCCAAGTCGCCTACGAGCATGCAGGGGCGTATTACTGTTACATTGACGGTTCCGGCCCAGGTGCTTTCGATGTTCTGTAGTGCTGTGGCTGGCACCTTGCTCCCGGTTTTGATTCCATGGCGCGGTGCTGGTGTTCCTCGCGGTTCTGTGGCAAGTGCCGTGCTGGTGATATGTTCCCGTTCCATTCGTAGCATTCCCAAGGCGGCGCAATGGGAACATACGATGTTGCGGTGAATCGAAATAAAAAGCGCCGCCCCACGAAAACGAATCGTGGGGCGGCGCTTTGCCGTAGGCAATGCCGCTCAGCCCGTTCAGCGACCGGTGATCTCGGAGCCGAGCACCTTCTCGCTCAGGGCTTTCGGGCCGCGGGTCACGGCCACCGCGCCGGAGCGGACCAGCTCGATGATGCCGTAATGCTCCAGCAGACCGAGCAGCGCGTCGATCTTGCCTTCTGCGCCGGTGGCCTCGATGGTCAGCGACTCCGGATTCACGTCCACCACGCGCACGCGGAACAGACGCACGATCTCCAGCACGTCGGAACGGTTGGACTCGTCGGCGGCCACCTTGATGAGCACCAACTCGCGCTCCACGGTGGTTTCCGGATCGAGGTCCACGATCTTCAGCACATGCAGCAGCTTGTTGAGCTGTTTGATGATCTGCTCAAGCGGCACTTCCTCCACGTCGGCCGTGACGGTGACGCGGGAAATGTCCGGACGTCGGTGGGGGAGACGGACAGCGAGTTGATGTTGAACGCGCGGCGGGCGAACAGGCCGGCGATACGCGCCAGCACGCCTGGGCGGTTCTCCACCAGCACGGACAGCGTATGACGCTGGGAACCAGGCTGGGATGCAGGATAGTTAGCCATGAGTGTTCTCCTCTCCTCAGTGCTCGCTCGCAGTGGCGGCGGCGGTCTCGTGCTCGAACACGCCGGTCGCATGCTCGTCCGGACCGGTTCCCGGAGCCGGGGTGCCGCCAGCCAGCGGCTTGATGCCGGGCTTGTACGTCACCTCGTCGTTGGGGGCGCCGGCGGCTACCATCGGCCACACCATCGCATCCTTCCACACGCGGAAGTCGATCAGCACCGGGCGGTCGTTGATCTGGTTCGCCTTTTCGATGGCGGCAATCGCCTCTTCCTCGGTGAACGCGCGGATACCCACGCAGCCGTATGCCTCGGCCAACTTGATGAAATCAGGCACTTCGAGCGGCGCATCGCCGTCGGCCAGTGCCGCCGCACCATCGGCACCGTGCGCTTCACCATCGAGCAGGTTGGTCTGCGAGTAGTGGTGCTCGTAGAACAGCGTCTGCCACTGACGGACCATGCCGTATACGGAGTTGTTCAGAATCGCGATCTTCACCGGAGCGTGGTCCAGGAACGCGGCGGCCAGCTCCTCAGAGGTCATCTGGAAGGAACCGTCACCATCGATCAGCCACACCGGCTTCTTGCCCTCGAATTCACGGGCCGAGCCCACGGATGCGCCGATGGCAGCCGGCAGACCGTAGCCCATCGTGCCGAGGCCTCCGGAGGAGATCCAAGCGTGCTGGTTCTCAAAATCGATGAACTGCGAAGCCCACATCTGGTGCTGGCCCACACCGGTCACCCAGATGGTGGACGGATCGGCCATCTCAGAGAGCTTCTTGATGACCCACTGCGGGGCCAGCGATCCGTCGGTCGGCTCATCCCACGTCATCGGGTATTCCTCGCGCCAGCCGTCGATCGCCTTCCACCAGGGGGCCAGATTCGGCTTGCCCTGAATGGCCTGCGTACGCTGAATCTCGGGAATCAAGTCGTCGAGCACGGTAGCCACATCGCCCACGATCGGCACGTCGGGCTGACGGTTCTTGCCGATTTCAGCCGGGTCGATGTCAATGTGAATCACGCGGGCGGTCGGTGCGAAGGCGTCGAGCTTGCCGGTCACGCGGTCGTCGAAACGTGCACCGATGGCCACAAGCAGGTCAGCGCGCTGCACGGCGCCGGTTGCGGCAATCGTACCGTGCATGCCTAGCATGCCGAGGTTCTTCGGGTCGGAGTCGGGAATGATGCCGCGTGCGGGCAGGGTCGTGACCACGGGAGCGCCGGTCAGGTCGGCCAGAGCCTTGACCTGTGCGCCGGCGTTGGAGCGGGCGGCGCCGCCACCCACATACAGCACCGGGCGGTACGACTGAGAGAACAGCTTCGCCGCGTCGGACAGCACACGGCCGTGCGCCTTGGTGGTGGGGTTGTAGCCGGGCAGAATCATGCGCTGCGGCCATGAGTAGTACATGTCGCCGGTCTGCGCGGTCTTGGTCAGGTCCACGACCACCGGGCCGGGGCGGCCGGTGTTGGCGATGTAGTACGCCTCGGAAAGCACGCGAGGAATGTCCTGCGCGCGGGTCACGAGGAAGGAGTGCTTGGACACCGGTAGGTGATGCCCACGATATCCGCCTCCTGGAAGGCATCAGTGCCGATGGCTTGCACGCCCACCTGACCGGTAATCACGACCATGGGCACGGAGTCCATGTTCGCGTCCGCAATGGCCGTGACCACGTTTGTGGCACCCGGGCCGGAAGTCACGATGCACACGCCCACCTTGCCAGTGGCCAGTGCGTAGCCTTCGGCGGCGTGGCCGGCGGCCTGCTCGTGGCGCATAAGCACGAAGCGGAACTTCGTGTTGTCTTTGATCTCGTGGTAGACGGGCAGAATCGCGCCGCCAGGAATGCCGAAGACGTCCTCGACGCCGAGGTCCTCCAGCGAACGAATCAGCGCCTGGGCGCCAGTCATCTTCTCGCCATCGACGATGGTCTGCTTATCGGGGGCCGTGTTGATTTCGGTACACCGCTGAATGCCTGCAAAGGCGTGGGTAAAGCCATGATTCCTCTCACCTCATAGGTTTTGTCGCGAACCTGCCCGACCTTGGGATGGGGCCGGGTGCCCGCGTGTCTGATTCCAGTCGCTTCCCCGAGACTTGTGGCCCCGGCGCGACTCGTCGCTCATGTTGGTATTAGTCTATTCGCAAATCCGACAGCGGGCTTACTTAGTCCGCGTCTTGAACGAGTCCAGTGACTTCCAGCCCGCTTCGCGGCCGCCAGCTGCGCCTTACGCTTGCTGGAGCCCTTACCGATGCCGATGATGTCGCCGTTCTCGCCCAATGAGACGCGCGCGGTGAAGATCTGCGCGTATTCCGGGCCGGAGACCTCCATATGGTAGACAGGCTCCTCCTTGCCGAGGCCGTGCGCCTTGACGGTCAGCGAGGTCTTCCAGTCAAGTGCCGGGCCCTCGGTGGCCACTTCGGCGAGCGTGTCGTCAATAAGCCGGTGAATCACCTTGCGTGCCTCGTCGATGCCGTGTTCCAGGAAGGTCGCGCCGATGAGCGATTCCACGATGTCGCATAGGATGGAGTTCTTCTCCGCGCCGCCCTGCTCGGCTTCTCCGTGACCCAGCAGAATGTAGGGGCCCACCTTGAGCTTGGTTTTGGCGATGGCGCTCAGCGCGTCTTCGGAGACGGCCTTGGCGCGCATCTTGGCCAGTTGCCCCTCCGGTCATATCCGGGTGAATGGTGAACAGCGTTTCAGTGGAGACCAGTTCGAGCACCGCGTCTCCCAGGAATCGAGGCGTCGTAATTGGCCACGCCGGGGTGCTCATGCGAGAAGGAACGGTGGGTGAGTGCCTGCACGAGCAGATCCGGGCTGAGAGTGGTGCCCAACGCTTCAAGAAGCTCGTTGGCCGGCGTCGGCTGCTGTGGGGTTTCATTACTCATGATTGTTGTATGGTCCTTCACGCGATGGTGATGTGTTGTGTTGTGTTGTTTGCGATGCGATGGTGTACGCAATGGTGCACTTATGCGAAGACCCCGCCACCCGTCGATGGCAGGGCCTTCATTCAAGCCGTTATCGCAGGACTCACTTGGTGTGAGCCGGCTGGATGGCGGAGCGGTAGGTGCGGCCGCGGTAGTTACCGCAGCTCGGGCAAGCCATGTGCGGCAGGGCCGGAGCGCCACAGTTCGGGCAGTTCACGGTCGCAGCAGCGGTGGCCTTCCAGTTCGCGCGACGCGAATGCGTGTTGGCGCGCGAGGTCTTGTACTTAGGCAGTGCCATTTGAGTATCCTCTATTTCGTTCGAACAATTGAGCTTAAGCGTCCGTTATCTTAACGCACGGCTCGTACAAACTTCGTTCAGGCGCGCGTCACTCGGCCTGCTCGCCGTTCTGCTCGGCCTCGAGCTGGGCTTTGAGCCCCGCCAATCCGGCAAAACGGATATCCGTCACATCGTGATGATGGTCCGGATCCTCGTTCAGATCGGCACCGCACTGCGAGCACAGACCCCTGCAATCCGGTCGGCACAGTGGTTGCAACGGCAGCGATTCGACCAGCGTGTCGCGGATCATCGCCTCGATGTCCGCGAATGCGCCGTTCTCCAGCAGCGGATACGTGTCTTCCGACTCGTCCTCGCCGGCGATGATGTCGATTTCGTCGTCCTTCTTGCTCTTGCCGCCCTTGCCGTTGGCCTTGTCCTGACCCGACTCGTACGGGAAGAACACCGTCACATCAACGGCCAGTCCTCGTCAATCGGCTTCAGGCAGCGCGTGCACTCGCTGACGAATGGCGCGACCAGGCGGCCGGTGAAGATCAGGCCGTCCACAATCGAATCGAACTGCCCGCTCACGTGTACGGGCTCACCTTCCTTGATGCCGACAATGCTGTCGCCAATGCCGGAAGTGCCGGGAATCGGCGTCAATCGGCTTGGATTGACCGGCGCGCGAAGCAATCTGCGCTACCGGAATGGCCCACGGGGAATCTTCAACTCGTGCCATGGTATGTTCTTGGTGCCTTTCGTATGTTGGCTGGAGTTATTCGTTACTGGCGTTATTCGCGTTACTGATGTTGCCGGCGTTGCTGGCGTTACTGGGCTTCGGGATAGTCGTTCAGCGTCAGGTGCGGCATCTGTTCGCGGGCCGCGCGCTGGCGCTCTTCCAGCACGTTAAGACCGGCCTGCACATCCTGACTGAGTTTGCCGAGCTGCTGGGACAGCCCTTCCATCACCGTAGTGCAGTACTGGTCCGCGCCTTGGGTCAGATGGTCGGCTTTGGTCTGTGCCTGGTCAAGAATCGCGCGCGCTTTCTGCCGTGCAAGCTCGGTGACGTTCTCTTGGGCCGGCCAGGAACTGTGCCTGTTCGTTGGCGTCCCTGATCATGTTGGCTGCGCGGCTTTGTGCGGAGGCGACGATGGCGTTGGACTGGGTCTGTGCCGATTCCAGACGGCGCTCGGCCTCGCGCATGAGGGCGGAGGCGCGCTCCAACTGCACCGGCAGCATTTTCTTCAACTCGGAAGCTGGTCGTGAATTCGTCGCGGTCAACCTTCACCATGCCGGGGGCGAATATGCTGGACTTCGCTTCGCCCAGTGCCGCCTCGAGCTGGTCGATGATGTCATACACCGTGGTGAATTCCTCGTGGCTCTTGACCGTGGCCGGGTCGTCGTCCGTGGTTTCTCGCAGGTCGGGCATTTCGTTCATGAACGAGGGGCGAATGCCGGCGGCCTGAGCGGTCTGAGCCTGTGCCCCGGGGTCTGCTGAGCTGCTTGGGCCTGCGCTTTGGCCTGCATTTGTGCCGGAGTAGGGGTAGGCGCGGCGGGCGGCGATCCGGCGAGAACATCGGCCTCTTCGGTGGGTGCCGGCGCGGCTTGCGTAGACGCGGGCGGTTCCGGGGCGGACGGCTCCGGAGTGGACGATGCGGCGTCCGCATTCGGTTTGGTCAGATCGACGTATCCAGTAGGGTGGTCATCGCTCATAGTCATTAGTGCATCAGTCCTTCCGCTGACGTTCCTCGGCCAGGGCATCGGCCAGCATCGGCACGACGCAATCGGGCACCATGCCGGTCACGTCGCCTCCATGGCGGGCCACGTCCTTGACGATGGAACTGGAGATGTGTTCAAGAATCGGATCGGCCGGCAAAAACAGGGTTTCGATGCCAGCGAGCTTGCGATTGACCAGCGCCATGCCGAGCTCGGCTTCATAGTCGCCGTTCTGGCGCAGACCCTTGATGATAACGGTGGCGCCGACCTTCTTGCAGTAGTCGGTGATCAGCCGTCGGTGGAAGAAACGGTGACGTTCTTGCAACCGGCTTTGTCAAGGGCGCGGCGGATCACGTCGACTCTGGTGGCTTCGGAAAACATCGGTGTTTTCGCGGCGTTGACGGCCACCACCACATGCACCTCGTCGAAAAACCGCGCCGAGCGCTCGATTACATCCAAGTGTCCGGCGGTAACGGGGTCATACGAGCCGGGGCATACTGCGATAGTCATGCTTTATAGCCTACCGCTAGTGGTGTGCTTCGTGCTGCCGAGCGTGCATTGTTGTCGCGTCGGCGTATGAGGCAGTGTGTGCGGTGCGTATGTGCGTCGGTGTGGCGTCGTGTGCGGCATTGTATGTGGCATTGTATGTGGCGGGGTGGCGTGATGCGCGACATGGGTGTGTGGAGGTGTGCGGATTACGCGCCAATGGGTTTCGCGGGTAACGACGGGAATCTATGATGGAGTGCAGTCGAATCGTTGAATACGAGGAAAGAAGTGCACCATGACTTTTGCCGAGATGTTCGTTGATGATGCCGAACCGCTGCGCAACCCGGACCAAGGTGCCGGCACGTCGGTGCTGGAGCGTCCGGAGACCAAGGAGTCGCCGGTTCGTGACGATGGTGGCGACGCCGATCGTTTTGCGCACTACGTATCCAAGGACCGTATCGCTGAATCGCGTGCGACCGGCGCCCGGTGGTGGCCTGTGCGGTAAGGTTGGGTCCCCAAGCACGACCCGTCCAAGTACCCGGTTTGCCCCGACTGCAAGCGGATTTATGAGGAAATGACGCGCTAAAGGTGGTACTTGGCTCCCCTCAGCGAGGGGAGCCAAAATGGTCACCGAGCGGAAATCTCGTCGATGAGCTTGAGCTCCTCGTCGCTGAAGTGGGTGTTCTTCAGCGCGCCGATGTTGTCGAGAATCTGCTGCGGCTTGGAGGCTCCGGTCAGCACGGAGGTCACCTTGCGTCGTGCAGCAGCCATGCCAGGCTCATCTCGGCCAGCGTCTGGCCGCGTTTCGGCGGCCAGATTGTTCAGGTCCACAACCTGCTTGTGCAGTTTCTCGGTCAGGGCGGAATCGTTGAGGAATCGCGGATCGTGAGCCATGCGGCTGTCGGCCGGAATGCCGTTG
>ENA-OQAR01000036-OQAR01000036.1-human-gut-metagenome-genome-assembly--contig:-NODE-36-length-27579-cov-6.239254_pt1 | contig 27579 bp, 32 predicted proteins | sample MGYA00242738_ERZ504533 | MGnify/ENA primary metagenome ERZ504533 (study PRJEB26092, sample SAMD00036276) | human gut metagenome | host: Homo sapiens | study: EMG produced TPA metagenomics assembly of... | reverse complement strand
CCGAGAAATCGGTTTTGTCCTTCCCGTAGGTACGCTCGAAAGCCTCCCGGCTCATCTCCGGCGTCCGGGCTTCGCGGGGGACGCCTTTCAGGTTTTGCGGGTTCTCCCGCACCAGGCTCATGTATAGATCCGGGCTTTTCATGCTCTCGGGCAGGTGGGCGATGGCATAGGGACTGCGCCGTATGGCCTCCATGCACAACTCCGGCGTTTTCCACTTCTCGGGGACATATTGCAGGTAGCTCCCGTCGTGCCCGACGGCCCGGCGGCACATCTCCTCGTTCTTGGCGTGGTCGGGAAGGTTGTAGAACAGCTCCGGCTCCAGGGCGAAGATCTCCCGGGCCACCCTCGGCGTGACGTGTGCCGGGTTCATGTGCTGCAAAAAATCGAAGGTCTTATCGTAATTCGTGCAATAGAACCCCAACGCCTCATGTGTATATCCTCGAAAGGGATATAGCGGAGGACACGCAGGTCGTCGGCACGGGCCAACGCCCGGTTGCAGACCTCTGGCGTGAGCTGTTCGGGGTTGAAAAAGCGGATGGCCAGGGGATCGCGCTCCAGCGCCATCCCGCACAGACGGTCGGTTTTCAGATGCTTCGGAACGTACTCCAGCGCCAGGTAGTTCGAGGACACGGCGGCCTCGCAGACCCGTTCCGTGCGTAATTCCTCCGGCACTTCATGGAGCAGGATGCCGTCCCCGCTGACGGCACGCAGGCAGACTGCCTCCGTGCGCAGTTCCACCGGCACGAGCGAAAGGCAGGACGCGTCCATCCCCACGCCGTGAAGGGCCAGTTCCCCGGTCATGACCTCCGGGGCAATGGAGGCGAAAATCTCGAACTTGTCCACGAACGACATCCCGAATTTTTTCAGCCCTTCCAGGCATATATCGGGATACGGAATGTAAGGGAGTATCTTGTAATCGGCACTGTCCACCGCTTTCAACGCCGCACGGCATATTTGCGGCGTCCTCAATTCCCCGGGAACGACCTCCAGCACCAGCCGTTGCGCTTCACGGCCGCCATGCACAGTTCGGGGGTCTTCAGCCCCTCCGGAACGTAATACAGCGCGTAGCTGTTGCTATCGACGGCGGCACGGCACATTTTCGGTGTCTTCAGACGGTCAGGGACGAATTTCAGTGTTTCGCCCCGGTGGCCGGCCGCGGCAAGACAAAGTTCCGGCGTTTTTCATCGCTTCGGGAACGAACTCGATGTTGAAAGCCGATTTCTTGATGGCGAAACGGCAGACCTCCGCCGTTTTCCGATCCTCGGGCAGCGTCTCGAAAAGGTTCTCACGCCACGGGTTCTCGTACACCCCCGTATCGAGATAGGCTATATCTATTCTCTCTTGCTCTGTCATGGTTTTCAGTATTTATGGAAAGCGCCCGGGTGACGGGCGCTTCTCTTGGTTAGACATATTCCGTTATCGTTCCGTTTCCTCCGTCCCGTTCTCGCTCTGGAACGTGAAGGAGGTCTTCACGACCTGACCCGTGTTGTCCTCGACATAGACGTCGATGGTCTGCTGGTCATCGCTGCGCGATGTGTAATAGAGGCGGAACACCTCACGGTCGAGCGGATAGCGGTCGTTGGGCAGGAACACCGTACCGTCGTCCATCCTCAACTCACCGCGCCCGTCGGGCTGGAAATAGCGGATCGTGTACGCGCGCCGTCATATCTCCCCTCCCGCACGAGCGTGCAGCGGATTTCAGCGGTTTCACCAACGGAGATTCGCTTCTGAACGGGCATCGTTTCCAGAGAGAACGTGTACGCCTGCTGTATATCCAGCCCGTTGTCGCAGGATGCGCATAAAAAGACCCAGGGCGGCGATCCAGACCGCCAGGGCCAATATCTTTTTCATCTTTTTCATGTCGCTTGCAAGTTTAATGGATTATGAATTTCACGCCCAGGCCGAACTGCGCGTGGAAATGTCCCGTTGTAGTGCCCCATAGGATACGCTCACGCCCCGTCAGCGAGAGGATAATCCTGTCGGTCAGGTACGCATCGACCTCCAGCGTGACGGCCCCGCCATAGAGGAAACGGTCGCGGTGGCGGAGCGTAGAGCCGTCATAGAGCCGCCTCTCGCCCCGGTTCACACTCTCGTAACCGGCCAGCGCCGAGCCGCCGAGGTAGAAGAAAAAAGTCCTGGACGGGTCGGCGAGGAACTTGTAATAGTAACCGCCCTCGGCCGTGAACTGCGCCACCGGGATACGTTCCGACTTGTAGGGGTAATAACGGTTCAGGAACTCCGCGCCGAACACCCACTTGTCGGCATTCTTCGCGTAGTGGCTCATGGCCAGCCCGAACCAGTAGCCCGTTTCGCTGCGGCTGTCCCGGGTATAGAAGCCGTCGGTCATGCCTCCCCGTATTTCCAGCCCGCGCATGGCGGGCAGGGCACGCTGGGCGTGCGCCCCGTCCGAAAGGAGGAGGCATAACCCCAGCGTGAGAATGAATATCGCCCGTTTCATATCACTTTACCTTTAACTCGTTGATAACACGTGCGCGCACCAGGTCGGCATTCTCCACCGTGAAAGTCTGGTGTCGCCCGCCCTGCTGCTCGTGCAGTTCCACGACCAGCTGCTTGTCGTCGGCCAGCGTGAACTTCGGGAGCGTGAAGACCATGCGCTCGGTACGCTTGCCGCCGATGACCTGCACGTTGTTGTACGCACGCACGGGCCATACGACCTGCTCCTGGATGGCCGTGCGTTTGGCCACCTTCTTGTCCGTAATCTTGAACGTCAGGTAGTCCACGTTGAAAGGCACGTTGGAGGAGTTTTTCAGTTGGAGGTGGAAATAAAGCAGGTCGTTATGCACGTAGATACCTTTGAGGAGGTATTGTACCCCGAACGCTTGCAACCGATATGCTTGATCTCGCGGCGGTCATTCTTGTAAATGGACTGCATGATCAGTTTGACCAGCAGCGGAGATTCGCATCCCAACTCCTGCAAATAGATGTCCAGCGCGTTATTGGGGCGGTTTACCGCCTCCCCGTCATGCAGGAAGTCCGCCATCTCGACCGACAGTTTCACCGGCTCGTCGGCATACTTGACATTGAAGCTGTAATAGGCCCCGTCCTCGGTAATGACCGAAAGGTTGCTCTCGCGCGAGAAATCACGCAGGGCCGCCTTTACACGCAGCACGTTTTCCGTGCCGTCGGCTTTCGCCGCCAGAAGATCCGAAGACCCCAGATCGACGTAACGGATGGCCGAGGGGAAAATCACATGCACGGTCTTGCTGAACGTCACCTCCAGCGCGTAGGGCGGGATAACCCGGTTGAAAGTCAGCGGACGGGTAAGACCGTCGTACAAATCGCCCGTGGAGGGCTTTTCCTGCGCGTGGGCAGCGAACATGCACCCGATAAAAGCGAGTGCCAGAAGAATCTTTTTCATACTCGATAATTTTTTGATTGTTGATAAAAATGGATTTTTTCAGTGGTGTACGGAAGTACGTCGTTTGTACCCTTATTGAAGGGGCGGGAGTAGCAGGACGCTGTAACCGGCCTTGAGCGTGACCTTGACCGAGCGCATCTTCTTGCTCACGTATTGCGACACGCCCTGGATGGCGCTGCGCCCCAGGTCGGAGAGCAGTTGCGAACCGGCATCGTCCGTGATCGTGATACTGCTGCCCATGCCCGCGCCCATATTGGCGGCGATCTCCTTCACGGCATTGAGTTCTTCCGACCCCGGCACGGGAATACCCTCGTTGCCGTTCGTGTCATAGACCGACAGATCGACCGGAACGACCGCCCCGCCGTGCTGGACAGCGCTGACCTTGACCGTCAGCCGTTCGCCGTTGATCCTCGCCGCCCCCGTTACGGGCGTACCCGAGGGGATGAGCAGATCTCCCGCCATCATCGGTTCCAGCAGCCGGAAAGTAACCTCCCCGCCATCGGTGAGCGTCACGGTTTGCTGCACGGCGGCACGGATACTGTTGCGCTCGGGCTCGCGAAGGTCGCTCCCCACCGTGTTGAACCCCCAGTTCCGGGGCTTGACGAACTCACGGGCGAAGACCGAATCGGGCAGCGGGGCGGCGAGCAGCGACACGATGTTACGGCGCACCTGGCGCACGGGCTGCACGGAAGCCTTGCCGGAAACGGAGGTCTTCTGACGCGGGGCTTCAGGGGCCTGACCGCCATTCATATAGCGGGCGGCGATCTCGTAGGACTTCTCCAGCAGCGCCACCTGCTCCTCCTGGGCCGTTTTCTGCGCCTGCTGTTCTTCCAGGCGGCGTTCCAGTTCCTCGATGCGGGCCTGCATCTCGCGCTCTTCCCCCGTTTCACCGGCGGTCTCCTCGTAGAAACTGCCTAACTGGCGGTTGATGTCGGCATAGGCGGCACGGGAAGTCCGGAAAGCTCCCGACGAACCGCCGGCAGGGCCGGAAGACTTATCCGGCACGGCAGCGGGCATGACGGGCTCTTCCTCCTCGTCCTCCATCCCGAACGCGAAATCCTGCAAGGAGCGCATCTTTTCCCGCTCCCTGCGCCGCATCTCCTCCTGCACGTAGGCATCACGCTTGTCCGAGAGGATACCCTCCGATTCCGGGGTCGGCAGCTCCGTGTTGAAACCCGCCGAAGGCTCCTCCCGTTCTTTTTCGCCGGGGGAGAAGATCAGCCACATGCACCCGCAAAGGCCAGGAAAAAGAGCGGGAAGACCACCATCTTCTTCCGCATCTGTATCTGCCGGGGCGTGAGTTCCTTTTTCCCCGCCTCCGGCTGTTTATTCTGTTTTTCGTTCGTCGTCATAATTGAAATCTTTTAGATGTTTTACACTGTCGGCCTCCTGCCGTTGTCTTAATTCCAGTTCCAGCCGCTCGATATGCCGTATCTGCATCCGTTCCCCGGCTCCCTTGCCGAAGCGGTAGATGGAAGACACGGTAAAGTAGAGCGACAAGACGGAAAAGAACAAGAGCAGCGTGAGGATCACGATAATCCGCTTATCGGGCGAGAGCGCCCCGCAAGCGCGGCGCAGGTGGTCTTCGACCCACTCCCCGAAAGCCTTTATTCTCTTCTTTGCCATAGCCTTATCTTTTTAATGTACGTAAATCGCGGTTCTCCAGAATCTCGAATTTCTCCATGATGAAACCCTGCGGGTTATTGTCCGAACGCCCCGAGTTGATCAGCTCGCAGCGCGTGACCAGCGAACGCTCGGTGATGTTGCTCTCGCGGACAATCATTTGCCGGGCATAGGTCATGGCCCGGTAGGGATAGGCGTTGAAGTCGCACACCACGGAGTCCACCTCGATACGCTGGCTGATGTTCCCCGACACCACACGGTTGTAGTAACCTTTCTCCTGCATGTCCTGGTAATAGGCGAAGGCGCTCTTATCGACCAGGAACAGCGCGCGGTTGATGTTGCTCTCGATGGCCGCACGGTCGGGCGAGAGGGTGAAGAACAACTCGTGAAAACGCCGGATATGTTCGCGCGCCTCCACGGGGCGGTTCTGGCTCAAATCCTGCGAGAGCGCCAGCATCAGCGACTTGCCCCCGTCCAGGACGTAGATCTTCTCGCGCTGCTTTTCGGCGAAACGGAAGCTCGCGACCACGCTGAACACGGATACCAGCGCGCACAGGCAGAGGAACACGATACCGAAAAGCCGAATCTGCCTGAAACTTGTTTCGATGTTTTTTAATGACTTGAATTCCATTGTCCAAATTGTTATGAATGATTATTGTTACCTTGTGTTGCCAGGTTGCGCCCGTTGGGGGCACTGCCCGAAGCCGGGCCACCGCCGCCGTTACCGGAGGAGGAACCGCCACCGCCGCGACGCCCGAACGTGCGGCCGATCATGTTGCCGGCGATACCGCCCGCGACACCCGTGGCGAATGCCCCGGCCTTGTTGATACCGCCCATAGCCCCGCCGGCTCCGCCCGACTGGATCACCCACTCGGCAACGGTGGGGATCGTGAAATAGCCTATGATACCTATAATCAAAAAGATAATATAGACACCGCTGCCGCTGTCGGGAATGTAGTTGGGGTCTTGCAGGGCCAGGCGTCCGCCTGGAGCATCAACGTCTGGATCTTGGCCAGCACCGCGGAGAACAGGTCGGCGATGGGAAGCCAAAGGTACACGCTGATATAGCGGGAAATCCAGCTCGCGAGCGTCGAGTGGAAGCCATCGTAAATGGAGAGGGCGAACGACAAGGGCCCCAGAATCGACAGCACGACTAAAAAGAATGTCCGCAGCGTGTCGATGGTAAGCCCCGCGGCGTTGAACAACAACTCGAAAAAGTCCCGGACAAGCTGCCGGAAACCGGCCTTGATGTCGTACCACGTGCGTTCGGCCCACATGCTGATAATCTCGCCCAAGTCCGTGATACCCATATCCGCAAGCCGTTGTTCATACACCTCGTCGTCCACTAACCAAGCCTTGCCCTCGCGCCTGCGGGCCTCGGCTTCCAAATCGTCCTTCTGTTGCTGGTATGCCTGCAAATCCAACGTCTGCCCCTCCAGTATGGCGTGCGTGCCCTGCACCACGGGCGACATCACGGCGTTGATCGTCCCCAGAACCACGGTGGGAAAGAACATCACGCACAAGCCGATGGCGAAAGGCCGCAGGAGCGGGAACACGTCGATAGGCTCCGCATTGGCCAGTGCCTTCCATACCCGGTAAGCCACGTAAAAGAGCGCACCCAGGCCGGCGATACCTTTCGCCACCCCGATCATGTCGCCGCATAGCGGCATCATCTCCTGATACAGGTTCCGGAGAACCTGGTGTAAAATTGTCGAAATCCATGACTGCCTCCGTTTTCAGGTTACCAATATCTGTCGTTCGGGTTCCCGTAAAGTGCCAGCACCCGGTGCGCGTCGCCCTTTTCGCGGCTGCGGATGAAGGACACGGAGATGGTCTTGCGCGTGTAATAGCGCGTGAGGTTGCGGTACTCCAGCATCTTCGTGTAAACCTGATCCACCACGTCCATCCGCTCCTTGTCCGAGAGCGAGAGGCCGTTGCCGCCGGTTATGACCGTCTTGAGTTCCGTCACCAGCGCGCCGCCCTCCTCCAGCAGCCGGGCGTAACCCGCCGAGATCGCCGCCAGCTCGTCCACCGTGAAGTTCGGGTCTGAAACCATACGGTTGAATCCCGAGGTGTAGATTTCCGTGATCTCGCTGACCATTTCGAGCGTCAGCTTCACCTTCCGGGCATCCTTGATGATGTTATGCACCGATTTGAGGGCGTCGTAGTAAGCCTTGCTCTGGTTATAAATCTTGATACTCTCTTGCAGCGACTTGACCATGTTGGTCGCCGTGGTCGAGCTTTGAACCGCGCTCTTGATGTTCTGAACGAGGTTCGACGGGTCGATGACCGTCCACTGCGCTTTTGCCTGGTACGTGAAGCAAAGAAGCCCCACGAACAGCGTTAAAATCAATCGTTTCATCCTTTTCATTATTTAATTCGTGAATACTTGGGCGGTCATTCCGACGCCCGGTAATAATCCCCGTAGGCGGAGAGCTGGAGCACCTCGCGCCCCGCATCGTAGGCCAGGGCGACATACCCGTAGAGGTCGAAGTAACGGATACCTCCCCAATACTTCCTCACGGGACGGGAGAAGCGTGTCCCATCCTTGTAGGACACCTCCACGTAAAAACCGCCGCCCCGGCGTCCCGGGTTGCGGTAGATGCGAACCCGGGGAGAACCCGAGCGGCTTTCCCACTCGCCCGCCACCTCGTACAGCGCGAAGTCCAAACGCGCCGCCGTGGGGTCTGATCCGATACACTTGCGATACATGGCCTGCCCTCCCTTTAACGTTTGCCCTCGGCGAGCTGCCTGATCGCCAGTTCCATATCACCGCCCAGCTCGCCGGCAAGCCGCTGTACCTCCACTTTCTCCGTTTCCTCGGTCGTGTAGGCAGGTACTCCGGGACGCTGACCTCCGTGGCATAGACCGCCGACTGAACGCCGCCCAGACCGATCCAGACCTCCTTGTATTTACGGGAAGGGTCGTTGGACTGGTTGATCGAGAGAATCTGCGCCTTCTCCTTGTCGGTCAGCCCCAACAAGGACTGAATCGCGTTGAAACGGTTCATGAATTTGCGCTGGTCGAGCAGGATCTTGCAGTCCGAGTTGTTGATGATCGCCTCCTTGACCACCGGGCTGGAAATGATGTCCTCGACCTCCTGCGTCACAACGATGGCCTCACCGTAGTATTTGCGGACGGTTTTATACATATAACGCAGATATTCAGCCATATTGGCCGTAGAGAGCGCCTTCCAGGCCTCCTCGACGATGAGCTGTTTGCGTACCCCCTTGAGCCGTCTCATCTTGTTTATGAAAGCCTCCATGATGATAATGGTGACCACGGGAAAAAGCTCCTTGTTTTCCTTGATGGAATCCACCTCGAAGACCACGAAGCGCTTCGAGAGCAGGTCGATGTTGGCCCGGGAGTCAGAAGGAAGTCGTAGCGTCCGCCCTTATAATACTGCCGCAGGGTGATGAGCATGTTGTCGATGTTGAAATCCTCGCGGCTGACCCGGATCTCCCGCTCCTCCAGCTCGCGGCGGTAGTCGTCCCGCAGGTACTCGTAGAAACTGTCAAAACACGGCACGATATTCCGGTCGGCGCGGATACGCTCGATATAGGCGTTCACGGCACTGCCCAGCTCGCCGCTCTCGGTCTTCGTGATCTTGTCGTCCTCGGTTTTCCAGAGTGTCAGCAGCAGCGTCTTGATGCTGTCCTTCTTCTCCACGTCGAAATAGTAGTCGTCGGTGTAGAACGGATTGAAACTGATGGGATGTTCCTCGGTATAGGTAAAATACACGCCGTCCTCACCTTTGGTCTTACGCCGGATCAGCTCGCAAAGGCCCTGGTAGCTGTTACCGGTATCCACCAGCACGACATGCGTGCCCTGCTCCCAGTATTGGCGGACTAAATGATTCATAAAGAATGACTTGCCTGACCCCGAGCCGCCTAACACGAATTTATTCCTATTCGTAATGATCCCTTTTTTCATCGGTTCGTCCGAGATGTCCAGGTGCAGGGGCCTGCCGCTTACGCGGTCGCACAGCTTGATGCCGAAAGGGCTGGACGAGGATTTATAGTTGGTTTCCTCCGTGAAGAAACAGACCGCGGGCTCGATGAACGTGTAGAACGATTCCTCGGCGGGGAAATCTCCCGCGTTGCCCGGCATACCCGCCCAGTAGAGCGTGGCGGCGTCCACGGTGTTGTGGCGCGGGCGGCACTCCATCAGAGCGAGCTGGCTGCCCACATCGTTGCGGATATGCCGGAGCTCCTGCACGTCGTCCGACCAGGCCAGCACGTTGAAATGGGCCCGGACGGATTGAAGACCGAACGAGTGCGCCTCGTTGAGATACTGGTCGATCCACTCCTTGTTTATCTGGTTCCCGCGGGAGTAGCGGGAAAGGGACTGCATGTTACGCGCACGTTTCTCGAACATACGCAGGTTTTCGTCGCTGTCTTCCAGGAACACGTACTGGTTGTAAAGGTGGTCGCAGGAAAGCAGAAGCCCCACGGGGGCCGCGAACGAGAGCAGGCAGTCCGAACGGTCGGTGGAAAGACGCTCGTAACGGGTGTCCGTACCCACGCGCCCCGGCAGGTCTTCCGTGTCCGAGAGCGTGTGCAGGCACACCCGTTTGTTACCCACACGCAGAACCTCGGCCCCCAGCTCGATGTCCTGAAGAGAAGTCGTCTCCGAGAGCGAGAGGGAAAAGTACCGCTCCAGCAGGCCCGGACAATCCGCCGTACCCGTGATCTCGTCCCCCGTGAGGCGGACAAGGGTCAGGAAACCCGAATCGTTCAGAATACGCTCGAACTGTTCCGCCGCCTCCAGGAATTTTGTCGCCGATTCCCGGTTTACCTCTTTGGGAATGATGTTGCCCCGGCAGAGGGTCGAGAAGTCTGAACGCATGTGCATACGCTCCCTCGTCGTTTTCGTCAGGTAGAGGAAGCAGGCGTGGGTCAGGAACGGACGCTCGTTGAAATGCCGCTCGTAACTGCGGGAGAGGAAACTCATGTCCCCCTCGCCCGTGGCCGGGCGGTAACGCTCGCGGATGAACCAGTCCTGCTTGTGTACCACGCTGTATTCGGGCAAGACCTTCAGGGCCTTGCACCAGGCGGCGTGGATCGCCTCGTACTCGGCGGACGTGACGGTGAACAGCTCCGGGAGTTCGACCCGATAGGCGACCGTTATGTCCGCATCCTTGCTGATGATACAACCGCCTTCCACGGCCAGGAGCGGGAACTTGCTTTCCAGCGTGGTGGCTTTCAAGATGTTTCTCATACGCGGCCCCCCTTTCTTTTCAGCAACCGGCGCAGGGACTTGCGGTTGAGCAGGTAGCGGGGATGCCGGCGCGCGGCGAGCAGCTTCATCAGCCCGTGTTCCCCGTAACGGGCGTTCAGGCGGAAGGTAAGCCAGACCAGCACCGAAGCCGCCGCAACGCCGAAAGCGATACATACCCACTGATCGACCCCTGCCATGTAGAGGATGACGAACACCACGAAGACGGCCAGCAGGCCGCCCGCGAAGATGAAGAGGTACTGCGCCTTCAGGCCCCGGAACTCCACGCTCTTGCCGATTCCCTTGTTGATTCCATATTCCATAATTATTTGCATGACAGGTTGGACTACAAGAAGAAAGAGCGTAGGATCGTCGCGGCGACAATCAGGAAAATACACGCGCCGAACCAGCTCGCGGCGGTCTTCGACGTGTCGGGGTCGCCGCTCGAAAACTTGTTATAGACCTTGATGCCCCCGATAAGGCCGACCACAGCCCCAATCGCGTAGATGAGCTTCGTTCCGGGATCGAAGTAGCTGGTTACCATGTTGGTAGCCTCCGTAATGCCGGCGATGCCGTTGCCCTGCGCGAAAGCGGAGGAGATGGCGGCAAAGAGAAATGCCGCCGGAAGAAGAATCTTGTTCTTTCTCATAACTCGATAATGTTTGAATTGTGGCGCGGGGATGGATAGGCCCCGCACCGGGTTAAACTTCTTGATTCGTTTTTTTCAGTGGTTCGTAGGATAGCCTCACGCGCTACCCGTAGTCTTTTTCTTTCATCGTGATGTCATTATGGGGTTAAACAAACTCACGGACGTCGAAACCCGTGGGAACCGAACCCTGCGGAGATGGGCTTTCCGCAGACCTCTCGGACATACGCCGGTGAAAGGCCGAGAGGTAGGTGTCGATCAGGGATTTTACCCTGTCGTTCCCGTCGGGGCGGCCCGAAACGATGACCTCGAACATGTCGGTCTGTTTCAGGCCCAGGAGGACACGTCCCGTTTCCTCCCTTTGCTCGTCTGTTGAAGGTGGATCATGTACCACGTGGCGGTAGGCTTCGCCCATCTGTTCAAAACTAACCCCCTGGGCAAGCGAGCGGCCCAAAAGGGGCAGCTCTTCGGTGTCGTCTTCATCCTCGTCATAATCCGGCTCCTCCGCGTCCGCATCCGGGAAAGATTCATCGTACAGCGGAAAGTCGATTTCCAGAGGTTCGTTAGGCTCCCCCTCGGGAGCGACACCGAACACTTCATCCAGGTCTTCCGGCGGAATCTGCCGGGGGTGTTCGGGTACATTCGTGGGCACAAATATATCGGCTTTTTCCGTAACTTTTTCAGTTTCAGATTCTACGGCAGCTTGTGGCCGGGAGTGGCGCGGGTCGAGGACAAAGCGGCTCCTGCCGATGATCTCCTGTCGGCAGGGAGTGTCTTCGGCAACGATCCCGTCTGCCGGTTCGTTGCGTTCCATCCGCCGCAGGCGGAAAAACGCCCACAAGGCATACCCCACGGCAAAGAGGGGCAGCAGCCACAACGCCCCGTTCATCGCTCCTCCGCTTTGGGTTGCAGGGAGGCCACGGCCTCACGCTCCTCGAAAAGCCGCTCGATGGTTTCCCGGTTATCGTCCAGGTGCGCCTTGAGAACCTTGTCCACGTAGGCCGTGATCGTCACGTCGCCACGACCGATGACACGGGTGATCTCGCGGATACGCTCGTGATACGACGGACGTATCTTCACGTGCTTGTTACCGGCGAAAGGCAGCCGCAGCAGGCAGATGTAACGGGCCAGGTACTCGGCCTCGGGGGTGGGGACAGTCCCCACGGCGACCTCCCCCGAAGGGCCGTCGGGGACGATAAGGGTTTTCATCCTGCGCCGGTAGCGGCACACGCGGAAGATGAAGGGCACGGCGACGCAAAGGACGGCCGCCAGGATAACAGATAAAATAATTGCTTTGTCTGACATGATGGATTGTTTTTAATAGGTTGTAAATATTGGGTTCATAACTAAAAAATATCGGAGTTCCGTTTCTTGTAGAGTTCCGAAATTTCCTCCTGATAGGTAGCGAAATGCTGCTCCAGCACATTGTCCAGGTAGCTATACAGCGAGAGTTCGTTCTTACCGATAACCTGCACTATCCGGGTTATACGCTCGTGAAACTCCTTGCGGATATACACCGTTTTGCCGCTTCGGGTATTGGAGGGGGCGTTCCGGATAAAAAGACGCTCGTAATCCTGGCCTTTCCCTCTTCGGCGGCGTCCCTCCTCTTTCGTAGCCGACGAGGAGGCGGCCTCGCCGGACGGTTCCGATAGAGCCGATGCCTCCTCCTCTTTTTCCGGCGTGTAAGGATGTAATGGCCGGTTTCGGCTTTTGGCCTGGCTGATGATGAAGGAAGCGTCCAAACCGTCGTCATGTTCTTTTCCGCTCATGAGATCCTACTTTAACAGTTCGATCAATTCATCCACGAGTTTATCCAGGTTGCTGCCCCGGATCAAAGAACGGTCTGCCGGGAAGAGCGTGGAGCGGAAGACAGAGCGACGGCTGGCGTTCTGCTCACGACGAAAAACGCTTGGTGTCAGGCAGGAAGGTCTTCAGAACAGGAAGATCCAGCTCTTTCATTACCGCCTCGTAAACCTGATATAACTCTGTTTTTTCACGTCCGTCCACCATGTTCCATAGCATATACAGCCCTTTCATCCGGGACTTCTCGCGGCCCATGATATGCTCTTTTACCACAACCGCGTAATTCAGGGTGCTTTCCATGACAACCCGGTCGGCACTGATCGGGGCGAGAGATAATCCATTCCGGCCAGGGAATGAATCAGATCCTCGTTATTGATCGTACCGGGAAGGTCGAAGAACACATAATCGAAATCACCTTGCGGCAGGAGGTAGTCGGCATCGGCCAACGCCTCTTTCGTGTTGCTTTCCACGACGGGATAGGCTTTCTTTTGAAGCCGGGTGAATTGTTCGTAAGCTAACCTCTTGTAATGTTCGTCTTCGAGGGCAAGCTTCAGGTCACGTTCCCGCATCTCCACGATGGAGTGTTGGGGATAATCGCAGTCGATGACCGCGACATTGAAACCCTTTACATAGTGCAGGTAAGAAGCTGCCAGCACCGTGAGGGTGGTTTTACCCGCTCCGCCTTTCTGGGTGGAGAAGGCCACGAATTTCGTTTTCTCTTTCATTGTTCCATGCGTTTTTAGTTATACAATCGGGTAATCGTTCATCTCTTCACGTATCCGGGCAAGTGACGGCATGAGATTTTATGCAGGTATGCCGGCACGCATATATGCTGGTGCGCTGGCAGGCTGTTACGCCGGTATGCCGGTGCATGGGCGCGTGTCCGATTTTATACTCATGCGCAACCGCATTTGCTTATCCGGACAAAGACCCGCTTTTTCCTCTGCACACGGTGTTTTCTGCATCCGTCCGCACGTGTGCGGACAGGAGGATGTGTCATTGCCCGTATCCGTTCTCACGTGCAAAGTAAACCCTTAAAAACACGGGTTGTATGCTCTTTTTCCGCTATGGCCGCGTGTGGCATCAAAGTGGACGCAAGTGGCGTAATCACTTGTAGTACAAGCGATTGAATAGGTCGGTATCTTTGCCTCGTGAACGATCCCGACGCTAATGAAGCCGTCCTTGCCCCGTTTTACGGCGGCTCTTTCAATGTTCTGTCCGCGAGCGGGCAGAAGGTATTTGCAAAGGGCAAATAGCAAGCTGTGTTTTCTGCTGCACGATTCTCGTTTTGCAGCAGAAAACAGCTTGCCCGCAAGGGGGAGAAAGCACCTCCGGAGTCGGTGCTTTTCAGAAGGGCGGCAAGCCGCGAAGGGATCGGAATTTTCAGGAACCGGTGGGGCCCTGGCCTCTCCTTAAAATTTCGATGCGATGGAAAAGAACAGAAAGCCCCGAGGGGGCAAAGGGGGACGACCCGCGAAAAAACGACCCGGCCGTTTACCGCTTTTCGGTAAACTTTTCAGCCGTGGAACATGCCCGTTTCCTCGACCTTTACGAGCAGTCCGGGCTATTGTCCAAAGCCGCTTTTATCAAAGCGAGAGTGTTCAACGAGGCGTTCCGGGTGGTAAAGACCGACCGGGGAACGCTCGAATACGTGGCGAAGCTGACCGCTTTCCACGCCCAATTCCGTGCCGTGGGAACGAATTACAACCAGGTGGTGAAGGAGCTGCACGCGCATTTTTCCGAGAAGAAAACACTCGCGCTGCTCTATAAACTGGAGAGAGCGACACGTGAACTGGCGGCCGTCGGGCAGCAGGTCGTGTCGCTCTCCGAAGAGTTCAAACAGCGATGGTAGCCAATATCACCACCGGAAAAGACGTGTACGGCGCGCTGGCGTACAACCAGGAGAAAGTCGATCGGGGCGACGGGAAGGTGCTGCTGACCCACATCGTGAGGGAGCCGGCGGATGGGCGCTTCAACGTGGCCGCGACGGCAGAAGACCTCCTGCGCTGGATGCCCTCGCACTACCGGACGGAAAAACCCGTCGTGCACGTGTCGCTCAACCCGGCTCCCGAAGACCGCCTCGACGACGGGCAACTCGCGGAGATAGCCGGGGCCTACATGGAGCGCATGGGCTGGGGAGGACAACCTTATATCGTATTCAAGCATACCGACATCGGACGGGAGCATATCCATATCGTGTCGGTGCAGGTGGCCCAGGACGGGCGCAAGATAAACGACAGCAGGCGCAACGAACGCAGCGTGGCCGTTACCGAGGAACTGGAACGGGAGTACGGACTGCATCCCGCCAAAGGGAGAAGGCGGGAGAAAGGGCAAGGGATCGTCCCCGCCGATTACACGCGGGGCGACCTGAAACGCCAGGTGGCAGCGGTAATAAAACCGGCCGTGGCGACATACCGCTTCCAGACCCTCGGCGAGTTCCGGGCATTGTTGTCCTTATATAATATAGGTATAGAGGAAGTCCGGGGAGAGCGGAACGGAACCCCCTACCGGGGATTGCTCTACACGCTGCTGGACGAGAACGGGGACAAGGCAGTGGCCGCGCCGCTCAAATCCTCACTGTTCGGTAAAGAGGTCGGGTATGACGGGCTGGAACGGCACATGGAGCGCAACGCCGAACGGTTCGGGAAGGACGACACGAGGAGGCAAATCCGTGGCCGGGTCGATAAAGCGCTTCGGGGAGAACCCACGGAGGAAGAACTGCGCGAACGCCTGCGGGGAGCCCGGGTGGATCTCTACATACGACGCAACGAAAACGGCCGCATCGTGGGAGTGACGTTCATTGACCACGAAACACGGACGGTCGTGAACGGATCACGGCTGGGAAAGGCATACTCGGCCACGCCTTCGAGCTGCGCTTCGGCGGGAAACGGAATCCCGGGGAAAACACGAGGGACTTGTCCCCGAAACAAGCGCCTGCCGGACGGGACGGGCAACGGAAGCGGAATACCTCACGACGGAGGAAAGTATAACATCTCAATTATCATTCATTTATTAAATTTTACGGTTATGCAACAGGAAGACGACCTTCGGGGTCTTGCAAAAACAATGGATTTCATGCGGGCATTGAGTATCTTGTTCGTGGTTATCAACATCTACTGGTTCTGTTACGGGCAGATACGGGAATGGGGAATCAATATCGGCGTGGTCGATAGGATTCTGCTGAACTTCGACCGCACCGCGGGGCTGTTCCGGAATATACTATGGACGAAACTTTTTCGCCGTCGTGTTCCTCGCCCTTTCATGCCTCGGGACAAAAGGAGTAAAAGAGGAGAAAATTACCTGGCGGAAAATCACGGCATCGCTGGCCACGGGAGGCGTGCTGTTCTTCTTCAACTGGTGGCTGCTGGACTTGCCGCTGACGGCGATGGCGAACGCGGCTTTCTACATACTGACCCTATCGGCCGGGTATATCTGCCTCTTGATGGGCGGCGTGTGGATGTCCCGCCTGCTGAAGAACAATCTCATGGATGACCCTTTCAACAACGAGAACGAATCATTCCAGCAGGAAACACGCCTGATCGAGAACGAGTACTCCATAAATCTGCCGACGAAATTTTACTATAACAAACAGTGGAACAACGGGTTCGCCAATGTCGTAAACCCGCAAAGGGCTTGCATCTGCATGGGAAGCCCGGGCAGCGGGAAGAGTTATTGTGTTGTAAACCAGTTCATTAAACAGCAAATCGAAAAGGGCTATACCCAATACATCTATGACTACAAGTTTCCCGATCTTTCGGAAATCGCTTACAACCACCTGCTGAATCACCAGAAAGGTTACAAGAAAATCCCGACTTTCTACGTCATAAATTTCGACGACCCGCGCCGCTCGCACCGCTGTAACCCCATTCACCCGGACTTCATGACCGATATTTCGGACGCCTACGAGAGCGCCTATACCATCATGCTCAACCTGAACCGAAGCTGGGTGCAGAAGCAGGGCGATTTTTTGTGGAAAGCCCCATTATCCTTTTTGCGGCCGTGATCTGGTTCCTGCGCATCTACGACAACGGGCGGTATTGTACCTTCCCGCACGCCATCGAGTTCCTGAACAAGCGGTACGAGGATATTTTCCCGATTCTGACATCCTACCCGGAACTCGAAAACTACCTCAGCCCCTTTATGGATGCCTGGCTCGGAGCGCTCAAGACCAGCTCCAGGTGCGCCCATAAGGGCATATAATAAATATAGCTTTGGCAAGCTATTAGGTTCGTGTTCTTTGAAATAATAACCTATCACCAGCCGACTTATCCATTCAACGAAAGACGATGGGGAGTGTAGCATGTCGGCAAAGCCACGAGTGGACTAACTGTCAAGTCTTGACCGAGTGGCGAGGTGAAACGATAGATATGAGGATAAAGCCTATACTGGTTGAACGATAGTCCGAGCGGCTCGATGGTTAAGCCTTAACGGAAGACAGTTACAGACGTTATGCTGTGGCACCCAACTTCTCCTTGCAGGTCGATTGGGCAAAAGAACTTGTCACAGAGCAACTACATAAATAGTAAAGGACGAAAGTCGTATCCGACAATCTATCAAGCCAAATAGTTATTATATGTCTAAATGGGGATTGCCTAAGTGGGGCAACCCATATGGCAACAGAGCTTCCGTAGTAGTCCGAGCAAGGGAAAACCTTGTACATGGCGAAGGGAAGCAGCCATTATCGTTTAATGTTAATTTTGGAAAATGTGAGAGACATGAAAAGAAATCCAGAAAAAATATTAAACAGTCTAACACAACATAGTTCCGACTTGGAATACAAGTTCGAACGTTTTGTATCGGATACTGTTTAATGAAGAGATGTACTACATAGCCTACCAACGCATATATGCCAAACAAGGCAATATGACAAAGGGAGTTGACGGAAAAACCGTTGACGGCTTCAGTATATCCCATATTGAGCAGTTGATTGATACGCTCAAAAAACGAGACGTATCAGCCTAAACCCTCACAGCGAGTTTACATTCCGAAGAAAAACGGAAAGATGAGACCGCTGGGTATTCCGTCATTTATGGATAAACTTCTGCAAGAGGTTATCAGAATGATTTTGGAAGCTGTCTACGAGGGCAGTTTTGAAAACACTTCACATGGTTTCAGACCGCAACGAAGTCCTCAAACTGCACTTTCAAGCATTCAAAAGTCGTTCAATGGCACAAAGTGGTTTATCGAGGGAGACATTAAAGGATTCTTCGATAACATAGACCATGAAGTATTGATAGCCATTCTTTCAGAAAGGATTTCCGATAACAGGTTTATCAGACTTATCAGAAAATTCCTGAATGCGGGATATGTTGAAGATTGGGTATTCCACAAATCATACAGTGGTACTCCGCAAGGTGGTATTATAAGCCCTATATTGGCGAACATATACCTTGACAAATTCGATAAGTATATCAAGGAGTATATCACAAAATTCAACAAGGGGAAAAGACGCAAGGATAATCCGATTGCAAAACAACTCGGACATCGTAAAGCCAAGTTAGTTGAAAAACTACGAAACACTGTTGATGAAACGAAACGTAAACAATTGTTTGCAAGAATTAGAGAAACAGTCAAAGAACGACTGAAATATCCTGCCGGTGATGAAATGGATGACAGTATCAAACGACTGAAATACATAAGATATGCAGATGATTTTCTAATTGGAGTAATCGGTAGCAAGCAAGATTGTATCCAAATCAAAGAGGACATAAAGCAATTTATGGCTGATAAATTGAAACTGGAACTATCTGACGAGAAAACTCTGATTACCAATGCAAGAAAACACGCTAAATTTCTTGGTTATGATGTCTTTGTACGAAAATCCAATGATACACGCAGAGATAAGAACGGTCATTTGACAAGGCCGTTAGACCACAAGATAGTACTATATGTGACTACCGAAATAATGCGAAAGAAACTTCTTGAATATGATGCTGTTAAAATTACCGAGCAGAACGGGAAAGAAGTTTGGAAGCCAAAAGGTCGTTCATATATGAGATGTCTTGATGATTTGGAGATTATAAGTCAATATAACTCTGAAATCATGGGGTTCTACAACTATTACTCGATAGCAAACAACAGCCCCGTTATTGACTCTTTCTACAACATTATGGAGTATAGTATGTACAAGACATACGCCGCAAAATACACTACTTCCAAAAAGAAGATTATTGCGAAGTACAAGAAAAACGGTGTATTCTCCATACCATACACAAACAAGAAAGGGTATGAGGTCAGACGTGAGTTTTATGACAAAGGTTTCAAACGCAAGGAATTACCGAACCGTACTTTGGATGACAGATTACCTAACACAGTCGCTATAACGGGTGGCAGAAATGGATTAATTACAAGACTAAATGCACGTGTATGTGAAAACTGCGGTGCAACCGATAATCTTGAAATGCACCATGTTCGCAAACTCAAAGACTTGAAAGGTAAAAGTGATTGGGAAATAAAAATGATTTCTCGTAACCGTAAAACATTAGCAGTATGTTCAGTATGTCATCACAAAATACATTCGGGAAAGTTAGACTGAATGATAAGGTGGAGAGCCGTGTACGGGGAGACCTGTATGCACGGTTCGGAGGCGAGTGCTTGGAAACCTACCATTGTAACAAATGGCAAGGCGCTGGGTGCTTAGCCTATGGCCAGATAGCATCGGCCAAAATTCCGCTTTCCCGCATGATTTCGCCCCAGCTATATTGGGTCATGTCGGGCGACGATTTCACGCTCGACATCAACAACCCGGACGATCCCAAGATACTCTGCGTGGGGAACAATCCCGACAGGCAAAACATTTACGGAGCGGCTTTGGGATTGTATAATTCCCGGATTGTCAAGCTCATAAATAAGAAAGGCCAGCTCAAATCGGGCATCATCATCGACGAGTTGCCGACAATCTACTTCAAGGGACTCGACAACCTGATCGCCACGGCCAGAAGCAACAAGGTCGCCGTGCTGCTGTGCTTCCAGGATTTTTCACAGTTGAAGAGGGACTACGGGGACAAGGAGGCCGCCGTCGTGATGAACACGGTGGGCAACATCTTCTCCGGGCAGGTCGTAGGTGAAACGGCCAAGACACTCTCGGAACGGTTCGGTAAGGTATTGCAGAAGCGGCAGAGCATGACGTTGAGCCGCAGCGACAAATCGACATCCATATCCACGCAGCTGGACAGCCTGATCCCGGCCTCGAAGATCTCGACGCTCACGCAGGGAATGTTCGTCGGGGCCGTGGCGGACAATTTCGACGAACGTATCGAGCAGAAGATTTTCCACTGCGAGATTGTCGTGGACAACGAAAAAGTGAAAGCGGAAACGGCCCGGTACAAGAAGATACCACAAATTACCGACTTCACGGACGAGAACGGGACGGATCACATGAAACAGGTCGTGCAGGAAAACTACGAACGTATCAAGGCAGAGGCCGGCCGCATCGTCGCCGAGGAACTGGAACGTATCAAGAACGACCCGGTGCTTTGCAAGCTCCTGCCGGAACAGAACTAAATGAACACAAACACCCCCGCAAACAACCTCCGTGACCTTAACCGGGGCTGTTTCCTGGTTTTATAACCGTACAGCCGGTGTTTTGGAGCATAAAGTAGTGATTATGTGAACGGAAAACATTATTTTTGTGTTCGGAATCCTTTTAATTATAAGTATGACAGTTACCGATATATACGAAGCAATGAACAGCAAGGCGGAAGCGTTTTTCGAGTGGTTGCAGGCTCACCCGAAATACGGGTTGCTGTTTGGTGTCGGGTTGCTTGCCCTATGGCTTGCAGGGTTGCTGTTCCGTTGGAAATGGGCGTGTCATTGGCAGTTTAACAGCAAACTGTGGTTATTTGACGATTGCAAGCCTGAAACACGCCGCAGGGTTCAGATTGTGTTGGTCAGCGTTCTGATTATACTTATATTGGTTGGTTTCTTTGTATGGAGATAACGGTATGGAAAAGGACAATCGCAAATACCGGATCTGCTTCATCGACTATATGTGGTATGTAGCCGAGATATGGCACGAAAGGGAGCGTACCAATCTCAACGGACGTATGCTACTGTTTTGGTGCTGGCTCTTCGTCCTACTCATACCGCTTGGGTTTCCGCCGATATTGCGCCTTTTCGTGGATGATTGGTTTGGCCATAGTGATTCCTCTCTGCTTTCTTCCCGATTTATTCTGCAAGCTACGCTATACAGCCGGACGGCGTGAAGCACTCCGTGAACATTACGGGAAGATGAAACATCCCGGCAGGAAGCTCGCCAAAATAGTTCTTATCGCTATCGCCCTGATCGTGGCAAATGTAGCGCTGATGTTCCACCTCGGATTTATACATTGGGCATGATGAAACGGCAGGAGAATAAGCAACGGTTTTATCTCTGGGACTACCTCTGGTGGATGGGGGAGAAATGGAAGCAGGCAAGACGAACAGGCAGGGTCGATGGCGAAATGATGCTCTCGATTTATATCTTCGCTCTTTTGATATTCCCTATGATGACTGTTACTATCCGGCTTTTTCCAGGTGTGTCGGCATTGTTGCCATGTGTCGTTTTTAGCATTGTCACATTTGCCGTTATGTCGCTCGTCAGCAGGATTTACAAATGGCGAGGCAAAGCAGTGATGTCTCACTATGCCAAGTGCAGGTTTAACGAACTCCTTGCGGTTCTGTTATTTTTCCTTGCGATGGCCATTATCTGCTTTATGATGTATCTTCTTGACAAAAAGTGATACATACTTTGATACGGACTCCGGGCCGTTATATCGAATGGTCTAACTCGATGTACCAGTTTCCCTTGATGGGCTTGTAAAGCGTGGTGTCGTTGTACGTCCTGCGGTAGATCTCGTTCAGGTCGCCATGTTCGGTGATACGGATATTCCGACGGCTTCTCAATCCGGGATCGTAAACGAAACTCTTGGACGTTCCGGCATCCACGATGCCGTGGGAGTAGTACGGCATAACGAGGCTCACATATACCGAATCTGCCGTTCCCCATTCCCTGCGATCAACAAGGATAAAACCGCATCCAATCTCTGATAACAGGGAGTCGAGTAGGATTCGCTCCGGCTTCAACAGTCCATATACCGGGATGTCTTGTTCATCATTCGTTTCATGGGATGTATCGCTTTGCTCCATTGAATCAAGTATAATAACCTCTTCCGGAGAAAGCGGCGGGTAGTGAAAACTACCTTCTGAACTCTCTGCCATGATTTCGTACACCTTACGGAACGCCACCTCGTGCGTGGTGAAATGGCGTATCATTTCCTCGTCCGACGGCGGCATGGGAGGCTCTCCGCAGCTTACGGCAAGCAGGATTACAAATAACAGGATTATGACTGGTGTTCTCATTTTCTAATGTTTAATGTTCTGTGGCTAACCAATCTTGTTTAGGGAGTTGAGCCATTTGTTAATAGCATCCAATCTGTTATTCTGTTTAATGGTATCTTCATTTCTACATAATTTGATTTGCCGAATAACAGAGTTCTGCATAATTGAATCGGATTTGAAAAGCAGTTCTAAAACGGCTTCATAACATTTGGAATATCTGGACAATTCATCCAATATATTTGCGTCTTTTAGAATATACAGGTTGAAATTGTACACAAATGACTTGTAACTGAAAATCTCCGACTGTAATGCTGCTGCATCAAGACAAGTATAAAACAATTCCTTATCGTGCTGATATAGCCACATATAATCAGATGGGTTCAGGTTGTAGTGCAATAAAGTTTCCGAACGGACAAATGGAAGCCCCGTATTTGAGCCTACCAGATAACGGTATGTCTCATTGACTATTGACTCAACTATTTCAATGGATTCTGATTGTTTGTCCGATTCCCGTATTTCTGTAAATGTATCGGCAATAAGAACTTCCACATCCTGCGATTTGTAATATATACCGTTTTTTTGCCAGCGGAATCTACGGATATATTCTTCAGAAGTCGGACAACAGAACAGTAAAGTATTTAACAATCGGTTCAGATATATTCGCTTATCTGGAATATGACAACGGTGTAACCCTATTATGGAGCCATAAGCGTATAGCTTTCCAAACTCGTTTTCCTCCGAATTTGAATTTTTAGGCATGTAATACAACCGCACAATATTGGAAATGAAATAATATATATCAAGATATTTCAATGTATCAGCCGATTCTCCATATTTGTTAAGTAAATGCCGCTCCAGTTTCTCGCCATACCATAAGTAGCCATCGGGATTTATTTGAAACAACCGATGAAACTTAGGTCTTGATAATGAAAAGTTCTTGTTTCTACTTTTCATTCGTTCCAGTAAGGCGACAATAATTCTATTCGTTATATCCATAGCTGTAATGTTTGGTGGCTAACCGACCTTTAAGGGGAGGTTGAGCCGCTTGTTAATCGTCTTTATTGGATTGAATGTATTATTAAAGATACTTCGTCTTTTTGATAAAGATAAGTTTTTATTATACAAGATGTTTTTTGTAATGATAAAAAAACTTTAACCGACGCTTCACAATAGGGAGACAAAGAATCAAATAGGACTAATTCAGTAGAATCCCATTTTACTTCAACTTCTTCTATCGGTTCTGCCCCAGTTACTATATCATTCTCCAGAAGTTTTTTCCACCGTTAGATAATCGGGAGCATACTTCCAACGAATTATTAAAATTGCTCCATCTTTATTTACTATGCGTGTAGCCATCGGTTCATCTCCCATTACCAATAAGACATGATTGTCTATATAGATTTTCCCCAAGTAATCTGTTACGCTACATATAGCATTGTAGTTTTCTTGACCCTTCCATTGATGGGCATATTGTTGCTCAACAATGACAAATGGGCTTCCTGATGTTTCAATCCAATTATTCATATTTTTCTCAGCGATTAATGTTTGGCAGCGTGCCGCTTGTTCAGTCGGTTTGCTGTTTGTTATCGTTGTTAAAGATCTTCTTACATCATAATTTGCGATAGTTCTTGCCAATGATTTAGGAGATACTCCATAGTTATTTTTTATATCAGGATTAGCCCCATTTTTCAAAAGTTGTTCGATAAAGAAGCCATCTCCACGGTATCGCATAACGGCTTCCCATAAAGGAGTATTCCCATTTACATTTTGTATATCCAAATCTGCATTGCTATTCAGGAGTATTTCAAAAATATCTTGTAGCTGACACTGAACAGAAAGATATAATGCAGTCCGTCCTCTTTTCTTTTATCATTTATATCCAATCCTTTTTTTATAAATTCGGATATAATCACACCTGCTGGATGTACAATACTATCATAGTTCATTATATAATAATGAAGTAGATTACTGCCATATTTGTCTTTACTTTTTATGTCATAATCTATTAGAGTCTGCATGAACTTATTTGAGTTATCACTCAATAATTCAAGTTTCATATCTTCTATTGTTTTCATTTTTTTATTTCTAATGTTGACAACGATAATGTTCGGCAGCGTTCCGCTTATTCAGTCGATCTGCTGTTTGTTATCAACTTATATTTTGTCTGACAACACCATGTTCATAAGCCAAACTATCACATTCTTTTTGCATATTGGTCAGAACATCTTCGACCACTTTTAAGGAAACTTCTTGTGGTACATTTATGGATACGAATGAAGAGAGATTAGAAATCTCTACCTTGCATCCCATATCAAGTAGTTTGTCTCTGACCATCTGCATACGTTTATCGTTAAAATGTACCCTCAATGTGCTATTTCCAGAGGGATTCACTATGGATTGAAAATGATATTCGCCATCTTCTTCTGTAACACATATCTCATCCCCCAAACTGATTCCATAGGTATAGAATGGCACATTATCGACAATATAGGTATCATTACTTGCCTTTTTGCACCACAAACCTTCAATAGAAAATGGTGGATAGCCATCTTCATCTTGTTCCAAGTGGAATAGCACTTTTTATATGTTTGTCTTTTTTTCATTTTTATTCATTAATAAGTTGATAATGGTTTGCAGCTTGCCGCCGTTAGGCGGAACAGGTGCATGTTACCGATATATTTTTTACGAACATTGCCAAAATCCTGCGATTATTTCATTGGTTGTACAGCGCTTATACAAATACAAAGCTCCATATCCGAAAGGATAACTGCCAATAGTAACATCTTCACTATATCCGTCCTCGTCTATTGATAAGAAAAAAGAAAAACCATGTTTCTCTAATTCTTTATAATAGCTTTCTTCATCTTGGATAAGGGAAGGTTCACCACCTATTTTTACAAGTATATTTTCACTATCCTTATCTTCTGAATATTCACTGATAGAACACATGTCTAAGCTGGCGTTTCGCTTTTCTGCACAATTGCCAATTTCGGAAAAATTCATGTTCTATTACTTTGACTGCTATTGAGGGATATATGTTGTTGTCAATAAGAGTGTCATAATCTTGGTGAATGATGATAGAAAGCATGATGTTCTCCTTTTCAGGATGTACCAGTGTTGCATAGAATTTATAATCGCAAGGGATTTGTCCTTCTATACATTTAGGAGGATTGCCACCAATCCTGCCTTTTACATTCTTATCGAATGGAATACATTTGGCATATCGTTCGTTCATATTTTCTTTGTTTTTATTATTATCGGTAATGTTTGGCAGCGTTCCGCTTATTCAGTCGGTTTGCTGTTTGTTAGTTTGAAAATTATTTGATTCTTCGAAATATCGTAATACATTCTTATACCATCTTCCACATTTATCATTTTGATAATAAGATATAGCGAGTTCTTTTAGCTTTTTTCTCATTACCAGTGATATAATACATCGTAATTATCATAAGGATAGAATGATCTTTAGAATTCCACCAAATATAGTCTTTATTATTCTCAAAATCCATAAGTATATTCTGGATTGTTGTTCTTTCATTAAGGAAACTTAATATTTCCTTGAATGGCATATTATCAAGATTAAATACATTTAGAAGTTCATCTAATGATAACAAGTCAAACGATACAGCCCTTTTTCCAGAAATAAAACCTGAATTAATATTAAGAACAATTCCAACTTTCTCAAAATCTGTTTTGGCATCTATCAGAACAGAAGCCATCTTTTCAATTTTTGGCGAATTATAGAATAAATGAATACTTATATAGCCTATGCCATTAGTGAATTGAGGATTAACAGAGGAATTGATAAGAATCGTTTGCTTGAAATCTCCTACTTTACGATGAAAACACATCTTAGATTTGTTCCAGCTGTATCCATATTTAGATAAAGTTGAAATAAACCCTTGTTCTAATACATTTCTTATTGCTATTCGTAATTCTTCTGCTTTCATATTAAAAATCAAACTAATGGGTTGCAGCTTGCCGCCGTTAGGCGGAACAGGTGCATGTTAGCTACGTTATTATTGTTCCAATTTTCGTTTTACAATATCTATAAATTCCTCTTTAGTCATGAACTTGTTTAGAAAGTCTTCTAATGCTCCCTCATTAGTAACATCTGTGAAAAACACCTCATGGTCTGTACTCCAGACAATCGGATTCTCTGGATTGAGGTCTGATAAACAGATGTAATAGTAATTGGGATAACTATCCGTATAAAGCAATCCTATAAAGGCGGGAGTGGCACAGGTTGAATGTTGAATGATTTCGCCCAACTCTGCATCATCTGAAAACCAATCATTCCATTCTTCAAAATCTTTTGTCCCTTCTTGAAACGGTGTAAAAGGTTTGGCAACCCAAAATAATTGTCTGCGAGGGTCTTCATTCAATGTATAGTAGGCATCTACCATTTTCTTATAGAATGCCTCTCTGTCAGAATTGAACAATTCAGTATTTTCATCCACCCAATCGCCCAAACCTTCAATCGGTTCTGTGTCTTCGGCAGATAGCCAAGGCGTATCTTCCGGCTTTTTATACAATGCGGTATTAAAAGTTATAGCACACAAGTCTTCGGATAAAGACGTTCCTTTTACATTGGTGACATTACCGCCTAATTGCTTTATTCGGTTTATGATTTCCTGTTTCATGACTTCTATTTTTTTCGTTCGTAGCTAATGTTTGGCAGCGTTCCGCTTATTCAGTCGGTCTGCTGTTTGTTATCGGTTTTTAATATTATAGTGGCTACTTTTTTTATTGCCTGCATATACATCTACGGATTCTATGGTATTTAAAACTTCATGAGGTGCATGATCAACCAGAAAAGCGACCAAGCAATCACTTACATATTTATCAGGCTCAAGAATAAACATTTTAATGCTCCATGCTGAAGGCTCCACTTGCGGTAAAACTGTAACAGCATAACACAACTCATAAGTCGGCAGATTTTTCAATCCGCCTTCTTCTGGTTTGAGCCAATATATTACTCCTTCCTTTTCCATTTTATTAAACCGATAATGTTTGGCAGCTAACCGACCTTTAAGGGGAGGTTGAGCCGCTTGTTATTCTTTCAATTTGGATATGGAGTGTAATATTACAGCTCTTCTATTGGTTATACCGGTTTCTTCACATATACAAGCAATTCCATCAGACAATATTATGGCAAAGCCAAAATTCGACTGTATTCCTGCATTTATAGCCTCTGATATATCTGCCCATTTTTGATCCAGCTCAAAAAAACCGATGCAATATCCTTCTTTCTCTTTAGATAATTCACGAAGTCTATCTGTCAAATGGATTAAATCCGTAGAATTATAGACCTCGACAATCTTATTCTCATTTATAATATCCATCATATTATGACAAATTCGACTAATAGCTTTTACTCTTTTTTTGTTTGATGACAGTTCAAAAAAGAAACGGTCTTGATAACCAGACTTAATGAATTGCTTACAAAAAATCTACTATGTATTCTTATTCTATATCATTCATTTGTAGAAGATAATGGTTGGCAGCTAATCGCCATTTGTGGCGATTGAGGTGCATGTTATGTGCATTTATTTCCAAAAGTTGTCCTGCAAGTGCTTTTCCAAATATCGAC